>Ga0302326_10023746_pt1 | contig 12484 bp, 13 predicted proteins | sample Palsa_T0_3_FD_202264 | JGI IMG/M metagenome (GOLD analysis project Ga0302326, IMG submission 202264) | Peat permafrost microbial communities from Stordalen Mire near Abisko, Sweden - Palsa_T0_3 | ecosystem: Environmental > Terrestrial > Soil > Palsa > Peat permafrost | place: Sweden: Abisko... | reverse complement strand
GCCGGGTCCGCCGCGTCACGGCCGGCCGGGTCCGCCGCGTCGCGGACGGGCGGCCGCGGCGCGCGCTGCAGCGCCGGCACCCGCGGGGCCAGGATCTTGGTCACGATCAGCCAGGTCACGGCGGCGAAGGCGATGCCGCCGAGCACGTCGGTGACGTAGTGCTGGCCGAGATAGACGACGCTGAACCAGACCGCCGCCGACCAGGCGAAGGCCGCGACGGCGCCGCGTCGCGTCACCGGCCACAACGCCAGCGCGGCCAGCAGCGGGTAGGCGGCGTGCAGGGACGGGAACGCCGCCGCCACGTCGGGATCCAGCTGCTGGTAAAACGGGCTCACCGCGCTGGGCAGCGCGATCAGCGAGTGCACGCCGGGCAGCAGGTGATGGTGGCCGGCCAGCCACGGCGGGGCTACCGGCATGACCACGAACACGACGAAGGCCGCGAAGGACATCGCGAGCAGCGCCACCGTGAAGCGCAGGAACTGCACGCGGTCGACCAGCCACAGCACCAGCCCCACGCCGATGGGGATGACGAAGTGGCAGAAGTAGATGACCGTGCAGGCGACGGCAAGCCAGTGCCAGGAGCCCAGGTGCGCCTGCAGCCACTGGCTGGGATCGGTCCCGCCGAACATGGCCCGGTCCATCCGGATCACCACGCCGTAGTGCCGCGGGAAGCCGGCCTTCGGCGCGATGCCGCGCAGCGCCTCGTAACCGAGGAACAACGCCACGAACGGTACCCAGTCGCGCAGGAACCCCAGGAACCGCCCGCTCAGCACGGCGACCGGGACCACGATCAGCAGCAGGTAGTCGGGCGACACCGAGATGCCGCGCCAGATCATCAGACCCGACACCAGCGCCAGGTACGCCAGGGATACGAGCACGAGCGGACCCGGACGGCGGAGGTACTTCAGCGGGACACTGATCCTGGACACGCGCACCATTTCCTTTTAAGGCCAGGGGACTACTGTAGCTATTCTCCTCCATACCTATCGGGTTAATAGGTATAGCCAAGATCACTTCAGATTCACAATTCGTTCACCTTAGCGCAGCTCCTCAGGTATGGGGCGAGCTCCACGATCCTGAGCACACCGGGGCCGGGCTCGCCCGCTGCGGCTGGGACGGCCTCGCGCCCGGCGGGCGGCTGAAGTGGTAGATGAGGATCGTGCTGTCCAGGACGGCCACCGGGCACCAGTCGCGGAGCCAGCTCAGGGCGGCCCGGTTGGCGCTGTTCAGGGCGGACACCGAGACGGCGGCCCAGCCAGTGACCTGCCCCGGTGCGGCGCCGAGCAGCGGCCGGGCACCGGGGATATCGCCCGTGGTGAGGCCGCGGGGCCCGAAGTAGGCCACCCAGGGGTGCCGGCCGGCGCTCCAGGAGCGCAGGGCGTACCAGCCCTGGCCCCAGTCGATGTCGGAGTCGGTGGCCGCCGCATAGCCCGGCCGGAACGGCCAGGCCGTCCAGGCGATCGAAGCCGGGAACGAGGCGGCGGTCGCGGCGACGGCCGTAGCGAGCAGTACGGCCATGACCGCTCCGGCCAGCCGCCGCCCGGCGGCGGCAGTGATGCCGGCCAGCGCCGTGACCAGCCCGGCGGCCGCGGCGGCCGCCCACAGGGCCAGGGCCGGCAGCAGGTAGCGGAGCCCGATGTCCTTGGGACTGGCCAGCGTGGCGGCGGTGAGCAGGACCGCGGGCAGCCCGATGGCGAGCCCGGCCCGCCCGCGCAGGCCCGGCGGCAGGCGCAGGCACCCGGCGGCCCCGGTCACCAGCAGCACCAGGCTGGTGGCCGGCCATTTGATCACCAGGCTCAGCGGCCAGAACCACCACCGGCCGCCGTTATAGGCGATGCCCGCCACGTAGGCGACCGAGCCGGTGGTGTCGTGCACGTCCAGGTACCTGATGCCGTCCAGGTACGGCCGCGGCACCAGCTCCGGCAGCTGCGCCAGCATGGCCGGGTCGACGGCGATGTACACCGCCCAGACGACGGCCCAGACGATCAGGCCGGCCAGTGCGGCCTGGGCCAGAGCCCGCAAGACCCCCGAACGCCACTGCACGGCGATGACCACGGCCAGCGCCGAAGCCACCACGAGCAAGCCGGTAACCTGCGTCTCCGCCGCCGCGGCCAGGCCAAGGCCGAGCCAGATCAGCGACCGCCGGTCCCGGCGCCGCAGCCAGCCCAGCAGCGCCCAGGAGCCCAGCGCCGCGCCGAGGGCGAACGGGATGTCGGTGCCGTCGAGATGGCCGATGCCCAGGACCAGCGGCGAGGCCAGCCAGAGCACCCCGGCCAGCGCGCCCGCGACCGGCCCGGCTAGCTCGCCGGCCAGGCCGTACAGCACGAATGCGACGCCCGCGGTCTCGGCCAGCGGTATCAGCCTGGCCGCGAACGTGACCCGGCGCAGTTTCCCGCTCGCCAGCTGAGCCGCGACGAAACGGGCGCCGTAACGGAGCTCGTCGTTGCCGGACCAGTGCCCGTCCGCCGGTATCACCGGATGGGTGAACAGGACCGGCAGGACGGCGAGCACCTTGGGCAGCGGCGGGTGCTCGTCGTTGATATCCACGTCATGGTGCAGCACGGTGGCCAGGGCGGCGGACACGTACACCGGCTCGTCGAACGTCGGGGCGTCCGCCCGCGCCTCGGCCAGGCCGAGGGCGAGGAAGGCGGCGGCCACCACGGCGAGAATCAGCAGCGGGAGCCGGCCCGCCCAGCCCGACGGCGTCTCATCGGCGATACGGCGCACCTTACGGCGGGAGCTGTCGCCAGGGCTTGCGGCGCCGACCGGAACAGGAGCCGTCTGGGTGTGGTGATCAGCCCACTTGTTCGGCATCAGGCCCCTTCCGTTCCGGGCCGCATCGTACCCTGCAAGCGATTGACCAGGATGACCTTTTCCTATAGTGCCGACAGGATCCGCCGGCTACCGGGCCGGCGGCCCAGGCGGTCGGCGTGAAAGCAGGTGGTGACAGGTGGATCTGCAGCTTACCGGGCGGCGCGCGGTGGCGATCGCGGCCCGCGACCCCAGCCACCCCGGGCGCTCACCTGGGAGTACCGTGACGGGATTAGCGGGTCTCGCGGCCCCGCCGCAGCGTGAACCCGAGCGAGGCGGCCGCGTCCTGCGGCGGCCGCCCGGCCCACAGCTGGGCGTAGTTACCGGTGCTGGACAGCGATCGTGTCTCGACCCGGTCCAGGTACAGCCGGCCGCCGAGGTGGTCGACTTCGTGCTGGACGATGCGGGCCGCCCACCCCGAGAACACCCGGTCGACGGGCTGGCCGTGCTCGTCGAGCGCCTCGACCCGGACGGCACGGTAGCGGGCCACCACCCCGGTGAGCCCGGGTACGCTCAGGCATCCCTCGTAGAAGCTGACCTGATCGCCGTCGTCGACGGGGCGCAGCGCGGGATTGACCAGGACGGTGAAGTCCAGGCCGTTCCGCTCCCTGGCGGTCCGCTCGTCCTCGGTCAGCTGAGCCCAGCGTTCCGGGCCGTCGTGCAGCACCGCGAGCTGGATGGGCACGCCGACCTGGGGCGCCGCCAGCCCGACGCCGGGCGCGGCTTCCATGGTGGTCCGCATCCGGGTGATGAGCAGCTGTAGCGCGCTGGTGCCCAGCTCGGCGGGGCTGACCGGCTCAGCCGGGCGGCGCAGGACCGGATCACCGCATTCGACGATGGGCAGGACGCCCGGATCGCTCATGGCCGCCTAGCCTAGCCGCCGGCGTCCTGGCGGATGCCGGTGTCCGACGCACGCTGGATGTGCTCGAGCAGCTGGTGGTACCGCACGGCCGTGCCGAAGTCCGGCGCGGCCGGCTGGCCGTCGCCGATCGCCCGGGCGAACTCGCGGTACAGCACCGCGACGTTCCTGGGCGGTCCGGCGGGGACGGCCTCGGGTATGGGGCTGAACCGTCCGGGCACCGGAAGGTCCGCGGCCGGGCCGTCGGGCTTGGCGACGGAGACGGCCCAATCGGTGATGTGGATGCTGCCCGCCGAGCCCGGGCTGGCCAGCGCCGGCCGGACCACCAGGGTGGCCTCGGTGCCCACGATGCGCAGCTCGAAGCCTGGCGTGACCGGCGCCGATCCGCCCTGCACCGCGACGGACGCCGCCGCGCCGTTCTCGAGCCGGCCGGCCAGGACGACCTGGTCCGGGGAGGTTACCGGCACGACCTGCCCGGTCTCGATGACCGTGGTCTCGGTGTTGACCAGGGCCACGACGCCCGACAGCTGGCGGAACTCGCCGACCGCCCGGGCCAGGGTCGCCAGGATGTGGCCGGCGGAGATGCTGAGCACCGTGGCCCCGGCGGTCACGTCGGTGGCGTAGAGGTTGGCCTGCGGGGTTCGGCGTCCCGCCGGGCCCCCGGCCGCGACCACGCTGACCGTCAGGGGCTGCCCGATGTAGCCAACCTCGATCAGCTCCCGGACGAACAGGGCCCCGGGCGCCTGGTATCCCTGCAGCCCGACGATGTGCCGAACGCCGCTCGCCTGGGCCAGCTCGGCCAGGGCGCTCGCCTGACCGAGGTCGACCCCGAGCGGCCATTCCGAGAACACGTGCTTGCCGGCCGCCAGCGCGGCGCGGACCAGCCGGTCGTGCTCGGGGACCTTGACCGTGATCGCCACGGCATCCACGTCGGGATGAGATACCAGTTCGTCGTCGTCGGCGAAAGCCAGCGGAATCCCGAAGACCTCCGCGGTGGCCCGGGCCGTGGTCAGCCGCGTGGTGGACACCGCGGTGACCTCGAACTCATCGAGCGCCGCCAGCGCGGGGAGATGGGCGGCGGTTCCCCAGCCCCGAGCCGGGGTGGCACCGATGACACCGATCCGGACCGGCGGCCGGGATTGCGATCCACTTATGCTCACGGAGTGATCCTACCTTTTGGCGACTAATCAGATAGAAAAAATAGGCAATAGGGGCGGGCCGGTCGGCCATACTGGTCTGCGTGGAACTCTCCGACGCTCTCGCCTTCGCCCGCACCAACCGCTGGTCCGTCCTGACCACCATCCGCGGTAGCGGCCTGCCCCAGCTGTCGAACGTCGCCCACTACGTCGACGACGACGGCATCATCCGCATCTCCATCACGGCCACCCGGGCCAAGTACCACAACCTGCTCAGGCGGCCGTGGGCGGCCGTGCACGTCACCCGCCCGGACTTCTTCGCCTACGCCGTGCTCGAAGGGGCCGTCGAGCTGTCGCCGGTGGCCACCCGGCCCGACGACGAGACGGCCGGCGAGCTCATCGCCTACTACCGGGCCCTGTCCGGTGAGCACGAGGACTGGGATGCCTACCGCGCCGCCATGGTGGCCGACCAGCGGGCCGTCGTCCGCCTCACCCCCGACCGCGCCTACGGCATGCTCAGCCTCCCCGGCCGCGACCAGGCTGAGCAGGAATAGCCGTGACCGGCCGGGTGGACTACGACGAGTTCGGGCTGTTCGGTGAGAACGCCGCCGAGTACGGCCTGCCCTTCGACCGTCCGCCGGTGGTGCGGCGGGCCTTCGCCGAGGTGGCTGGCGGCCGTGGGCTGAGCGCGCTGGTGTGGCAGGACCGGGACCCGGAACTGGTGCTGTTGCACGGCGGCGCCCAGAACGCCCATACCTGGGACACGGTCGCGATGGCCCTGGACCGTCCGCTGGTGGCCGTCGACCTGCCTGGACACGGCCACTCCGATGGCCCCGGCGACCGCCGGGACGGCCAGCTGGACGCGCACGGCAACGCGATCGACGTCGCGGCGGCCATCCGCCAGCTCGCCCCGGCCGCCCAGGCGGTGGTCGGCATGTCCCTCGGCGGCCTCACCACCATCGCGCTGGCCGCCGAGGCGCCGGATCTGGTCCGCAAGATCGTCCTGGTCGACGTGCTGCCGGGGATCAAGGCGCAGCGGGCTCAGCACATCACCGACTTCGTCGACGGGCCGGCCAGCTTTGCCAGCCTGGATGAGCTGCTGGAGCGGACGGCCCGGTTCAACCAGGAGCGGTCCCGGTCGTCGCTGCGCCGGGGCATCTTGCACAACGCCGAACAGCAGCCCGATGGCACCTGGGTGTGGCGGTGGGCCCGGCACCGCCGTCCCGCAGCGGCCAGCCCCGCGGTGGCCGGCGGCGCGGTGGCCGGCGGCACCCGTTTCGGGGAGCTCTGGGAGGCGCTGTCGTCGGTCACCGTACCGGTGCTGCTCGCCCGGGGCATGCGGCCCGACTCGGTGCTTGACGACGATGACGAGCGAGAGCTGCTGCGGCGCCTGCCGTCCGCCCAGGTTGTCCACGTCGCCGAAGCCGGCCACAGCCTGCAGGGCGACACGCCCCTCGAGCTCGCCGGGATCATCGAGGATTTCGCGTTCGGGTCCTGACGGCTGCCGGCGGAGGCCAGTGCGTAGGATGCTCGGGCTATGGGACGTCCCTCGCGGCTGCTGGTGAAGAAGTCGGTCATCTGCGCCGCCGCCCTGTGCGCCGCGGCGGCGCTGCTGGGCTGTTCTGCGTCCCTGCCCGCTGCGTCACGGCCGGCTGCGTCCCCGCCCGCGGGGTCGACGTCATCGGCCGGCGCTGCCTCGCCCACCGCCGCCACCGGGGCCAGGCCGGCCTTCACCGTGACCGGGGTCCATCCCGTCGCGCCCAGCGGAAGCCAGGACACGCACGCGCAAACACCGGGCGACAGCTGCGACAGTGCTACCTTCGCCGCCGACCATGCCGTGGGCGTCAAGGTGGCCCGCGGGTTCGTGCTGGCCGGCTTCCCCGTGGCGGCTGATCTCCTGGAGCACTTCCTGGGCGGGACGGGCACGGCGGTCCGCTACCCGGCAGGTTCGCCGATCTCGAAGCAGGCGCGGGCGAGCGCGGCCTTCCAGGCGGTGGATAACGAGGTTTCTGAAGCGATCCTCAGCCAGCTGAAAACGGGCCGGATACACGTCCGGCTCTCCGCCGCGCAGCTGCCGGCGGTGGCGTTCGAGTCCGAGGCCACGGACCTGTACTGGGGATTTCGCGGCACCCAGGGCCTGACCGTAACCGGGAGCGGCCGGCGCCAGGACGGGCGGTACGTCGGCACCCTGTCCTACGTCATCCAGGACAGCTACGGATTCCCGGCCAGCGATAACCTGGCCGGCTTCGGGCCGCCGATGAGATACCTGCAGACGGTCTGCGGGGCACCGCAGCAGGCCGGCGGAGCCCGCTGGTTCCCCGACGCCATCACGCTGACCGTGCCGTTCAGCCAGCCGATCGGCTAGCCGTTTAGGGCCGGGCTGCGCGGGACTTACCGCTGCGGAGGTAGCGCGGCCACGGCCGGGTGATCCCGGCCGATCCGGCCGGCTCGGGACGCGCCGCCCGGTGAGCCGAGACCGTCGAAGAACTCCACGTTGACGGAGTAGAAGCCTTTGTGCTGGGCGGGCAGGTCAGCCTCGTAGGAGATCGCCTCGACCGGGCAGACTGGTTCGCACGCGCCGCAGTCCACGCATTCGTCCGGGTGAATGTAGAGCATGCGATCGCCCTCGTAAATGCAGTCGACGGGGCATTCGTCAATGCAGGTCTTGTCAAGCAGGTCTACGCAGGGCAGTGCAATGACGTAAGTCATGCCGGAACCCTTTCATTTCTAGCCGAAACGCTGACCGCTCCACAACGGTATGCTGGCAGCTAAGATGCTAAGGCGTGCAGAGTTTGGCTAAGTCTGCAGCGTGAAATTATTGCCACCGATAAGCGTTCCTTTATGCGCCGCAGCAAGCATAGGCCTGACCTTTCCCGTTGGCACGCGCCATAGCCCGTTCGGTAATAAGGATTTAAGATTTTCCTGAGCCGGTCCCGGCCATGGGGCAAGATGGCGCCATGGTGGAGATCAGGCCGTTGACCGGAGCCGACCGGGCCGGCTGGGAAGTGCTGGCCCGTGCCTACCACGCCATGTTCGACACCGAGGTCAGCGACGGCGGCTACACGCAGACCTGGCGGCGGTTGCTCGACGGCGAGCAGATACGCGGGATCGCCGCCCGGCTGGACGGCAAGCTGATCGGCTTCGCGCACTACTACTTTCACACCAGCGTCTGGTCGGCCGGCGACTGCCGCGCCTATCTCCAGGACCTGTTCGTCGACGCCGGAGCCCGTGGGTGCGGTGCCGGGCGGGCCCTGTACGACAAGGTGGCCAGTTACAGGGGCTTCATCGCCTATGCCCGCCGCCTCGAGCCGCGAGCTGGTGCCGCATGAGGCTACATTTGCCCGGTCGGCGAGGCGGCGAGACGTTCGCCGTAGACGTGGTTTGCGTCAGGTGGCTCCCTCGACCATCGCCAGCATCAGCCGGATCGCCTGGTTGCGGCTCAGGCCCCGCTGGCGCGTGAGTGTCTGCCAGGTGTGAAAATCGAGCGCGATCGCAATCGCGTGGCGCATCTGGCGCGCGCTGCCCTGCCAGCCCTGAGCGAGCTGCTCCTCGGCCTGGGCGAGCCATTGCCGGCGCGGGGCGCCGGCTGCGCGCAGGGCGGGCATGTGTCCGGCGTCACGGATGACGTTTGCCAGCATCGGTTCGGTTTGCTCGTAATAGCCATACAGGTCGCGCAGTGCGCGCCGCAGTCGCTGGCGGGGATCGGCGAGCTTGGACCAGCGAGCGATGTCGGGCAGCGGGTTGCGGGCCCTGAAGTCGCTTGAGCAGGCAGCAAACAGCGCCGCGTCGTCGGGAAAGTGCCGGTACACAGTAACCCGGTCAACACCGGCCCGCCGCGCGATCTCGCTGACGCTCGTCCGAGCGGGGCCGAGCGTCTGGTGCAGCTCAACCGTCGCGCGCGTGATCCGGCGGCGGGTGTCCGCCATCGCCTGCGCCCGCTGATTGAGCTCGTATCTCTTCGTCGTGGTGATCCCTGACCTCCTCGGCCGCTGAAATGTTCGCGCCACATAGTGTTGCACAGATGCTATCGCTCCTGTAGAGTTTCGCGCGACATCATGTTGCGCGAAAGATGGAAGTGCCATGCAGGGGACCACCGCAGCAGAGTCATCGATCCACCGTGAGCAACGGGGGGTGCGCCGGCTGGGCCTGACCGCCGACGAGCTGCTCTCGACCACGCGAGCGGTCCGCAAGCGGCTCGACTTCGAGCGGGACGTAGAGCCTGAGCTGATCGAGGAGTGCATTCGCCTGGCCCAGCAGGCGCCGTCGGCGTACGACACTCAGTCCGCCCACTTCGTCGTCGTCACGGATGCGGACAAGAAAGCCGTACTGGCTGAGCTCTGGCGCCGCGGACGTGCCCACGGCCGCGAGCTGCCGATCTCATGGGTCAACTACCAGTACAAGGGTCCCGAGCACGCGGCGACCGCCCCCAAGATGGTCGCCTCAGCCTCCTACCTGGCTGAGAACCTTCACCGAGCCCCGGTGATCGTGATCCCGTGCGTCGCGTTCCGCACCGACAACCGGGAAAGCGTCCTCATGCAGTCACTGGTGTGGGGTGCCGTCCTCCCCGCGGTCTGGAGCTTCTGCCTCGCTGCGCGCGAGCGCGGCCTGGGAACGTGCTGGACCACGATCCACCTCGCCTACGAACGCGAGGCCGCCGAGCTACTGGGCATCCCGTACGACGACGTCATGCAAGTCGCGCTCCTGCCCGTGGCCTACACGAAAGGCACCGAGTTCAAGCCCGCGTGGAGGCTACCGATAGACCAGATCCTCCACTGGAACAGCTGGTAGTCGGCCAGCCGAGGCCTACCCTGACTGAGTCGAGGCGATCTGCGCGGCCATCACCACGGTGATGCCGCTAACGCGGCTGCGGTGGCCGGCCGCGAGCCTGATCGCCTGCGGTGACGGCACAACTCACCCGGCCGTGCTTTTCGAGGTAGCGCTGGTGGTATTCCTCGGCCCGGTAGAACGCTGACGCCGGGGTGATCTGCGTGACGATCTGCCGTTTCCTGGATTGCTGCTCGGCGTCGCGTGCGGAGCTCGCGACGGCCTGCTGGTCCGCTCCGTGACAGAAGATCGCAGACCGGTACTGGCTGCCGAAATCGAGGCCCTGGCGGTTGCGGGTCGTCGGGTTGTGGATACGCCAGAACGTCTCGAGCAACTGCGGGTAGCTGACCTGCGCCGGGTCGAACCATACCTCCACCGCCTCGGCGTGGCCGGTGCGGCCCTTGCAGACCTGCCGGTAGGTCGGGCCGGGGACGTCGCCGCCGGTGTAGCCGACGGCGGTCCGCAGCACCCCGGGGATATCCCGGAAGGCCGCCTCCACCCCCCAGAAACATCCCGCCGCGAACGTCGCGCGCTCGGCTCCGGCCGGGCCGCCGCCTTCGAACGGCGGCAGCACCTGGCGGTCGGCGGAGTGCTGGCGGCTGCCCTTGAACATGTGCGGTCCCTCCGGCCTTTCGTCAGTTCGGTCAGCGGCGGGCGCACCGCTTTTGTTCCTTACCCCTGGCGATCCGGTTCAGCGTAGAACTTGCCCGGGGTAGCGCCGAAGGAACGCCTGAAGGTCTCGATGAACGCGCTCGGGTTGGACCAGCCGCAGGCCAGCGCGGTGGTCGTCACTGGCGTCCGGTCCGCGAGCAGCACCAGGGCGTGCTGCAGCCGGAACTGGGTGCGCCACTGCGGGAAGCTCATCCCCGCCTCCAGCCGGAACAGCCGGCTCAGGGTCCGCTCGGACGCGCCCACCGCCGTTCCGAGTTCCGCCAGGGTCCGCTCGTCAGCCGGATCCGCCCGCAGCAAGGCGGCGATGGCGCGCAGCCGGTCGTCGGCGAGCGCCGGCAGCCGGACCGGCAGCTGCCCGACCCGGCGGAGCTGGTCGAGCGCGACCTGCTCCATGGTCGTGCGCTGCCGCGCGGTGTAGGGCGTGCCGTCGCTGGTGAGCGCGACGATGATCTCGCGCAGCAGCGGGCTGACCTCCAGGACGGCCGGGCTGGCGGGCAGCGGCGGATCAGCGGCTGCCGGCGGCGAGAAGGCCAGCGTCCGCAGCTGCACCGGGCCGTGCGCCCGGTGCGCGTGCGGGACTCCCGCCGGAATCCACACCGCACGCTGCGGCGGGACGACCCAGGTCCCGGCCGCGGCCGAGATCGCGAGCACCCCGCTACTTGGGTACACGAGCTGCTGCACGTCGTGGTAATGCCAGCCGATCGTGTCCTGGTGCCCCAGCTCGGCGTAGGTAGGGCCGGCTAGCTCATGCCACTGCGCATCCTGGCGGGTTTCCGGCATAATCTGTCAGTTTAACGGTAGCCTGACGAACCGGCCTGGCCGCAGGCTGAATGACATGACCATCACGCACCAGCGAAAGGACGCCGGCGCGCCGCCCGCCTGGCGGCGGATGCGGCTGTGGGCCGTCGCCCACGCGATCGACGACATGTACCAGGGACTGGTGCCGTCCGTCGTCCCGTACTTCGTCCTGGACAGGCACTACGGCTATGTCGCCGCGTCCGGGCTCACGGTGGCGGCGACGCTCGGCAGTTCCGTCCCGCAGCCGTTCCTCGGGATCATCGCCGATCGGCGGAACGCGGCCTGGATGGCCGGGGCCGGAGTCGGGCTCGCCGGGCTCGGGCTGAGCGTCGCGGGCCTGATGCCCGGCTACCGGACGGTGTGGTGCGCGATCTTGCTGTCCGGGCTTGGCGTGGCCATGTTCCACCCGGCGGCGGGCAAGGCGGCTCGTCAGGACGCCGGGGACAGCGCGGCCGCGATGAGCCTGTTCGCGGCGGGCGGCAGCGTCGGCTTCTTCCTGGCGCCGGCGCTCGCCACCCCGGCGCTGATCGCGCTGGGCGTGCCCGCCACCGGGCTGTTCCTGCCGCCCGCGGCGCTCATCTGCTTCGTGCTGCTGCGAAAGCACCGCCGCGAGGCCGGCCACCGCACCGCCGCGCCGCGGACCGGCCGCGACAGGTGGGGTCCGTTCGCGGCGCTGACCGGGATCGAAGCGCTGCGGTCGGTGGCGTTCTTCGGGCTGAACACGTTCATCGAGCTGTACTGGATCCGCTACCTGCACGCCTCCCGCGGGCTGGCGGGCATCGCGCTGATCTGCTTCCTGGCCGGCGGAGTCGGCGGGACCCTGCTCGGCGGCCGGATCGCGGACCGGGCCGGCGCGGTCCGCACCGTGCAACTCGGTACGGCGTTGATCCTGCCCGCTCTCGGCGGGCTGCTGCTGGTCCCCGGCGCGCTGGCGCCGCTGGCGTTCGCGCTCGCCGCCGGCATCTCGCTGAACATGCCCTTCGCGGTGCTCGTCAAGCTCGGCCAGGACTACCTGCCCAGCCGGCCAGGAACGGCGGCCGGGGTTACCCTCGGGCTCGGCGTCAGCGTCGGCGGCCTGGCCGCGCCGCTGCTCGCCCTGATCGCCGACGACCACGGCCCGCGCGGCGCGGTGCTAGCCCTGCTTGTCGTCCCGCCGCTCGCCTTGCTGTGCGGCTTGCTGCTGCGCGACCCCGGCCCGGCCGGGTAACGAGGCTCGGTGGCCGGCCAGGACGCCAGGCCGCCGCGGCGGTCACGACAGCGGCGGTCACGACAGCGGCGGTCACGACAGCGGCGGTTACGACAGCGGCCAGCCGTCGGCCGGATACTCGGTGGCCCGCAGGTATTCGCGGGCCTGCGCCACGGCGGCATCGATATCACCCAGGCT
>Ga0302326_10023742_pt1 | contig 12485 bp, 9 predicted proteins | sample Palsa_T0_3_FD_202264 | JGI IMG/M metagenome (GOLD analysis project Ga0302326, IMG submission 202264) | Peat permafrost microbial communities from Stordalen Mire near Abisko, Sweden - Palsa_T0_3 | ecosystem: Environmental > Terrestrial > Soil > Palsa > Peat permafrost | place: Sweden: Abisko... | reverse complement strand
ACTACGGACAATTACGTATAGGACCGGGATAAACACCAGGTTGAGGGTGGTGGCGGCGATCATGCCGCCGAATACCGTGGTGCCCACGGAGATCCGCCCCGCGCGTCCGGCGCCCGTGGCCAGCACCAGCGGTAGCACGCCCAAAATAAACGCCAGCGAGGTCATTAGGATGGGGCGCAAGCGGATGCGCGCGGCCTCGATGGCTGCTTCCACGGTGAGCATACCGTTCGCGCGAAGTTGTTCGGCAAACTCCACGATCAGGATGGCGTTTTTGCTGGCCAAGCCGATCAGCATGACCAAGCCCACCTGGCAGTACACGTCGTTCTGCAAGCCGCGCAGCGCGACGCCGCCAATCGCGCCCAGCAACGCCACCGGCACGGCCAGCAGCACGATGAAGGGCAGCACGTAGCTTTCGTATTGTGCCGCGAGCGTCAAGTACACCACCAGCAGGCCCAGGCCAAAGAGAATTGAGGCCTTGCCGCTGGACTGGATTTCTTCCAGCGACAGCCCGCTCCATTCGTAGGTCATGCCGTTCGGAAGATTTTTCTTCGCCAGCTCTTCCATCGCGGCGATGGCGTCCCCGGAGCTTTTGCCAGGCGTCGCCGAGCCGTCGATTTCCGCCGAGCGGAACAGATTGAAATGGCTGATGACCTGCGGATTGCCGGTCTGCTCGACGTCCACCACATTGTCGAGCGGAATCATTTTGCCGGTGTCCGAGCGCAGATAATATTGCGAAATATCCTTGGCTTTGGCGCGGTACGGCGCATCGGCCTGCAGGTACACGCGATAGGTACGGTTGTTGAAGTCGAAATCGTTGATGTACACGGAGCCCATGTACACCTGCAGGGCGTCGGTGATTTGGCTCAGCGGCACTTGCAGGCTTTTGGCGCGCTCGCGATTGATGTGCACCAGGTATTGCGGGTCGTTGGCGGTAAAGCTAGTGAACAGTCCCGTGACGTCCTTGCTGGCGTTGCCCGCAGCGATCAGTTTGTTGGTTCCGTTGGAGAGGCCTTGCAGCGTGTTGCGGCCCAGATCTTCTACTTGAAAGCTGAAGCCGCCGAAATTTCCCAAGCCCTGCACGGCTGGCGGGCTGAAGGGAACCACCAGGGCGCCTTGAATGACGGAAAGCGGGCCGCGCAGTTGGTCGAGTACGGCATCGGCGGAATGCGCTTCGCCTTTGCGCTTCTCGAAAGACGCCAGCGGCACGAACACGATGGCGCGATTAGAGGCCGAGCCGGAAAAACCGAATCCGCCGATCGTGAACGTCCCTTCCACATCTTTTAACTGTCGGGCGACTTTTTCTACTTGACCGCAAATGTCCATGGTGTATTGCAGGGAAGCGCCCTGTGGTGCGTTGACGGCCACAATGAGATAGCCCTGGTCGTCTTCCGGAATGAAGCCTTGCGGCACGCGCTGATAGAGGAAGTAGGTGGCGGCCATTAATAGCAAGAAAACCAGCCCAGCCGCAAATTTCCATCGGATGGCGCGCCCAACGCCGCGCCGATACACGTTCGTCCCCGATTCCACCACGCCATTGAACTTGCGAAAAAACCAGCCTTGCGCGCGTTCGCGGTGATGGCCCAGCAGAATGGCGGAAAGTGAAGGCGTAAGCGTGAGGGCGTTGAACGCGGAAATAGCCACGGAAAAGGCGATGGTCAGCGCGAACTGCCGGAACAGAATGCCGGTGGTTCCGGGAAAAAGCGCCACCGGCACAAACACCGCGACCAACACCAGGGAAGTGGCAATCACTGCCCCGGCGACTTCCTTCATGGCTACGGACGCGGCGTTGTGCGGTTCGGTAATCCCTTCGGTGATGTGGCGCTCGACATTTTCGATGACCACGATGGCGTCGTCCACCACCAGGCCGGTAGCCAGCGTGATGCCGAAGAGCGTCAGTGTGTTGATGGAAAAGCCCAGGGCCTTGACGAAAACAAACGTGCCGATTAGCGAGACGGGAATGGTGATCGCCGGGATCAGCGTGCTGCGCCAGTCCTGCAAAAAAAGGTAGATGACGATGACCACCAGCGCGATGGCTTCGAGCAGCGTCTGCAGCACGTCTTGAATGGATTCGCCAATCACCGTGGTGGTGTCGAACGCTACGGCGTACTTAAGCCCCGGAGGGAAATTTTTGGAAAGCCGCTGGAGTTCTTCTTTGGCCAGGCGATCTACGTCCAGCGCATTCGCGCCTGGCAATTGTGTGATACCGATGCCCACGGCGTCGCGGCCATCGAAGCGCAGTGTGGAGCTGTAGTCTTCGGCGCCCAGTTCCGCGCGCCCCACGTCTTTCAGCCGCACCAGCGTACCGTCGGTGCCGGTCTTCAGGATGATGTTGTCGAACTGTTCGACGTCAGAGAGTCGCCCGATAGCGCGCACGCTCACCTGGAAGCTTTGCTCGTTGAGAGCGGGAGGAGCGCCGACGGAGCCTGCGGCTACGAGCACGTTTTGCTCCTGCAACGCGTTGAGCACCGTGGTTGCGGTTAATCCACGTTGCGCCAGCTTCGCAGGATCAAGCCACAGGCGCATGGCATACTTGCGCTCGCCGAAGATGATCACGTCGCCGACGCCTTTTACGCGTTTCAGTGCGTCGCGCACGTACACGTCGAGATAGTTGCTCAGGAACAGGCTGTCGTACTGCCCATTTTCCGCGTACACGCCGCCGCCAAAGACGAACCCGCTGGTCTGCTTGGTGATGATGACGCCGGTATTTTTGACTTCCTGCGGCAGTCGCCCCAGGGCTTGGTTGACGCGGTTCTGCACGTCGACGGAAGCCAGGTCCACGTCGCGCGATATGTCAAAGGTAACGGTAATCGCGCTGCTGCCGTCGTTGCCGCTGGTGGACTGAATGTACTTCATTCCTTGCACACCGTTAATGGCGGTTTCCAGCGGGATGGTGACGGCGGATTCTACGGTTTGCGCATTGGCCCCGATGTAGCCGGAGCTGACGACGACTTGGGGCGGCGCAAGGTCTGGAAATTGAGCAACCGGCAGCGTGGGAATCGAGATGGCCCCGGCCAATATGATGAACAGGGCGCAGACCGTGGCGAAAACCGGGCGCTGGATGAAGAAATCAACGAACAAAGGACGCTTCCGTGCTGCGGGAATTTACGCACTTGGGTCGGCGAACCTGCGGGCGAAGACGCGTTGCGATCATCTGTGGGTCACGACTACCCGCCATGACTGGTCTTGACGGCCGCAGCGGCCGGAGCTTCGGGTTGCACCTGCTCGGCGACGGGCATGCCGTCCTGCAGAAAGTCCGTCCCGGAAACGATGACGTGATCCCCGGCGTGTAAACCATCGAGCACTACGAAGTCGTTGCCGATCGTGTCGCCCACCCGAAGTGGCTTCTGGCGTGCCACGGTGTTCTGGCCTTCCTTGACCGCGAGAAACACGAAGAATTGACCGTTGATACGGGTAACCGCCAGGACGGGAACCACCGGGCCTTCGTGCGTGCCCCAGATGACCCGCGCGCGCAATTGCTGGGCAATGCGCAGCTTGGCTCCAGGATTTTCCACCGTTGCTTTGGCGAGAACCGTCTGCGTGTCGGTGTCCACCTGCGGCGAGATAAAAGTAATTTTCGAGGTGGCTGCGACGTTGCCGTCTTCACCCAGCAGTTCCACCGGCAGCCCCAAGTGTATCGCACTGCCTTTTTCGGCTGGAACGTAGATATACGCTTCGAGCGCGCCGGGCTGGTCGACCGTAGTGAGCAGCGTCGAGACGATGACGCGGTCCCCTACACGCACGGGGATATCGCCGACGATCCCGTCCATCGGAGCGGCAACCTTGTAGTAGTGCAGCTCCACGTTTTGCTGGTTGACCTGTTCCGACAGCGATTTCAGCTGCGCCACTGCGGAATCGTATGTCGTTTGTGCGTTGTCCAGGTCCTGCTTGGCGACGACTTTGGCGTCGTAGAGGCGCTGCTCGCGGTCCAGTTGAGTTTTGGCGTTGCGCACCATGGCTTCTTGCGCCACGCGCGCAGCGTCCTGGCTGTTGACGGTGGCTTCCTGCTTGAGCGGGTCGATCTGCATCAGCGCGGCGCCGGCGGCGACGTGATCGCCGGACTTAACGAAGATTTTGGTGATTTGCCCCTCGACTTGCGGATTGATGTTCGCGGAGCGCCGGGATTTCAAGATGGAAAGATATTCCGTCGCATCCGGGATCCTTAGGGACGGGGTGACGCGGACTTGCACGGGTACGGCTTGGCTGGCCGCCGCACCCCCGGAATCGCTGCTGACATTCCTCGAGCATCCTGCGACCCAGACCATCACTATGGCCACGCATAGCAGGGCCTGCAGGGTGCGCCGGTTGGCCACCAGCCCCGCCCTGGCGTGTGCTTGCGGCGGTGGATTGCAATAGTTGAGCGCGCGCATACGCTTGATTATCTGTATTTTACGTCAGGAAGCCGGGATAGCAACTTGCCTGCTAATCTTCCGTTAGACGCGGCAAAAATGCATCCGTTACCTGTTTCTACTTGAGGGACCGGGTGGAAGGCGGTCGGTCCCAGCTTAAATTTAGCAGCCGAGTCGCTGCGCACTAGTAAAAGTCGCTTGGATCGATCCGTTTGCCCGAGAGGCCCAGTTGCAGCACTTCCATCTGCTCAGGCCGGTCGAACACCTTGCCAGGGAAGAATTTTTTGGTTAGGACGCGTACTCCGCCGAAGGCCACGCCCAGAACCAGCGCGAAGAGCATGAAGACCCCCGTGCCGACAAAGATTTTGACCAGGGTGCTCATGATCGGTGGGTCGGTAGCCGTGGTGCTCGGCTCGTTCCAGGTGACCTGCGTTTCGTAATTGATGGCTTGGCGCAGCTTGGCGGCATAGGCGCGGGAACTTGGCGCGATCACTAAAGAAAGGAGCGAGCCTTTGCGCTCCAGGGCGCCATTGGGCTCACGCCCACCGTTCGCCGGCAAAACTCCCGCCAGGTGATGCAAATGCTGCTCCGCCAGTTGCGGGTTGGGATACTCGATCAGCAGCAGCGCTGCGCGATTTGCGCCGGCGTCGTACTGCGCGGTCATCACTTCGGCATCGATCGGGGCGCCGAAGCCGATTTCCGGTGCCAGGGCCGCATACTGGGAGTAACCCAGCGTATTCATAGCGTCCTGAAAGCCTGCCGGACCAAGCGCGTAACGCTGCGAGCCATCGACCAGATCCCTTTCCGGCAGGTACGCCCGCACCGGCGGCAGCGGCGTCGGATCAGCGTGCTCGTGCAATTCCCGGATTAGCGCCTGCAGATCGCCTTCGCCAATGCCTTTCACGTTGTCAATCTCCGCCACCAAGTCGCCGATTTGCGCAATCAGGTGCTTGTCATCGACCGCGGAAAGCGGGCCGCCGGTAGAAGGTTTCATGCCCGGTTTCAGTGCCGCCGTATAGTGCTGGTACGCGCCGCTGGTGTCATGGAACAACGCGACGGTCAGGGTGATCTGGTTTTTGCCGTCGCTATAAACGCGCTGCATACGGTCAATCAACCCAACCTCGCCAGCGGAGGCCGAACTGACGGAACCAGGAGGCGCAGGCGTGGCTGGGAATACCGCTCCCCATTGGCGAAAGCGCTCCGGGAAAATATCCACTAATTTCTTGGCGGCAGGCGCGCTGGAACCCTTAACGGGAGCATCCGCGCATGGAGATCCCGCAACTCCGCCGAGCGTGGCGGCAAACACGAAGATGAGAGCGAGTTTGCGCATCCCTACACCTTATTAGACACCGTAGGTATCTGCAAGTTACGCGCGCGCTGGCCGTTGGGGACGAGGCTTGAGTGGTTGAGTTGTTGCCCCCTTGCAAGATTGCCCTGTTCGGTGCCGTTCAGCCCTCAGCTGTACAAAATGGCACAGTCAAACACTTCTGTAGTCGCTATGCTGCCCAGCTAAGTCTCAGCGGAAAAGAGCGCAACATGCGGCCTCGATCGCACGTTTTTTTTTCGAACACCAGCCTGGCGCTGGGAAGATCCTTCTTTCCGCTTTTTGCCATCGCGGTCATCGCCGGTGCGATGCTTTGGGGTCCGTGGGTGAGCCTGGCGGTCGTGGTGGTGGCGGTCTCGGTTGCACTGAGGCTGATCTGAGCGCAGGGGCGGAGTATCCACGGGCGGCAAGTCGGCGGCGCCTTCTCGCTCATCCGCAGGACTGGCATTGCGTCATTTTCCATTTTGTTTGCCTCGCGGCTTATGCCTGCGCCTTCTGGCTTTACCAGCACCCCACGCTGGTGGGTGTCACAGGCTGGTGGTCGCGCATCGCCTTTGTGGCTGCCTCGGCTACCATGCTTGGCTGGATCTCCGGAATCGATGTCGGAGTAAACTTTCACAACCACGCTCACCGCCCGATATTTGTCTCCCATTTCGTTAACCTTTGGTTTGGGCGATTGTGGACTTTTTCAGGCGCCTGGCCCTCGTTCTTTTGGCAGTACTGCCACGTAACCGTGCACCATGCGAATCTGCTAGGCCCGGAAGATTGGACTTTACCCAAGAAGCGCCCTGACGGATCGTTTGAGAATTTTCAATTGTACCTTCTCGCGCATTGGCCGTGGCGTTTAGCCATGCATCTCTGGCGGGAGTTGAGCATCCGCCGAAGCCTGCGTCGCAAATCGCTTCAAGAGTTGGCCATCTTCCTTGTGCTTTGGTCAATTCCCTTTTTCATCGATCCGGTAATGGCGCTGTGGCTCTGGGTCCTGCCGCACTGGGTCGCCAACGCGCTCGTGATGGGTTCGGGCATGTACGTCCAGCATTCGGGATGTGTCGAGAAGAGTTCTGTCAGGCCGGTAAGTCACTCCACGGTGTTTGTCTCGAGCTTTTTCAATCTTACGATGTTCAACATAGGTTTTCACCTGGAGCACCATGAGCATCCCAGGGTGCATTGGTCGGAACTTCCCGAGCTTCACATGCGTCTGAAGCAGGAAATGATCGATGGCGGAGCGCACGTGGTCCCGTACGGCAATTACCATGCGGCCTTTCTGCTGGCGGGCGACGAGGAACGCAGAAAACGCTTCGCCGAGCAGGACGCGGCATACACGAGTGGCCGATACCCTGACACGTCATCAGGCTTTTCCTAAAACGAATCAGTGAATCGGAAAGCCGCAATGTTTCGATGGGTTTGTTCCTAGAACAAGAATGGAACAAGGCGTGTAGTCCGGCGCATATATTGCGTGTAGGGCTCGCCAAGAGCTGCGACAAGTACGGCTTCCTCGATGGATATACGGTAGGCATAGGCCGCAGCTATGCAGGCTAGTAGTGCGAGCAACCCTGCCCAGTTGCCCAGCGCCAGTCCTATTCCGACGAGCGCGATGAGAGTGCCGGTGTAGGAGGGATGGCGGATGAGGCGGTAAGGTCCCACCTCAATCACCGTTTGGCCGGCGTGAACGGCCACATCGTACGTAAAAAACCGCCCCAAGACGGACATGGCATAGAAACGAAAAGCCATGCCCGCGAGCATCAGGCCGATTCCGATGAAGAAGAGCGCAGTGCGCTGCCAAAGTATGGTTGCTTGCGGCAGTAGAAATGAGAGCGAAAAGTCCAACCCCAGGCCGATCCAAGTGAGCAGCACGACGAACCTGAAGGAGCCTCGGTCGCGCGCCTTCGCGCGGTCGCCTGATCTTCTCGTGCGAGACGCGATGGTTTCCAAGGCGATCCACAACGCATAGGTACTCCAGAAAACAATCGCGTAGGCAGGAGCGCCGGAAAAGGGCCAGGGGCGCATTCTAGGATTTCCTTGAACAGAACAAGGCAATTGTACGCTGCTGCGCGCAGACCAACGTACAAACCATCGCCACGAAACTAAGATTTGACGCCGGTTGCGGAGATTACAGTGGCTGTGCCGCTAGTAGGTTGTTGCCTGCCGGGAAGAGTTGACGTTCGCCGTAAAGGACAGGCGGAAAAATCGGAAATCGCATCTTTCGCAGCGGAGCGGTCTCACGAAAACCATAGCTAGCAGAACTCTTTCTACGATGCCCCTGCGTCTCGATTGGTGGATTCGTTCACTGCGGCATAACGGGCAGTGTTTCATAGCGGTACTCCCCCTGACGGATTCAGCGATATGGAGGGAAAAGTGTACGCGGCTGAAACGGGGGGTACTGTGCAAAATTGAACAGCGCCGGGTTCCGACGATTTCTTAGTATAGTTTGCGTACGGCGACGGGGGTGGCGATCCTCTGGGCTGGGGTGTCGCCACTTCTGTCTAATTTAAGAGGGTTTCCACCGAGGTCTACCGAAATCCGCTCCCCGGTCGCTGAGTTGAAAATGACATATTCAGCGGAGCCGGACAAGGAGTCTTGGTAAATGTGGGAGTGCGCTTCTTCTAGAGTGGTAGCGGCGTATATCCAGAAAGCGCCGTTCTTTTCGTGTCGGAGAATATCGAATTTTGCGAGCACGGGTTTCCCTCATCGAGCAGGCCGCGGATGGTCGAACAAGTTCGAGTGTAGTCGCAACGCAAGACGAAGTTGTGTATAGAACAGCACATGCGGCCACCGTCGGGCGATTTAACCCTTTCTGACAGGGAAAGGTGATACTGTTAAGTCGACTGTCATCATCCATGCCAAGGCCCGGCACATGCAACTTCTGCCAAGACGCCCGTCCGGTCAACCGCGACAACGGCGTAATCGTGACCTACAGGTCCGCTGGAAAACACGATATTTCTGTACTGCTGCACAAATCTTGCGCTGCCGAATGGTCCAAGCGTTTCGACCGCGCGGTTGCCATTCAGGTCCGGCCGTTCAGTAAAATTCCATGAAAAAGCAAACCCAGCCACAAACGTCGCAAACCACCCAGTCACTGCTGACCTCCCGCCTGCGCACCAAAGTCGCGCATTATCTCAAGGCACAAACGATTTTTCGACAAGGGGACAACTCGGACTCCCTTATGTTCATCGAGTCCGGAACGGTAAAAATTACTATTGTTAATACCCAGGGAAAGGAAGCTGTAATTACCCTCCTCGTGGCCGGGGATTATGTCGGGGAAAGCTGCATCAGCAACGGTTCGCCGGTGCGACTTAGCACCGCGACCGCGATTGCGCCTACCGCGTTGATCATAATTCAAAAAGCGGAGATGATTCGCGGCCTGCACGAAGAGAAAGACCTCGCGGAGCAATTTATCACCTACATGCTGAGGCGAAATTCCAAGACCGAATCGGATTTGGTGGATCAGTTGTTTAACTCGACGGAAAAGCGCTTGGCTCGCGCCTTGCTCCTGTTGGCGCAGTACGGAAAGGAAGGAAAACCGGAGACCGCGATAGCAACGGTTCCGCAGGAAACGCTGGCCGAAATGGTCGGCACCACCCGGAGCCGCGTCAACTTCTTCATGAATAAATTCAGAAAGCTGGGATTCATTCATTACAACGGCGGGTTACAGATCCACAGTTCGCTGCTGAACGTGGTTCTCCACGATTAGCGGATTGCTCTCCAGTGTGCTGTTCAGGACAGTTTGGCTATTGGGTTCCCCGTATGCTCAAGCCCGAGGTCACCTCTATGAGTCAATCCACGACCTGCGGCCACTGTGAAGACAAAGATAGGCCCGTCACCCCGGAAACCGGAATCACCGTCGACTACGTTGCCCAGTTGCCCATCCTTATCAAGATTAGTCTGCATCGCGCTTGCGCGCCGGTATGGTGTTCACAGTTTGGATTTCCTGAACCGGCAAAGCCTTTCGACCTTCGAGAAGTGCGCGGCCGCATTAAATGCATGAGCAACGCCGATTTGACGCGCTTCGAGACGCACGCCCGCTACATGCTTACGCCGAACGCGCAGCGCCCGGTCGCAGACTATGAGCAGGAACTTCACGAAGCCCAGAATGAGTGGAGACGCCGGCATTTGAAAGCCAGGGTAACTCGTGATGAATCACCATGGGTACCCGGATTACAGCAATCCTAAAACAGCCCGCCCCAAACCAGCAATCCCACCAGAGGTGATTAGGGTGCCGAACGATTCACACCGAAGAGCAGCGGAGTTCCACGATTTGGCTGCGCATGCGCACCGCGCCGCCGCGGTCCATCACGCCAAAGAAGACCACCAAACGGGACACGAGCATTCCAAGCAGGCGATGGAACACGCCATTAAGGCTTTCCATCTTTCGGAAGAAGCCCACAGGAAATCCGCAAAGTCGATAAGCAAAGTCTGACTATTCATCGATCAGCTCAACGATCAGCGTAACTTGTTGCGGCGGTCACTTCTGATTCGCGGATTGCTCCACCGCGGGAGGGGCAGCGTGGGGCCGCGCCGCCCTGCCAGACTGATTGAAAGCCACACTATTCAGGCTTTCCAGGTAGCTCGAAACGCCGGCAAAAATGCCCTCCGCCACGTGCTGCCGCTGGTCCGGCTGCTTCAGCAGTTTTTCGTCCGCGGGATTGCTCAGAAACGAAATCTCCGTCAGGATTGACGGCATATCCGCGCCAATCAGTACCACAAACGGCGCCTTGCGCACCCCGCGATTCTTCACCGTCTTCGCGGACTTTTGAATCTTGCTGGACAGCGAATTCTGCACGTCTTCGGCAAATTCCTTCGATTCATCAATCTTTTCCGTCCGCGCAATCTGCCGCACCACGTCTTGCAAATCATGTATGCCCTGCTGGCTGGTGGCGTTTTCCCGCGCCGCCACTTCCATGGCTTCCGGCGTACCGCGCAAATTCAGGTAATACGTCTCGATGCCGCGCGCCGCATGGTCCTGGCTCGAATTCGCGTGAATGGAAATGAACAGGTCGGCCTTCGCCTGATTCGCGATGTTGGTCCGTTCCTCCAGCGGAATGAACGTGTCGTCGGAGCGCGTATACACCACATCGGCGCCCGGCAATTTTTGCTGGACGATTTTTCCCAGCCGCAGCGCCACGTCCAGGCACAGATCCTTTTCCATCAGTCCGGTCGGCCCGATGGTGCCGGTGTCGTGACCCCCATGCCCGGCGTCAATCACGATGCGCCCAATCTTCAGCCCCAGCGTGCGCGTCAGCGTGGCCTGACCGTCGTGCGTCGCAGGCGCCGCCGTCACCGGGCGCACCAAGTCCGGCTTGCTGCTGGCGTTGGTGGCTTTCAAGGGCTTGGCGCGTTGGCTTTTCTCCGTCAACACCGGCGCAGTTGCCGCGGACGACGAGCCTTCTGCCGAAGGTTGCACGTTGGCGGTTGCCGCTGGCGCTGCCGGCACGGACGGCGTCGCATCCGCATACAAATCCAGCGAGCCGCCATGCGCCACAACCGCATTGGGCACGGTATTGACCCGCGCATCTTCCGGCGGCACCGGTTCCGCACTCGGCGCCGGCATGCGCGCGTCCCGCTTCAGCTTCGCGCTGCGCACCGGAGCTTCGGTCGCCGCCGTCCCATACAAGTCGATGATCAGCTGCGGTGGATTGTTGCTCATGGATGCCGTGTAATCCTTCACCCCGTTAACGTCCAGCACCACGCGCACCACGCCCGCCTGATTCTGCGCCACCCGCACCCCGGTCAGCAGCCGTCCATCCACGCTGATGTTGCCGCGCGCCACCTCCGGCGTCAGCCGCGCCGCATGTAAATCAAAGAAAATCCGCTCCGGGTTGCTGATCCGCGCCGAGGAATATTGCACGCTGCCTTCCAGGTCGATCACCACGCGCGTTGCGCCGCCAGCATTGCTGTCCGCCCGGATTCGCCGCACCCGTGGCGGATTCTCCACATCTTCGTTCTGTGCCCCGCCGCTATGCGCATCGCCGCGCACTGCGCTTTCCCGCACCGGCAGCGCCCCACCGTAAGGCGGCGGAGTGCTGCCTGCGTAATTTCCCGTTGCGGGCGAGGCGTTCTTCCCCTGCGAGACGTTCGCCGTTCCAACATTCGACGTTCCGCTGCTTGTTCCGCCATTCGCCCTGGACGCATCCGTCCGCGCCCCATTCGGCGTAACCACCGTCACCGGCGCGCCACCGCGTTCGCTATTCCGCACCAGCGCGATCTCCGCCATCGCTTCCTGCGCTTCCCGGCGGCGCGGCGACCGCGGATAACGCTTCACAAACGCGTCGTACGTCTTGCTGGCCGCGGCCGGGTCGCCCAGTTGATCGGCCTGCAGCTTGGCCGCGCGCAGCAGCGAATCCTGGCAATACTTGCTCGTCGGATACTCCCGCGCCAGAAATTCGTACGTATCCACCGCGGACTGAAAATAGCTGCGGCCAAAACGCTCGCCCATCTCCGTGTACAACTCCGCCATCGCCAGAATCGCGTCCGGAACCTCCGGTGCGCGCGGCGTGATCAACGTAACGCGGTGATAATTCGCGACCGCCTGCTTGTATTCCGCAAGGGTGCGCTTCTCGGCTGCTCTCTCGTTTAGCGCCGAACGCAGCTCCTCGGCTTTCGCATATTGCAGCGAAGCCGCCTGCCGCTTGACTTCGGTGGCGGTTGGCGGCGCCTCGGTCGTCTCGGAGATTTTCCCGAAGCCATTCGGCGCCGCTCCCGCCGCAAAGCACGGCGCCATCACCATCAAGCCGGCCAGCAGCCCAAAACACACGACGCGCAGCAACCGCATCGCGCGCAACACAAAAACTGGCGAAACCGGGGCGAAGGCCTTGTGG
>Ga0302326_10023737_pt1 | contig 12486 bp, 7 predicted proteins | sample Palsa_T0_3_FD_202264 | JGI IMG/M metagenome (GOLD analysis project Ga0302326, IMG submission 202264) | Peat permafrost microbial communities from Stordalen Mire near Abisko, Sweden - Palsa_T0_3 | ecosystem: Environmental > Terrestrial > Soil > Palsa > Peat permafrost | place: Sweden: Abisko... | reverse complement strand
CTGGGCCAACTCGGCGTAGATCCGCCAATCACGGGTTTCGTTGGCGTCGGCCAAGGTGGAACGGCGAACCGGCCTCGGCAAACCCATGTGATAGAGCTTGGCCGATTGCGCTGACAGACACGCTTCGGTGTCGCGCAGGCTCTCCCGATAGGTGATCTGGGCAAATGCCATCACCTGATACTGTGCGGCGCAGGGCAGCGTCCTCACGGCGCGGTTGCCATTGTACCGCGCAACAATCCGATCGAATGTGCTCCACGGTAGAAAATCCATCAGCTGCGCGAATAGCGTCTTGCCGGTGTTCATGGCCTGGCCCCCCGCGATATTGTCGGGGAGAGCTATCAGGGGATCAAATCTGCCCCAGCAACGAACCGTCAAACTCCCTTATGTGGACGTGACGTTTGGGAAATCCCGGCTCAGCGAACCGGACAGCAGTGGCCCACCATAAATCGGCCGGCTTGCTGATATACTCAATTTTGCTAGCATATTGGTTGAACCGGAACCATTCACCCTTAAAATATTATTGATATATATTGTTACATCGACGTGTGATTCTTTGTATTTCCAATAATCACCGACTTTTTATCCGGAAGTCTATAATATCCGTCCGACCACGGGACGAGAATCGCTGTTCGGGCTGTGGTGGAACATGCGCCGTTGCCAAAACTATCTGAACATTGTGTCCAATTGCCACACCACCATCTCGGGCACTTACATCGCCTGATTGACTTTGGTGTCCGGTTGCCACGCTGCCATTTCCAGCCCGCACGTCGCCCAATATGCCCATTCCTGCTCCACCGACACGTGCGGTATTGGTCTTCCATCTCGCGCTCATGAACCACTCGGCAATCGCTATCGGGGCGGCTAAAATCGCGGCAACCGCGCCCACGTCGCGAGGGAGTCAGTCATTCACGCGCTCACTTTCAATCAATCTGATCTGGCGGCTTTGGTGGTCCCAACATAGATCAAGCTTTCGTGTAAATGCGGCGCCTTCTGTGAACACGTGAGATCAACGCTGGGTGGCTAACCCCTTAAAAACTTGGAGGTCCGGGCGGGAATCGAACCCACATACGCGGATTTGCAGTCCGCTGCATCACCACTCTGCCACCGGACCACGGGGCGGGCGGCGCTATATCGGGTGCAGGCTCGGCACGGTCAAGCCCGAACGCGAGGTGCCGCCGGTCCAACCCGTCCCCGAGGACACTCCGCGACTCAGATAACTGGGCGCCACAGGTAACCGGGCGTCTAGTTAACCGGGCACCTCAGGTAACCGGCGCGGGATTGAACAGCGTCAGTGCGTTGTGCAGGCCCCACCGGTCCGACCATGTCTGCTTTCGCCCGCTCGCGACATCCAGGATCAGCTGGAAAATCTCCCAGCCGACCTGCTCGATGTTCGCCTGACCGGTGGCGATGCTGCCAGCATCCAGGTCGATCAGGTCGTGCCAGCGCTCGGCTAGCTCCGTGCGGGTCGAGATTTTGATCACCGGTGCCGCCGCCAGGCCATACGGTGTGCCGCGGCCGGTGGTGAACACCTGCAGCGTCATGCCCGACGCCAACTGCAGCGTGCCGCAGATGAAGTCGCTTGCCGGGGTGGCGGCGAAGATCAATCCCTTGGTGGTCGCGCGTTCCCCAGGCGACAGCACGCCGGCGATTGGGCTCGTGCCTGATTTGATAATCGAGCCCAGTGCCTTCTCGACAATATTGGCCAAGCCGCCTTTCTTGTTGCCGGGGGTGGTGTTGGCACTGCGATCGGCGCCCCCGCGCGCCAGGTAGGCGTCGTACCACGCCATCTCGCGAACCAGCGCGCGGGCGACATCGGCGTTGACAGCGCGCGCAGTCAGCAGGTTGATCCCATCGCGCACCTCGGTAACCTCGGAGAACATGACGGTCGCGCCGGCGCGCACCAGCAGGTCGGAGGCAAAGCCGAGCGCCGGGTTGGCGGTCACGCCGGAGAACGCGTCGCTGCCGCCGCACTGCAGCCCGACGACGAGGTCGGAGGCCGGACAGGTCTCGCGCCGGCGGCGATCGAGGACCTCAAGCCGCGCCTCCGCCATTGCGAGGATCGCGGCGACCATCGGTTCGAAGCCGTGGAACGCCTCGTCCTGCAGCCGCATGATCTGCGGCCCACCGCTGCCCGGCGGCAGGCCGAGCAGCCGCTCTGGCACCAGCTTCTCGCAACCCAGGCCGACCACCATTGGCTCGCCGCCAAAATTGGGATTGCGTGCCAGGTTTTGCAGCGTGCGGATTGGGATGATGGCGTCTGGCGCGCTGATGGCGACACCGCAGCCGTAGGAGTGGGTCAGTCCGACAACACCATCGACGTTCGGATAGCGCGGCAGAAGCTCCTCGCGGATGCGCTTGATGGCGAACTCCAGCGTGCCGGCGACGCATTGCACACTTGTGCTGATCCCCAGCAGGTTCTTGGTGCCGACCGAGCCGTCGGGATTGCGGAACCCCTCGAAGGTCCAGTCTTCCAGTGGCGGTTGCGGCGCCGATATGCGGCCCGCGCCTGGGTTTTGCCCCAGCGGTTCCAGCGATACCCTATCTAGATCGGGTGGTGCCGGCATGCGGACCAGCGATTCCTCGATCCAGCTGCCACGCGGGATGGCGCGTGTGGCGGTGCCGATGATGTGGCCGTAGCGGATGATCGGCGCACCGTCGCCGAGATCGGCCAGCGCCACCTTGTGACCTTGCGGCACCCGTTCGCGCAAGGTCAGGCCGCAGGCGAAGCTGGTGCCTGCCGGCAGGCCGAAGTCGTTGACCACGATCGCCACATTGTCGGTGGCGTCGAGGCGGATGTAACGCGGTTCCACAACCGCTCGGTTCACGCCGTCAGGTGCCACGTGCCGTCTCCTGTGCTTGCCGGTTGGCGGTGGTGCATTTGGCACACTATCCCTCTGTCCGACTGGGCTTGCGACCCACTATACTCGCTTCGACAGCAATCAGGCAGAGACCAGTATGGACGTGGCCGCCCCGATCGATCCCTTCGCCGATCCCCGCAACCGGATGGTGGACAGCCAGATTCGCCCCAACAAGGTCTACGACCCGCGCATCCTGACGGCGATGCGCACGATCCCGCGTGAACGGTTCCTGCCGCCGGCGCTGGCGTCGCTCGCCTACGTCGACGAAGACGTGCCACTGCGCAACGGCCGCGTGCTGATGGAGCCGATGCTCACTGCCCGGTTGATCGAACTGATTGGCCCGGTCGCCGGGGAGCGGGCATTGGTGGTCGCGTCGGGCGTCGGCTACGGCGCGGCGGTGCTGGCCGCGTGTGGTGTGCGAGTGACCGCAGTCGAGGATGACGATGCGCTATTGGCGCTGGCGCGTGCCGGGCTGAGCGAAATTGCGCCCGGGGTGACCCTCGTGGCCGGGCCTCTGGCGGCCGGCTGGCCGGCGAACGCGCCCTATGACATCGTATTCATTGAAGGGGCGGTGACGGCGCCGCCGCCAATGATCTCGGCGCAGCTTCGCCAGGAGGTCGGACGGCTGGTCACTGTGATTCGTGGCGCGGCCGGCAACGGACAGGCAGTGCGTGGCGAGACGACGCAGGCCGGATTGCAGATGAGGAGGGAGTTCGATTGCGCTACGCCGTTGATCCCGGCGCTGTTGCCGGCGCCGGCCTTCACCTTTTAGGTGACCCAGGGTGTGCCAGGTAATCGTGGGCCAGGTCATCCTGACCCAGACAATTGGGTGGCCACGGTGGTCCGGAGCCACGTACCCGGGGCAGGAAACCCGGGGGCGGGGCAGGGGGTCTCAAAGCCCGTTGCTCGATCCGCGCAACCTCTCACGGGCTTGGCCTGCTGAAGGGTCCAGCGCCCCGAGCGGCTCTCGGATCAAGTGCGCGACGGCAACGTATGAGCCGACCGTGCACCTCCCGCCACCGGTGGTGTGCAGATCGCCGGTTGATTTCTGGGCAAACGCCCGTGGACGAGAGCGCGCAAAGGACGGCGATAAAATGTCACTTTGCTAAAATGTGAATTACCCGACTGGTCAGGAATGGCTTGGCGTGCCATGCGCCGATGTGGCACGTCTGTACGCTGGCGGTGTCGCGCAGTGAAACAGCGGTGCAGTGGGGATGGCGTCACCGTGGTCGGTACTCGGCGGATCAAGGCCAGTGGAACAAGGATCGGGCGATGAAGCGATGTGGTAGAGCGGTAGTCCAGGTCGGGCTCGCCGGGGCCGGCGCGCTGTTCCTGCTTGGGCTGAACCAGCCAATGCCGGCTTGGGCACAATCGTACGCGGCCGCCCAAAAGGCGGCGGGGAAGCCGGATACCTCCGTAATCGGGGTGCCCCGCACGTTGAACGAGGCGCTCGCGGCGACCTATTCCTACCAGCCGGCGCTGCAGGCTGAGCGAGCCAAACTGCGTGCCACCGACGAAAATATACCACAGGCGCTGGCCGGCTGGCGGCCGACAGTCATCCTGGGCGGCGGTATTGGCTACGGCAATGGTCTCAACCGCGCCTATTCGTTCCTCACCGGCGAGAATTCAAAGTCGCCGCTGCAACGCGACGTGGGGCAGGCCTCGCTGACCATCACCCAGCCGGTCTACACCGGTGGCAAGGTCCAGGCCAACGTCAACCATGCCAAGAACCAGGACATGGCGGAGCGCGCGAACCTCATCGTGCAGGAGGAGACGAGCTTCACCAATGCGGTGAACGCCTATGTCGGGGTGATCCAGGATCAGCAGCTCCTCGCACTGAATATCAACAACGAGCAGGTGCTGACCAAGCAGCTTCAAGCCACCAACGACCGATTCCGGGTGGGCGAGATCACCCGCACCGACGTCGCGCAGGCCGAGGCGGCGTTGGCCGGCGCCGTCGCGCAGCGGGAGGTTGCCGCGGGCACTTTGCAGACTGCGCGTGCGACCTATCTGCAGGTGATCGGATTTCCGGCGCCTGACAATCTGCTGGAGCCGCAGCCGCTGCGCGTACCGGCGAAAACCGAGCAGGAGATCAGCGCGCTCGCCGCCGCCAATAATCCCCAGGTGATCGGCGCTCTGTTCACCAACGCCGCGGCGAAGGACGCCATCGACGTGGCGTTCGCCGCGCTCATGCCCCAGGTCAACTTGCAGGGTCAGTTATTCCAGCAAAACAACACCGGCGCTCCGGCGTCGCAATCCAACGGCTACCTGGTGACCGCCAACGTCTCCATGCCGATCTACCAGGGTGGCTCGGAATACTCCGCGGTCCGCCAGGCGCGGCAGAGCCAGGAACAGGCCAGCAGGGAGGTCGCGGACGCCAAGCGCACTGCGGTGCAGACCGCGGTGGCGGCCTGGCAGACGCTGGTCGCGGCGCGCGCCGCGGCGGAAAGTACGCGTGTCCAGATCCGCGCCAACGAGGTCGCGCTGGAAGGCGTGGAACGCGAGGCGATCGTCGGCAGCCGCACCACGCTCGACGTGCTGAATGCGCAGCAGGCACTGTTGACCTCGCAAACCACGCTTGTGCAGGCGCTGGCGCAGTTGGTGACGGCCTCGTACAATGTTGCCTCGGCGATCGGCCGCCTGACCGCGCGGGACTTGAACCTTCCGGTGCCAATGTACGACGACACAGCGTATTACAATGCGGTCAAGAACAAGTGGTTCGGGCTGGGTGATTACGCCACCGACCAGCCGGGCCGGTAACGGGCCCGCCCGGGATGCAGTCGATATGAGGCAACCAGGCGCATGAGTGAGTCCGACCAGAGCAAACCGGCGGCCGGCGGCGATCCCTCGATGGAGGACATCCTGGCCTCGATCCGGCGGATCCTGGCCGAAGAGGAAGCGCCGTCGCCGGCCGAGCAGTCGTCGGCTCCGGTAACGGCGCTGGCGTTGACCCCAGCCAGCCCCGCCGACAACGTGTTGCAGCTCGACGCGTCGATGATGCTGCCCGATCCGATCGAGACGCCGGCGCCTCCCGAGCCTGAGTTCACGCCGCCCAAGCCGGCCGCCGCCCCGCCGCCTCCCGTCGCATCGTTCGAGCCACCCGACCTATTGGTACGCCCGCCCAGCGTTGGCCTGATGGGCGACGAGCCGGCGGCGGCCGCGACGAACGCGGTTGAGTCGTTATTGCGCACCCTGACGACGGAGCGCACGACACAGGTCTACACCGGCGGCCCGACGCTCGAGGACATCGTGCGCGCGGAACTGCGGCCACTTCTGAAGCAGTGGTTGGACGCCTATCTGCCGGACGTTGTTGAGCGGCAGGTGCGGGCCGAGATCCAGCGCGTCGTCGGCCGCGCGCTACCCTGACGAAGTGCCATGGGCGGCCTCCCGCGGACCTGAGGCCGCGGGAGAGACGTGATGCTGGATAAGAACTTCAACCCGACTGAGACCGAACCCCGGCTTTATGCCGGCTGGGAGAGAAGCGGTGCGTTCGCCTGCGATCCCGGGTCGAGCGCGGTGCCCTTCACGATCATGATCCCGCCGCCGAACGTCACCGGCAGCCTGCACATGGGCCATGCACTAACATTCACGGTGCAGGACGTGCTGATCCGCTGGCGGCGCATGCAGGGGCGTGACGCACTGTGGCAGCCGGGCACCGATCACGCCGGCATCGCGACGCAGATGGTGGTCGAGCGGCTGCTCGCCGAGCAGGGCAATGAAGATCGCCGGACCATGGGACGCGACGCGTTCATCGAGCGCGTTTGGCAATGGAAGGCGGAGTCGGGCGGCACGATCACCACGCAGTTGCGCCGGCTCGGCGCCTCGCTGGATTGGCCGCGCGAGCGTTTCACGATGGACGAAGGGCTGTCGGCGGCGGTGCGTGAGGTGTTCGTCTCGCTGTATCGTACCAAGGATGCGAATGGCCGGGGGCTGATCTATCGCGACCGTCGGCTGGTGAACTGGGATCCCAAGCTGCAGACTGCGATCTCCGACCTTGAAGTGGAGCCGCAGGAGATCAAGGGCCATCTCTGGCACATCATCTATCCGATCGCCGGCGAGCCGGGGCAGTTCATCACGGTGGCTACCACGCGGCCCGAGACCATGCTCGGCGACACCGCGGTGGCGGTGCATCCGGAACACAAAACGCTCGCCCCGCTGATCGGCAAACACGCGGTGCTGCCGCTGGTCGGCCGGCTGATCCCGATCGTGGCGGATACCTACGCCGATCCGGAGAAGGGCACCGGCGCGGTGAAGATAACCCCGGCGCATGATTTCAACGATTTCGCGGTGGGACAGCGGCACAGCTTGCCGATGCCCTCGGTGCTCGACCGCCAGGCGCGCGTGACGCTGGCCGAGATCGATGATGCGCTGGTTGCCGTGGATGGCATCGCCGACCCTGCCTTCGTGCGTGGGCTGGACGGGCTGGACCGGTTCGTCGCGCGCAAGGTGATTGTCGCCGAACTCGAACGGCTGGGACTGCTAGCGAAGGTCGAGCCGCACACCCACCAAGTGCCGCACGGCGATCGCGGCGGTGTGCCGATCGAACCATTGCTGACGACGCAGTGGTATTGCAATGCCGAGGTGCTGGCGAAGCCGGCGATCGAAGCGGTGGAGACCGGCAAGACCCAGTTCGTGCCGAAGCAGTGGGAGAACACATTCTTCGCGTGGATGCGCGACATTCAGCCATGGTGCATTTCGCGTCAGTTGTGGTGGGGCCATCGCATCCCCGCGTGGTACAGCGACGACGGCCAGGTATTCGTGGCCCACACAGCGGAAGCGGCACAGGCGGCGGCACGCGAACATTTCGGCACCGACGTTCCTCTGATTCAGGACGAGGACGTGCTGGACACTTGGTTCAGTTCCGGTCTGTGGCCGTTCTCAACGTTAGGCTGGCCGGAAAAAACCAAGGAACTGGCTCGATATTATCCCGGCGACGTACTGGTGACCGGTTTCGACATCATCTTCTTCTGGGTTGCCCGCATGATGATGCAGGGTCTCCATTTCATGAATGAGGTGCCGTTCCACACCGTCTACATCCATGGCCTGGTGCGTGACGAGCGCGGCCAGAAGATGTCGAAATCGAAGGGCAACGTCATCGATCCGCTGGAGTTGATCGACCGCTACGGCGCCGACGCGCTGCGCTTCACCATCTGCGCGCTGACCGGTCCGGGGCGCGACGTCAAGCTGGGCACCGCGCGCGTGGAAAGCCATCGCAGCTTCGTCACCAAGCTGTGGAACGCCGCGCGGTTCTGCGAAATGAACGGCATCGCGCCCGACCCCACATTCGATCCGGCCTCGGCACAGTTGCCGCTGACACGCTGGATCCTGGACGCGGCGAACGACGCCGTGGCGCAGGCAACTGAGGCGCTGGAGCGCTACCGCATCGACGAGTATGCCGCCGCCGGGTACCGTTTCACCTGGAACATGTTCTGCGACTGGTTCGTCGAGTTCGCCAAACCAGTTCTGGCCGAGGGGGACACCCCGGCGGCGCGCGAGGTGCGCGGCACCGCGGCCTACGTGCTCGGCATCGTGCTGCGCTTGCTGCATCCGTCTATGCCGTTCGTCACTGAGGAACTGTGGGACCGGTTCGGCTACGGCGCCCAGTACAGCCTGATCCGCGCGCCCTGGCCGACCCCGGTCGCGGTGACCGACAGCCCGGCGGCACGCTACGAGTTGGACTGGGTGGTGCGGCTGATCACCGAGGTCCGCGCCGTCCGCGCCGAGATGAACGTGCCGCCCGGCACGCCGGCACCGATCCTGCTGCGCGACGCCGCCCCCGAGACACTGGCGCGCGCGGCCCGGTGGTTCGACGCGATCCGGCGCCTGGCGCGCGCCTCGGAGTTGAAACCCCTGGCCGGCGATATGCCGAAGGGCTCAGCCCAGGCCGTGCTGGATGAGGCAACCATCATCTTGCCACTGGCCGAGGTGATCGACCTGGCCGTCGAACGCGTGCGACTGGCGAAGGAGCGCGACAAGGCAGCCGGCGAAGCGAAGAAGATCGCGCTGAAGCTGGAGAACATCGATTTCGTCCGCCGCGCACCCGAGGAGGTGGTCGAGGAGAACCGCGAACGCCTGGCCACCTTCCAAGCCGAGACCGCGCGCCTGGAAGCGGCACTCGCGCGGATTGGGTGAAGGCAGGAAGGCCAGGGGCTCTGAGAATGTGAAGGAATCGAGTTCCGGCAGAACCCTCGGCGCCGCGGGTTCCTTTCTTCCGTTCCGGCGCTGTTCCGCGCAACTCCGTTCCAGCCGGGAGGTCGTGGCGATTCTTTTCGGCTGGTCGATACGGTATCAAAACAGCGACAACCGATTGATTCACAGCCTCTCTGCCCCTGGCCTTCCTGCGTCCACCTGATCTACGCGAAGGCCTGCCCGCATGACCGACTACGACGTCATCATCATCGGCGCGGGTGCCGCGGGGCTCATGTGTGCGATCTCCGCCGGCCGCCGGGGGCGGCGCGTGCTGGTGCTCGATCATGCGTCTGAGGTTGGCGCGAAGATCCTGATTTCAGGCGGTGGCCGCTGCAACTTCACCAACACCGGCACCGCACCGGAAAGGTTCCTGTCGGACAACCCGCATTTTTGTCGCTCAGCGCTTGACCGCTACACGCCACAGGATTTTGTCACGCTGGTGGAGCGACATGGCATTCGCTATCACGAAAAAACCTTGGGGCAGCTCTTCTGTGACGGCTCAGCGCGCGACATCGTCCGGCTGCTCCTCGATGAATGCGAAGCCGTTGAGGTTGAGGTGCGGCCGGACCACCGCATCGTCGAGGTCAGTCGCGCAACCTCGTTCCGGATAGAAACAGACCACGGGTCATTCAACTCAGGCAGCCTAGTATTGGCCACTGGCGGGTTATCGATCCCCAAGCTGGGTGCCACGGGTTGGACGCATGACGTGGCGCGGCAGTTCGGCCTGCGGCTGACCGATGTGCGCCCGGGCCTGGTGCCGCTCACGTTCTCCGACGACCTGTTGGCGCTGATGCGGCCGCTCAGCGGCGTTTCGCTGGAGTGCGAGGCGACTCTGGACCGGCACCGCTTTCGCGAAGCGATGCTGTTCACCCACCGCGGCCTGTCCGGTCCTGCAATCCTACAAATCTCGTCCTACTGGAAGCAGGGGCCGATCACGCTGAATCTGCTGCCGGACCAGGACGCGGCGGGGTTCCTGCTTGAACGCAAGCGGACCCGACCAAAGGCGGATCTGCGCAGTGTGCTGGCCGAGGTGCTCCCGCAGCGCCTCGCGCATGCGCTGGCCGCGCCGGTAGACCCTCCGCGGGCGCGATCTGCACAGTCGGATGCGCGGCCTCCACAAGCTGCGCGGATGGCGGATTTGACCGACCGCGCACTGCGCGATCTCGCGGCTCGCTTGACAGCCTGGCGGGTGACGCCGAGCGGTTCGGAAGAGTACGCCAAGGCCGAGGTAACCGTGGGCGGTGTGGACACGCGCGATCTGTCGTCGCGAACGATGAAGGCGAACGAAGTCCCTGGCTTGTTTGTCGTCGGCGAAGCGGTCGACGTCACGGGCTGGCTTGGCGGTTACAACTTCCAGTGGGCCTGGGCGAGCGGCTGGTGCGCTGGCCAATCCGCCTGAGTCGCACGGGCGTGACGACCGGCCATGGGACCGCGACATCGGTCGCTGGCTGAACGCGCCCGCCGCGGCCTCCATGCGGCGGGTTGACAGTGCCCATCGTGCCCCCTATCTCCCGCCCTCGCTTTCCGCCGCCGGGGCCCCGCCATGAGAATTCGCAACAGCCTGAAGTCCGCCAAGGTGCGCGACAAGAACTGCCGGGTGGTTCGCCGCCACGGCCGGGTCTACGTGATTAACAAGAAGAACCCGCGAATGAAGTGCCGTCAGGGCTGACCTCCAACGGCTGCGCCCTGACCGCCTAGCCCCGCGCGCCGACTCTCAGCGCCTGGTCCGACAACTGCTCCCGCGTGTGGTTCCGGCTTGCCTGCCGTTCTATCCGGCCCCATCTTCGACCCAGATTGCCCAGCAGGGGCACTCCCAGCAAGGGCGCACCGGCGGGAGCGTTGAGAGAGGGCGTGCATGCGGCTTCCCGAACCCAAGGCTGATGTCCTGGCCCGGCGAGATGAAATCGTCGCCGGCCTTGCCGCGCTGCTGCCCGCGGACGCACTGATCAGCGAGCCGATTCGTCTCAAGCCCTACGAGACCGACGGCTTGTCGGCCTACCGCCAGCCGCCGCTCGCTGTCGTGCTGCCGGATAGCACCGAGCAGGTGGCCGCCGTGCTGCGTTTCTGCCACGCCAACGGCGTGCGCGTCATCCCGCGCGGCGCCGGCACCTCATTGTCCGGCGGCGCACTACCGCTGGCCGACGCCGTCGTGGTCGGGCTGATGCGGATGAACCGGATTCTCGATATCGATTACGCTGATCGCTGCGCCGTGGTGCAGGCCGGCGTCACCAATATCGGCATCACCAATGCCGTCTCCCCGCACGGCTTCTTCTATGCCCCCGACCCCTCCAGCCAACTGGCCTGCATGATCGGCGGCAACGTCGCGATGAACTCGGGCGGCGCGCACTGCCTGAAATACGGCGTCACCGCCAACAACCTGCTCGGCCTGAAGCTTGTCACTGTCGAGGGCGAGGTCATCGACATCGGCGGCGCCCATCTCGACGCCGCGGGCTACGACTGGCTGGGTCTGCTGACCGGCAGCGAGGGCCAGCTCGCCGTCGTCACCGAGGTCACCGTGCGCATCCTGCGCGGCCCGGAGGGTGCACGGGCCATGCTGGCGGCGTTCCGCTCGAACGAGATTGCCGGCGCCTGCGTCGATGCGATCATTGGCTCCGGCATCATCCCGGTGGCGCTGGAGTTCATGGACCGCCCGGCGATCCACGCCTGCGAGGCGTTCGCCCGCGCCGGCTATCCGCTGGACGCCGAGGCGATGCTGATCATCGAGGTCGAGGGCAGTGCCGCCGAGCAGGACGCGCTGTTGGATCGTCTGCGTGCGATCTGCGAGCGCCACGACCCGATCAGCCTGCGGGTCTCGCAATCGGCCGAGGAATCGGCGGCTATCTGGAAGGGCCGCAAGGGTGCGTTCGGCGCCGTCGGGCGGATCAGCCCGGATTATCTGTGCATGGACGGCGTCATCCCCACCTCGCGCCTGCCCGAGGTGCTGCGCCGCATCGGCGAGATGTCCGCCGCCTGTGGCTTGCAGGTCGCCAATATCTTCCATGCCGGCGACGGCAACCTGCACCCGCTGATCATGTTCGACGCGAACGATCCCAGCAGCTTCCACAAGGCCGAGACGTTCGGCGCCGACATCCTGAAGCTGTGTGTCGAGGTCGGCGGCTGCCTGACCGGCGAGCACGGCGTCGGTGTCGAGAAGCGCGACCTGATGGGCGTGCAGTTCAGCGAGGTCGAACTGGACCAGCAACGCCGTATCAAGTCGGCGTTCGATCCAGGCTGGCTGTTGAACCCGGCCAAGGTGTTCCCCCTGCTCGAGCCCCCGGCGCTGCCGCGCGCCGCGTGAGCGATACAACATTGTGCACGGCCCGATGAACGGGGCTCCTATGAGTGACCCGCATGCCGATGCATTGCCGGCGAATGTGGCGTGGGCAAGTGAGGTGTGGGCGCCCACCGATGAGGCGGCAATCGTCACCGCCGTCTCCGC
>Ga0302326_10023736_pt1 | contig 12487 bp, 2 predicted proteins | sample Palsa_T0_3_FD_202264 | JGI IMG/M metagenome (GOLD analysis project Ga0302326, IMG submission 202264) | Peat permafrost microbial communities from Stordalen Mire near Abisko, Sweden - Palsa_T0_3 | ecosystem: Environmental > Terrestrial > Soil > Palsa > Peat permafrost | place: Sweden: Abisko... | reverse complement strand
CTGGGAGTATGGCCCGGACCCGCTTATGGGTTGGTCCAGCCTGGTGGAAGGCGGCATCGAGGTTGTTGATTTGGAGGGCGGACATATCACTGGGATGAGTCCTGTCGGCGCTCCGACTATGGTGGCGATATTGAGGGACTCTATCGAGAAGTGTGAGGCTGCGATCTCCACGAAGATCCCACCGTCGCCTGAATCAGGGGCCGCCTGGTCGGGGGTTGAGCATTCGATCAAATGTTCTGGCTTCTGAGTAAATAGGAAGGAGCCATTGTCGAGGCTAAAGCCGCTGAGTAGGCCAAGCCCATTTACAATGTGGTTGCACTGCAGCCACATTGTGATGGTTGAAGGGCCTATAGCTCAATTGGTTAGAGCAGCGGACTCATAATCCGTTGGTTCCAGGTTCAAGTCCTGGTGGGCCCACCAGACTTCGTCTCCCCAATCCGAAGGTGCAACCCTGGTACAGCGCGGGATTGGCCCATAGCGCTTACAATGCGGACCGATTTTCTTGGATTGGACTACCGCCACGGGACTGTAGCTGTTCCGCAAATCGCCAAATCGCCGCCCTGCGATTCAGGCCGCTGTGTTCTGCCATTTGTGCCAAACTTCCGATGAGCCGGTTCTATGGCAACATCAGACCGTCTTCGATACAAGTAACCGTCAGCCATTCATCCACGTCAGGCTTTACCCAATCGGGCACTGGGATCGTGCGGACATGACCATCCTTGTCCGAACAGGTCAATGATGACCCAGTGATCGTCTCGCTGTTGAAGGTGCCGACCACACGCGCCGGTCTCCAGCCTGTGTACTCCGCTCAAGGTCGATAGACGCCTATTCAGTCTCTTCCGGCGCGTTCTTGGTGATAGACGGAATTGCGACACCAAAACCGCATGGATCGAACTAGGAATTTTAGCACTTACGTACTGGCCCAGCGTTTCACAGGTCTCCATTTCCGGTTAGAAGAGCGCCGTCAACCTAGTCGGCCATACGAATGCTACTCATCGATCGAACCTGCCAAGATCTGAGCAATTTCTAATCTGAACACTCTAGTAAGGGGCCCGCTGCTTGCGTATGAGACATTTCCGTTGGTTTTCCAAGTGTCTGACCGGGCTGAACGCTGCAGCCGCCGTTCGCACGAAGGTCCCTGACGACAAAAGCACACACCATGAACTCTGCCAGTGCTTGCATGCCGCGGACAAACCTGTCCGCGTGGGAAACAGCGGCCAACGTAAGCAATTGTTCAGACCGGCGAGCCTGTTGGTTCCGGTGCTGCTGTTTCTCTTTGTCGCGCTTGCTTCTGCGCAGACCGTCTTTGTCGGAGTCCAATCGACGCTCAACACCGGCTCCACCTTCAGATCTCCGGTGCAGGTTGCGGTCGACTCCAGCGGGGACGTATTTGTTCTCGATGGATGGACTGGACACGTCAGCAAAATGGTGGCTGTCAACGGCGTGATTCCGGCGTCGCCCACGATCAATGTCCTCGCCAATAGTTACGTCTTCTCCGGCGGCGGAATGGTAATCGATGGGAACGGGAATCTGTTTCTTACCAGCAATCTCAGCGGAAGCACCTACGGGATGTTTGAGATTCCGGCCTCCAGCCCAAACGCGAATCCGACCCAACTGGGAGGCACTTTCAACACGCCCACCGGGGTGGCGCTCGATACCAGCGGCAACGTGTATGTCTGCGAAAATGGCGGTATCAACGATATCGAGGAGGTCTCGGCCTCGAGCGGGTACACCACCGTCACCACTCCCGTAACCGGGCTGAACTCCCCTACCGGGGTGGCCGTCGATGGCAGCGGAAATATCTTCGTCGCTGACGGTAACGGCTCTTCTATCAAGGAGTTCACGGCTTCAAGCAGCTATGCGAGCGATACGACTTTCTCTATGAGCTTCGCGTCGATCGCGAACATGGCCATCGATGCGAATGGGAATCTGTACGCGGCCGACGGAGACAATCTGACGATTGACGAGATTCTTTCCGCTGGAGGGTACAGCACCGAAGTCACGCTGGCAAGCGGCTTTTCCTTTCCTGCTGGCGTCGCGGTGACCTACGACGGAAATGTATTTCTCGCCGACCAAGCACAAGTTGGAGCCATCGACGAGATCCAGCGGCCGGCGGTGAACTTCGGCACGGTGAATATGGGGTCCACCGGTACGCCGATTTCGCTAACCTTCGCCTTCACGGCAGCGGAGACGATCGCGGCCCCATCGGTGCTGACCCAGGGCTTCACCGGCCTGGATTTTGCGGATGCCGGCACGGGCACCTGCACCACCAACGGGAACAGCCACGTGTACCAGAGCGGCGATACCTGCACGGTGAACGTCAGGTTTTCACCCACCGCTCCGCGGAGTCGTTCGGGCAGCGTTGTGCTGCTGTCGAGTGGCAGCGCCATCGGCACCGCCTACCTAACCGGGGCCGGGGTGGGTCCGCAGGTAGTGTTCCCCAATACGAACTTGCTCGAAATCGACCCGCCGATCTACGGCAATCTCAACGAACCGTTCGGAATTGCGGTGGACGGGGCAGGGAATATCTATGTTGCCGACTACAACTTGACTTCATTGGTCGAGTTTCCAGCGAATTGTGCTTCCACCGGTTGTACTACATCGACGGTAGGCGGCGGTTTCAACGAGCCTACAGGCGTGGCGATCGATGGAGCGGGAAATCTCTATGTGGTGGACCACGGCAATGGCGCGATCAAGGAGATGCCGCTGAATTGCGCGGACTCGACCTGCGTGACGACGCTCGGTGGCAGCTTCAATCAGCCGCTCGGAGTGGCGGTGGATAGTAGCGGGAATGTTTATGTCTCCGAGGCCGGAACTGGCAGGGTGCTTCGCATGCCGCCGGGCTGCGCGAGTTCGACCTGCGTCACGCCCATCGGGGGCGGCTTCGGTAACCCGCAAGGCCTGTGGGTCGATGGCAGCGGAAACGTCTTCGTCGCTGACCCATACCCGAACATTGCCGCGAGGTCCCTCGCCAAAATCCCGCAGGGGTGCCTTTCGTCGGCTTGCGTGGTCGGGTTGGGCGGTGGCTTCAGTCATCCCAGGGGCGTGGCTGTCGACGGCAGCGGCAACATTTATATCGCCGACACCACTAATAGCAAACTGAAGGAGATGCCGGGGACTTGCACCACGTCGGCCTGCGTGACGACCCTGGCGAGTTCCGGTTGGCCCGGGGTGAACGAGCCCTACGGCGTCTTCATGACGACCGGAAACAATCTTTACGTGACCGATACGGACAATCACAAGATCAAGGAGATCGACCAATCCGACGGGCCGAGCCTGAGTTATTCAAGCACCGCGGTGGGCGCGAGCAGCACCCAGCAAGTCGTTACGCTTTCGAACTACGGCAATGCGCCGCTGACCATCTCCGCGCTTTCGGGAAGCAGCGCGAACTTTAGCGGAGCCGGGACCACGTGCGCGATTAGCACGCCATTGGCCGCCGGAGCGAGTTGTAACCTGGGGATCAAGTTTGCGCCCGCGGCTCCCGGCGCTCCGCTAACCGGCTCGGCCAATATCACCGACACCGGTTATCCAGCCACCCAGTCGATTCCGGTGAGCGGCACGGCTACAGGACAGCCGCCGACGGTGACCGGCATCGCGCCGGCTACCGGTCCCAGCAGCGGGGGAACCACGGTGACGATCACGGGCACCTCCTTCTACAGTGGCGCGACCGTCAGCTTTGGCTCAACCGCCGCGACGAATGTGACGGTCGTCAGCCTGACCTCAATAACCGCGACGTCGCCGGCCGGTTCCTCCGCGGTGGATGTGACTGTTACCACGGGAGCGGGAACAAGCGCGACTGGTGCAGCGGATACCTTCACCTACATTAGCCCGGACGTGACCACAACGGCGGTCGCGGTGAGCCCCAGTACCATCCTTGCCGGCCAGACGGCGACGGTCACCGCCGCAGTTGCCGACTCGACCAACAGCGGCACCACGCCAACCGGCAGCGTGACCTTCACCGATACCGTCGGCTCGACGACAACGAATCTGAACAGTGGCAACCCGGTCAGCCTGGCGTCGGGTGTGGCCACCCTGTCGAGCGTGACATTGAGCGGCGCGGGAACGCACACCATCGCGGCTACCTATGCGGGCGTGAATGGCACCCTGGCCGCCAGCAGCGGCAGCGCCACGGCGGCGGTGAGCCCGGTTTCGAATGTGGGGACGGCCGGGGCTGCCCTCCCTCTCACGCTGACCTTTACGACCGCGGGCACGGTGAGCACCATCAAGGTTCTCACCCAGGGGGCGGCCAATCTTGACTTCACTGACGGGGTGACCGGCGATTCCTGTTCCGGAGCCTACAGCGTCGCCGGCACCTGCACGGTGAACGTTGTCTTTACGCCGCGCTATCCCGGCCTGCGCATGGGCGCGGTGCAGTTGGCCGACAGCTCCGGCAATATCCTGGCGACGGCATACGTGCAAGGCGTTGGCACCGCGCCGCAGATTGCGTTCAGCAAGAACAACGTGAAGACCACCCTGGGCGGCAGTTTTAACTACCCGATCAGCATCGCTCTTGACGGTAGCGCAAACGTCTTCCTTGCCGACTCCTCAAAGGTGAGAGAGATTGTTGCGGCGGGGGGCTACGCGACGGTCCACACGCTGGGCGGCGGTTTCAGTTTTGTCCAGTTAGCGGGCGTAGCTTTGGACGGAGCCGGCAACCTGATCGTTGCCGACTACGGCAACAGCCAGGTGGATCAGGTCATGGCAAAGGGTGGCTACACCACGGTCAATGTTTTGGCCGGCTACCCTCAATTCAACACTCCAAACGGCTTGGCGGTGGATGGGAGCGGCAACATTTTCGTCACCGACCAGGTTAACGGCGCGGTCTATGAGATGGTGGCAGCGAGCGGCTACACCGCCATAAAAACTCTGGCTGGCGGCTTCAGCAATCCCAATGGCGTGGCAGTAGACGGCAGCGGGAACGTCTATGTTGCCGACAACGGGCACAGTGCAATCAAGGAACTGGTGGCGGTGGCCGGCGTCATCCCGAACTCGCCCACCGTGCTCACGCTGGGCGGCGGCTTCTCCAACCCTAATGCCGTGGCAGTGGGTGCGAGCGGTGCGGTCTTTGTTGCAGACAGCGGCCACAGCGCGGTGAAAACGATGCCCGCCGGATGCGCTTCGTCTGCCTGCGTAAGCATCCTGAGCGGGGGCTTTGCCTCGCCGTTTGGCGTAGCGCTCAACGGAAACGGGAATCTGTTCCTGGTCGATTACCTCAGCGGCCTGGCGCAACAGCTGAACTTTAGCAGCCCTCCGAGTTTGTCGTTCGCCAGCACCATTGTTGGCGCGACCAGCAGCGCGACGGCGGTATCGATAACGAACGGCGGCAATGCCGCTTTGAATCTGGCTGCATCCGGGCTCATTGCGCCGGCCGATTACCTTCAGGTCGCTGGCAGCGGAACTCCCGTGGATTGCGCCAATAGCTCGAGCGTCGCCACCGGGGCAAGCTGCAACCTGTCGATCGCCTTCAACCCCCTGAGCACCGGGGCGCATGCTGAAGGCTTCGGCTTGGCCGACAACAACCTCAACGTAACTGGAGCGACCCAGACAATTCCGCTTTCCGGCACAGGAGTGTTGCCACCGGTCAAGCTAGCGCTTGCCGGCGTGCCGGCGCAGGTTACATCGGGTGGCAACCTCGGCACGGTCACCGTCGATGTCGAGAGCGCCGGCAGCAGCGTGGTCACAAGCTCGTCAGCCTCGGTCACAGTAACGGTGACCGGTCCTGGGGGCTTCACTCATGTGGTGACGGGCACGGCAGTCAATGGCGTCTTCAACGCCAACCTCAGCAGCGTTGCGCTTTCCGCGCTGGGCTCCTACACGGTGACCGCGACCAGTTCCAGCCTCACCTCGGCAATCGCAACCGTTACAGTCAATCCTGCGCCGACCACCATCGCCGCCTCCCCGGCCACTTCCTCGTACAGTCCCAGTTCCGGGAGCGCTACGCTGGCCGCGCTGGTTATGAGCGAATTCGGAACCGTGAATGCGGGAACGGTGACCTTTACCGTTCTAAGCGGAGCGACGCAGATAGGAAGCTCCGTAACCAGCGGAACGGTCGCCAACGGTAGTGCCGGCGCTGTCTACACGCTTCCTTCGGCAACCGCTACTGGCGCGTATAGCATCCACGCGGTTTACAACGCAGGCGGAACCTTCGCGACGAGTACAGATTCATCGCACGCGCTGACCGTTGCCAAGGCTTCAGCAACCATCACGCTCGGAAGCCTGGCGCAGACCTACACCGGTTCTGCTCTATCAGCCACGGCAACCACCAGTCCCGCTTCGCTGGCGGTGACCTTTACCTACAACGGGTCTTCCACCCCGCCCACCGCGACCGGGAGCTACGCCGTCCTTGGCACCATCAACGATGTGAATTACGCTGGCTCCGCGGAAGGCACTCTGGTAATTGGGAAAGCCACGGCAACCATCACGCTGGGGAGCCTGGCGCAGACCTACACCGGTTCGCCTCTTTCCGCCACAGCTGCGACGAATCCCGCGTCGCTGACGGTGGGCTTTACCTACAACGGCTCCGCAACCCCGCCCACCGCGCCGGGAAGCTACACGGTGGTCGTCACTATCAACGACCAAAACCACGCGGGCACCGCGACCGGCGCGCTGGTGATTTCGAAAGCGTCGGCAACCATCACGCTGGGGAGCCTGGCGCAGACCTATACGGGTTCGGCCTTTTCCGCCACGGCGACTACGAGTCCTGCATCGCTCACGGTGAGCTTCACTTACAACGGCTCCGCGACCCCGCCCACCGCGGCTGGAAGCTACACGGTCGTGGCCACTATCATCGACCAAAACTACGCAGGCACCACAACCGGCGCGCTGGTGATTTCCAAGGCCTTGGCATCGATCGCCCTGGGAAGCCTGGGGCAGACCTACACCGGTTCGGCTTTTTCCGCCACAGCGACAACGACTCCTGCATCGTTGGCGGTGAGTTTCACCTACAACGGCTCGTCGGCACCGCCCAGCACGGCTGGAAGCTACACGGTCGTAGCCACTATCAACGACCAAAACTACGCGGGAAGCGCGAGCGGCACGCTGGTGATCGGGAAGGCTGGGCAGTCGATCTCATTCACTCCGTTGGCTTCGCCGGTCAACTATATAGCTCCCATAGCGCTTTCAGCGACGGGCGCAGCTTCGGGAAATCCTGTTGTCTTCTCCGTCCTCACCGGTTCTGGGTCGGTCAGCGGCAGTCAGCTGGTCGTTGGCGGGCCAGGCACCCTGGTGGTAGCCGCAAATCAGAACGGCAGCGCCAACTATACCGCCGCTCCACAGGTCACGCAGACCGTTGTTTCCATCGCGTCCAACCTCGCCTCCAATGTATCGGCGTTGAGTTTCGGAAACGTGCCGATCGGCGCCGGGAGCCCGTCGCAGACCGTGATCGTGAGCAATCCGAACGGTTATCCAGTGACCGGCGCCACCGTTGCGGCTAACGGCGACTTCAGCGCGGCAAGCAACTGCCCGGCTATCGCCGGGCTCGGCACATGCAGCATCAATGTGACCTTCACGCCCACGGCGTCCGGCACGCGCTCCGGCACGCTGACGGTGGGCTCACAATTGAGCGGCCAGCTTACGGCGGCGCTCTCCGGTACGGGAGCTACCGCCGGCATTCAGTTCTCGATCGCGGCCCTCGATTTTGGCAGCGTTCTTTCCTCGTCCACAAGCGTCGGCCAAACGCTGACGATTCAGAACACGGGCACTACCAGCCTGATCGTTTCCGGGGTCTCAACCGTCGGCGATTTTTCTACCACCGGCAACTGTGCCGTCATTCCGGCGGGCAGCAACTGCAGCCTCTCTGTCACCTTCACACCCACAGCATTGGGGGCGCGCACCGGCACGGTCACGTTGACCGATAATGCCGGGGGCAGCACATCGAGCCAGACCATCAACCTGGCGGGCATGGGTACGCAAGCCGGAGCAACACTGACGCCCAGCGCCGCTGCCTTCCCGAGCACGCCGGCCGGGTCTATGGGCTTCCTGATCAACGCCACGCTGACCAATACCGGAACAGCGCCGCTGACCGGAATCGGCGTATCCATTCTGGGCGACTTCCGCCAGACCAACACATGTCAGAGCACGCTGGCCGCAGGCTCCGCCTGCGTCGTCAGCGTCAAATACGCGCCAACGGTAGCTGGAGCAGAATCGGGCACTCTGACCGTCATCGACAATCTGGGCTCGCAAATTGTGTCGCTGGCCGGCACGGGCGTTGTTCCGGGAGCATCGCTCAGCAGTTCGCAACTGATGTTTGGCGGACAGTTGATGAACACGTCTTCGCTGGCGCAAACCGTGGTCTTCACCAACACGGGATCAGCGGCCGTCAACATCGGTTCGGTGATCACCACCAGCAATTTCACTGACTCCAGCAACTGCACCGGCTCCGTGGCTCCCGGCGCAAGCTGCAGTGTCAATGTGGTCTTTACACCCGCCACCACCGGGCCGCTCAGCGGCACGGTGACCATCACCGATGGCGCTGGTACGCAAGTGGCCAGCTTGAATGGTCAGGGGACTAACCCTGGTCTTGCGGTCTCGCCTTCATTTGAAATCTTCGGAGCGCAAGTTGCAGGCACCACCAGCCAGGCGCAGACGTTGACGGTGACCAACACCGGCACGGCGGCGCTCACGCTCAACCCCATCACGGTATCGAACAACCTCATCGAATCCGACCAGTGCCCGGCAATCTTCCAGCCGGGAGCAAACTGCACCGTCAGCCTGAGCTTCTCGCCCACTTCTACCGGGACCCTTTCAGGATCAATGGTCATCAGCGACGCAAGCGGCCTGGTTTCGACACTGGTCACGGCCGCCGGCCAAGGCACGTTGCCGGGCATCACCACCTCGCCTTCCACCCTCTCTTTTGGCAGCCTGGCGGCGGGAACTACAAGCCAGGGCCAAACAGTAACTGTCACGAACACGGGGACAGCTCCGTTGCAGATCGGCGCGGTGAGCGGCACCGGCGACTTTGCCGAAACCGACACCTGCTCTTCGCAGACCATTGCCGCGGGCAGCTATTGCGTTATCAGCGTCACCATGACGCCCACCACTGTCGGCACACGCACCGGCACAATTCAATTCAATGACAGCGCCGATGGCTTGCACGCGATTGCACTAAACGGCATGGGCCAGCAAGCGGGCGTCAGTGTCACACCAACCGGTCTGGCATTTGGCAGCTCACCCATTGTCTCCTCTGCACAGGCAGCGAGCGCGGCAGGCACTTCGTTAAGCGTCACTATCAGCAACACCGGCAGTGCGCCGCTCGAGCTGGGCGGATTCAGCACGCAAGGAGACTTCACAGAGGCCGACAATTGCGGCGCAAGCGTAGCCGCAGCCGCAACCTGCACTCTCAGCGTCAAGTTCGCACCCACAGCGCTCGGACACCGCACCGGCACGCTCACCATTACCGACAACGCGGGCGGTGGCTCTCAGCGCATTTCGCTCGCAGGCGATGGCAGTCCCGCGGGTTTGATTCTGACCCCGCCGATTATCAACTTCGGCGTGCAACCCAAGGGCGATACCTCCAAGGCGCAGACAGCGACATTGAGCAATAACACCGGGACGGCAATCAGCGATCTCGCGATCCTCGCCAGCGGCGAATACAGTGAGACCGATAACTGCGGCACTGCATTGGCCGATGGCGCCAGCTGCACGGTGAATATCACGGTCACTCCGGCTACCACGGGCGCGGTTACCGGTACGGTTGCCATCTCCGGCGGCGGAGTCTTCGCCACTGCTGCCCTATCGATCAAAACGCCTCGAGAAGCTGTCGGCTATACTTCGGCCTCCTCCATCTCAAATGTGGGCGTGGTGGCAACCTTTGCCACCACCAATGGCAACACAACCGCTTCGCAACTGGCTTTTGGCACCACGCCGACGCCGGTCGTTGCAGCCGGCGGTAATGCGGGATCGTCTATCACCGTGCTCGAAGACGACAGCAATGGAAACCCGGTCAGCGCAACTGACACCATCACACTTACTGTGACCGGCCCTGGCGGTTTCTCCAAGACCTACACGGCGACGGCATCGGGCGGCATAGCCAGCTTCAACCTCAGCGGCAATGCCCTGACGGCTGCGGGCGGCTACACCTACACGGTCTCGATTGGGCCGAACACCTCGATCAAGCCGGCCGCAGCCGGCGTAATGGTAAACGTAGGCCCGGCAGCGAGCGTAACTGCGGCTGCAGGAAGCGGGCAACGCGCTCTCACCAACGCAGCCTTCGCAACGCCCTTACAGGTCATTGTCAAGGACGCCTACGGCAACCCTGTAAGCGGAGCTACGGTGACGTTTGCCGTGCCCTCCACAGGGGCAAGCGCAGGCCTGTCAAGCGGGTCGGTCAAGAGCAATAGCGCAGGCACGGCGAGCGTCACTGCCATAGCTAACACAAGCGCGGGCGCTTACACGGTGACAGCAACGGTGTCAGGTCTTACGACGGCCAGCTTCTCGCTGACCAATGCCTCGGCCTCAACCAATGTCGTTGTAACCAGCAGCAGTGTCATATCGTTGTTCGATTTCATGGATGGCGCAACAACTCTTGGCTCGGGCACGATGTCTGCCGGCGGCGCCATTTACTCCACCTCATCGCTCCCGGCCGGGTCGCACACCATCACCGCCGTCTACGGCGGAGACACAAACTATGTCGCGGCAAGCAGCAGCTCGCTTGCGCAAATGGTGATCGACTATACCGTGAACGCCGCTGTTCCCGCGCGCACCGTACTGCCCGGGGCATCGGCAAGCTATGCCATTGGCATCGTGCCCACAGCAGGCACTTCGCTTCCCGCAACAGCAACTCTAACCGTGACAGGTCTGCCCGCGGGATCCACCGCGGCACTCGCCACAACGCCCTGGACGCAACTGACCAGTACCTCATGGCAAGTGCCAGCCGGCACAACGTTGAGCCAGGTCTCATTAACCATCCAGGCTCCTTCGCAAACAGCAAGCGTCGCAGCGCAAAGCACTCCTGCCAGCACGATGCCGCTGATGTTATGGGGGATTCTGCTACTGCCGTTTGCGGGCAAACTGCGCCGCGCCGGCAAGCGGACGGGCAGAACAATCTCGTTGTTGTTGTTGTTGACGGCAGGCGCTGCGGGCATCGCAGGATTGAGCGGATGCGGAACCAACAACGGCTTCTTCGGTCAACCGCAGAAAGCCTACAACATCACCGTAACGGTAACCGCAGGTTCCCTGTCGCATTCCACTCACCTGACGCTCACCGTGCAGTAAAAAGGAGAACTCGACATGCGTGAATCGATTCGCGTAGGGGCGCTCCTTGCAGGAGCGTGTATCGTGGCCGGACTCGCGGCCCGGGGACAAGAGCCTCAGAGCCCGACAGCACAAAAATCCAGTTCGTTCGACGCAGCAGTTGTCTATAACCCGCTCATGGCCAATGTAGTCAGCAGCAACAGCTTTTTGATGCAGGGAGGAAGCCTGCAGCTCCATGGTCAGTTCTGGCATGGACTGGGCGTTGTGGCAGATGTTTCAGGACTGCATACCGCCAGCACCAACGGTGCGTCTGGTGTGGGGCTGGATATGGTCACTACCACCTTTGGACCGCGATATACGTGGGCCCCCGAGCATCGCCGCTATGCCCTCTTCGGCCAAGCTCTAGCCGGCGAGGCCAACGGCTTCAACAGCGTCTTCCCCAACGCCGCTGCAGGCTCCGCCAGCGACACTGCCAGCAGCCTGGCGATCTACCTTGGCGGTGGCGTTAACTTGACACTGAAACACCATCTCGCACTACGGGCCTTCGAAGCCAACTGGCTCCGCACGCAAATGCCCAACGGCACCAGCAACGTCCAAAACAACCTCCGCCTCGGCGCAGGTTTGATCTACAGGATCAAATGACAGATGCCGTTGCACTGCGCCTTTGATCGCCGCCGCCTCCACGTCAGCGTTCGTCAACGGATTGCCTTCTTGCCGCTTGTGTCCAAGCGTTTCGTGGAGATAAACCAAGAAGCTCATTTGAGGTACAGCAGCAGTACGGCGCGAGTCAGTCAATGGTTGGCACCGGCTGCGGCGGCCGTGGGCGCCGCCGTCATGTTCATGAGCGTTCCCTGCTTCAATGATCGTTCCTTCATCATGACGAAGAACACAGGTACCAGGATCAGGACATGAATGGTTGAAGTAATCATGCCGCCGACGATCGGGGCGGCAATCGGCTTCATTACATCGGAGCCGATTCCCGACTCCCAGAGAATGGGAGTCAAGCTGGCGAGGACGGCGCATACCGTCATGAGTTTCGGCCGTAAGCGTTGTACAGCGCCTTCAATCGCCGCCTCCTCCACGTCAGCGTTCGTCAACGGCTTTCCGTCTTGCAGCTTGCGTTCGAGCGCCTCGTGGAGATAAACCACCATGACGACACCCGTCTCTACCGCGATCCCGAACAGCGCAATATAGCCAACTGCGACGGCAACGCTGAAGTTGTCATGGAGGAGCCATTGCAGCAATAGTCCTCCACTCATCGCATAGATGGTAGGAAAGATGAGGACCAGCGCTTCGG
>Ga0302326_10023735_pt1 | contig 12487 bp, 15 predicted proteins | sample Palsa_T0_3_FD_202264 | JGI IMG/M metagenome (GOLD analysis project Ga0302326, IMG submission 202264) | Peat permafrost microbial communities from Stordalen Mire near Abisko, Sweden - Palsa_T0_3 | ecosystem: Environmental > Terrestrial > Soil > Palsa > Peat permafrost | place: Sweden: Abisko... | reverse complement strand
CAACGGCGCTGGTTTTTGGCCCGGAAAGCCGTAAATTAGAGGTGAATCCGCTTATCCTCTAACATCCGGCTACCCTCTATTTATCCCAGGTTGAATTCATAATAATTAGCAGCGTATGTCAAAAATTCCAGACGATTTCCCGGAGGAGGAAGACGTATTTAGCGGGTCCCGCCGCGATTTTCTAAAGCAATCTTCCCTTTTATCCGCCATTGCCCTGACACCGGGCCCCGTCATAAAGGCGGCGGAGAATAAATGGGATGAAAAGTTCGCGGATGCTTTCGAAAAGATAACCGTGAACCTGGAAGTGAATGGGGTCGCGCATAGCGTAACGGTGGAACCAAGAGTGACACTCCTCGACCTGCTCCGCGAACACCTCGATTTAACAGGCTCGAAAAAGGGATGCGATCGCGGACAATGCGGAGCCTGTACAGTGCATGTGAACGGAGTACGGATCAATTCCTGCCTGAGCCTGGCAGTGATGAACGAAGGGAAAAAGATCACAACCATCGAGGGACTGGCCGACGGCGACCGCCTCCACCCCATGCAGGAAGCCTTCATCAAACACGATGGCTTCCAATGCGGGTACTGTACATCGGGACAGATCATGTCGGCGGTGGCCCTGCTAAAGGAAGGACGGACGCAGTCCAGGGAGCAGATCAGCGAGTTTATGAGCGGGAATATCTGCCGCTGCGGAGCCTATTCGAATATCGTAAAAGCTATACAGGAAGTCAAAAGCAACCAACTATGAACCCATTCCAATATACCCGGTCTTTTGCCGCGGCAGGAGCTATTCAATCCCTGATGAAAGAACCGCATGCCTATTTTCTGGCGGGCGGCACGAACCTGATCGATCTGATAAAGATGGGTGTCGTGACGCCGGAACGGTTGGTGGATATAAACGGGCTGCCGCTGAAAGGCATCGAAAAGACATCGACCGGACTGCGCATCGGCGCGCTGGCAACCAATAGCGAAGTAGCGGATCATCCGCTGCTGTTGCGGGACTATCCCCTGCTCTCCCTGGCAATCAACGCGGGGGCTTCGCCGCAGTTGCGAAATATGGCGACGGTGGGCGGCAATATGATGCAGCGGACCCGGTGTAATTATTTTTTCGACACGGCAATGCCTTGTAACAAGCGTTCGCCGGGCAGCGGTTGCGGCGCCCTGGCGGGGTATAACCGGATGCACGCGCTGTTTGGCGCAAGCGATCACTGTATCGCGGTCAATCCAAGCGATATGAACGTAGCGATGGTCGCCCTCGATGCAGTAGTACAGGTGAAAGGACCCAGGGGAGAGCGAAAAATAAAATTTGAAGATTTTCATCGCCTGCCCGGCGATCGCCCGGAAAAGGACAACACGCTGGAAAGAGGCGAGCTGATCATGTCGGTGGACCTGCCGGCGGCCGCGTTGGCCTTCAACCGGCATGTACATTATTTAAAGATCCGCGACCGCTCGTCTTATGCTTTTGCGCTGGTATCGGTGGCGGCGGCATTGGATATGGAGGGCGGCACGATTACCGGCGCCCGGCTGGCGATGGGCGGGGTAGCGCATAAGCCATGGCGCTTGCACGCGGCCGAGGCATTCCTCAAAGGAAAGCCGGCAGACCTGGCCACGTTCAGGCAGGCGGCCGGGATTGCCATGCAGGACGCGAAGGCCTATCAATACAATAAATTTAAATTAACCATGGCGCCGAATGCGATTGTTCAGGCGCTGACAACCGCATCAGCATGAGAAAAGATGTGATAGGTGATCCGCTGGACCGCGTCGATGGCCGGTTGAAAGTCACCGGCGGTGCGAAGTATTCGGGAGAATATAAGGTGCCCGGCCTGACCTATGCCGTGCTGGTACCGGCGACGATTGCCAACGGCACGGTCACGGCAATGGATATCACGGCGGCGCAGCGGGCGCCGGGAGTCCTGGCGGTGATCACGCCTTTCAATGCGCCAAAAGTGCCCGGTTACCAGCCGGGTGCGGCAAAACCCGTCCGCGGGCTGAAATTGTTCAACGATAACCAGGTTCACTTTAACGGCCAGCCGATTGCGCTGGTGGTGGCGGAGACCTTTGAAAGAGCTACCTATGCGGCAACCCTGATAAAGACAACCTACCAGGCGCAACCGTTTGAAACGGATTTTCATAAGAATTTTGACAAAGGCGTAGTGCCCAATGAGGGGCGATACAAGGATTATGTACGGGGCGAGGCGGATGCCTATAAAAACGCCCCGGTGATCGTCGAACAGGACTATATGCTGCCCTCCGAGATGCACAACCCGATGGAGCTGCATGTGACGACCGCTTTTTGGGATAGCGACGATAAGGTGACCTTGTACACAAAGTCGCAGGGCGTGATCGGGTCGCAACGGTCTATAGCAAATGCTTTCAGTCTGGACCCGGCAAAGGTGCAGATCAATTCACGATTTGTGGGCGGCGCCTTTGGGTCGTCCTTGCGGACCTGGCCGCATGAAGTGGCGGCGGTGCAGGCGGCGAAGCTGGTTAGACGTCCGGTAAAGCTGACACTGACCCGGGAGCAGATGTTCACCCTGGTGGGCTATCGGCCGCTAACGATACAAAAAATCGGCCTGGGCGCTTCGACCGATGGGAAATTAACCGGCATCACGCATGAGTCGCATTCCCAGACAGCAGTCTACGAAGAGTTTACCGAAAATGCGGTGAACGTGTCGCGTTTCCTGTATGCCAGTCCCAACGCAAATACCCGCTATAAAGTGGTGGCCTTGAATGTCGGGGTGCCGGCGCCGATGCGCGGTCCGGGGGAGGCGACAGGGTCGTTTGCACTGGAATCGGCCCTCGATGAATTGTCTTATAAACTGGGGATCGACCCGATCGAATTGCGGCTCCGGAATTATACGGAGACGGACCCGGAACGAAACCTGCCCTGGTCGAGTAAATACCTGAAAGAATGCTATCAGCAGGGGGCGGAACGCATCGGTTGGGACAAGCGGTCCGCACAACCGGGCACGCAACGCGACGGGGAATGGTTGGTGGGATACGGGATCGGTTGCGGAGCCTTTGGAGCCTATCGCAGCAAGACATCGGCAAAAATCAAATTACTGCCGGATGGCACGGTCAACATCCAAAGCGCAACAAGCGACATCGGACCGGGTACAGCTACATCGATGACCCTGATCGCCGCCGATACGCTGGGGATACCAGCGGATAAGATCACGTTTGAACTGGGCAATTCTTCATTTCCGGTGGCGCCTACACAAGGCGGCTCGCAGACCTGCTCGTCCGTAGGCTCGGCGGTACATGATGTGTGCCTGGCATTGAAACAGAAGCTGAATACACTGGCGGGACTGCCGGCGGATAGTGCGGCGCCCATCGACTATACAGGCATCTTGCAAAAACTTAATCTCCCCATGCTGGAGCTGACACAGGACTCGCAAAGCGGGGAGGAGGCAAAGAATTATTCGATGTATTCCTTTTCAGCGCACTTCGCACAGGTATATGTCCATCCGCTGACGGGGGTGGTGAAAGTAAAACGGCTGGTGGCAGTAGTGGACGGCGGCAAGATCGTCAACCATAAGACGGCAAGCAGCCAGATGATCGGCGGCGCGGTGGGGGGCATTGGCATGGTGTTGACGGAAGAGGCGGTATTCGACGATGCCTTTGGCCGTTATGTGAACGGGAATTTGGCGGATTATCACGTACCCGTGAATGCAGACATCCCCGACATAGAGGCGATCTTTATCGACAAGCCCGATCCGATCATCAACCCGGTAGGCTCCAAAGGACTCGGTGAGATTTCCCTGATCGGGGTGGCCGCGGCGGTAGCCAACGCAGTGTACAACGCATCGGGCAAAAGGATCAGGGAATTACCGATCACCCCGGATAAAATACTGATGGCCTGATGAAGACGGCATAATGAAGACGGCATAATGAAAGAAATCACAGATATACTAAGGGCGTTCGATCAGGCGCAGGAAGAGGGAAGAAGATCCGCGCTTGCCACGGTCGTCCATGTCGAGGGCTCTTCCTACCGCAGACCGGGCGCGAGGATGCTCGTGACAGAAGACGGGCAGTTGACGGGGGCCATCAGCGGGGGATGCCTCGAGGGCGACGCGCTGCGGAAAGCCCTGCTTGCCATCAACCAACAGCAAAATAAGCTGGTCACTTACGACACAACGCAGGAGGACGATTTACAATTCGGGGTCCAATTGGGTTGCAACGGGATCGTACATATTTTGTTCGAACCTATCGATGATACGAAGACCTGTCATCCTATCCGGCTGCTGCGGGAATTGATCCGCGAGAGAAGGGATGCCGTGTTGCTGACGCTGTTTTCTTTGGACCGGTCACAGGAGCAGCCGGGTACTGCCCTGCTTTATACCGACGACAAAGCGCATACAGCACTGTCCCGCGACTGGCAGGATGCTGTCAGGGCGGATGTAAAGGCAGCAGTCGTAAACAGGATGTCATGTTTCAAGGAGTATTGGCGTGAAAAACACCCCATCAACGGCTTTATCGAGTTTATACCGCCACCGCCCGCGCTGGTGATCGCCGGGGCTGGTAATGACGTCCTGCCGCTGGTGGATATTACAGCTATGCTGGGCTGGCATACGACAGTGGTGGATGGAAGACCGCATTATGCGACTCCCCGGCGTTTCGGAAAGGCCGACAAGGTATTGGTCGCCCGCCCCGAGAAGGTACTGGATCAGCTGACCACGGATGCACAAACGCTCTTTTTGCTGATGACCCATAACTACAATTATGACCTTGCCTTGCTAAAGGAGTTGGTCACAAAGGGCTTCCCATACATCGGCATTCTCGGGCCAAGGAAAAAGCTCGACCGGATGCTGGGTGAGCTGCAGGCAGAAGGAATGATCCTTAACGAAGATCAACTAGCGGCCATCCATAGCCCCGTAGGGCTGGATATCGGCGCCGAAACGGCCGGGGAAATCGCCGTTTCCATCGTGGCGGAAATAAAGGCAGTCTTGTCCCGCAAGTCGGGGGAAGCGTTGAAAGAAAAACAGGATGCCATTCATAGCCGCCCGGCTTCATTGTCCTCCCATGAATAAGACGGGTATTATTATCCTGGCGGCAGGAAATTCGTCGCGGCTCGGCCGGCCCAAACAGCTTCTGCCTTATCAGGGGAAAACCTTGTTGTCGCATGTGATTGCCGAATCACTCGCAGCTTCTTTGCACCCGGTCGTAGTCGTTACCGGCGCTTACCACGCAGAAATTCAGGATTCTCTGCCGGGGCAGCCGGCGCACCTGGTCTATAATGCCCATTGGCAAACAGGGATGGCTTCCGGGATCGTCGCCGGGCTAAATAAGATCCTTGCGGTAGACCCGCATTCCCGGACACTCATCATCGCTGTCTGCGACCAGCCGTATATCTCCGCGGAACTTTTTCAGGCATTGGTGGACACGCATACCATTTCCGGAAAAGGGCTGATCGCATGTGCCTATTCGGAAACAACCGGAACGCCCGTGTTATTTGATCACCGGTATTTTAAAGAGTTGTCCACGCTCGCGGGCGACGCGGGGGCCAAACAATTATTGAAGCGGTACCCGGCTGATAGGATGACGATCCCTTTTCCGCAAGGCAGCATCGATATAGATACCGAAGAGGATTTTCAGCGCTTACCGGGTATATAGAGCCCGCCCGTCTCCCCCCAGCCCATTGGATTTCCTACATCTTCATCTTACTCATGTCCATGCCGGCCATAGGGTCGGCGCCATTCCTAAAGATATATTCGCTTTGTAACAGGTAGGCGCCACTGATGACGACGGCGTCGCCGGGTTGCAGCCCCGATTTGATTTCGACGAAACCGTCTCCTTCCTGGCCGGTCTGAACCATCCGGCTTGAAAAGGTGTTTTGGGCAGTCTGGACCCAAATAGCGGTCATGCTGCCGTTTCGGAGTACGGCATCGGTGGGCAGGGACAAGGTTTTTCGCTTCGGATCCTGGAGAGTCACGTAGGCGGACATGCCGGGCCGGAGCGAATGGTCTTTATTGGAAATAGCCACCCTGATCATGTTGATGCGGTTGTCGGGATTGACCTCGGGATTGACGAAGGCGATTTTTCCGGAAATGGTTTTGCCGGGCAGATCGGGGAATTGTACGTTGACGTTTCCTTCCGGATTGAATTGGGCGAACTGAGTGGTATAGACCTGGGCTTCGACCCATACGTTGGAGAGATCGGCGATGTCGCATGAAATAAATAAATAGAGAAATGGATGACAGGCCTGTGTATTAAGGCCACAACCCGGACAGAACGCCGGGAATTAGCGATAGACGCGAATCAAATACGGAAAGTACAGTTGCGGATAAACAGCGGGACTTTGCCCTGTTCCGGCGGGGCATTCGTGGTCGGATATCCTGCAATATAGGAGACCACATAGTTGCCGGGAAGGGTTGCGGTCGCCACCGGAAGGGCAGCGAAGGTCAGGGCAGAGAAAGCATAGGCGTTTTCTGTGGCCTTTTGGTCTTTGTCGAGTTGTATGTGGGCATGCTTGTCCTTGCAGCAGCCGTCGTTGAAAGACATGCAATGTCCGCCCATGCTGCTTTTGGGCATTCCGCACTGGCCGCAGTTCTTGCTATCCTTGTCGGTGAGACTCCAGGAGAAGAGTTTGCCCATGCAGTAATGCAAATGGACGGTGGCTCCCATGGAGGTGGACAGGTAGATGACGGCTAATATGGTGGCGAGGGCCTTTTTCATGAAGAAACTAATGCAAAGGTATTATTAATCCGCGGATGTCAAAATTATGGATTGTTAATTCTAATGGTAGCCGCGCGAGAGCAGGTACTTAGCTCCCGCCTCGAAGGCTTTGGTATTCAAAACGGCGAACCCGAACGCATCGGCTAACCGATTGGTCGTGTTGAACGCAAAGCAGATAGCGAGCGCGTCTTCGATCTGTTTATTCGAGACGCCGGCGGCCAGCACCGCACCCATATCGTCCGCATCCACAGCTTGGTCTTTCGTTAGCTTGCCCAGCATGCGCAGCGTCGCCCGCAACGGTTCGCCGATAGGCGCAGTTTCCAGATCGGAAAATACAGCGGCGACCTTTGCTTTATCTTGATAAGCTCTTGCCGCGACTGCAGAGTGTGCCTTAATGCAAAAAGTACACTCATTCATCTTTGAAACAAAAGCGGCCATCAGTTCGCGGTCGCCAACAGACCATGCGGAATGTCCGCGCATTGCCTGATGAGTGAACTCCTTCATTGGCGAGCCGTAGAAGTCAGGGCGATAAAAGACCAGCTTTGCAGCGTCAGGTAGCGGGTAACGCGAGATAGCGCGAATAACCGCAAACAGAACTTTGGCGCCGAAACGGTAACCGCTATTGAGAATTTTAAGGCGCATATCCACTCCCTCCTTTCTCATTCATAACCGACGCCAGTATCGTTAACGCCCCATCATATCGTCGTGTGGCCGCCCCGACTGCCGCACACACTATCAATTCGAAGATTTGATCCTCGCTGACACCCGATGCCTTGACCGCTTCGACATCCTTGTCGGTTACCTTGTAAGCGCACCTGGCGACCTTGTCGATCAGCGTCCTCAGTGGTCCATCGAAACTTCCATTGTCGAATGCGGCCTGGCGCTGGGATGGCGATGCCATGCCCTCACCTTGGAGGATCCGGGTAACTATTGCTTTATGTAACTTCCCGAAATCCACCGTATCATTTCTCTTGTTTTTCATCAGCGTTTAAATTGAGTCTGATTCACAAAGATAGGGCGGACCCAGGGAACGGGATTGTAAAAATCGGAAGTGCTAATCCCTATAGAAAATTTTGCCAAACGCATTCTCTGATTTTACAAATTTTATCGGTGGTAGCCCGGTAAATCGTTTGAACTCTTTGATGAAGTGAGCCTGGTCGTAAAAATAATCATATATATTCTCATTGAAAAAATCAGCACCCGGGTTCTTTGCCCGGGTTTCATAAAACTTCATGAAGCGCACAACTGATGAAAAACCCTTCGGGCTCAATCCAACTTTCTCGATGAACTTTTCATAAAGCCACCTGCCGCTATAACCCGTTTTGCGCTCCAATTCCATTACAGTTACCGATCCTTTTGAGTTTTTTATCTGGCTAAGGCAATAGTTGAGAATTGGGTCAGGTTCAGATTTTGACAGCAATTTGATAAGATATTTTTGAATGACTTGTATTTTGTCATTGACACATTCAGTATTGGCGATAATCCCCTGTATTTCTCTTGCTGATTTACCCAAAACTTCCTCGAGAAGAAAAATTCTGTTTTTCAATTCAGACTGGCGAAGCTGAAACAGGCGATATGCACCTACAGGTGAAAACTCTATGCCAATATTTCCGGAAGGAGCATCATGCTCTATATCTACAATGGCCGGAGTGTCGCCTATACCAATTAAAGTAATAGATGATTCTTTGGATAAATGAAACATCTCTTTGTTTTTACCAGAGACACCGTTCCTAAAAGGAATGGTCAGCTTGACCATGCCATTGGGAACAATCAGCTTCATGTCTTCTACAGGTACCCGGCCACTACTTTCAAAAACCCACAGCTTACTAATGTATCCTTTGAGTTGCAGATGAGGTTCAATATGTCGAAGTCGCATTTGCATGGCTATACAAGTTATTGTTTTTTTAGAGTAAATAAATCTTTCCTGTAGACAAACCTTTTATAAATGAATGATTATCAGTTATCTTGTGAAGATTTCAGCGACCTAATTGAAATCAAAAGTACAGGTCTCCCTTGTACGCATGGAAGGGGTCTAAGTGGATCAGCCGGATTGAATGGCTGACCAGGGTTCAGCGGCAATTATCTGATGGGTCGGATTTCTACGCTGCCGTCCATTTCATAGATGGGGCATTTTTGGGCGATGGCGGTGGCTTCTTCCAGGTTGGCGGCTTTGATGACGAAGATGGAGCTGACGACTTCGTTATCTGCGGCGTATACGCTGTCCGTTGTGGTTTTTGCATTACCGGAAATGGTCTTCCCGCCGGTGCCGGGACGGTAGCCCGTCACTAGTTTTCCACTTTGGGCGAGTTCGCCGATGAATTGTCCCCAATGCTGACCGATGGTCTTCATGGCTTCCGCGGACGGGACGGCCATATTGGATTTATACCGGATAATGAGCAGGAATTGCTGGGTGCTGTCGGCGGTGTTTCCTTGCGCGAAAACGGCGGTGCTGATACAGGCGAGGGCGGCGATGAAGAGGAGTTTTTTCATATTGTTTGTTTACATGGTTTTTTTGGTGCGAATGAACAGCCCGAGGATGAGTGCGGCGATGGTGCCGACGACGGCCTGGCCTACGACGGCCATTCCTACCTGGGCGCCAGCGGAGAATTCTTTGCGGACGGCGTCGAGTTGCTGGCTGATCTCCTGGGGGGACTTGCCTGCAGCGACCAGGACTCTTTCGGTATCCTTTACCATGAAATCGGCATAGCCGGGATTAATAATCGTACAGTAGAGCCAGCTGAAGCAGGCGACGACGACGGCGGTGACACAGGCGATGAGGATGCCCGTCTGGATGGCTTGGCCGTAAGTGAGCGTATTACCTCCTTTTAGCTTGGCTTGTTTCATGCCGAGGTATATCCCCACTATCAGGATAATAATGCTGAAAAGACCGGAGTAGGACCGGATCTGGGTGGCGGGGATCCTTTGATGAAACAAGGCAGTGTTGAGCCAACCAACGATGGTAAAGCAGCCGATCCCCCAAAGGCCGCTGATCGCACCTGTCCATAGACCGTATTTAAGGAAGGGTTTCATGACGCGAATCTCTCGATCAATTGCACAAAAACCAAAAAACGGGGGGTGGAAAAAGGATGGAGTTTTAGGAAACAGGGAATTTCTGCGTCATTTCGGCATACCTGGACCGGGCCTCTTTACGGTTGCCAACGGAAAGCTTGGCGTAGATATTATTGACATGGGTCTTGACGGTGCTAAGTTCGATGAATTGGGCAGCGGCGATTTCCTTGTTGGTTTTGCCTTCGGCGAGCAGGCGGAGGATGAGGATTTCTTTGGAGGTCAGGAGGGCCAGGAGGTCTTCGCGGGGTTCGGCAGGGACGGAGACAAGGGGCCGGAGGTCGGGTTGGGCCTCCGCGGCCAGGAGAATGGGCAGGGTTTTGGATGGCCGTTTATTCAGAAGCAGGCCGGTAGTCAGAAAGCAGATGGCTACCAGAGACAGGTAATAATCCAGTTTAAGATAACGGTATATGACGAAGAGGCTGATGACCTGGAACAGGATGATGACGCCGCCGGTGAGCAGAGCGATTCGGAGCGTCCAGGAATGCGCATGGATGAAATTTTTGAGGTTGGCCTGTGCTGGGATTCTCATGGCTGCGGTCAGGTTTTAGATTATGGTACAAATTAATGAAAATCGGGAAAAGGGGATGATTCAAATGGCGACGATTTTACTTCTTCTTTCGAGCAGAACGGTGTCCCGCCAAATGCCGTTCATCTGGCCGATCTTTTCGCGGTAGCCGACATGGCGGAAGCCGGTTTTTTCGTGGATGCGGAGGCTCGGGATATTTTCGGGGAAGATGCCTGCCTGGAGGGTCCAAAGTCCGTTGGATTCGCTTTCAGTGATTAAAACTTGCAGCAGTTGTTCGCCGAGCCCCTTGCCTCTGCTGTCAGGATCAACATATACGCTGACTTCCGCCACGCCGGCATAAACGCAGCGGCCGGAAACGGGGGTGAGCGCCGCCCACGCCCGCACCTGGCCACCCTGGATGGCTGCGAGGCGACTGTGTTTCAGGTGTGCGCTGTCCCATTCTTCCCAGGAAGGGGCGCTGGTTTGGAAGGTGGCATTGCCGGTCGCCAGGCCGCTTTCGTAGATGGCTTTTACGGCGGGCCAGTGTTCGGGCAGGAGGGGGAGGATTTGCATGGTGATATACTTTGACTTTAAGGTAATGATTTTTGGCGGCTCGGCGCTGCGGCTGTCATGGGAGTGGACGAGTAGTATTTTTTACGGAGCCAAAAGGCGACGTTGACCAGGAGGATTAGGGCTGGTACTTCAACCAGGGGGCCAATCACGCCTGCAAATGCTTCGCCGGAGTTGATACCGAAGACGCCGATGGCGACGGCAATGGCCAGCTCGAAGTTGTTGCCGGCTGCTGTGAAGCTCAGGGCGGCATTCTGCGAATAATCGGCGCCCAGGGATTTACCGAAGAAGAAGGTAACGAGGAACATGATCGAAAAGTAGATCACCAGGGGAATGCCTATGCGCACAACGTCGAGAGGGATAGCTACTATCAATTGTCCTTTCAGGCTGAACATGACGACAATAGTGAATAGTAGTGCGATCAGCGTGATAGGGCTGATGCGGGGGATGAATTTTGTTTCATACCATTCTTTGCCCTTTACTTGCAGGAGCGTATAACGGCTGACGATGCCGGCGGCAAAGGGAATGCCGAGATAGATTCCAACGCTTTTGGCTATCTGGCCGATGCTGATGTCGATGGCGAGGCTTTTGAGCCCAAAATAAGGCGGTAGCACGGTGATAAAAAGCCACGCGAAGAGGCTGTAAAACAGGACCTGGAAGATGCTGTTGAGGGCGACCAGGCCGGCGGCATATTCGCGGTTGCCTTCAGCGAGTTCGTTCCAGACGATGACCATCGCGATGCACCGGGCAATCCCGATCATGATCAGGCCGACCATGTAATCGGGTTTGTCGCGCAGGAAAACGATCGCGAGGATGAACATCAGGATGGGACCGATGATCCAGTTCATCACCAGGGACAAGGTGAGGACCTTGGTGTTTCGGAATACGTTGCCCAACTGCTCGTATTTGACTTTGGCCAGGGGTGGATACATCATCAGGATCAGGCCGATGGCGACGGGTACGTTAGTGGTGCCGGATTGGAAGCTGTTGACGAAACTTGCGGTGCCGGGTACGAAATAACCAAGCGCGACTCCCAGGGCCATCGTCCCGAAGATCCAAAGCGTGAGATAACGGTCGAGGAAGCTGAGTTTCTTGCGTTCGGCGGGATGGCAGTTGTTTGCGCTCATGGAAAGTTGATCTTCTTATGATGGGGGAGACATGGGCCTCCCCCTGGTGATTTATTGACAGCAATCGGGTCCGCAGCAAGTTTTTGCAGCCGCTGGCTTTTGGGCGAAGACGGTGACGCTGTAGATGCCGGTGCCGGACTGTTTGAATTCGGCGATCTCACCCGAACTGAGGTATTGAGCCAGTATGTCGTCGGGGACGACGATGGGCTTTTCTTTCTGAAGAGCGATGCCGGTAAAGCCGGTTGCTTCGATCAGGTCCAGGTATTCTTTCTTCTGTATGGCGCCGGCGACGCAGCCGGCGTACATTTCGGCGGCTTGCTGGATTTTGGCTGGCAACTCGCCTTTTAGAACGATGTCTGATATGCTGAAGTGACCGCCGGGTTTAAGGACGCGGTGGATCTCCTGGAAGACGTTATACTTGTTGGGGACGAGGTTGAGGACACAGTTGCTGACGATGACATCGGCAGTGTTTGCGGTGACGGGCATTTTTTCTATATCGCCCTGGCGGAATTCGACGTTGTGAAAGTTGAGCTTGTCGGCA
>Ga0302326_10023734_pt1 | contig 12488 bp, 10 predicted proteins | sample Palsa_T0_3_FD_202264 | JGI IMG/M metagenome (GOLD analysis project Ga0302326, IMG submission 202264) | Peat permafrost microbial communities from Stordalen Mire near Abisko, Sweden - Palsa_T0_3 | ecosystem: Environmental > Terrestrial > Soil > Palsa > Peat permafrost | place: Sweden: Abisko... | reverse complement strand
GCGCGGCTTGGTCGATCATTGGCCTGCAGTCAAATGCTCGCGTGAATCGCCGCGCGCCCTTGCCGGTTACCTATATCGCTATTGCAACGACAAACCCGTGCCCACCTTCATGGCGGACTCCAAAATTCAGGGCCGCTTTTTCTATACTGACGATTTATTGGGGCTGAATTTTTCGCAGCAACGGGTGCCTCTGAGGAAAATTTTGGCCTTCTTGTTGCATGAGTTCGGCAATGCGCAGGCGCCGGCGTTGTATGCGGGAGCGGTCCCGGTCGGCGAATACTTGCCGGGCTTGTTGGCCGAGCACCGGCTGGATTTGCTGTCCCCGGACACGCCGCGCCAGACATCGATTTGGATCGGCAATCGGACGCGGGTCGCCGCCCATTGGGATCAGCCGCACAATGTTGCCTGCGTCATCAGCGGCCGGCGTCGTTACACGCTATTTTCGACCGAGCAAATCAAAAATCTTTACATCGGTCCGCTGGACCGCACGCCGGCGGGCGCGCCCATCAGCCTGGTGGATTTTCAAAACCCCGATTTTGAGCGTTATCCGCGCTTCCGTGAGGCGCTGGCGCATGCCGAATGGACGGAACTCGGGCCGGGCGATGCCCTGTACATGCCCAGTCTCTGGGTGCATCACGCGGAATCTCTGGACGCCTTCGGTTTGATGATGAACTTCTGGTGGCAGTCCTGGCCGGCACAGCTGATGTCACCTTACCTGACGATGCTGCATGCTCTGTTGACCATCCGGGATCTACCGCCGGCTGTGCGGGAGGGGTGGCGCTCGCTGTTCGATTTGTATGTATTTCAGTCGCAGGGCGATCCGATGGCACACGTGCCTGAAGCCGCCCGAGGCGCTTACTCCGGCTTGACCCCTGAGCGCGCTCGCGCGTTGATTGCCCAACTGCAGCAGACGTTGGAACAGGCCAAGGGCGCGGTCGCTGCGGCTGTGCACAAACCTACCCGTCCCTGAGCCCCACAATTCGGGCGGCTCAGTCGAGAAATACAGTATGCCAAGCCATGATTGCGCTCGGGCCGTAAGCAAACGCCTACAGTACGACGCGCGCTCTGTGCGTCCGCTTTGAAATAGAATCACAGGGGTTCGTTACCAATAACATTTAGGGAAAGCAGTTATGAAACTTCGTAATCTATACGCAGCATCGAGCTTCGCGATTGCCGCTCTGCTCTTGAGTTCCGTATCACTCGCTGCCACCAAGGCTGAGATCGATCAGCGCGTGCACGTCACGATGCATCAGTTTTATCAGCTCAATCCAAAGCATAAGGACCTGGTGGCAAGGGCCAAGGGCGTACTGGTATTTCCACGCATTACCAAGGGCGGCATCGGCGTCGGCGGCCAATACGGTGAAGGCGCGCTGCGCGTCGATGGCAAGAATGTGGCCTATTACAGCGTGACTTCTGGCTCCGTCGGCTTGACGCTTGGCCTGGCTACGCACAAGGAAGTCATTTTGTTCATGAATCAGGAAGCATTGGATAAATTCACGAACAGTCATGGCTGGTCAATCGGCGCCGATACTGGCGTTGCCGTGCTCACGGACGGCGGCGGGGGCAGCTACGACACCCAGACATTGCAAAAACCCATCCTTGCTTTCGTGTTCGGCGAGAACGGTTTGATCGGCGATGCGTCGGTCGAGGGATCGAAGATCGACCGGCTCGAGCGATAGCGCTTAGATGATGCTCGGGGCCCTTTGGCCCCGAGCATGCGTTTTGCCTGCACACCAGGCCATTGAAGGATTTTCGATGAAACCGTCAGATCAGCGTTTGGAAGAGGATTGAGCGGCGCGACAGGCAAAACTACGGAGGAATGGAGTCCCGGTAATGGTGAGAGTTTCCACGGTAATCGCAAACGGCGTAGTTCGCCTGACCCAGTTCCATCAGATATTGCGGCCCAATGGGTACTTTGCCGTGGCCGCCGGGAATGTCCAAAACATACTGCGGCTGGCATAGACCGGAGACATGGCCTCGGAGCGAACGCATGAGTTCCTGGCCCGCGGCGATGGACGTTCTAAAGTGCCCCGTTCCTCTGGCCAAATCACCGTGGTGCAAGTAATACGGCTTGATGCGGATTTCCACCAACGCCCGGAACAGCGCCTGCAGCGACTGTGCGTCGGCATTGACCCCGTTCAGCAGCACCGTTTGACTCAACATGGGGATGCCGGCATCAATCAGCTTGGCGCACGCCTGCCGGGCGTCGTCGGACAACTCCTGAACATGGTTGGTGTGTAACACGACGAACGTCGCCTTTTTTGTGCACAGCGCGCCGATGAGAGAGTCATCGACGAGATGGGGGGCGACGACCGGAATTCGCGTGTGAAATCGCACCACACCCACATGTCCGATGCTCTCCAGGCGGCGCGTAATCCGACCGATGCGCCGCGGTGACATGATGAGCGGATCTCCTCCCGTGAGGATGACCTCCCAGATGGCGGTCTGGGATTCAATATAGTCGAGCGCGCGCTCCAGAGAGTCCTCATCGAGCGCCTCCGCGCCGGTCCCGAGCATTTCCCGGCGGAAACAGAAGCGGCAATAGACGGCACAGGCATGCACGGGTTTGAGCAGCACTCGATCCGGATAACGATGCACGATACCCGGCGTCGGAGTATGGGCATGATCGCCTATGGGATCCTCGAGTTCCTCAGGCAAGCAGGACAATTCCGCGTCCCTTGGCACGAACTGCGCCGCGATGGGATCCGCAGGATCATCCGTATCGATCAAGGTTTGCATTTGAGGAGAGATCGCGATGTCGAATGTCGAGGCGACGTCGGATATTTTCTTGAGGTCATCGGCGCCAATCAGCCCCGCCGCCGCCAGCTGCGCCGGCGTCCTCAATGTCACTGGTTTCAAATCCGTCGTCTCATCGTTGGCGCCTATTCTATAGATATTGCTCGAGCTTGCGGCACGGTAATGTTGACCGGTTCACAAGGTCAGGGGGGATAAGCAGTGGGAAGCCAACGGGCCGGATCAGTTGGCTTCCCACTGCTTATCCCCCCTGACCGTGCGCACTGGCCGACGTACATCACCGCGCAGGATGTACATCACCGTCTAGACGGGGGCAAATCGAGTGCCCTTGGCGGGGTGGCGTGGATGCGCTCATCGGCCTGTCCGTATTAGACTGCGCCAACAATAAATCGACTTCACCTGGGAGAATAGATCTTGCTCCGATACCCAACGCTCGCCGGTCTCTGCTCGGCCCGCGCCGGCACCCAACTGACGCGCTCGGCGCTGTTACTGATGCTGGCGTTGACCATCGTGCCGGCGACGGCCGCACCCTCGCCCCAGGCGCCGGGCAACCTCGACGCTGCGCGACTGGTAGCGGCGGACAAAGAGCCGCAGAACTGGTTCACCGGCGGTCGCGATAAGGACGGCAGCTACTACTCGCCTCTGGCGAACATCGACGCGAAGAACGTCAAGCAGCTGGGTTTCGCGTGGCAGTACGACCTGGGCGAACCTATGCGCGGCCAGGAAGCGACTCCCATCGTCATCGACGGGATCATGTACACCTCGGGAACCTGGGGCTATGTGTACGCGGTGGATGCCGCCACGGGCAAGGAACTGTGGCGCTATGATCCGAAACCCGACTATTTCAGAGGCCGGCACCCCTGCTGCGATCTGGTCAATCGCGGAGTGGCCGTTTGGAAGGGCAAGGTCTATGTGGCCTCGGTCGATGGCCGCCTGCATGCGCTCAATGCCGCGACGGGCAAGAAAATTTGGGTAGCCGACACCATCACCGACCACACGCTGCCCTACTCCAGCACCGGTGCGCCGCAAATCGCGGGTTCCGTGATCGTGATCGGCAACAGCGGCGCCGACATGGGCCATACGGCGGTGCGCGGCTACGTTTCAGCCTACGACCTGGAAACCGGCGAGTTCAAATGGCGTTTCTACACCGTACCGCCGGCCGTCGGAAAGCCCTATGAGAATCCCGAGCTGGCGCAGGCCGACAAGACCTGGGATTCCCACCGCAAGCCCGAGTTCAACGGCGGCGGTACTGCGTGGGATGGGTTCGCCTATGATCCAGCCTTGAATCTGGTCTACTTCGGCACGGCCAATGCGGCGCCGTACGATCTGCGCCAGCTCGGACCGGCGAAGCTCGACAGCTTGTTCACCGCATCCCTCCTCGCTCTGGATGCCACGACCGGGCGCATGGCCTGGTACTACCAGACCACGCCGCGTGACAGCTGGGACTACGATTCCGTGCAGAAACTGATACTGGCGGACCTGACCGTCGACGGCGTGTCGCGGCCGGTCATCATGCAGGCAAACAAGAACGGTTTTTTCTACGTTCTCGACCGCAAGAGCGGCAAGCTGCTGTCCGCCCGGAATTTTACCTACGTGAACTGGGCGTCACATATCGACATGCCGGCCGGCCCGTGGTAACAGGGGCCGCCGATTGGTATTCCTCGCCGAAGAACGTGTACCCGTCCTGGTCGGGCGGCCACACCTGGAATCCCATGTCCTATAGTGCGCAAACGCATCTGGTCTACATCCCGGTGATCGATCAGTCTGCGGTCTGGGTGGACATGCTGCATAACGGCGGAAGGATGAAATTCCTCGACGGTTTCTTCACGGTCCAGGGAGTCTATCCCGACGACACCTACGATGCGGCCGCGTTGAAAAGCCTGTATGGACCGTTGCCGGACCTGCAATCGCTCAAGGCGACACGCAAGGTGAACCTGGTGCGCGAGCTACTGCGTGCCTGGGACCCCGTGGCGCAAAAGACTGTCTGGGAGCATGAAACCTCCTCCGGGATTCGAGGTTATGACGGCGGCGTGATGTCGACGGCCGGGAATTTGGTATTCCAAGGCCGCGGCAGCGGCGAGCTTTGGGTGTACGCCGCCGATACCGGGCAGGTGCTGAAAGTCATCAAGACCGGCAGCCATCTCATGGCGGCTCCGATGACCTATGCCATCAACGGCGAACAGTTCGTCGCCGTTCAGGCAGGATACGGGGGCACGGCAATCACCGTAGGCCCGATCCCTCCGAGCAGCGCCGCGCTGAAGTACCAGAACATCAACCGCATCATCGCTTTCAGGCTCGGCGGAGGGACGGTTCCCCTGCCGCCTGCGCGCGTGGAAGATCCGTTTCCGAAGCCGCCGGTCGCGACTGCAAGCAAAGCCCAAATCGACGCCGGCGAGGTCATGTTCGTCCAAGAGTGCTCGCGCTGCCACGTGCTCGGACCGAGCAGCACGCCCGATCTGCGCAGACTCAATGACGGGCTGCATGCGGCCTTCAAGGACATCGTGCTGAAGGGGGTGCTGGCGCCCGCGGGCATGGAACGCTTCGACGACATACTCAGCGTGCAGGATGTCGACAATATCCATGCGTACCTGATCGACCAGAGTTGGATGGCGTATCGAGAGCAGGAGGGCGCGGCCGCGCACCCTTGAGGCCTCCCGGGAGACATTAGCGATGCTGCAGCCTGGACTGATGATGGACCGGCCTTTGCTCATTTCCGGGATCATCGAGCATGCCGCGGCGCAATTCGGCGATACGCAGATCGTCTCTCACGAGGGTCATGATCTGGCCTTTCGCTACACCTTTGCCGAATGCGCGGTGCGGGTCCGGCGACTGGCAAACGCATTGCGGCACCTGGGTTTGGATGCGGGTTGCGCGGTCGGGTCCGTTGCCTGGAACACCCATCGTCATCTGGAAGCCTACTACGCGGTCTCCGGCAGCGGCATGGTGATGCACACCTGCAACCCCCGCCTGCATCCCGAGCAATTGACCTACATCATCAACCATGCCGAAGACCGGGTAATACTGTTCGACACAACCTTCGCCGCACTGATCGGGGAAATCGCGCCCCGGTGTCCGAATGTCGAGACGTGGATCTGTCTCAGCGACGCGGCGAACATGCCCGTCGTCGAGGGCATCGCCAATCTTCGCTGCTATGAGGAATTGATCGGTGCGCAGGACGCGCGATTCGAGTGGCCGGAGTTCGACGAGCGTGCCGGCGCGGTGCTCTGCTATACCTCCGGAACGACTGGAAATCCCAAGGGCGCCCTGTATTCGCATCGCGCCGTGATGCTCAACGCCATCACGATATGCATGCCCGGAATATTGGGCCTGTCTGCGCGGGAAACCGTTCTACCCATCGTGCCGATGTTCCACATCAACGGCTGGTGCATTCCCTATGCCGCCTTGATCGCCGGCGCGAAACTGGTGCTGCCGGGTCCGCGCCCGGACTGCGCCGCCCTGTACCGCATGATCGAAGCCGAAAGAGTCACCGTCAGCGCCGGCGTTCCCACGGTGTGGCTGGGCGTGCTGCAACACCTGGAACAAAACGATTTGCGCTTCTCGACTCTGCAGCGGGTGATCGGAGGCGGTTCCGCCCTGCCGCGCCCCTTGATCGCCGCGCTGAGCGACCGCTACGGCATCGAGGTTCGGCAGGGCTGGGGAATGACAGAGACCGTGGCAGTGGCGACGCTGAGCAGCCTGGATTGCGGGCAGATGAAGTTGCCGCCCGCGGAAAGACATTCCGTCATCGCGAAACAGGGAAAATCGGTGTTCGGCGTGGAAATCAAAGTCGTGGACGCGCAGGGAGATGAATTGCCGCGCGACGGTGTGTCGCAGGGCGAACTCATGGTGCGCGGCCAGTGGATCGTGAGCCGTTACTACAAGAGCGAATCCTCGCCTCTCGTGGCGGGGTGGTTCCCAACCGGGGACATTGCCACCATCGATGCGCACGGCGTGATGCAGATCAGAGACCGCACCAAGGACCTGATCAAGACCGGCGGCGAATGGATCAGTTCGATCGATTTGGAAAACGCCGCCATGGGTCATCCGGCGGTGGCTGCCGCGGCCGTCATTGGCGTGAAGCATCCAAAATGGCAGGAGCGACCGCTGCTGTTCGTCGTGCGCAAGCAGGGCCGTGCGCTGGAGCGGGTGGAGATTTTGGAGTTCCTGTCGAAGCAGCTAGCCCGCTTATGCGTGCCGGATGAGGTCATATTTCTGGACTCGCTGCCGGTGGGAGGGACGGGCAAAGTACAGAAAACGGTTCTTCGGGAGCAATACGGCAACGTCTTCGATTAGCGGGAAGCGGCGGCGAAAATCATGACAAAATTTTTTGCAGGGGCTGGCGTGCTCGGCTTCGCGTCCGTATCCCTGAGTGCCGTGCTGGCGGCAGCACCCGCATTTGCCGCTTGGGCGGCGGACGACCCGCCGGCCGACGCGTCCGCGACGGTGTCGGCCGATACCAAAGCCGTCGGCGCGGCAGTCAAGCGCGACGCCAGGGCCGTGGCGAAGGCGGCCAAGGACGCCGCACACCAAGTGGCCGGAGCGGCGAAAGAAGTCGCACACAAGGTGGCGGCCGCATCCAAGGAGAGCGCCAAGAACGTGTCCGATGCGATGAAGTCTGATAAGTCGAACAAATCGCATGATAAGCCGATAGACAAATCGGACGAAAAGCCGCCCCGCTGAGGCCGCCGACGCCCCGCGCCCGCCGCTTCGCGCCTCCGCGGTCGGCTGAGCGCGACACATGAGCAAATTCCAGCATTGCGCGAGATTTCGTCGTTTGTCGCTGCAAGGTGTCGCCGCTATATTCTCGACGAGCGCAATCTTCTCCATGCGCAGTAAACAGGAAGTAACCATGAAGATGATCCCGCTGGCCCTCTTGGCCGTTTTGACGATGAGCGCCGCCGCTGGCGCCGCCCCTCCCTCGCAGCGCTCGGTCTCTCTGACCCAAGATCCTCTGATCATGCGTCTGAACAAGGACGAGTTCCGCATTGCTTTCGGCATCAATGCCGAGCGATGCGGCACAAACGGCTGCAGCGGCATGATCCGCTACCGGGTGGACTGGAAGACAGCCGATGGCACGACCCGCTCGGAGATCAAGCACGTCGGCTACAGCGTGTCGCCGCTCGCCCATCGCACGATTGCCGTGGACCGTCAGTATTTCGATACTGCCGAAGGCCGCCACACGACCGATGTGGTCAAAGTCAGTGTCGACGCAATCACCTGCCGCGACGGCATCGACGAGCGGGCGGCGGATGTCGCGCAGCTATAGTGCCGTTGAGCCCACGTGGTCTACGGTCGTAGGTTGACGACCGTAGACCTACAACGTCGGCGTGCGGCACGTTACGCCAGCGCATACAGATACTCCACGAACGATGCGATTGCCCCGTCCAGTCCCTGCACCTTGGGATTGGTGGACTCGATCAAGTAGTACTCATCCGGAGCGTGAGCGCCGGTGCCATGACCCAGTCCGTAATGTCCGGCCGGCAGCCTCAAGGGCGCGTCGGTGAAAACGTAACCCGGCCATGATCCCGCGGAGCGCGGCCACAGCTGCGGATCCAACGCCAGCTTGCGGTAGGTCGACAGCTGCGCCTGAATCAGCTTGCTACCGACATCGGTTTGCGTGGGGTCGTAGCCGCCGCTCATATTGACTTCAATGTCGGCGAATCCGTGTTTGGCCAGATGCGCCTTCAGCTTGGCGAGAGTATCGGACGCGGTCATGTCAGGCACCAACCGCATGTCGATCTTGGCCACCGCCCTGTGCGGCAGCACCGTCTTCCCGCCAGGTCCGGTATAGCCCGCCACCAGCCCCTCGATGTTGATCGTCGGCTGCGACTCGAGCAGCATCAGAGAGTCCAGCCAATTCTTGTCGCGGATCCAGTGCTGCACTCCCAGCGCCTGCTTCACGCCGGCCTCGGCGGTCTTTGCCGCATGCTCGCGGATCATCTGTTCCTGTGCCGCGGTCAAGGGTTTCACCTTATCGAAGAATCCCGCGACGGCCGGGGTGTGCCCGTCCTGCTCAATCAAGGTGTTCAATGCCTGCACCAGGTGCCAGGTCGGCGAATCCACTTGCGCCTCGAGGCTCGAATGCACATCGTGCGCCGGCCCCCGGCCCCACGCTTCCCCGCTCGATACCAACTCGAGTTCCACGACGCCCTTTGCGCCCAAGGATACCTCCACCCCGCCGTCGCGATCCTGCCCCGCCTCGGGCATGAATACGCCGACGCACTTCTGGATGTCTGGCAGCACGTCGGGGTGCGCTATCACCTCGTGAAAATGCGGTGAGGCAATCTCCTCCTCGCCCTCGCACACCAGCACCAGGTTCACCGGCAATTTCTTCCCCGCCGCCTTGAACGCCATCAATGCGCTCAGGAATGAGTTCTCGGGTCCCTTTTGGTTGACCGCGCCGCGGCCCATGCAAACGGTGCCGAGACCGGCCTTTTGCACCAAGCGGGCCTCGAGCGGCGGTGAACTCCACTCCTCCGGCACGAACTGTTTCACATCGTACATAAAGTAGATCGCCATCGTCGTGCGCGCGCCGGCGTCGATCTTGCCGAACACTCCGGGCTTGCCCGAGGTGGGGATGAGCTTCACGCCCGTAAAGCCGGCGTCGCGTGCAAGCTTGGCCATGTACTCGGGACCTTGCGGATAATTGCGGTTCTCTGCCGCAATCGACGGCAGCGCGATCCACTCCTGCAGCCGCATCACGTTCTCGGCGTGCATCCTGGGTATCTGCGCCAATACCGCGGCCTTGTCGGCATCCTTGGCGGAAGCGGCAGCAAGCACCGCGGCCGGAGCCGCCGCCAGTGCCAAACCTGAGACCGTCCCTTGCACGAATTCCCGCCTGCTCAAGTCCCGAGCCTGGTCGTCCGACATTCGCTTCTCCTCGTAACTCGCGTGTTGGTGTTCAGTTATCTGCGTTCAGTTATCAGCTGCAAGTGATCTCGATAGTACGCGCCGCGTGCGGCGTAGTTTGCCGCGACTTTCAAAAGATTCTCCCGCTCCTCGGCGGTCAGCTCACGCACCACCTTGGCGGGCGCTCCCAGGATGAGGGTGCCGTCGGCGAAGACCTTGCGCTCGGTAATGACGGCACCGGCACCCACCAGACAGCCCCTGCCGATGACGGCCGCATTCAGCACGACCGCCTGAATACCGATGAGCGAGCCTTCGCCCACGGTGCAGCCATGCAGCATGGCCTGGTGGCCGACGGAGACATGGGGTCCGATGGTCAGCGGAAAGCCGGGATCCGTATGCATGACGGCTCCATCCTGCACATTGCTGCCGGCGCCGATGCTGATGGTCTCGTTATCCCCGCGCAGGGTCGCGCCAAACCACACGCTGCTGTGCTCGGCGAGTACCGCGTTGCCGATGACCGAGGCGCTCGGAGCAACGTATGCGCTGAGCGCCACCACCGGGGAAACATCGCCCAACTTATACAAAGCCATAAACTCTCCAACATCCCAAAGCAATTCGTTGCCGGCAGAGCTGCTACACCGCGGGGGCGCCCTAGCCGTCTGCTGCTATTATCGGTTCACCATGAGTGAGATTCCAACGGGCAACGATACGCCTCCGCAAGGATGGCTGAAAACCTTGGCGCGTCTGTGGCTGCTGCGGCCGCTTGTGTCGGTACCCTCCGGGAATCCCCTACGGGCGATTCTGATCATGGGTATCGCTTGGCTTGCGGCCTGGGTTGCGATCGACCATTGGCAATCGCAGCCGGACCCGCAGTTTTTCGCCGGCGGCATTCCGCTGCTCGCCTGGTACGTCCTGGCGGTCCTCGGATTGGCCGCCACACTGCAATGGCGGGCGCGCCCAACCCCCGCGTTTGGACCCGCGCTCGCACTGGCGATGGGAGTGGTGCCCGTGCCGCTGCTGCTCACCAGTGTGGCCGCGGTTTTGCTGGATCCCTCTTGGTTTGCGGTCCTGGCCCTCATCGCGGGTGTTTACGTGTTGCTGTACATGGCGCGCGGGCTGCGCGCCGTGACGGGGGAAACTCAGCGCGCCGCCGCCTGCGCCGGCCTGCTGTTCATCGCCGCGTTTGCCTGGGCCACCGATACCCTGGACACCATTCCCGATGTTTGGAATCCGACCGAGTCTCAAACCGCCCGGCAAGATGACTCGCCCGCCGACAGCGAGGCCCTGTTGTTCGGGCAGGCGGCCCGCATCGACCAATCGCTGGCAGCCATGGGCCATGACACGTCGCCGAGCCCGAGGGCATTCTTTCTCGGCTTTGCCGGCGTCGGCGATGAGAAAGTGTTCGCGCAGGAAATCGGTTTGGCGTCGCGCGTGCTCGGCGAACGCTATGCCATCGATGGCCGAAGCCTGTCTCTGATCAACGATGAGCGCGATCTGGAGCGCGACCCGCTTGCGACCTTATCCGGACTGAAATACGCGCTGCTCGGTCTCGGCGCGCGCATGAATCGCGACCGGGACGTACTGTTCCTGTCGATCTCCTCGCACGGTGCAGAGGATCCCGCCATCGCAGTCTCCAATTCACAGCTTCCGCTGAATGACCTCACCGACGAGGATCTCGCCGATGCGCTGCGCGAATCCGGAATCAAGTGGCGGGTGATCATCATTTCGGCGTGTTACGCGGGGGGCTTCATCGAAGCCCTGCGCGACCCGCAAACCATCGTCATCACCGCCGCTGCCGCCGACCGAACCTCGTTCGGCTGTTCGAACGATCGCGATCTGACCTACTTCGGCGAAGCATTTTATCGGGACGCCTTGCCCAATGCTCGCACATTGCGCGAAGCCTTCGATACGGCCAAGGCCGCCATCGCGGCGCGCGAACGCCTGGAACACGTCACTCCCTCGAACCCGCAGGCCTACTTCGGTGCCGAAATGGAAGCGAAGCTGACATCGACGCACCCTGAACCGTAGGTATTTTGGTACTGTTGGACATGAGTCGCGGGGGAACTATGTCGGCGGCACTCGTGATCGTCTATGTCTGCCTGACGGCCGTCGAGATCGCCGTCGTCGTCGCCTGGGTGACGGCAACTCGCAGGCGCCGCTGGCCAGTCCGTCCATCGAGCGCCGACGTCGTGATCGGCGGCGTGACCAGCTTCCTCGATACGCTTGGCATCGGCAATTACGCGCAGATTACGGCGTTGTTCAAGCTCCGCGGGCATCCGCCCGATGAACTGATACCGGGGACGCTGAACGTCGGCAATGCCGTGGGAATTATCTTCAGTTCGGCGCTCTTCATCACGACGGTCCAGGTTGAGCCCATCCTTCTGATGTCGATGGTCATCAGTGCGGGGGCCGGCGCCTGGATCGGCGCCGGCATCGTCAGCCGGATGCGTCGCCGCGTGATCCAGGTGTTCATGGGCGTCGCCCTGCTGCTCGCCGCCGGGTTCTTCGCGATGACCAACCTCGGCATCATCCCGCCGACCGGCACGGCAATGGGGCTCGCGGGCTGGCGGTTCGCGGTGGCGATCGCGGCGAATTTCGTTCTCGGCGCGCTCATGTGTGTTGGCATCGGTAACTATGCGCCTTCGATGGCGCTGTTGGCGTTCCTCGGAATGCATCCGATCGCCGCCTACCCGATCATGATTGCGAGCGATGGCGTGTTGATCCCGGTGGCGAGTCTCGGCTTCCTGCGCTCCGGCCGCTTCGCACCCGCGGTCGCGGTCGGGCTCACTCTCGGCGGAATCGTCGGCACGGTCGCGGCGTTCCCGCTCGTGAAGATGCTGGGCGCTCACCTCACACTGATGCGGTGGGCCGTCACGTGTGTCATC
>Ga0302326_10023732_pt1 | contig 12489 bp, 14 predicted proteins | sample Palsa_T0_3_FD_202264 | JGI IMG/M metagenome (GOLD analysis project Ga0302326, IMG submission 202264) | Peat permafrost microbial communities from Stordalen Mire near Abisko, Sweden - Palsa_T0_3 | ecosystem: Environmental > Terrestrial > Soil > Palsa > Peat permafrost | place: Sweden: Abisko... | reverse complement strand
CAGGTTTACTGGGCGGCGGTCTCGCCTGGCTTTATCCCGATGCCTTCACCCGACACTACCAGTTCCACGCGGCGATTCTGCTGCCTTCCCGCGGCATTGTCGTTGGATGCCACCGGATCGGATTTGCCCAGCCCGATCGAGGTAATGTTTGCGGCCGCCACTCCCTGTTGCGCCAGGAAGTCGCGCACCGCGTCCGCGCGATTCTGCGACAGCTTCAGGTTGTAGTCGTCGCCGCCCACACTGTCGGTGTGGCCTTCGAGTTGAAGCTTCAATCCGGGATACGCCAGGAGAATTCCGGACACTTTGGCCATCTTCTCTCTCGCGCCGGGCTTCAACGTGTACTTGTTGAAATCGAAGAGCACGTCGTTAATGTTCACGATCAAACCGCGGGCCGTCTCACGCGTCTCCAGGATGGCGTTCAATTGCATCCTAAGACGTTCGCGGATTTGGTTCTTCTCGGCTTCGGCCTGCTGGCGCTGAGCATCCGCTTGCGCGGCGGCTTGCCGGGCGCTTGCGGCGTCCGCTTCAGCCTGTTGCTGTTGCTGCACCGCGGCGGCGCGGGCGGCATCCGCAGCGGCGCGGGCGGCATCCGCGGCAGCCTTGTCCTGGGTTGCCTGGGCCGATGCGGCTTGCGCATCGCGTTGCGCGGCTTGCGCTGCCGCTTGCGCCTGCTCGGCGGTGGCGCGTTGCGCATCGGCAGCCTGCGCTGCCGCTTGCGCCTGCTCGGCGAGCGCCCGTTGTTGCGCCAATTGCTCTTCCTTCAGGCGGCGTTCATTGGCCAGTTGCTCTTCTTCGATCTTCCTGTAAGTAATGATCCGCGCGTCTTCCGCCATCTGCGCCGCTTCGCGGGCGTTCGTCTCCACGGGCTTGCCGCCGTGATTGCTCATGAAACCTTCGGCATTCTGCAGCGCGATAGTGGCCTTCTGGAACGTATCCGCGGCATATTTGTCCGCGCCCGCCAGCCGCGCGATCTCCACGGCGTTCTCCGCCTCCGCCAGTTGCAGCGGCCCCTTGGGCTTGATTTTCACCGGCTGATAGGACGCGCGATTAAGCACGTACTGCCCGCGTTTCAACAATTCGTACTTGGCTTCCACCCGCTCGATGGTGCCCGTGGTGTCGTTACGCACGAAATTTTCCATCACCACCACGTCGCTCGGCTGGGTTACGGCGAAGTACGGTTCGGCCGTCACGATCAAGCCAAAAACTTGTAGCGAGCTGGTTGCCAGCAGGCTGCTGTGGTCGCCGCTCAACGCCAGCTCACCCAGGTTTTGGGCGCGGCCTTCCGGCGTGATGGCCCACAGCACATAAGTAAGATACTCGGGGCCGAATTGATTGGCCGGCGTCAGGCGGTTCACGTGGACATCCACCTTGGTGGATCCCATCTGGCTATCGACTCTGGCTTCTCCGCGCGCCCGCGGCATCAATTCCGTTCCGCGAAAATCGATTTGCGTCATGCCGCTTCGATGGTGGTAATTGATCGCCGCAATCGTGCGGGAAACCACGGTGACGCGGAAAATGGGCATGGGCTGACCGGTCTCGGCAGGGGTCATTGCCGGCTGCTGCTGAGTCGGATTGGGCACCTGCGCCCACAACGTGGCGAAGGACGCAAAAAGCAATACTGCGGTTTTCATATGTTTCGAACCTCTCTGGACCTCTAGCAGTCGCCGGACCTTTGTACGGGATAATACCGGCGCCGGCCTATGGCAAAGGCCACTTTGTTAAGATTTAAGCGTGCCCGCTAGCCTGCCCGCTAGCCTGAAGGTCCGATTCATTGCCGCCAGACCCGCCGGTAGATCCGTTTCACTTCGAAATTCAGGCCGAGTGCCCGGTCACTCGCGCGCGGGCCGGCTTGCTGCACACCCCCCACGGCATCGTCGAAACTCCCGTCTTCATGCCGGTCGGCACGCAAGCCACGGTGAAAGGTCTCGCGCCCCGCGAACTGGCCGGCGACCTGGACGTGCACATCCTGCTGGCGAATACTTATCACCTTTACCTGCGGCCCGGCCCGGACCTCATCCGCGCTATGGGCGGGCTGCACCGTTTCATGTCCTGGCCGCGCGCCATCCTGACCGATTCCGGCGGATTCCAGGTCTTCAGCCTCAGCGGACTGCGCCAGATCACCGAAGATGGCGTGGTCTTTCGATCCCACCTGAACGGCGATACCCATAAGTTCACGCCCGAATCCACCGTGGAAACCCAACTGGCATTCGGCAGCGACATCCTGATGGCGCTGGACGAGTGCCCGGAGTATCCCGTCAGCCACGAATACGCGCGTACGGCCATGCGGCGGACGGTCGGCTGGGCGCGCACCGCCCACGCGTATTTTGAGAAGCGGCGCGCCGCACTGCCCACCCGCCACGCTTTGTTTCCCATCGTGCAGGGATCCATGTTCGTGGATCTGCGGCGCGAATGCGCCAGCCAGTTGGTGGACTTGCGGGCGGATGGTTACGCCATCGGGGGCCTCTCGGTGGGCGAGCCGCGCCCCTTGAGCCTGGAAATGGTGGAGATCGCCGCGGCCCTGCTGCCGCGCGCCCGGCCGCGCTACGCCATGGGGGTGGGCATGCCGGAAGAACTGCCCGAATACGTGGCCCGCGGCGTGGATATGATGGATTGCGTGCTGCCTTCCCGCAACGCCCGCAACGGCTGCCTGTTCACGTCCCAGGGCGCCGTGCGCATCAAGCAGGCGCGCTACCGGGATGATGCCCGGCCGCTCGATCCGCAATGCGGGTGCTATACTTGTAAGAGTTTCTCCCGAGCTTATCTCCGCCACCTTTTTCAGGCAGGAGAGATCCTATACGCGGCGCTGGCGACGCTCCACAACGTCAAGCGCTACCTTGACATCATGCGTGAGATCAGGCACGCTATACTATCGGGTGGATATCCTGAATATTTGCGAACCGTGCGCTCCGCGGCGGTTGAAAACGAGTAGTTTGCCAACGTGGTCCTAAATCTGATTCTCCAATCGATGCCCTCGGGCAGTTCCCTGCTGGGCTTCCTTCCCATTCTCCTGATCTTCGGCATCTTCTACTTTCTCCTGTTCCTTCCCATGCAGCGGCAGAAGAAGAACCAGCAGAAGATGTTGAGCTCGCTGCAGAACGGGAATACTGTGCTCACCAGCGGCGGCATAGTCGGGACCATCATTTCAATCGGCGACGACGATACGCTGGTGCTGCGGGTCAAACCCGACAATATCAAGCTGCAGGTGGCCCGCAGCGCGGTTTCCAACCTGGTGACGGGCGAAGGCAAGAAATAAACAGCAGGACAATAACAGTAGCAAGGCAAAATCCTCATGCGAAAAAACGTAACGGGCAGGACCGTAGTCATTGTTGTGACGATCCTGATTTGCGTGTTCGGCATTATCGGCTTTCCCAAGTCGCGCGCCGATTTGATGGACAATGTGAAACACAATATCCGGCTGGGGCTGGACCTGAAGGGCGGCAGCCACCTGGTGTTGCAGGTCCATGTGCAGGATGCCATCAAGACGGAGGCCGATGGGGCCATCGAGCGCATGAAAGAAGATATGCGCAAGCAGAGCATCGATTACGCCGGCATCGACCGCAACGACCCGGCCACTGTGGAGGACGCCGACAAGATCGAGATCGACGTGAAGGGCGTTCCGCCTGCCAAGACCACCGCTTTCCGGAACATGGTCTCGGAGTTTTTCAACCAGTGGACCCTCACCCCGCTGAACTCCACCGATTACCGCCTGAACATGCGGCCCTCCGAACTGGTCACGCTGAAGCGCGACACCGTGGAGCGTTCCCTGCAGACCATTAGCAACCGCATCAACCAGCTTGGCCTGACGGAGCCCACCGTGCAGCAGTATGGCCAGGCCGGCACTGATTACGAAATCCTGGTTGAGCTTCCCGGCGTGGACGATCCGGCCCGCGTAAAGGAAATCATGCAGACCACCGCGCAACTGGAAATCGATGCGGTGAAAGGCGAACATCCATACCCGAGCCGCGAGGCGGGTCTGGCGGATAAAGGCGGCATCCTGCCGTTGAATACCAAGCTGGTCAAGCAGCGGCCGACTGCCGAGGGACGCGAAGAATGGTATCTGCTGGCAAAGACGCCCGTGGTTCGCGGCACCGACCTGCGCAATGCGCGGGCCGGCCAGGATGACATGCGCAAGTGGAACGCGCAGTTCAGCCTCAGCCCGGATGCCGGCAAGCGGTTTGGCAAGTTCACGGAGGCCAATATTGGAAACTATCTGGCCGTGGTGATGGACAACCAGATCTACAGCGTGGCGGTCATCAAGGGCCGCATCGAGGACAGCGGCCAGATCGAGAATATCGGCACCGAGCAGGAAGCCTCCGACCTGGCGCTAGTGCTGCGCGCGGGCGCACTGCCGGCTACCATCCAGATTCAATATGAGAACTCCGTGGGGCCTTCGCTGGGCGCCGATTCGATCCACGCGGGCATCGTGGCCGGCTTGGCAGGACTGGCTGCGGTGATCGTGGTGATGCTGGTCTATTACAAGCGCAGCGGCGTGAACGCCGTGCTGGCGCTGGTCCTGAATACCGTGATCCTGATGGCGGCGCTTTCTTATTTCAAGGCCGTTTTGACTTTGCCGGGTATCGCCGGTGTGATCCTGACCATCGGCATGGCGGTGGACAGCAACGTACTCATTTTCGAGCGTATCCGCGAAGAGTTGCGGGCCGGGAAGGCCATCGTTTCGGCTGTGGATGCGGGTTTCTCGAAGGCTTGGTGGACCATTGTCGACACGCACGTCACCACCGTGGTTTCCTGCGCCTTCCTGTTTATTTTTGGAGAGGGGCCGGTGCGCGGCTTTGCGGTAACCTTGACGATTGGCCTGATCGCGAACATCTTCACCGCCGTGTTTGTTTCGAAAGTGATTTTCGACTACGAGTTGTCCGGCCGCCGGCAACTGGCGGAGTTGAGCATATAGAGCCTCTTGGGGCAGATGGGAACAAACTTGAAAAATCCGGTGTCAAAGTTATGTAAAGCACCGGTATGGCGTAATTCCGATGCAAATCTTTAAGAACACCAATTTCGACTTTCTCCACTACAAGTGGCCGTTCATCGGCGCCTCCCTGGTGCTGTCCGTGGCGGGGATCGGCAGCATCATCGCCCATGGCGGCCTGCGCTACGGCATCGACTTCAAAGAAGGCACGCAGATGACCGTCAAGTGGAACGGCGCGCCTCCCGAGGACAAGATCCGGGCCGCTCTCTCCAACAAGATCAGCGGTGAGGTCAGCGTGCAGCCGCTTACCGATGTCGCATCTAAAGACGAGCTCGTGATCGGCACGGAGCGCATGGGCGAGCAGCAGATGAACGCGGCCCGCAAAGGCATGCAGGACACGCTGGAGGCCACTTTCGGCGACCCGCAGAGCGGCAAGCTGGACTTCAACAACGCCGGCGCCGGCGAAATCGCGGACCGCATCACGGTGCCGCTGCAGCAAGCGGGTGTGCAACTCTCCGACCAGCAACTCCAGACCCTGGCCTCCGATCTGCGCACGTTTCGGGATTCGCCGCCGCACTCCGGATTAATCTCCGACTTCGATCAACTGAAGGTTGTGCCAGGCGTAAACTCTGCTATTATCAATGTTCTCAAACAGCAATGTTACCTGGCGCCGTTTTCGATTCTGCAGGTGGAGATGGTGGGTCCGAAGGTGGGCGCGGAGCTGCGCACGAAGGCAATTCTGGCCACCCTTTACGCGCTGGGTGGAATGTTGGTATATATAGCGTTTCGCTTCGAATGGATTTACGGCGTAGCGGCGGTGATTGCCTGCTTCCACGACACCATCATCACGATCGGGCTGTTCTCCCTGTTCAACAAGGAGATCACCCTCACGGTGATCGCGGCTTTGTTGACGCTGGTCGGGTATTCCATGAACGATACGATCGTCATCTTCGACCGCATCCGCGAGAATCTGAAACTTTCGCGCCGCGAGCGCCTGGAAGCGCTGATCAACAAGAGCGTCAACCAGACGCTGAGCCGGACCGTGATGACCTCCGGCCTGACGTTCTTGACCGTCATCGCGCTTTTCCTGTTCGGCGGCCCGGTGCTGCATGGCTTCTCTTTTGCGTTGGTGGTGGGTATTATGGTCGGTACGTACTCTTCCGTTTTCGTGGCCAGTCCGATCGTGCTGTTCTGGCACAATTGGGCGGATGGCCGGAAGAGGACGGCGCCGGTTCCGCTGGCGGCCCCGAAGCCCCCGCAGCCGGCCAGAAAGAGTTCGGTCAAAGCCGTGAAATAGCAATGTTAGGAGGACCTTATGTTTGAGCAAACTTTTGTCAACGCCGGGGGCAAGACCAACAAGACCTGGACCGTGCTGCTGTCTTTCGCCGCCCAAATACTGGTGATCGTGGTCGCGATCCTGATCCCGATGATCTATTTCGATGCCTTGCCCAGGAACCAGTTGAGCAGTTTCCTGGTAGCGCCCCCGCCCCCGCCGCCGCCTCCTCCTCCTCCGGCCGCCGCTCCCAGAGTCGTCAAAGTCATTCCGCGCCAGTTCGACGCCGGACGCTTGATGCAGCCTAAGTCCATCCCCAAAGAAGTGGTCATGATCAAAGAGGAAGAGCTGCCTCCGCCATCTTCCGGCGTGGTCGGCGGCATCGCCGGCGGCGTTCCGGGCGGCACGGCTGGCGGCGTCATTGGTGGCATCATCGGATCGGTCCCCACCGCCGCGCCACCGCCGCCTCCTCCGCCGGTCAAGGTGGAGAAACCAGTGACCCCATCGCGCATCCGCGTGGGCGGCAACGTACAGCAGGCCAAGCTCATCCGCCAGCCCAAGCCGATCTATCCGCCGCTGGCCAAGCAGGCGCGCATCTCCGGCGTCGTAAGATTGAACGCCATCATCGGTAAAGATGGTACTATTCAGAATCTGACGGTCGCCAGCGGGCATCCTCTGTTGGTGCCGGCCGCCATGGAAGCGGTGAAACAGTGGGTGTATCAGCCGACTCTTCTCAACGGGGAGGCGGTCGAAGTGGTAACTCAGATCGATGTGAATTTCACGTTGAGCCAGTAGTGTAGTAGCGTTAAACTAATTCAACTCGCAGGAGAACAGGACAATGCTTTTGCAAACGCAGGTTTGGGCGTTTTTACTACTACAGGAGCAGGGCCCCATCGGATGGGACCCGCGCTCTTTGTGGGCACAGATGGGCGTTCCCGCCAAACTGGTGGTGATCCTTCTGTTCCTCATGTCGGCTTGGTCCATCGGCGTTATGATTGACCGTTTGCTGGCCTACAGCGCCGCGCGCAAACAATCGCGCGCCTTCGCGCCGGCCGTGGCGGGCGCCTTGAAGGAAGGTAAGTTGGACGAAGCCATCAAGATCGCGGACCGTTATAAGAAGAGTCACCTCGCCAAAGTGGTGGTGGCGGGACTCCAGGAGTTTCAGGCGCACCAGATGAGTTCTGAAATTTCGGGCGACGACATCGCGGCCTCGCAACGCGCTCTGGAGCGCGCCGAAGCCATCGTGCATGCCGAATTGAAACGCGGTATCAGCGGCTTGGCGACCATCGGTTCGACGGCTCCCTTCGTGGGACTGTTCGGAACGGTGGTGGGCATCATCAACGCATTTAAGGGAATTTCGACCGAGAAGACCACCGGTCTGGGCGCCGTGGCTGGAGGTATTTCCGAGGCCCTGGTGACCACGGCTATTGGACTTTTCGTGGCTATCCCGGCGGTCTGGATGTTCAACTACTTCACGGGCAAGATCGAAGCCTTCGACGTGGAGATGGGCAACTCCAGCTCCGAATTGATCGACTACTTCCTGAAGCGGTCGCAGCGGTCAGCCGCGCGTAAGTAACGCGTAAGTAAATGGTGGGACAGGCTTCGGCCTGTCGAGTTTTGAAGGCGAGTTGAATCGGGGTGTCCCGGCTCTCACCGGGACGCCCCAGACCCAGCCGGACTGGAGGCTCTACAATGTCGGTAATTCTTAAGCACCAATCCCCGCCGCCGGTGGCCGACATCAATGTCACGCCCATGGTGGACGTGATGCTGGTGTTGCTCATCATCTTCATGGTCATCACGCCTATGTTGTCGAAGGGCGTCAGCGTGGATATGGTCAAGGCCGTGAATCCGGTCACCATGCAAGCCGCCGATAAGAGCGATGCCATCATCATAGCGGTCACGCGCGACGGCAAGACTTATCTCAATACCACCCAGATGCCCGCCGATCAGCTTCCCGGTAAAGTCAAAGACATGTTGACGAACCGGTTGGACAAGACCTGCTATATCAGGGCGGACTCTCGCGCGCGGTATGAGAAGGTGGTGGACGTAGTGAACAATCTGCGCGCGGCGGGCGTCGATCAAATCGGGTTGCTCACCGAGCAGATGCAACAAAGGGGCAAGCCCGGCGCGCCTGCGCCGGCCGGACAGTAGACAGAGTTTCGGAACTGAGAAGGGAGTAATTCATATGGCAATGGCACTAGGGGGAAAGGGCGGCGCGATCTCCAATATCAACATGACGCCCATGATCGACGTGCTGCTGGTGTTGATCATCATTTTCATGGTGATTACACCGCTCACTCCGAAAGGTCTGGAGGCTTTGGTTCCCCAACCGCCTCCGCCGGGCACACCACCGGCTTCCGATACGCGCACCGTGGTGATCGTGATCAATAAGGACAAAACCTACATGATCAACCAGGAGCCCACCACGGAGGCGACCTTGGGCCCGCGGTTGGAAGAAATCTTCAAGACGCGCGCCGAGCGCGTGGTGTTCGTCAAGGGCGATGACGACCTGGAATTCCAGTATGTGGCGAAGGCCATCGATATCGCGCACGGCGCCGGGATCGACAAGGTCGGACTCATGACGCCCCAAATGGAGGCCGGGAACTAAATGAAAAGCAAAGCCGTTGTGGTGCTGGCGATCGCCGGGATGACGGTGTTCGCCACCGGTTGCGAAAAGTTGAAGGCGCGCGACCAGTTGAATAAGGGCGTGCAGGCCTTCAAGAGCGCGCAGTATCCGCAGGCGGTGGAACACTTCAAGACGGCCGTCGAGTACGATCCCACCTTCGTCACTGCGCGGTCGTATTTGGCGACGGCCTACATGCAGCAGTACATTCCCGGCGCCATTTCGCCGGAGAACGATCAGATGGCCGCGGCGGCTTACGATCAGTTTCAGAAAGTGCTGGCCCAGGAACCCAAGAACGAGTTGGCCGTCGCCTCTATCGCCTCTCTGCTCTTCAACGAGAAGAAGCTGGACGAGGCCAACGAGTGGAACAAGAAACTGATTTCCCTCAACCCCAAATCCAAGGAAGCCTTCTATACATTGGGCGTGATTGCCTGGACCAAGGCGCTGGTGGCGAACGGCGAAGCTAGGGCCAAGATGGGCATGAAGCCCGACGATCCCGGCCCGCTGAAGGACAAGAAGGTGCGCGCGGAGGTGGCCGCCAAGAACGGCCCCATTATCGACGAGGGCATCAAGGATCTCGGCGAGTCCCTGCAACTCGATCCCGAGTATGATGACGCCATGGCGTACGAGAACCTTCTCTACCGCCAAAAGGCCGACCTGGAAGATTCTCCGGAGGCCTATAAGGCGGACATCGACAAGGCCAACGACTACTTCCAAAAAACCCTAGACACCCGGAAGATCAAAGCCGAGCGGAAGCCCACCGGCGGCGGTATCACCGCAGACACAAAGTAGCCCGTGGCGCACCCGCGCTCTTGCGTCCCGCTTCCCCACTCCTGGGGATGCATGCTTGCCGATGCACACGCTGGTACTCGTTTTCCTGCTGCTCGCGATTCTGGGCTTCCTCTTCCCAGGCGTGCGGAACCGCGCGTCGCGCCCGGCGTGGCTGTTCGCCGTACCGGCCGCACTGACCCTGCTTTTCAGCACGCTGGCATGGGCAGCCGGTGCCTTCAGCTTCCCGCTGGCCCTGCTCATTCTGGTGTACACTTTCGCGCCGGCGCTGGCCGCCTTCTTTCAGGGCTCTGCGGTCCAGGGCCCTGGACATAAGCCCACCTGGCTCGATTTCGCCATCATCCTGATGCTCTGGCTGCCCCTGGAGTTTTCGGCCGGACAATATCTCATTCCCAAGCCCGCGCAGGGCTTTCTGCACAGCGTGGCCTATGGTATCGCCATCCTGCTGGCGCTCACCATCTTCCTCGGCTTCCGCGCGTTGCCGGGCATGAAATTCAACCTGCCCGCCGCGCGCGATCTGGCTTACGGCGCCGTCGCATTCCTGGCCTGCGCGCCCATCCTGATCGCCGCCGGCCGCCTGCTCGGTTTCATCCCGCTGTTGCATGCGCCCGCGCATCCCTCGGCGGGCGCCATCGCCCGAACATTCGGCGCAATTTTCGTGGGGACCGCGTTGCCCGAAGAGATCCTGTTCCGCTCGCTCATCCAAAACTGGCTGATGCAACGCTACGGCTTCACCACCGGCATGCTGCTGCTTTCCGCATTCATATTCGGCTGCGCGCATCTGGACAATGGGCCGCAGCCCCTTCCGAACTGGCGCTACATGATTCTGGCCACCATCGCCGGCGTCGCCTATGGCAAGGCGTTTCAGAAGTCCGCCAGCGTATTTTCATCGGTGACCTGTCATGCCCTGGTGGACACCGTCAAGCACGTTTTATTTTGACCGAACTGCGCTATTTTGAATATGCGAGGACAACTTGACGATGATGGCAGCGGACCACCGCGGGATGGGCTTGGACGGCAAGAATGTAGCCGTGCTGGGCGTGGCCGACGAATCCAGCTTGGCGTGGGCTATCGCCAAGCGATTTGCGGAGCACGGCGCGCGCGTTTTCATCGGTTACCAGCAGAAGTTCTTCAGCCGCGTGCGGCTGCTGCTGTTGGATAACCCCGGAGTCACAGGTGATCGCTGCGATGTCGAGAAGGACGAGGAGATCGGAAACTTCTTCGCCCGATTCCAGAACAATCCCCTCGACGTGCTGGTACATGCCATCGCATTTGCGCCCAATGAGTTGTTTACCGAGCCTGCGTCGGATTGCGGCGCGGAAGCTTTCTGCAAGAGCCTGACCATTTCCGCGCATTCGTTATGCAAGGCCGTGCGCTTCGCCAAGCCGAGCCTGAAGGAGTGGGGCAGCGTGATCACGCTGACCTACCAGGCCTCCGAACGTGCCGAGGCTTCCTACGGCTTGATGGGCGTCTCCAAGTCCGCACTGGAAAGCGCCGTGCGGTACCTGGCGCTGGAGCTCGGCCCGAAAAAGATCCGGGTGAACGCCCTTTCGCCGGGGCCCATCGAGACCGTGGCGGCCACCGGGATCATGGGCGCGTTCCTGCGCAACCCGGGAGCTTTGAAAGGGCAGCGCGCGCGGGCGTTCGAGGAGGCCATCGAGATGGCTCAAGCCGAGAACCATCCCGACCCTTTGGCGGTTGCCAGCGCCGCCTGGAAGCATTTTCAGGGGATCGCGGCCAAGCGATGCGCGATCGAGGAAACCGTCTCCAAGGAAGACGTGGCGGATTCCGCGCTGTTCCTGGGTAGCGACTACTCGCGCAAGATCACCGGCCAGGTGATTCACATCGATTGCGGTCTTTCCACGGCCAACGCTGTCTGACCCGCGCGATCCAGATCGTTCCGTTCCGGCTGCGGCAGATGCCGCGCATCTTGCGCATCGAACGCGCCAGCTTCGGCTCGGAAGCCTGGCCGCGGAAGTATTTCCTGGAACTTTACCGCGATTGCCGCGCCTTTTTCGTGGTGGCCAAGGTCGGCGGCCGCATCGCCGGCTACGCGGTGGCGTGCATGGCGAAGCGCAATGCGGAGATCGCCTCCCTCGCCGTTCATCCGGATTATCGCAGGCGGGGCGTGGCCGATGCCCTCATGCGCCACACGCTGCGCGAACTGGGCGCGGCGGGCGTCCGGCGCGTGGAGTTGATGGTGCGGACTGGCAATACCGGAGGCGCGCAACTGTATCGCTCGCTGGGCTTCCGGCGCGTGCGCATGGTGCGGCGTTACTACGAGGATGGCGGCGATGGCTTCTTGATGGCGAGGGCGATACAATAAACACCTGATGGCCGACAAAGAACATTTCGAATTGGTGATGCGCGATGTGAACGCCTGGAACAAGTGGCGCGAAGAGAATCCCAAGGAGAAGGCGGACCTGTCTTTCGCCGTGATGCGCGGCGCGGATCTGATGCTGGCCAATTTGTCCGGCGCGCTCCTGTACGAGGCCGACTTGGTGCTGGCCAACCTGCGCGGCGCGGACCTGCGGCACGCCGACCTGCGCGCCGCGAATCTGGTGGGCGCGCGGCTTTTGGGTGCGGACCTGTCGCACGCCAATATCTGCGGCGCGGACCTTTCGACCGCCGAGGATCTGACCGAAGAACAACTCCGGCAGACCAAGGGCGATGCGCAGACCAAGCTGCCAGAGGACCTGCACGCGCCGGAGAATTGGCCGAGGAAGGGCCGTACCGCTGGTGGCGTTGGCTGATTTTGGCCATTCTTGCTGTGGGCTGAATCGAAATGACACCTCGACGTGTGGCGCCACCTTGCTGTATGCTATCTATGTACAGTGACGCACGCCGCTCAAATCCGCATCGATCTGGATTCCGCCGCGC
>Ga0302326_10023731_pt1 | contig 12489 bp, 8 predicted proteins | sample Palsa_T0_3_FD_202264 | JGI IMG/M metagenome (GOLD analysis project Ga0302326, IMG submission 202264) | Peat permafrost microbial communities from Stordalen Mire near Abisko, Sweden - Palsa_T0_3 | ecosystem: Environmental > Terrestrial > Soil > Palsa > Peat permafrost | place: Sweden: Abisko... | reverse complement strand
GCGTCATGTGGCTGCCGTCGCCCAGCAACAGAAAGGAATCTTCCATGCTGCCGGGGGTGAACTGGAAATGGCTGGCGATGTGGATGATGGGATAGGCCTGCGCGATGCCGGCGCGCAGCGCGCTTTCGGTGAAGGACTTGTCCAACAACACCTGGCCGGTGAGGATGCCTTTCTGGCCGGCAATGTCGTTCAACTCGACGCCGACGTTGGGCAGTGGGTCGTAGTCAGCGCCGCCCTGGGTCACTCCCAGGCCCCAAACCGTCCAGTTGGCCATCGGCGCCGCGGCGATTTTGTCACGCACCGCCTCGGTCAACATGGCGACCGAGTAGTTCTCCACCAGATAGTTCTTGCCGTCATACAGAGCGGCGAAGGGTACATAGCGCAGCGTGTCGTCGAGCGACAGCATCAAGGTCTTGGCGCCGGCTTGATGCAGATCGTCGGCAACCGGCGCGATCAGGACTTTGTACAGCGCCTCAGCCTGCGGCAGCGGATCCTGGTTGGGATTGCTCAGCGCTTTCCTGAAATTCAGTATCTGCGCGTTCAGGTCGGCGCGCTTGATCGTCGCTTCGCGCGCCAATGCGATGTCGGGCGTGGTCAACAGAATTTTGACGTTATCGTCCATGATGTAGTACTGCAGCACCACGGCGTTGTGCCCAAGGCTCTTCAGCGTGCCGTGAAAGGCCCGGCTGTTGTCGTCGATTTCATGCAGCAGCCGCTTTTGCATTTCCGGGTCCTTCGCCGCGCTCGCGATGGTCGCGGCCTGGGTGTCGAAGGATTTTTGCGCGGCGTCCAACTGCTTCGTGAGCGCATCGAAGCGCGCTTGATCCGCCGAACTCAAGCTATGCTGCTTGGCGTACTTCGCCGAGAGCGCCGCGAAGTCCTGCCCGAGGCTGACATCCTTGCTGGTGATGGCGGCCAGCTGCTTCTCGGACGAATTCAAGGTCGCCACCGTCGCCGGCTTCTCGGCGCTTGCGGTCTTTTCGCCTTGTTCGGATTTGTGCTCGGTGAAGTCGTACAGCTCCTGCTCCTTGAGCATGGCCAGCACTTCCTGCGCTTCGGACAGCCGGCCTTGAGACACCAGCAAATCCGCCAAAGTTCTATATACCGAGCTAACTTCCGTCGCGCTCACGAAGGACGCCTGGGTTTCGTTGCTCGAATTCGACAAGTTGCCGCGCATCTTCTGCAGATCGTTCACCGCTTGCTTGCCGTAAAAAATCGCGACGGTGGGATTCAAAAGCTTGCCCGAACCAAACACCTGCATCAGCTCCTTGGGGACCCGCCAGGCGACCACTTCGTTGTTCGTGCCTACGAACACTCGGTACGCATGCAACAGCAGCTTGTGGGCATCGAGTTCCCGATCCGTTACGCGCAGCAGCTGCGCGTACAGCATTTCGATGGTGCCGACGTCGATGCTGTTCGGCCCCGTGTATTTGGCCGCATTGGCGAGGGCCTCGCGATACAGCGGTTCGGCCTCCGAGTACTTTCCTTGTTCACGCAGCGACTCAGCCAGCACCATGAACGCGGGTTCCAGCGCCGGATTATCCTGACGCTCGGGGCCCGCTACCTGGCGCGCGGTGGCCAGCGCCTTGCGCGCCACTGGTTCCGCTTCCGCGGGCCGCCCCGCAGCCAGTATTACCTGTGCCAGCACGACGGTGTTCAAGATCGTGATGCTGTTCTCCGCGCCTAGATACTTCTCGTCTATGGGCAGTGCTTTGCGCATCAGCTCTTCGGCTCTCCGATACTGACCCATGAATCGATATAACAGACCCAAATCGACCAAGCTGACGGCCGCGTAGACGCCGTTTTTGCCGGCGATGTTCGCTTTAAGGGCTTTGTTGAGCGTGGTTTCCGCCTCGCCATAGCGACCGGACTGCAGCATCACGGAGCCGAGGACATTGAGTGCGCCCCCGGCGATGGGGGCGTCGGGCCCAAAGAATTTATCGCAGATCGAGAGTGCCCGACGCGCAGTGGCTTCCGCATCGGCCGTGCTTCCCACATGCAGCTGCGCGATGCTGAGATCGACGAGCATCAAGCCGCTGCAAGCGCTGTCCGCGCCCCAAAATTTATTGCACATGGCGAGCGCGTCGCGAAACTGCGTCACCATGTCGGGATAAGTACCTTCCGATTGATGCAGCATGCCAGCCAGCCACAAGTAGGCGACCAGCTGCGGATGGCTGGAGCGGTAGTTGTTCTTAGCCGCCGCGAGGGCTGCATTGAAGGCCGGCAACGCTTCTTTTAGCGCGCCTTTACCCGCTTGGCCGAAGGCCTGGACCGCGCGCGTGTCGATCTGAAACTGATTCGCCGCCTGGTCGAATGCGGACCCGGACTGGCCACCGACCAGCGCAAACTTGATCTGTGCATTCGCAGGGGCGCAGTAGGCGGTTACCCCAACGATGGTCTGCGCCTGTAGGTCTCCCACGAACTGTCCTGGACCGGTCTGGCGCAGCCGCATCCAATGCGTAGGTGCACTGTCGCCCGGAAAGAGCAGCCCCAATTGGTTGATGTTGTTACCGAGAAAGCGGGCATTAACGAGCTTGTCGCTGACGATGTAGCCCTCGATGCGCATGGGGCCGTCGTCGCGGCCATAGATCATGATGTCGTAGGTGCCTTCGGAGGAGGTAGCAGCGCAGCCGCGGTCGGCGATCGGCTGCAGCTGGATCTGACCTTGGTAGGTGTGGTACGCCGCCGATGCGGGAGCCGCGAATGCCAGCAGCGTCAGTCCCAGCAGCGCCGCGCCGAAATAGCGCACGTCGAACAACAGCATTGCACTCCCCATTTGACGGCCAAACCTGATAGCGCGCCCTTCGATTCGATATAGCATGTTATACGTGTCGCCGCGACGCGAGATTTTCAGCGGCAACCGAGTGTGGCGAGCGCAGTAGTGCAACCCCGGACGAATCGATGACGAGTTCGCTAGTCTTCCGGGCGGCCTGCTTTCTTTACATTCAGCGGTACGAGCCCGTAGTATAGACGTACGTCTTCCTTTATATACAGCATTATGCCTTTAAGCATTAAAGACCCGGAGGCGGACCGGCTGGCTCGCGAAGTTTGTGACGCGCAAAGCGGATCTGCGCAAGTCACTGCAGTCGCTGCGTAAAAAATTAAGATCGGACGTGCCGGTCTGGGTCTCGTGGCCGAAGAAATCGTCCAAGGTGGCGACGGATGTCACGGAAGACACAATTCGCGAAGTGGCGCTGCCGCTGGGCTTCGTCGACATCAAGGTGTGCGCGGTCAGCGATGTTTGGTCGGGACTCAAACTGGTGGTGCGCAAAGAATTGCGGTGACGCAGCTGTTCACTGAGTCGGTGTCGCCTCGCAGTGCGCGATGAAGCGGCGCAACGAGTCCGAGAGAATTTTCTTCTCATGATGGATGATGGTGAGGCGGCGCGTGAGCTCGGGCATTTGCGTGGCGAGAACTTGCAGGCGCTTGGCGGCGATCAGATCATCGACCACGTAGCGCGACAGGTAGCTGATTCCCAAGCCTTCCGCCGCGGCGTTCTTGATGGCTTCGGAACTGCCGAGCGTCATCGTGGCGGGGAAGCTTAGGAATCGCGCCAGCAACGCTTGCTCCACGGCCTCGCGGGTGCCGGACCCCGGCTCGCGCATCAGCCACAGCGCCCGGCCCAGTTGCGCGACGGTGAGGCGGCGACGGTTGGCGGCCTTCGCCAATTCGTGCGTGGGAGCGGCCACGATCACGAGTTCATCCTGCAACCAGGGAATGACCCGGATCATGGGAGAGTGACAGGGCCCCTCGATCAATCCCAAGTCCGTTTCGAAGTCCCGTACGGCATCGACGACTTCCTGGGTGTTGCCGATGCGCAATTGCAATTGCGTCCCGGCTTGCCAATCGCCAAACCGCGCCAACAATCGCGGCAGCAGATAGTTGCCGACCGTCGTGCTGGCGAACAGGCGCAGGTCACCGGCGGCCGTGCGCTGCGGGGCAAAGGCCGCGGCCGCGGTTCTGGCGCCGTCGAGAATGGCCAGCGCCGCAGGCAGCAGCACCCGGCCGTTGTCATTGAGCAGCAGACGCTTTCCGACCCGGTCGAACAGCCGCACGGTCAAGGTGCTCTCGAGTTCGTTGAGCGCGGCGCTGGTGGCCGATTGGGACAGCGGTACGCTTTGTGCGGCGGCCGTGGTGCTGCCGCGCAGGGCGATTGCGCGAAATATCTCCAGCTGCCTGAGCGTCAATGCCATCCAGGCAGATTAACCGATGAAATAGGTTGATCAAAGAGAAACTATCGGTTTTACAAATATAGATAAGGCGCCCAGACTTGGCGGCATGAGCTACCTCCGAAGTTCGGTCGCGTTAGCCGAGGAACAAGATTGGTATCGCTGCGTGCCGGGGCTGGCGCTCATGGGCGCGGTGGTATTTCTCGCGCTGCAGCTCGCGAAGATTGCCTGGCTGCAAGCCCATGGCATCAGCGTGCTGACGCTCTCGATCGTGCTCGGCATGATCGCCGGCAACAGCATCTATCCGCGCATCGCCGCGGTGAGCGCCCCCGGCGTCGGGTTTTCGAAAAAGACCCTGCTGCGCGCCGGGATCATTCTCTATGGCCTTAGGCTGACGTTTCAGGACATCGCCAAGGTGGGGGTTCCGGGCGTCGCGATCGATGCGCTGGTGCTGACGAGCACGTTCGCGTTGTCCTGCTGGGCCGGCACTCGATTTTTCAAAATGGACCGGCGCTGCGCAATGCTCATCGGGGCGGGCAGCTCGATTTGCGGCGCGGCGGCGGTAATGGCGGCGGAACCCGTGATCGGCGGCCGCTCGGACCAGGTCACCTCGGCCGTCTCGACGGTGGTGGTATTCGGCACCCTCGCCATGCTGTTGTATCCGCTGATGTATGAATTGAACGGGCATTACCACCTGGTCGCAATGTCGCCGACGAATTATGGGATTTATGCCGGTTCCACGATTCACGAGGTCGCGCAAGTGGTGGCTGCCGGGCGCACGGTTACCGAATCCGCCGCGAACACCGCGGTGATTACCAAGATGGTACGTGTGATGATGTTGGCCCCGTTCCTGATCGCGCTGTCGGCATATCTGTCGCGCAGCAAGCCGAACGGTGCGAAGAGGGGCGCGGCAGAAGCCGGCACCGAGGCACGCTCAGGCATCGTGATTCCATGGTTCGCGTTCGGCTTCATCGCCGTCGCCGGAATCAATTCCCTGAACTTTTTGTCCAGCGCCCTCGTGTCGGCCGCGATCAGCATCGATACCGTGGTACTCGCCATGGCCATGGCGGCACTCGGTGTCACCACTCATATTTCAGCGATTCGCATCGCCGGCCTGAAGCCGCTCGCCCTCGCGGCGTTGTTGTTCGCCTGGCTGATCGTCGGTGGCTTCGCCATCAACGTTGGCCTCCTCAAGGTATGGTGAGAAAGCGTAAGTCTCGGGATATCCTGTTTTCCTTGTAGAAACAGGGGGTTGGGGTTACGTCAAAGCTAAGGGACTCATGCCTTTGCTGCGAAAGCACGCCGATATATAATGAAGATATACAAGTGAGGGTGCAACCATGGCAGCTCATACCCAAGACAAATTACTTTTTCGCTATCGCCTTACCGACAATCTCAACGGCGTGAGTCGCACCACGGTCGAATCTCTAGCGGCGGCGCTGGGGTTGAATGAAACGCAGGTCATTCATTACGCGCTCAAACAGCTCGCCAAAACTTTGCTACCAGCATACCCGCCGGACGAGGGTCCGTTTACTGCAAAAGATATCGCGGCTATTCGACGCCGCGCGGGGAAACCGCGCGGTACGTCGGTGAGTTCCACGATTCTGTAATTGGTGAGAGCAATGCACTGGTGGCCTCAGCCGGCGGCCGGTGAATTCGTCTGGTGTCGTTTTCCTGACGAATTGGAGCTATCAGCGGGCACAAAACCGCGACCCTCATTAATCCTGACCGTATTCGATAATGAAGCGCCGTCTTACCGCGTAACAGTGGCCTACGGCACCAGTCAAAAGACAAGAACGCTGTACTCAGGTGAGTTTCGCATTGCGGAAACGGACCAACCAGCATTCAGACTATCCGGGTTGAGTTATCTCACGAAATTCAATCTCAGGCGCATAGTCGAGCTACCCTATAACGATGAATGGTTTTCTGTGCCACCGAGTGCCCCTTACGGGCAGTTACCCAAGCTCGGTGTCCTGCACCCAAGCCTGATGCACAAGGTCCGCGCTGCGTGGGAGGCTGCATCGAAGGCACCGCGTTGATGCTGACGGAACTGGGACCGCCGAATCGAACTCAATTCCAGCGATGCGAACGCGCATTTTTTCTATTCCAACAGTAAGAATCTGTTGAGCCGCGTGGGCCTTTCGCGCTGAGGCGGCGGGCGCCAATCGATTGAGTACAATACGGAGCCAATGGATCCTGGCATGCGTGTAGTGTTGGCGTTGCTCGGCGTGCTGATCGGCGCGGCGCTCAGTAGTTCGTCCATCGTAATCGGCGCCGTGCTCGGCGGCTTCATCGGATTCTCGATCGCCGAGCTGAGCCTGTTGCGCTCGATGATTGTCAAGCTCGATCAGGAAGTGGCGCGGTTACGGCGCCGGCTGTCGCAAGAGGATTCAATTCCGGATGTTGCCGCCGCGCCGTCGACTGAGGTATCGCCGTCGCAATCGAAGTCCGAGATGCCCCCGATGGAAACGGCGGCGCCAATGCCCGCGCCGATCGAGCCAATCGAACCAGTCGCGCCGACGGTGCTGGTCGCGCAAGAAGCACCGCCGGCGCGGCCGCCTTCGCCCCGCGTACCCGATATTCCATTGATCGCCGCGATCAAGCGCTTCTTCACCGGCGGCAACACCCTGGTGCAGGCCGGCGTCGTCGTGCTGTTTTTCGGTGTGGCCTTTCTGCTGCGTTATCTCGCCGAGCACTCGCATGTCTCCATCGAAGCGCGCTTGAGCGCCATTGCCTTCGGCAGTGTGGTGCTGCTGGCGCTGGGCTGGTATCTGCGCCGGCGCAGGGCGGGATATGCGCTCGCGTTGCAAGGTGGCGGCGTCGGCATTTTGTATCTGACCGTGTTCGCGGCCATGCGCTTGTACGCCTTGCTGCCGCCCGCCATCGCGTTTGGCCTCCTGGCGCTGATCGCCGCATTCTCGGCGGCGCTGGCGGTGTTGCAGGATTCCGCGGCATTCGCGTTGCTCGGCATCATCGGCGGGTTTCTGGCCCCCGTGCTCGCCGCGAGCGGTGAGGGCAGCCACGTGGTTTTGTTCACCTATTATGCCGTCCTCAATACGGGAATCGCGATCATTGCCTGGTTCAAGGCATGGCGACCCTTGAACATAGCGGGATTCCTGTTCACCTTCGCCATCGCCACGGCGTGGGGCGTGCTCAAGTATCAGGCGCAGGATTTTTCCAGCACCGAGCCGTTCCTGATATTCTTTTTCTTGCTGTACGTGACCATTGCCGTGCTGTTCACGCTGCGCCAACCGCTGGATTTGCGAGGCTACGTGGACGGAGCGCTGGTGTTCGGCACGCCCATCGCCGCGTTCGGCCTGCAAAGCAGCATGCTGCGGCATGACCCGATGGCGCTGGCGTATAGCGCGCTCGCCATGAGCGCCCTCTATCTTTTGCTGACCTTTGTGATGAAGCGCCGCCACGACGCGTCTCAAGGCCTGTTGGCCGAATCTTTCCTCGGCTTAGGTGTTGCCTTCCTCACGCTGGCGATACCGCTCGCGCTGGGAAGCCGGCTGAACTCGGCCGCTTGGGCCTTGGAGGGCGCCAGTCTGGTATGGATCGGCGGCCGTCAGAACCGGCGGGCTGCACGGGCCATGGGAACGCTGTTGGTCCTGGCGGCCTCGTGTTTGCTGATTCGCGAAGTGAGTTACGCGCATGCCGTTTGGCTCATTCCCTCGAGCGCCTTGCCCAGTGTGATTCTGGTCAGCGCCGCGTGCTCCTTCTCCGTCTGGAATCTCGATCGGGCCTCGTCTCTGCGCAACTACGAGCCGCCGTTTGCGCACCTCTTGTTCGCGGTGGGGTTGATTTCCTGGCTGATGGGTGGACTCGGGGAACTACCGCATGTGGTTGCCGCGGATCACATGCCAGCAGCGAGTTTGGGATTTCTGGCCGCGACCGCCTGGGGATTGAGCGAGCTCGATCGCCGCGCGGACTTGCGGCGGGCCGCGCACAGCGCCTTGCTGCTGCTTCCGGCGATGTATGTGTTCTTCGCCGAAGCGCTCTCGAGTGGAACGCATCCCTTTGCCGCCGCCGGCTGGCTGGCCTGGCCAGCCTCTTTCGCGGTCCTCTATCTTGTCGCGCATCGTCACGAGGGGCCGCCGCGACGCGACTTGAGCACGGGTCTACAGACCCTCTCCGCATGGCTGCTATGTCTTATTTTAGGCTGGGAAGCCGGCTGGGTCGTGAACCTTGCCATGGCTTCCGCCAGTCCTGAATGGGCACCGGCCGCTCGCATCATCCCGCCCGCGCTGGCGCTTTACTCGCTGCCGCGGCTCGTGGTTCGTGTGCCTTGGCCCTTCGCGGCACATCGGGAGGCTTATCTGTCGGTGGTCGGCGTAGGCTTGTCGATCGGCTTGGGCGTCTGGAGCTTGGTCAACAATTTCCTGTGGGAGGGCAATTCGGCGCCTCTACCGTATGTTCCTGTGCTCAACCCCCTCGATTTGGCGCAAGCACTGGTGCTTCTTCTGCTGCTGCGCCACTGGCTGTCGCTGCGCGCCTCGCCGAGCCCGGGACTTAAGTTCATCGAGGCGTGGTTGGCGCCGGCGGCATTGGCGGCACTGTCGTTCGTGTGGCTCAATGCCGTGCTGCTGCGCAGCCTGCATCACTGGATCGGCGTGCCCTTGCAGCTCGAGGCCTTGGCTGCATCGAACGTGGTGCAGACCAGCGTCTCCATATTCTGGTCGGTGCTGGCGCTCATCAGCATGTTGGTTGCCTCGCGCAAGAGCAATCGCCCCACGTGGCTGGCGGGCGCGGCGCTGCTGACGGGGGTCATCATCAAGCTGTTTTTCGTCGACCTCTCGAGCGTCGGTTCGATCGAACGCATCGTCTCCTTCGTGGGCGTCGGCGTGGCGATGCTGGTGGTGGGATATTTTTCGCCGCTGCCGCCGCGGCTCAAGGAGTCGTAAGCCATGCGCGCCGCGCTTTATCTGGGATGCTTCTGCTTAGCGTCGGCGAATGCGGCAGCCACGCTCACGCCGCAAGATTTTGCTTATGGCATGCCCATCATGGCCACGGAGCTCGCCGCGGCCTATCGCGTGCAATTGCCCGTCGATGTGTACAGGGTCAGCGCGCAAGATGACTTGGGCGATGTGCGTGTCTTCAACGCACAGGGCGAGGCCGTGCCTTATGCGATTCGACGCGTGGAGGTGCGCGCGGACAGCAGCCCGGCGCAGACCCTGCCTCTGTTCCCCTTGCATGGCGATCCACAATCCGGCTCACAGGGCTTGCGATTGCAGCTGGAGTCGCCGAACGGCGCCCTCAGGCTACAGACGGATGGCCGCGCGGCGCAGGACGGTCCCATTGCGCAGTATCTCATCGACGCTCGGCCGCTCGATGCGCCGATCGCGGCCTTGCAATTGTCATGGCCGGATTCGAGCGCCGACTTCTCCGGCAGAACGCGCATCGAAAGCAGCGACGATCTGTCGGCGTGGCGCCTGGTGGTCGCAGCGGCGCCGGTGGCGAATCTGCACGCGGGCAGCCAGCAGTTGGTCGAAAACCGCATCGACGTGCCGAACATCAAGGCCAACTTCTATCGGTTGTCCTGGCTCGGAGCCAGGCCATCCTTCGAGTTGAACGAGGTGCGGGCGGAAGTCAGCGCGGGAGCGCCGCGCGTCAACTGGTCGACCGTGGTGGTGAGCGGCCGCGCAGCCGCCGATGCGCCCGGCGATTATGACTTCGATTTTGGCGCGCGCCTGCCTTTGGAGCGGGTCAACATCGTGCTGCCGGACGCCAACAGCGTTTATCTGGCCGAGTTCAAGTCCCGCGCCAACGAGAAAGCTCCGTGGCGCACCGTGATTCGCGCCGGCGTGTATCGCGTGAGCACCGCGGATGGACAACAAACCAACGGACCCATCGAGGTGCCGCTCGATCACGATCGTTACTGGCGGGTACATCTGTCGGGCGAGAGCAGTGCGGCGGTGGCGTTGCGTCTGCAAGGCAGCTTCAGCCCCAGTGAAATCGAATTTCTGGCGCACGGCAAGCCGCCATTTTTACTGGCCTATGGCAGCAGCGAAATCGGTGCCGCGACGACGGATTTGTCGATGATTCCAAGCGGGGCGCTGATTTCCGCGGCTACCTTGGGAAGCCGCAATGTGCTCGGCGGCGATGGGCGCATCGCCGCGGTGGGCTCACGGCTCGATAAGCGCACAGTGCTCTGGGCCGTGTTGGTGATGGCAGTCGCGGCGCTGGGCGCCATGGCGGCGCGGCTCGCCAGGGGTCGCAAAACGGGTATGTGAGAGGAGCGTGCTATGTCTGAACCTTAAGCCCACGCCAGACCGCTCAAGCACTAATGCAAGGCATCTGCGCGCGGATCCACGGGTTGCTCTCGTAGGACTGTCGAGCGGGGTGAGCGCACACGGTGCTGCGTTGCGTCAACGTGCACCGCCGCTCGGGGCTTCGGAGCTCGCACGACGTTCGGGTGCTTCAGATTGCCAGAGATGAGAACTGGTCCCTCAAACGCAATTCAACAGCGCTCACACTGCAGGCCAGCTAATACGCCAGCACGCCAGGCAGGAGTTTCTATATGGGCATGGGCTTCAAGGATGCGAGCTTTCTACTCGGCGATGAGGCGCCACAGCAGACACCGCCGGAGGTCGACGCGTACCTGGTCGAGCTAAATCGCCGGGATGAGTTGCTCAAGGTCGTGTCGAACAGCATCGCGGCGGTGTCGACCGCCGACTCGGTGAGAGAAAGCCTGCCGCACGCGATGCAACAGATCGCCCAAGTCGTGAAGATTGATCGCATGGTGGTGGTCGAGACGCCATCGCGGGCCGGTGCCGGTGGGCTTCAGAAGTCGTACTACGTCTGGTGTGCACCCGGGGTGGCCGAACAGAAGGTCATAGAAGGAGGCCACAACGACCAGCGGAAAACTTTCTCAAAAAACCAGGCGGAGGCCGAGGCAAGCGAGCAGTGGGGCTGTTCGTTGCGGCAGGGCCACCCGATATTCGGTTCGCAGCGCACGAGCTCACCGGCGATAGCGCGGATGATTGCGCGCCTGGACCTGGTCTCGGTCTTGATCATCCCCATCTTGATCAGCGGCAAACACTGGGGTGTGATTTCCTTCCATGATTGCCAGAACGAACACGACTGGACGACAGATGAAATCAGCACGTTGAAGCTGTTCGCGAACGTGATCGGCGTCGCGATCACACGCGAAAACTCGATGGTGGAACTGCTTCAGGCGCAGAGCGAACTGGTGACCGCAGCCCGTCAGGCCGGCATGGCTGAGATCGCCAACAACGTGCTGCATAACGTCGGCAACGTCCTCAACAGCGTCAACGTGTCGGCCGGGCTGATCGGCGACAAGGTACGTGAATCCAAAGCCCAAGGACTGGCTAAAGCAGTGCAGTTGATGAACGAGCACGCGACGGACCTCGGCGATTTTCTCACCTGCGACGACAAGGGCAAAATGTTGCCGGGCTATTTGAACAAGCTGGTCGCGGCGCTTGCGGTCGAGAAACGGAGCATCACTGAAGAGCTCGAATCGTTGACCAAGAGCATCGACCATATCAAGGAAATCGTTGCCGCCCAGCAATCCCATTCCGGCGCAACAAGTATTGTCGAGTCGGTACAGGTCAAGGATTTGCTGGAGGACGCGCTGCGCATGAGTGCCGCTTCCATGGCACGGCATCAGATTACGGTGATCAAAGAATTTGCCGATGTGCCCTTGTTGCGCTTGGATAAGCAGCTGGTGCTGCAAATCCTGCTGAACCTCATCGGCAATGCCCAGCATGCGATGGAGGGCGTGCCCGATCGATCGCACCAAATCACGCTGCGGTTGGAGATCACCGAGTCTGCCGATGGGCCTCGCTTGAGGATCCGCGTCGAGGATGACGGCGACGGAATTGCGCCGGAGAACCTGGCGCGGCTTTTCACCCATGGCTTTACCACCCGCAAGAATGGCCATGGGTTCGGGCTGCACAGTTGTGCGCTGGCAGCCAAAGAAATGAGAGGCACCATGACGGCCCATAGCGAGGGACCCGGCAAGGGCGCGACGTTTACGCTTGAACTCCCGGTCAATCTGGCTCAGGGGATACAATGAGTACAGCAGAGAACCGGCGAATCCTGTTGGTTGACGATTTGCCGACCATCCACGAGAGCTTTCGCAAGATTCTTTGCCCTGCCGCGGTCACCAATGATCTCGACGCCGACGAGGCGATCCTCTTCGGTCATCAACCGACCAACATGGTTTCGGTCCGCTTCGAGATGGACTCCGCGTATCAGGGAGCCGAAGCGCTCGAGAAGGTTCGCGCGTCGCGGCTGGCCGGTCTTCCTTATGCCATGGCATTCATCGACATGCGCATGCCGCCGGGTTGGGATGGCG
>Ga0302326_10023729_pt1 | contig 12491 bp, 6 predicted proteins | sample Palsa_T0_3_FD_202264 | JGI IMG/M metagenome (GOLD analysis project Ga0302326, IMG submission 202264) | Peat permafrost microbial communities from Stordalen Mire near Abisko, Sweden - Palsa_T0_3 | ecosystem: Environmental > Terrestrial > Soil > Palsa > Peat permafrost | place: Sweden: Abisko... | reverse complement strand
CGAGCAGGAGGTGTCCGTCTGCGAAGGGCCTGGCGCTCGTCGGAGTTGGAGCAGCTGCTTCCGCGAGGGAGGCCACCTGGGTGGCCGCCAGCAGCGACATCAGCTCCTGACGAAGAGACAAATCGCTGCCGCAAGCCGACGCGACGAACGCATCGCGCTCGAGGTCGCCCTTTTCCAGAGCGGCGTCAAGCAGCGGTTTCAGCTGTTGCCAGCGTTCAGGAGTCATAGCAAGCTCGCAACGATGCGGCGCAGGAGCCCATTGCGGCGCCCTGTTCGGCTGACGGCAGTATAGTGCGAAACGCGTGGCCGCCCATCCAATTTATTGCGCCACTGCTACTTGCCAGGCAGGAAAAATGTGCAGACCGCCAGCACCGCGGCCATTGTCATGCTGACGAGCGTGATCCAGGTAAAGATTTTGCTCGCCGGGCCGCTGACGTATTCTCCCATGATGTCCTTCCGCGCCGAGACGCGAATCAGCAGATAAATCATCGGCAGCGCGACTACGCCGTTCAATACTGCGGCGTAAATCAGCGCCTTGATCGGGTCGATGCCGATGTAATTCAGCAGCACGCCCGCGATCGTGCCCGCGGCGATAACGCCGTAAAATGCGCGCGCCTGGCTGAAGCGCATCGCCAGACTTTCCTTGCGGCCAAAGCAATCGCAGAATGCATACGCCGACGAAGCCGCGAAAATCGGCACCGCCAGCAGGCCCGTGCCGATGATGCCAAGACAGAACAGCAGCTCGGCGATAAATCCTGAGTGAGGGAAGCGGTGGACGAATGGTTCAAGCGCCGCCGCTGCCTGTGCCGCGTTGTGAATGTCGCGAACACCGTTCGGGTACAGCACCTCGGCGGTCGTCAGAATGATGAACCACGCCGCGACTTCTGAAAACAGCATGCCGGCCACGGTATCAATCCGCATGTCCTTGATAACGTCTTTGCAGAATTGCTTGCCGCGCTTGCCCTTCTCCGCATTTTCCTCGCGCTGCTGCGCGGCCTGCCAGAAAAACATGTAGGGCGAAATCGTCGTTCCGAGAACGCCGACGATGATCATCAGAAATTGAAAGTTGAAATGAATCTGCGGAATGAACGTCGCCTTGAAGACCGCATACCAGCCGCGCGTCGCAATGCAGCCGGTAAGAAAGTATGCGAACAGCGACACGGTGAGAATTTTCAGGTACGGCGCATAGCGGCGATAGGGAACGAGAATCTCAAGCACCAGCCCGACCAGTCCGAAGACAAGCACAAACGGGATGTAGGACAGCTTGATGATCAACCGTGACGACTCGGCCATCGCGCCCAGGTCCGCGCCGAGGTTGATGGTGTTGGTCAGCAGCAGCAGGCCAACGATGCCGTAGAGCCAGACCTTGGAATAATTTTCGCGAATGACCGTTGCCAGGCCCTTGTCTGTCACGATCGCGATGCGCGTGCACATTTCCTGCACAGCAATCAGCAGTGGCAGCATGAAGAGTACGGTCCACAGCTGACCGAGGCCGAATTGCGCGCCCGACTGGCTGTAAGTAAAAATGCCCGACGGGTCATCGTCCGCCGCGCCCGTGACTAACCCGGGACCCAGCAGCGCTGCGAACTTGCGCAGCACGACGATCGGAGAATTTTTGCCTGCCATCGCGTTCGCTTCCCCGGGGTATGGTCTCAGATTTTTATTGTTCTCGCGTTACCATGCGCGCATTTGTGCGGTCACTGGTTCTTTATTCGGCAACGCCTCAGTGGCCGTCTTTCCAGACCACCCGTCGTATGCCGACCACCAGCAACTGCGGCGTGCCCAGTGACAGCACCGGCGTCTTCGCAACTTCGATGTTGCGGTTCAGCAGGTTCTGCACGGAAACGTAAGCGTCCCAGTGATGCGTCAACGTGTGCGAATACTCGACGTCAAATCGCGAATAGCAATGCAGCAGATACTCGTTCTGCGAATCGTCATACTGGCGCCCGCTGATGTACGCCAGAAAATTCAGTGTCCCCCAGCCCTGCGGATCCAGCGCGACATTGCCGCTGAACATATTGCGCGGCACCTCCGGAATCCAGAGCCCGACCAGCGTCGGATCCGGCGCAAATGCGGTGACCGTCGCCTTCGCGTATTGATAGCCGGCGTTGATCTGCGCCCACGTCACCGGCGCCGCCTGGTATTCCAGTGCCACGCCGCGGCTGCGGAGTTGGCCAAGATTCTCGCGCATCTCGAGAATGCTGCTCGACGTCTGCGAAATGAGCAGTGCCGTGATCGGCCGGTTTACCTCGGTCCAGAAATAGCTGGCCCGCAGCGATCCCGCGCGCCGCGCCGACAGCAGCGCGCCGAACTCGAAGCCGGTCGCGCGCTCCGACTTCAGGTCGGGATTCGGCAGTGTCGTCTCGTCGCCCACCTGGCCGGTGCGATACAGCTCATTGAATGTCGGCCCGCGAAACGCGCGAAATACCGAGCCGGTGAAGGACAGGTATTTTCCGGCCTCGCGAACAATCCCGAGATGCGGATCAAGCACCGTCTCGCCTATCGACGGCAACGGCTTCTCTCCCGGCGTTCCGCCGACAGTCGTTTGCGCGTCAAACGTGGAGAAGCGGTCCAGGCGGGATGACAACGCAATCGACCAGCCGCGCGGCGCAAAAAGAATCTCACCGTACACGCCAGTTGCGCGTTGCCGGGCGGTCGTGCTCGCCGTCGGCTGTTCGACGCCGCTCTTCACCGGGGTCTCGTTGTCGTTCGCGCGAATATCGAGCACGTCCGCGCCTCCAACCAGCGTCACTGCATGCGGATACGTCTTCGCCCACTGTGCCCCGCCGCCAATTTCCTCTGACGGCACTCGCTGCAGCCGAGTCAAGGTTTCCTCATCGCGGTCTGCGGAAACGGACGAAAAGCTCTGCCGATAATCTTCCAGCGCGCCGTACACCCGGACGTTGATTTGCCCCGCGACCGGCCGGTCCCAGTTGCCGCCCGTCGCATATCGCCAGATGCGGCCCGCGTTGTTCTGCAGCACGGTTCCATTCTGCCGCGTGTCATTCAGGACGTTGCCCAGCGCAAAAATACTCGTCGCTTCGCCGGTCGAGTAGCGCAACTCCACGCGGCCACTCTGCGCGTGATCATTCGAGTCTGCGTCGACCGTGCCGCGATACGGCTCAGGTACGGGAATGTAACCGTCGGTGTGAAAATCAGATGCTGCCGCCAACCCTTGCCACCGCCCGAGGACTTTGCTGCCCAGCGCGTTGACCGAATATGTCCCCAGTCCACCACCGTACGCATCGAGTGCGTAGCCCGTCGCCGTCGGCTGCACGGGCACTATCTGGATGACGCCGCCGATTGCGCTCGAGCCATAAAGATCGGACGCGCCACCGCGCAGCACCTCTACCTGCGACACGGCGAGTTCCGGAATCTCATTCCACCGCACCCACCCGCCAATCGGATCCGCGTAGGGAACTTGGTCGCTCAGCACCAACGTCCGGCTTGCAGCAGTTGAACCCAGCCCGCGCAGTGACACGCCTTGCGACGTCGGATTCGACGCCCACGAACTGGTGCGGCGGTAGAGTTGAAAGCCGCTGACCTGCCGCAACTCATCATCCAGCGCGAAGCCAGGCGTCTGTGCCAACTGGCTCGCAGAGAGCACCGCGACATCGCTCGCGGTCGCGTCCAGTGCCAGCGGAGTGCGCGTCGCTGTCACGGTCACCTGTTGCCGCGACGCCGCAATTTGCAGCTCGACGAAAGTAGTCGCACCGGAAGCCGTCGTGATCGCGTCAGCGAATCCCGCAGCCGTGATCGTGACGCGCGCAGCGCCTGCGTCCACCGCAACGCAGCCATCCTGCGCGGTCACGCCGAGTTGCTTTTCATCTGCGGAAACGATCGCGCCGGCCACCGCCTGGCCCGACGAATCGCGCACGCAAAGATTTCTTGTCGTCTGTGCGGCGAGAGAAATCGGGAGCAGGCAGAAGACAACTCCGGCGGCGCGGCAAATCAAAAATCTCGCGCGAAAAGCCACATTCATTCCGGAAATGCTCCTACTTTGGTCTTTCGAAATGACATGCGGCATGTCAGCGGCAAAGGGCGCTCTACTCAGTGTGGCACACGCGATCTCCCGGCCGCAGCTTGGGCTGCGGCTGGATACGCTTTTCTAGATGCTATTGAACGACGACGTCGGCCGGTGTCGAGACGGAGACAACATCGTCGCTGTCACCCTTGTATTTCGCGGTAATGCCATAGGTATTCGGCGCGATGCCGTTGGAGCTAGCGGTGAACGTCGCAACACCATCGACCAGCGGCGCCGATCCGAGCGCGAATGTTTCGTAGTAGAAAGTGACGGTGCCGGTCGGAGTTCCTATCGCTCCATTCGCGGAGCGGGCGACCGTGGCCGTCAGCGTGACGGATGCCGGCGGTGTCACGGTATCGGTGGAGACTCCCAGAGTCGTTGCCGTTGGAGCCGGCTGCAATGAAACTGCGGTCGAGGGCGACGTCGACCCGACATAATTTGTGTCGCCGGAATACTTCGCCGTAACCCCGTAAGTGTTGACTGGCAATCCGTTGGTCGATGCCGTGTAAGTCGCGACGCCCGCCCCAGTAACGGTAGCAACCTTCAGTACGCGCGATCCGTAGGCAAACGTTACTGTGCCCGTCGGCGGCGCTGTACCCGCCGATTGCGTCACGGTCGCCGTCAGCGTGACCGGCTGGCCGACGGAAGCGGGCGAGGGAGACGCTACCAGTCCCGTGGTAGTCGCAACCGGGATAACCGGAGCGAACGTAAATAATGTCGCGGAGTAAGCAGGGAAGTTATAACTAATAGAGCCGCTCGCGATTGTCGCCGTCTGTCCACTTACTATCTGCGTCAGGTTCGCACCGGTATAACTAAACACGTTCGCTGTTGCCGGCAAGTTAGCTCCGGAAAGCGCCAGCGTAGTGTTGATCGCGGAGGTCGTCTTATTGATGACGAGGATGGTGACAACGTTGTCGGTCGACCGCTGCGATCCATACACCGACAGCTGCGTCTGGTCCGTGCTCAAGGAATTGACCCAGGTATCGCCATATTGGCTGCCGTTCCCGTCATAGTTGCGGAACATGAGAAATGAAAATGCAATCGGGTAGGTCGGCGCGGGGGGCGACCACATCGAGGCGAGATCCAGCTGCTGGCGGCCGAAGATACCAAGCACGTCCATCTCGGCAAGAGCATCGACGATAGTGCCTTGCCCGCTATCGATCGAATATTCGGAGAGAGACAACTTAGTTCCAGGATAATACTGTGTAATCCAGCTCTGGAAGCGGGGGATTAACTGCATGGGTCCGTCAAAGTACCATTGCTCGACCCATGTTCCGCCGTTGTAAGTCGGATCCCATAGCGTGCGGGTCGAGGCTAACTGTGATGCCGAGTCGGTGAAGTTGAAGTAATAGTGCTCGTCGAAGTAATCGAGGACGCGCGCGCCGTTCTGTTGGTCATACGCCGCCATCTGCTGCAGGTAATAAATCCCGGCGAACTCATTGTTCTGCTGCGAGGTATCACCAATCCAGCCGCCCAGGGTAAAGTCGGAAGGCCCGAGCACGTTTGCCGATGGATCGACGGCCTTCACTGTTGCCGCATATTGCTGCCCCAGCGACACGATGATCGGATAGGTCGTGCCATTCGGCTCGACATCGCGATGCGTGTTACCCCAGCCAAACGGCTCATTATCCAGCTGGTAGAACTTGACGCCGCCATTGGCCGCGGTGCCAAACTTGTTGACCAGGTGTTGCACCCATCCCTGCTGCAACGCCGGCGTGTTATCCAGGTTGTTGGCATAGATATCGCTGTCCGCTAACTGGTCGCCATTAGAAGCGATGCTGTTGCCGCAGGCGCCTCCATTCACGAATACATAGGGATTAGTTGACTGCTGCGCGCCGTAAACAGCGACGGGGAAGCTGCAATTCCATGCGGCCGAGTTATTCACGTAAGGAATGATTGGAATTGTTATGAGTGATGTTCCCGGCTGATAGGAAGTAATCATCGCGTCAGCCGATCCGCCAGGCGTCGGATTGTTACTTCCACTGCCGCTCATGAAAAACCAGTCATAGCCAGCGTTCGAGGAATCGTATTGCCAGTTATAACGCGTCGTCCCGTCTCCGCCCCAACGCACCACGGGTAAGGAAATCTTCTGCGCAAAAGCATTTGTCGTTGAGCCGTAGCTCGCCAGTCCATAAATGTAGGGGCTGATGGGATATCGCCCGCTCGCGACATTAACGGACAGCGTCGGAGTCGTCTGCGCGCTCGCAAGCTGGCTGGCAAGCAATATCGCAAACGCCACACTGGTGGGAATGCGCAGAAATTTCCTCATCACCCGGCTCCTTCAACATCCCCAGGCAGAGTCTAGCCGCCGCTACCTCGAATCCAACTCCCACCTCTGGGGGAGCGATGCGGAGGACTGCAGCCACGCGAGATCAACGACCTCGGTAAGTGATTGATTTTAGGCGGGGCGCGAGCTTCGCTATACTAAGCCGAGCAATTGCAGATTGTGGCTCGGAGGTGGCCCGCGACCGCGGATTTTCCACAACCCGGCCAGGAAATTCGGAGCCTGAAAAAGCGTGGAAGCGAAATCTTCCGACGGGCCTTGAAACTGACGATCTGGATTTGACGTCAAGACCGGTGGTAGATGACAGAAACTTCGCTCGCAATCCGGGATGTGCTGCTGGGAATGGCTGCCATTCCTTTCATCTACTGCTGCATCGTGCTCTACAGCTCGGCTCGTTTCTTTGCGGATGACAAACGTCGTGGTCAGGCACTCACCGGATTTCAGCCGCCGATCAGTAACCTGAAACCAGTCGTCGGCCTCGATCCCGAGGCTTATGAAAATTACGCCAGCTTCTGCCGCCAGCAATATCCCGAGTACGAGATTCTCTTCTGCATCACGAGCACGGACGATCCCGCGTACCCGGTTCTGCAAAAAATCCGCCAGGATTTTCCTGAGCGCAAGATCCGCATCCTGATCGGCTCAAACACTGACGCGGTCAATGACAAGGTCTCGAAGCTCGCGCGGCTGGTCAGCGAAGCTGCCTACGAACATCTCGTTATCAGTGACAGCGATGTCCGCGTCGCGCCCGACTATCTCAGCAAAGTGATCGCTCCGCTGGCCGATCCGAAAGTTGGCGCAACAACTTGCTTTTATGTCCCTACTACGGAAGGCCCGTTTGTCCAGCAGCTGCAGGACACCGGCATGCTTTGCGATTTTTATCCCGGCATCCTTGTCGCCTGGCAGCTGGACGGCGTGAAGTTCGCGCTCGGCCCGACCATCGCGACGACGCGCGCGCGACTCGCCGGCTTCGGCGGTTACGCCGCAATTCAGAATCGCCCCGCGGATGACTTACTCGTCGGGCGCCTCATCGCGGAGCAAGGCGTCGAAGTCCGGCTGCTGACCTCCGTCATCGAGACCGTGCCAGACTTCCAATCATTTGGTGAACTGTTTTTTAAGCGCCTGCGTTGGATGACAGTCATGCGCCACATGCGCCCGTGGGGACACATGGGCATGATCTTCACACTCGCGCTGCCGTGGACGCTGCTCGCAATCATCGTCAGCCCAAGCTGGACGATCGCCGCTGTCTACGCCGGTCTGTACATATTTTTCCGCGGCGCCGCGCTCTTCATCGTCGGCGCATGGGGTTTGCACCAGCAACGCGTCTGGGCAAAACTGCCGCTCGTCCCCGTGTGGGATGCGATGGCCACGCTGCTCTGGTTAGTGAGTTTTACCCGCAAAAACATTCGCTGGCGGGGCCGGAACTACCGCATCCAGAACGGTGAATTAGTCCTGATAACGAAATAGCTCCGGCCGCCAGCTGAGTATTTACGCCGGCTCAGTTGCGAGCGATGGCTGTTCCGCGCGCTCCGGCTCCGTGCTCAACATGCGCCGCGGATTGTGCGCATGCCGCCAGTTCACTTGCGGCGCGAACAACGCCGGATCAATCCGATGCTGATAGCGCTGCGCGATGTTGATCAGCGAATCGACCAGCGAATTCGACAGCAGGTGCGGCTTCAGCCCGAGGTCGATCAGCTTGGAATGTTTCGCGTTGTAATAATGCGACTCCGCCTCGACGCGCGGATCCGGCAGATGCTCAATCTCAACATTCAGCCCGAGCGATTTGCCAGCCGTCTTCACCATCTCCGCCAGCTCGAGTACGGAGAACTGTTCGGTGAACTGATTGAAGACGCGGAACTCGCCCTTGTTCGCCGGATTCAGGCAGGCCAGTTCGACGCAGCGCACGGTGTCGCGAATGTCGAGAAAGCCGCGCGTCTGTCCGCCCTTGCCGTACACGCTTAGCGGATAGCCAAGCGCAGCCTGCGCGCAGAAGCGGTTCAGCACGGTGCCGAAAACGTCGTCGTAATCGAAGCGGTTGATCAGCGCTTCGTCGAGGGTGACTTCCTCCGTCACCGTCCCGTAGACGACGCCCTGGTTCAGGTCCGTCGCGCGCAGTCCCCAGATTTTGCAAGTGAACATGATGTTGTGGCTGTCATGCACTTTCGACAGATGATAAAACGAGCCCGGCTGCTTGGGGAAGGGCAGCGTGTCCTTGCGGCCGTTGTGTTCAATAGTGATGAAGCCTTCTTCGATGTCGATGTTCGGCGTGCCGTACTCGCCCATCGTACCCAGCTTGACGATGTGGCACTCCGGCATCAGCTCGTGAATCGCGAACAGCAGGTTCATCGTGCCGACGACATTGTTCACCTGCGTGTAAATGGCGTGCTTGCGGTCGATCATCGAGTACGGCGCAGAGCGCTGCTCCGCAAAGTGGACGACGGCATCAGGCTTGAACGACGTCAGCATGGACGCCAGAAAATCGTGGTCGGTGATGTCGCCGACGAACAGCTCGATATTTTTCCCAGTCAGCTGGTGCCACACACGCAGCCGCTCGGCCAGCGAGCGAATCGGCGTCAGGGTCTTCACGCCCAGCTCATAGTCCCACTGGCGGCGCACATAGTTATCGACAACGGCCACTTGGTGACCTTTGTTGGCGAGATACAAGGCGGTCGCCCAGCCGCAGTAGCCGTCTCCACCTAGAACAGCAATCTTCATACTTCCTCCAAACTCAAAATCCGGCACTTGCCAGGGCGATGCCTGCGGCCTGCTGGCCAATATCCATCATAGAAGCTGCGGGGCCAATCCAGCCTTGGCGCGCACATTTACCAGGGGTACAAAACCCAATAGACGGACCCGCTGCAGCCGTTGTTGCTGCGGGAGCCGCGATTTTTTCTGCGATGGGCTGGTTCGTCAAAAGCAGCTTTCCACCGCTGGCCAACACTGTGTACAGATGGTCCTGGCCGACCACTTCCTGCAAATGCGGCAGCGCCGTCGTTCGGGCAACTATATATTGTCGCGCCGGCTTCATCCAAAGCTCCCGGAACTGGCCATCGTCCAGAAAAACATTCGGAGCCCCCGGCGCATAGGAGCCATACACCATGTTATTGAATCTTCCGTTTAATAACAGGGCATTTCTATTCGCATAGAAGAAGACTGAGGAAAACCAGTAGTAATGATGGTCGATAATCAGGCCGCCCTCGGGAGCTTTTTCCAGCGCCGCGACAATCGGCTGCGACGATAGATAGGGGTCGAACTTGACCATCGCAACCTGCGCCGCCTGGAAAAACAGCGCCATCATGCAGGCAATCGCGATGTAGGCCGAGGTCCAACGCGTCCGCAGCGTCCCAATCAGTCCAATCAAAAACGCCACACCAGCCAGCGCGAGAGGCAACCGGAGATAGGCGAACGACTGCAGCGTCAGGTCTTCCATATGTCCCAATGACAGCTTGTAAGCCGTGGGATGGGAGCTCAGCGCCTGCGAAATATCTCCCGGCGTCGGCACATGCCGCACATAGATAAGGATGCCTGCGATCGCCAGCGCCGCGATCGCGCAGAAAACAGTCAGCGCCCGCGTCCCCCAGCGGATCATCGCGCCGCCGGCAGCAATGGCTGAACCGAGCAGCAGCGCCATCGCCGGATAGCACGGCATCGAGTAATACTCCTGCGTCGTCGAAAACGTGAAGAACAGCATCACGAAGCCAATCCAGCACAGAGCCAGCAGCCGCGCTTTGCCCGCGCGATCTATCGGTCGATACGAAAGCTTCAGCGCGGCCGGAAAATAAACGCTCCACGGAAACAGCCAGACTAAATTCAGCAGCCAGAAATAAAGTCGTGGCACCGTGTCGTAATCGCGCGGATAGCGCAGGTTTAAAAACCGCAGCAGCTGTTCGTTGATAAAGAAGAACCAGAAGAAGCCGTGATACTCCCCAGGCACACTTTTTATCGTGAAAGAAAAGTAGGGCGGGTTGCGGATCGTCGCCAGGACGTGCCACGGTGCTGCGATCAGCAGAATGATTGCGAGCCCGCTGAACGGACGCAGCCGCTTCCACACCGCGAGCGAAAAGAGCTGCTTCGTGAACGCGAGATAAAGAAAAATCGCGGCCCACGGAAACACCACGCCAATCAAGCTCTTCAGCAGCAGTCCCAGCCCAAGTCCAGCCGCCAGCAACGCCGCCCACAATCTCGGATTTGGTTCCTCGTCATCGAGGACGCGCAGAAACGCCCACATGACGAGAGCAATTGAAGCTGTCAGCATCACGTCCGGCAGCAGCACGCGTGTGAACAGAAATAATCCGACGGACGTTCCCATCGCGAGGCCCGCATAAAATCCAGCGCGCCGCCCAAACGCCCATGTCCCGAATGCCGCCGTCAGCCACGCCAGCGCAATCGCAGACAAAGCCATCGGGATCCGCGCCGCCCAGTCGTGCACGCCGAAAATTTTGTAAGATCCCGCGACCAGCCAGTAAATCAGCGGTGGCTTTTCGAGGTAGGGAACTCCCTCCAGCTTGGCCGTCACATAATCGCCGGAGTTGATCATGTTGCGCGCAATCTGCGCCTGCACCGCGTCGACATCGTCCATCAGCGACGGCGGCGAGTAGATGCACCCGAGATAAATGATCGCGGCAAAAAACAGCACGACCAGAATCGAGCGGCGACTGGTCGAACTGAACCACGAATGAGCCGGGGAATTATTGGGGGAATCGATCAAAGTTCGAGGGCGAGCACCTGTCGGCTCGACGTCGCGGAGGACGTTGTCTCTATATTCCATTTCTTCATCCAAAGTAGCAGAATCATCAGTCCCCACAGGTGGTAGCCGATGTTCAGCTTGCGGTCGAGATGAAGTTCGAGGTAGCGGCGCAGCACGGGGAACGAGAACAAATCTGAGTACTCCGTCGCCGCAGCGTCCAAAGTTTCGCGCAGAAGCGGAAGCAGCGGGCCGCGAAACCACTCGTGCGCCGGAATATCAAAGCCAATTTTCTTCCGCTTCAGAATCGAAGGCGGCAACTTATCGCGCATCAATTCTTTCAGGAGATATTTCTGCGTGCCGCCGCGAATTTTCATGTCCGCCGGCAGCGTCGCCGCAAACTCCACGATGCGATGATCCAGCAGCAGCGGCCGCACTTCAATCGAATGCGCCATGCTCATCCGGTCAGACTTGACCAGGATGTCGTCGGGCAGAAAATATTTCTGGTCGAACTCGAGATACGGCGACAATCCATCGCCCGGCAGCGCCTGTCCCAACGGCCGCAGTATGTCCGCCAGAGATCCCGGTAGCGGCACCTCCATGAACTCCGCCTTCTCCTTGTCAGAGAACGAGCCGTTCCAATAGACATGCGCGCGCTCCGGCCGCATCAGCGAGCCTTCCAGCAGCCGCTTCAATTTGTACTCGAAACTGATCTTTTCATCTGAAACTGGCCAGGCCGCCAGCGACTTTAGCGCCAGCCGTATCGAAGCCGCCGGCAGATGCCGCACCTTCGCCGCAATCATGTTCGCCTTGTAAGTCAGGTAGCCGCCGAATATTTCGTCCGCGCCCTCACCACTGAACACAACCGTGGTCCGCGCCCGGCACATCTTCGACAGGAACCACACCGGCAGCGCCCCGGCATCCGCACTCGGTTCGTCCGAGTAATATGCAAACTGCTCAATCGCCCCGGTCAGATCGAGATCCGGCCCCAGGTCCAGCTGCTGATGGTCGGTGTCATAACGCTCCGCAACTTCGCGAATGTAGCTGCTCTCATCAAAGCTGCGCCCCTCAAACGAAATCGAAAACGTGTGCAGCCGCGAGCCAGCCGTCTCCGCCGCGTAATGCAGAATCGTCGACGAATCGACGCCGCCACTCAGCCAGAATCCCAAGGGCACGTCCGACATCAGGTGCTCCGCAACCGACTGCCGGAGCAGGCCATCCAGCTCAGCCTTCGCCTCGTCCAGCGAACGTGCAATCGGCGCAATCGCCGGTAGCTGCCAATACGTTTCCGTCGAAATCTCGCCGTTCTTCCACTCCAACCACTGTCCCGGCGGCAACTTCTCAATGCCATCAATCAGCGTCCAGGGCGACGGCACATAATTCAGTGACAGGTAACAGTCCAGCCCCTTCAAGCTCAGGCGCCGCTCAATTTCGGGATGCACAAGAATCGCCTTCAGCTCCGAGCCGAAGAATAAGTCGCCGTCGCGCTGCGTGAAATACAG
>Ga0302326_10023728_pt1 | contig 12491 bp, 11 predicted proteins | sample Palsa_T0_3_FD_202264 | JGI IMG/M metagenome (GOLD analysis project Ga0302326, IMG submission 202264) | Peat permafrost microbial communities from Stordalen Mire near Abisko, Sweden - Palsa_T0_3 | ecosystem: Environmental > Terrestrial > Soil > Palsa > Peat permafrost | place: Sweden: Abisko... | reverse complement strand
CCAGTCGGGCAAGAACTCCGCCGACATCCGCATGGTCGTGGACGCACTCGACCTGTGCTACACCAAGGGCCACGTCGACACCTTCGTCATCATCAGCGGCGACTCGGACTTCTCGCCACTGGTGAGCAAATTGCGCGAGAACGACAAGACGGTGATCGGCGTGGGGGTCAAGAACTCGACCTCCGACCTGTTCATCAATAATTGCGACGAGTTCATTTACTACGACGATCTGGTGCGCAAGGAGCCTTCAAAGGCGCGCCGGCGCACGGCCGCCGCGGCATCCGCCGCTCCGGCGACGAACGGCGAGAAGACCAACGGCGAGAAGAGCGGCGACAACAAGGGTCCCGACCGTACCGAGGCGCTCGATCTGGTGGTCGAAACCTTCGAGGCGGTCGCCGAAGAACGCGGCGAGAACGAGCCGATCTGGGGATCGATGATCAAACAGGCCATCAAGCGGCGGCATCCGGGCTTCAATGAGCGCGCGCACGGATTTCGTTCGTTCAATGACCTGCTGGCCGAAGCGCAGAAGCGCGGCTTTCTGGAATTGCAGGCTGACGAAAAATCCGGCGGCTACACGGTCCGCGCCGTGGACCGGCCGACGCCGCGCGCCGGGTGAGCGGACGCACCGCCAGCTGAGCGCACCGCCGGTTGACCGCGCCGCCAGCTGAGCGCGCCGCCGCTTATCGCTTGGGGTGCCTGGGCTTGCGGAACATCAGTACAAAATTGTCGGCTTCGCCGACGGCCATATACCGCTCGCGATCCTTGTCGCCCTGCGAGAGCGTGGGTGGCAGCGTCCACACCCCGTCGACCCAGTCTTTCGTGTCGCGCGGATTCGCCAGTATCTCGGACGAGCCGATCAGCTCGAAGCCGGCCTGCGTTGCGAGCTCGATCGTGTAGTCCTGGCGCACGTAGCCATTCTTCGCCGTCGGATCCTGTGGGCGGTCGGTGCGGCCGCGGTGCTCCTCGATGCCGAAGATGCCGCCGGGCTTGAGTGCGCGAAAGCAGGCCGCGAGTGCCTGCGGCGCATAGCCGCCATACATCCAGTTGTGCAGGTTGCGAAACGTCAGTACCAGATCGGCCGAGCCCGGCGGGGCGATGTCGAACTGGTCAGGTCCGAGCGTCGTCTGAATGATCGTGCCGTAGTGCTCGGGTTTCGTGGTGAAGCGCGCGCGCCAGCGCGCCACTGACGCGTCCTCGTCCGCATCCCCGGGTGCCGGCAAGGCGACATAATAATGGCCATGGGGCGCCAGATAGGGACCCAGGATATCGCTCCAGTAGCCGCCGCCGGGCCAAAGCTCGACCACCGTCTGGGTTTGCGTGAGCCCGAAGAACGTCAGCTCCTCCACCGGATGTCGCACCCGATCGCGTGCAACCGCGGCCGGCGGTCGTATGGTGCTGGCGACCGCTGCGCTCAGCGCAGGATCGGCATGCCCTGGGACGGTCGGTGCGGTTGCGCAATCCGCCAACGCGAGGCAGGTCGCGGCGAGCAGTGACATCAGCGGCCGGCGGTTCAGCATGGGCGGTACCCCGAAATGTTTCGTCATCCTTTGAGTATCCCAAAACCGGCCGCCCACGGCGACCTGTCGCAATCTTGCGCGACCGACCCCTGCGCGTCATTCCAAGCGTTCCACCTTGCGCAGCGCGGGAAACAGCTTCATCCATAACAGGGCCACCGCGATGGTTCCCACCCCTCCCAGTGCGACGGCAGGCATCGCGCCGAACAGGGCCGCGGTCAGGCCGCTCTCGAATTCGCCCAGCTGGTAGGAGGCATTGACGAACAGGTAATTCACCGCACCCACGCGGCCGCGCATGTCGTCGGGAGTGGCCAGCTGCACCAGCGAGATGCGGATCACCATGCTCACGGTATCGGCCGCGCCCAGGATGGCCAGCGCCAGGATCGAGAGCCAGAACTGGCGTGAGATGGCGAACACCACCGTGGCCACGCCAAAGACGATCACGGCCTGGAACATCCGCATGCCCGCCCGGCGCTTGATCGCGTGGCGGGCGAGGACGGCCGTCATGAGCAATGCCCCGACGGCGGGCGCGCCGCGCAGCACGCCCAGCCCCCACGGCCCGGTGTGCAGAATGTCGCGCGCGTAGATCGGCAGCAGCGCCGTCGCTCCGCCCAGCAGCACGGCAAACAGATCGAGCGATATCGTCCCCAATATCGCCGGGTTGCGGCGCACGAATCCGACGCCGGCAAACAACGCGGCCAATGTCGGCGGCGGCTGCGCGCTCACCGGCCGATCGAGCCTGATCGCGCCATTGAGCATACCCGCAAGCAGCCAGAACACGGCGATCACCGAGTAGGGGACGCCCGGCGCCACCGCATAAGCCAGGCCGCCCAGCGCCGGACCGCTGATCATCGCCAGCTGCATCGCCGCCGTGGCCAGCGCCGAGCCTTGCTGCAGCATTCCCACCGGCACTACGCCGGGAAGCAAGGCCGCCGCTGCCGGGCTCTCGAATGCAATGGCGGCCCCGAACATCGCCACCGCGACAAAAATCTCCGGCACGTTCAGCCATCCGGCAAAGCTGCCCCAGGCCAGAAACCCCGCCGTCAGCCCGGCTGTGATCTGGCAGAGCTGCGCCACGCGCTTGCGGTCGTAGCGGTCCGCGACCTGACCCGCGACAAACACCAGGACTGCCGTCGGGATGAACTGCACCAGGCCGACCATGCCGAGGTAGAACGCGCTGCCGGTCAGTGCATAGATCTGCCAGCCTACGGCGACGGCGGCGATCTGATAGGAGAATTCGGAGAAGGCCCGCGCCCAGAAATAAAGCAGGAAAGGCCGGTGACCGAGCGGCGACATGGGGCGGATTCTAAAGCGCAAAAGTGCAATCCCGCGCGCCCATACTGCGGACTGGAAGGGATGTGTAGGATGTGGGCGCCGGGCGGTGCAACCCCCGCGTTCGTTCGAGTTGGCCCGATTGAGAGGATTGCATGTCGCAAAAAATTCCCGCCGGCGTCGGCCCGCGCAATCCACAGGTCGTAGTCCTGGTGGGCGCCACGGGTGATCTTGCTCGCCGCAAGCTGCTTCCCGGGTTGTTCCATCTGTGCACGGCCGGGTTCATTCCCGGCTCCCGGATCATTGGCGTCTCGCTCGATGACTTCGACCGGGACAGCTTCCGTGATTTCGCCCGCAAGGCGCTCGATGAGTTCTCCACCCGCAAAGTGACCGAAGAGGATTGGAATACATTTGCCCAGAATCTTGACTACGTGCCGCTCGCGGCCGGCGCCGCGGGTCTCAAAGCGGCCGTGGATCGGGCGGAGCAGGCGTTCACGGGCGAGAGCCGTCGCCTGCATTACATGAGCGTGCCCCCCAGTGCGGCCCTGTCGGCGGTCAGGCTGCTCGGCGAAGCCGGTCTGGTCGAACGCTCCCGCATCATCATGGAGAAGCCGTTCGGCACCGACCTGCCGAGTGCGGTATCGCTCAACGCCAGGCTGCATGAGGTATTCGACGAGGACCGGATCTTCAGGATCGACCACTTTCTCGGCAAGGAGCCGGCGCAGAACATCCTCGCCTTCCGTTTTGCCAACGGGCTGTTCGAGCCGATTTGGAACCGCAACTTCATCGATCACGTGCAGATCGACGTACCGGAGACGCTGGCCCTCGGCAAACGCGCCCCGTTCTACGAATCGGTGGGAGCATTTCGTGACATGGTCGTGACCCACCTGTTCCAGATCCTGGCCTTCATGGCGATGGAGCCGCCGACGGCCCTGGAGCCCGCGCCCATCAGCGAAGAGAAGAACAAGGTGTTTCGCAGCATGCTGCCCATCAGGCCGATCGATGTGGTGCGCGGTCAATACACCGGATACAGGACCGAGGAAGGCATCCATCCGGAGTCGGACACCGAGACCTTCATCGCGCTGAAATGTTCGATCGACAACTGGCGCTGGGCCGGCGTGCCTTTCTTCCTTCGCACCGGGAAACGCCTTGCCGAGGGCCAACGGATCATCTCCATCGCTTTCCGCGAGCCGCCGAAGAGCATGTTTCCCGCCGGTTCGGGTGTCGGGGCGCAAGGCCCGGATCATCTGACATTCGATCTGGCGGACGCCTCGAAGATGTCGCTGTCGTTTTACGGCAAGCGCCCCGGTCCGGGCATGCGGCTGGACAAGCTGAGCCTGCAGTTCGCCATGCATGACACCGGCCTCATCGGCGATGTGCTGGAAGCCTATGAGCGGCTGATTCTTGACGCGATGCGCGGCGATCACACGCTGTTCACGACCGCCGAGGGCATCGAGCGGCTGTGGGAGGTGTCGACCCCGTTGCTGGAAGCACCTCCCGCGGTGCGCCCCTACGCGCCGGGCTCATGGGGACCGAACGCGATCCATCAGCTGGTTGCGCCGCATGCGTGGCGGCTGCCCTTCGAGCGCGTCTGGCGCGATCCCAACCGCGTGGGCAGTTAAAACAGCCCTCAAGCGGAAAAACCAGGGCAATCAAGGCATTTCGCGCGCAGGACACGAGCCTCGGCGATGATTGAGCGCACAACGCGCCGGTGCTAAGGTCCCTTTAGAATGGCCGCGCCGAACGGCCGCGCCGACGGATCACGCCAGGGAAATATTTATGAGCGATGAAATCGTGTTCTATCACAACCCCATGTCACGTGCGCGCATGGTGCACTGGATGCTGGAGGAGGTCGGCGCGCCATATCGCATTGAGCTGGTCGATCTGCAGAAGGCTGAGCAGAAAAAGCCCGCGTTCCTGGCAGTCAATCCGATGGGCAAGCTGCCGGCGATCATGCATCGGGGCACGGTCGTCACCGAGACCGGCGCGATCTGTGCCTATCTTGCCGACGCATTTCCGGCGGCAGAATTGGCGCCGCGCTGGGACGAGCCCATCCGTGGAACCTATCTGCGCTGGATGTTCTTCGGCGCCGGGTGTGTCGACTCCGCGCTCATCGACCGCATGCTCGCGCGCCCGACACCGGAGCGAACTTCGGCCCTGGGCTACGGTCGATATGAAGACCTGATCGCGACACTGGAAACAGCGATCACGCCTGGTCCTTACATATTGCACCAGCGCTTCAGCGCCGCCGATGTCTACATCGGCTCGCAGATCGGCTTTGGTATGATGACCAAGACCCTGGAGCCGCGCCCGTCGTTCCAAAGCTACCTGGGCCGGCTCGCGCAGCGCCCTGCCTACAAGCGCTTCGAGGAGCAGAGCGAGAAACTGGTGGCCCGGATGAAGGTGGCCGTTTGACACGTAACCGTGGGAATCGCGTCGGAGTCGTCATGCAACCCCATGCTCGCCAGCGTCTTATAAGTTGTCTCGCAGTGTGCGGGGCTCTCATCGCAGCCAATCCGTCCGCACTCGCAGCGGACCAGCCGGCGCCGGGCGGCGGCATCTGGAAGGCCGTGGTGCCACCGAAGGCGATGCACGGTGAATTCGGCAATGAGGACCCGGTCGGCCTGGCCGCCGGCAAACATATCAAAGCCGACTGCTCGTTGAACTGGGTCGCCGATGACGGGAAGCTCTATTGCTTTACCACCGGGACTTCGTTGCTGTTTTTCGAAGAGGCCCCGAATTCATACATCCGGCAGGCGCGCGGCTTCTACGAGCACAACCCACCGCCAGCGTCATAGCTGACTTGCCGGCCGTACCACGGGCGGTGCGCGCGCGAGGACGGCCGATTGCGCCTCGATTACTTCAGTACACACGCCCGGTAAGCACCCTTACCGCCCGTTTGACGCGGAGACGTTGACATGCGCTGGGAGGACAATCGCGAGAGCGACAACGTCGAGGATCGGCGCGACGATTCGGGCGGCGGTGGCATGAGCTTCGGCGGTCTGCACCTGGGCCTGGGTGGCATCGTGATCGTGCTGCTGGGCAGCTGGCTGTTCGGCGTGAATCCGTTGACCGTACTGGGGCTGCTGAGCGGCGGGTCCGCCACGGCACCAATGCAGAGCGAAGCTCCGCACCAGCCGCCAGCCAACGACACCCTGGCCAGATTCGTGTCCACGATTCTCGCCAGCACCGAGGATGTCTGGAGCGAAATATTCGCGCGCGCAGGCGGCACTTATGAGCGGCCGCGGCTGGTGCTGTTCCGCGGTGCGATTCCGACCGCCTGCGGCACCGGCCAGAGTGCGATGGGTCCGTTCTACTGTCCGCAGGACCGCAAGGTCTACATCGACCTCGGCTTCTACGAAACACTGCGCGATCGGCTCGGCTCACCCGGCGACTTCGCACAAGCGTATGTGATCGCGCACGAAGTCGGGCACCACGTACAGAATCTGCTGGGCACGACCGCCAAGGTCGACGCGCTGCGCCTGCGCGAGACGCGCGCGCAGGTCAATGCGACTTCGGTGCGCGTCGAACTGCAGGCCGACTGCTTCGCGGGCGTCTGGGCGTTTCATTCGCAGGCCGAAAAGCACTGGCTCGAGCAGGGCGATATCGAATCGGCGCTGAACGCGGCCTCGCACATCGGCGACGACGCGCTGCAAAGACAGGAGCAGGGCCGCGTGGTGCCCGAGACCTTCACCCATGGCACCAGCGCGCAGCGGGTCAACTGGTTCAAACGCGGGCTGGCCAACGGCCGCGTTGCCGACTGCGATACGTTCGACGCCAGTCCGCTATGAGCGCGGGGCGGTAACCGGCGATGTGCCTGATCCTGGTCGCCTGGCGCGCGCATGCGGACTATCCGCTGGTGCTGGCCGCCAACCGCGACGAATTCCATGATCGGGCGGCCGCGCCGGCCGCCTGGTGGCAGGATCCGCAGATCCTGGCCGGCCGCGATCTGAGCGCCGGCGGCACCTGGCTGGGGGTGGCGCGCGATGGCCGGTTCGCCGCCCTCACCAATTACCGCGATGCGGCGCTGGTGCAGCGCACTGCCCCGAGTCGCGGTGAGCTGGTGCCGGCCACGCTGGCCGCGATGATGCCGGTGCAGCTCTCGCTGCAGCAGCTGCGCCGCACCGCCGGCAACTACAATGCATTCAACCTGATTTTCAGCGACGGCGAACGCCTGGCCGTATTCGAAAGCGTGCCGGGTGATGGCCGGATGCTCGGCCCGGGCGTCTATGGCCTGTCGAATCACCTGCTCGACACGCCGTGGCCCAAGCTGCTCAACGCCAAATCGGCGCTCGGCGCGGCGCTCACGCGCCTGCCGGATGAGCGGGGATTGCTCGAGCTGCTGCGCGACGAACGGCAGGCCGAGGACGCGCTGCTGCCGCGCACCGGCGTGAGCCTTGACTGGGAGCGGCTGCTGTCGAGCGCCTTCATTCGCGCGCCCGACTATGGCACGCGCTGCTCGAGCATCCTGCTGATCGACCGGCACGGCCGCGTGCGCTTCAGCGAATGGAGCTGGGATGAATCCGGCACGCTGTCGGGACAGGTCGAGTACCGCTTCGAAACCACCGCAGACATCGGCGCCTGATCAGGCAAGAGACTCGCCTGTAGACAACGCCGGCCTCAATCTGCGCAACAGCATCAGCGCGATCAAGGTGAGCAGCCCGGCCGCCGACAGGTAGTAGCCTACGTAGGCGAGTCCATAGTGAGTGGCCAGCCAGGTGGCGATGTAGGGCGCGAGCGATGCACCGACGATGCCCGCCAGATTGAAGCTCAGCGACGCGCCGGTGTAGCGCAGCGCGGTCGGATAGAGCTCGGTGAGTGCGGTGCCGAGCGGCCCGTAGGTCAGTCCCATGAGTGCGAGCCCCAGGGCGAGAAAAGCGAGCACCGCCGGGGTACTGCCCGAGCCGAACAACTGCGCGAAGGATAACCCGAATGCCATGATGCCCAACGTGGCGGCGATCAGCATCGCGTAGCGCCCACGCCGGTCGGCGATCGCGGCCGAAATGGGAATCGTCAACGCGAAGAACAATACGCCGAACATCTGCAGGATCAGAAATTCCCGACGCGTATAGCCGAGTGCCGACGTGGCCCAGCTGAGCGTGAACACGGTCATCAGGTAAAACAGCACGAAGGTCGCCGTGGCGGCGAAAGTGCCGAGCAGCACGAGCTGCGCATGCTGCGCCAGGAGCGTCAGCATCGGTACGCGTACGCGCTCGTTGTTCTGGATGGCGCGCAGGAACGCCGGCGTCTCCGTGAGGCGCAGGCGCACGTACAGGCCGACGAACACCAGCGGCGCGCTGGCCAGAAACGGAATGCGCCATCCGTAAGCGAAGAATTCGGCGTCGGTCAACCGGGCGGTCAACAGCAGAAAGATGCCGGTCGAGCACAGAAATCCCACCGGCGCGCCGAGCTGTGGAAACATGCCGTACCAGGCGCGCTTGCCGGCCGGCGCATTCTCGGTGGCGAGCAGCACCGCACCGCCCCACTCCCCGCCCAGTCCCAAGCCCTGACCGAAACGGCACAGGGCCAGCAGCACCGGCGCGACCACGCCGATCGAGGCGTAGGTCGGCAGCAGGCCGATCAGTATGGTCGACAGCCCCATGGTCAGCAGCGCCGCGACCAGCGTCGCCTTGCGGCCGATGCGATCGCCGAAATGCCCGAACAGCGCCGAGCCCACCGGTCGCGCGAAGAACGCCAGGGCAAAGGTCGCGAGCGATTGCAGTGTGGCCAATGCCGGATCGCCGGCTGCAAAGAACAGTCGTGGAAATACCAGCACCGCGGCGGTGGCGTAGATGTAGAAATCGAAGAACTCGATCGTCGTGCCGATCATGCTCGCGAACAGCACGCGCCGGGTATTCACGGTCCCCCGATTGGAGTGGATGCCGTCAGGCAACTGTGTCCGCCTTCATTCGATTACGGGAAGCCGGCTCACCCGTCAGTGTCGGACCGGGCTCTCAGTGCGCGCCCGTAGCGCGCGCCGGTAAGGCAGCCAGTACGCGAATATCGCGCGCACCGCCGGCGCGATACGCACCGACCAGCTCGCATGCATCGCTTCTTCGCCGCCCGCTTCGAGCTGGCGCCAACCCGCGCGGGTACCGAAGAGCTCCAGCGGCTTCAGCAGATCGGGTCGTTCGCGCTTCAAGGGCTTCCAGCCTTCGCTATCCAGACGCATGCCCCTGATGAAGCCCTCGCACCATTCGTCGACGATGATCACCTTTTTGTCGTTCAAGGGCGATTCGTAGAATGAAGGCTCGAAGGCGTCCGGGTCCTGCTCGAAGCAGATGGCGATTTCGTTGTACAGTCCCATGACGAGTCCGACAAAGTGGTTGAGCTCCTCGAGATTCCTGAACTGCGGCTTGCCCTTGCCCCATACCGACGGCAGCCACAGCTGCGGGGAGATCAAATTCGGGCCAATGACGATGGCCGTGAGGAATCCCTCCAGCGTTACCACATCGACGATGCCGTGGCGTTTTTTGCGCAGCCACAAATTGAGCTGCTCGAAGTCATCGTCGGAGAACAACGGACCGGCAACGCTTTCCATTTTCAGATAGTCCGCCCCTAATCGGGTCGCTCATGCGCGGCGGTCGCGGCCGCCATTGGGCGCAACCGGGCCACGCTGCAGATGCCGGCGAGCAACGCCAGACCGGCCGCGAGCAGCGCCGGCACCGGCCCGCTACCGACGCCGACCGACAGCAGCGCGGCGAGCAGCGTCGCTCCGAGCGTCTGGCCGGTCAAGCGCGTGGTCGAGATCAGTCCGCCGGCCGACGCTGCACGCTCGTGCGGCGCGGAATGCACGATCAGCCGCGCGTTGGGCGCCAAAAACAGGCCGAACCCCGCGCCTGACAGCGCCATGCGCCAGACCAGGTCGAAGTGCGTCAGATGGGCGGGAAGAAAGGCGAGCAACAGCAACGCGGTGGTCGCGATCGCCATGCCGATGCCGCCGAGTATGCCGGCCGGAAAGCGATCCGAGAGCATGCCGGCCAGGGGCCCTACGAACACGATCGCCAGCGGCCACGGTGTGATCATGGCCCCGACCTCGCCCGGCAGGAAACCGTAGTGCTGCTGCAGCCGGAAAGGCAGCGACAGCATCACCGTCATCGAGGCGATGAAAACGAACAGGCCGCCGAGCGCGGACAAACCCAGCGCCGGCCGCATCAGCAGATCGACCGGCAGGATCGGAATCTTCGAGTCCAGCTCGCGCCGTACGAACACGACGGCAATCGCGACGCCGGCGCCGACCAGCGCCGCGGCGATCAGCAGTGAGCCGCCATGCACCGCACTTTCCAGCCCCCAGATGATCAGCCCGAAAGTCAGGGCGCACAGCAGCGCGGCCACTACATCGTAGGGCTCTTCGCGCGCTATCGGCTCCGGCAACGCCCGCCGGCCGAGCAGCAGCGACAGCAGTGCCAGTGGCGAGGCGGCGGCGAAGATCCACGGCCAGGACGCCACCGAGAGCACCAGGCCGCCGAGCGTCGGGGCGATGGCGCTTGAGCTGGCCACGACCACATTGCTGATGCCAAGGCCACGTCCGAGCTGGCGCGCAGGATAAGTTGAGCGGATCAGCGCGCTCGACACACTCAGAGCCGCGCCCGCGCCCAGCCCCTGCATCGCGCGCACCACGAGCAGAAACGCCAAGCTCCTGGCGAAGAAGCACAGCACGGTCGACACCAGGAACAGCAGCTGGCCACATTGATAGAGGCGGCGCAGGCCGATGCGCGAGCCGAGCGCTGAGAACGGCAGCAGCGTCATGACCAGCACGAGCTGATAGATGGTAACGACCAGCACCGCCGCGGAAGGATGCACGCCCAGGTCGTGCGCCAGCGTCGGCAGCGCGACGGTCACCACCGAGCCATCGATCACGGCGAGGGAGGTGCCGAAGGAAATCGCCAGGATTGCCAGATAGCGACGGGGAGTGGGCAGGCCATCCATCAGTTCGATTAGGCTGGTTCGCGGGTGCAGTGGGCTGCGAGTGGATGATTGTTGTAGGACATTGAAACCTCAACCGGGATTTTCAGCTGCACTCCGATCGAAACAGCTTAGCAAACCCGAGCCGCGCCGACCGATATAGGAGTAAACTCGCAGGCGCGCGGTCATCGTGGCGTGTTCTCGCCAAGCCTGCGCCGGAGGCAGATTTTCCGTGTTGCTCGAGAGTTCACTGGTGATATTGCTGGGCGCAAGCGCTTTCTTCTGGTGGCGGCAGCATAGTGCGCGCCAGCAAAATGCTGTGCTGCGCGCCGAACTCGTGAAGCTACGCGGCCGCCTGCGCGGCCGGCGGCCGTAAGCAGGCTATAAGCACCTGTCGATGTTTGCTGATCGCTGATGCGGCGCTTAAAAATCGTCCATCGCACCCGTTACGAATTTCCAAATACGGTGCGGCTGGGCCCGCACCGCCTGCTACTGCGCCCGCGCGAAGGCCACGAAGTTCATATCGAGTCCTCGCTGCTCGAAACCTCACCGGCGGCCACGCTGCATTGGCTGCGCGATATCTACGACAATTCGGTGGCGATCGCGACCTTCGCGCTGCCCACGACACAGCTCATGATCGACAGCGAGGTGGTGGTGCAGCACTTCGACGTGGCGCCGCTCGACTTCCTGGTGGCCGATGAGGCCGTGAATTATCCGTTTCGCTACGATCCCGACACGGCCGCGGTGTTGCGGCCTTATCTGGTCGACGTGCAGGCGCCGGTCGAACAGGAGGCGCTGCGAAGCTGGCTCGCCCAGCGCTGGCACGTGGGCGAAAAAGTGCAGACCTACACCCTGCTGGAGCGCCTGTGCCGCGATATCCCGCAGACCCTGACGTATCAGGCGCGCGAATATCCCGGGGTACAGACCGCCGCCGAAACACTGGCGCGCGGTGCCGGCTCCTGCCGCGACTTTGCCAGCCTGTTCATGCTGGCGGCGCGCTGCCTGGGATTGGCCGCGCGTTTTGTCAGCGGTTATCTGAACGCGCCGCATACCGGCAGCGGCGCGACCCACGCCTGGGCGGAGGTCTATCTTCCCGGCGCGGGCTGGAAAGGGTTTGATCCCACGCTCGCCGAGATGGTCGGCAGCAAGCACATCGCCGTGGCGGTGGCGCGCCGGCCCGATGTCGTGTCGCCGGTCGCCGGTACGTTCTTCGGCCCGCCCGGCGCCAGTCTATTCGTGGATGTCGACGTGAGCGCGCTCGACGGCTGAACGCTGCGGCCGCGCTACCTGCCGCTTACCACAGGCTGACGCGCTTGTCCGGCGCCAGGTACATGCGGTCACCCGGCTTGACGTCGAAGGCCTCGTAGAACGGCTGCTGGTTCATCAGCGGCAGGCTGCCGCGGTACATCTCGGGCGAATGCGGATCGGTCTTGAGCTCCATGATGGTCTCATTGTCACGGCTCTTATCGCGCCACACCTGGGCCCAACCCATGTAGAAGCGCTGATCACCCGTGAGCCCGTCGATCACCGGGGCTGCACTGCCACCGAGGGAGAGCTTGTAGGCCTTGTAGGCGATGGCGAGGCCGGAGTTGTCGGCGATATTCTCGCCCAGCGTCAACTCGCCATTGACGTGATAGCCGGGCACGGGCTCGCGAGCACCGTACTGTTTCACCAGCGCGTGCGTCCTGGCTTTGAAGGTGCGGAAATCGGCCGGGCTGAACCAGCCCGGGGCACCGAGCAGGTTGCCGTCGCCGTCGTACTGGCTGCCCTGGTCGTCGAAGCCATGGCTGATCTCGTGGC
>Ga0302326_10023727_pt1 | contig 12491 bp, 10 predicted proteins | sample Palsa_T0_3_FD_202264 | JGI IMG/M metagenome (GOLD analysis project Ga0302326, IMG submission 202264) | Peat permafrost microbial communities from Stordalen Mire near Abisko, Sweden - Palsa_T0_3 | ecosystem: Environmental > Terrestrial > Soil > Palsa > Peat permafrost | place: Sweden: Abisko... | reverse complement strand
GCCTACGACCTCGCTTCGTTTTCCGCCGAATTGAGCCGCCTGGACCAAATCCTTCAGGCCAAGCCCTCGCCCGAAAAAATCGCCGAGTTTCGTAGGGAGCTCCCGGCCAGTTGGGAAGTGTCCACGCCGCACCGAATTTTTTCCATTTCCACCAAACCGCTGCAAGCGCAACTGCACGGCTCGTCGCCCATGAAAGCGGCATTTTGGATCGAGCACCTGCAGGTCGAAATCGAAAGTTTCCGGACCAGCACCGGATCTTCCGTTGCCGCCCAGCAGGAACTCGACAAGATCCTGGCTGGCCCGCAATTCTCCGGGGTGCGCCCGCCAACCCCCTGGGCTCTGCTTCGCGAGCGAATCGAAGCGTGGCTCGAGAGACTGCTGCTCAAGCTGTTTGGCGGCATTTCCCGGCATCCCATCGGCGCCCAGATGCTCTTCTGGCTCGCGCTGATCGCCGGCGTCGGCTTCGTGGCCCTCCAGGTTTTCCGCTACTTCAACACTCAAGATGGCCTGGGCGCGTTCCGGCCGGAATCGTCGGTCGTGGCCAGCCGCAGCTGGCAGGATTGGATTCGAGTAGCCCGCCAGGCGGCCGCTGCCGGTGATTTCCGCGAAGCGGTGCATTCCGCGTATTGGGCTGGAATCGCACGCCTGGAAGAAACCGGCGTGTTGCCGCGCGACCGCACCAAAACGCCGCGTGAATATCTTCGGCTGGCCAATACGCCGCCGCGTCCTTCCACCGTCAGCCCGCCGCGGATCTATGCCGAACCCTTGGCGGCTTTGACCCAACGCCTCGAACGCATCTGGTACGCCAATCGCACCGCCAGTTTGGACGACTTTAACGACTCGCTACGCCAATTGGAGGCGCTCGGATGCCCCTTGGAGTAGTCGAGTCCGACCGCAAGCTGCTTATCGCCGGTGGCGCGCTCCTGCTCCTCCTGCTGGGCGCTTCGGTTGTTTTCGCGCCGCCGACGAATACGCTGCCCTCACCCATCCCTTCGACCTATTCCTCCCAATCCGACGGCGCCGAAGCCGCCTACACCCTGCTCGTGCGGCTGCACTACCCGGTCCGCCGCTGGGAAGATCCGCCGACGGAACTGCCCGGCGATGCCGATGCCGCCAACGTTCTGCTGATTCTGGCCGACCCCACCGAGACGCCCTCGGCCAAAGAGCGCGTGGCCATTTTCGATTTTGTCGAGCTGGGCGGCCACGTCTTGTTCACCGGACGGAATATCCGCCAATTTTTCCCCGCCGCCGATATTTCAGAAGCTACGCCCGATCCCACTTGGACGTCGTACTCGCCCAACCTTCCGAGCGGCGCCGCGCACGATGCGGCGCGTATCAGCATTCAGCCCGAGGCGTACTGGGGAAATCTCACGGAAGAGCAACTCGCCATCTACGGTGCCCCCGAATCCACGGCTGTCGTTTCCTGGACCCAGGGCGACGGCTCGGTTACCTGGTGGGCCGGGCCCACGCCCCTCACCAATGCCGGCATCTCTCGCGACGACAATCTCACTTTCTTTCTGAATTCCGTTTCCAATTGGTCGAAAGACTCCCATTACCACATTTACTGGGATGAATATTTTCACGGCCAGCGCAGCTCGCTGTGGAGCTACGCGCGCAGTACCGCGCTGGTTTGGGGCCTGCTGCAAATCAGCCTGCTCGCCGGAGCGGTGCTGCTGACCTTCAGCCGCCGTAGTGGTCCGGTGTATGCGCCGTCCGTCCGCTCCCGCTTGTCGCCGCTCGAGTACGTGGACACGCTCGGTGGTCTGTATCAGCGCGCCGGGGCCGCGTCCGCCGCCGTTTCCGTTTCGTATCTGCGGCTGCGTTATTTGCTCGCCCGGCAACTGGGGCTGCCGAACGATTTACCAGACGCCGAACTGGCGCGTTCCGCCGAAGAACGTCTGGGTTGGAAGAATTTCGCCTCGGAAAATATTCTGGGCCGCGCTTCGGGCGCCAGCCGCGATTTGAACCTGCGCAATCGCGAAGCCCTGGAGTTGGTCCGGGGGTTGGAACGCTACACCGCCAAGCTCGAAGCCCACTCGCAATTTCGTCAGGAGAAAACCTAATCGTGGAACACTTGTCCGCACTGGCAACGCAGGTTCGTACCGAATTGTCGAAAGTCATCATCGGCCAACGCGACGTGGTCGATCAATTGGTGCTCGTGCTGGTCTGCGGCGGCCACGCGGTCATGGAAGGCGTTCCCGGACTGGCCAAGACCCTCACGGTCAAATCGCTGGCGCGCATCTGCGGCCTCGGCTTTCAGCGCGTGCAGTGCACCGCGGATCTGATGCCTTCCGACGTGACCGGTACCAATGTCTTCGATTTGAGCAAAAACACTTTTTCCATGCATCGTGGTCCCGTGTTCACCGACTTGCTGCTGGTCGATGAAATTAATCGCACCTCGCCGCGCACCCAAGCCGCGCTGCTCGAAGCGATGGAAGAGCGCCAGGTCACCATCGACGGGACCCGCTACCCGCTGCCCGAAAACTTCACGGTCTTCGCCACCCAGAATCCCATCGAGTTTGAAGGCACCTATCCGCTGCCGGAAGCGCAACTCGATCGCTTCCTGCTGAAAATTCACGTGGGCTATCCCTCCGCGGAGGACGAAATCGAAATCCTTTCGCGCTACGAAATGGGATTCGATCCCCGGCGGCTGAACGAAATTGTTTTGGCGCCGCTGGAGCCCGCGCTTCTGGCCGCCGCACGGCGGGAAGTCGAAAGCGTGCGCGTCGAGCCGGCGCTGCGTTCCTATGTGGTTTCGCTCGCGCGGCGCACCCGCGATTGGCCTTCGATTTCTCTCGGCGCCAGCCCTCGCGCCGTCATCGGCCTGTTTTTTGTGGCTCGCGCGCTCGCCGGAATGGACGGCCGCGACTACCTGTTACCCGACGACGTAAAAAATGCGGCGCTGCCCGTATTGCGTCACCGCATTTTGCTGAAACCGGAAGCCGATCTGGAGGGCCTGACTTCCGATCAGGTCATCCGCCAGGTGATCGGCGCCGTGGAAGTGCCTAAATAAGCGAACCTAAATGAGCGAACCAAAGTGAGCCTCGCGCCATGAACGAGCCGCGACCCTTTGCTCCTCCGAAAATTGTCGCCCCGTTTCAGTCTTTGGGCCGGCTGCCTTTCGGTTTCGGTCCACGATTTTTCGTTGTGCTGCTCCTGGGCCTGATCTGGATTGTTCCGGCCTGGTGGTCGCCGCGGATGATCGGGCTGCTTTTTTTGTGGGATGCCCTGGCGCTGGTCGCTTTCGTTTTCGACGCCGTACGGCTTCCCCGCCCCCACGAACTGGAAGCGTCTCGCCTCTGGGAACATGCCCCTTCGCTCGCCACCCCCTCCGAAATCGAGCTGGCCATTGAGAACTCCGCCAATGTGACGATTCGCTGCGCCCTGATTGACCAAACGCCCGTTTCGTTTCGCATTTCCCCGCCGGTCCTGGAAATGCTCGTACCCGCGCGCGCCCGCCAAAAAACCACTTATCCGATCTTGCCTCGCCAGCGCGGCGACGTTCGCCTCGGCCGTCTGTTTGCCCGTTATCAAACCGCGCTCGGGTTTGCCCAGCGCTGGGCCGCCGCCGAGCTTTCGCAGGTGGCTCGCGTCTTGCCCGACCTCGAGCAGGCTCGGCAACACGCCTTGTACCTGATCCGCACCAAACAAGTGGAAATGGAAAAACGCCGTAGGCGCCAACGCGGACACGGCCGCGAATTTCAAAGTCTGCGCGACTATCGTCAGGGCGACGATTTACGCGATGTTTGCTGGACGGCAACCGCGCGCCGCCACCATCTCACCACCCGCGTTTTCGAAATCGAGCGCAGCCAGGTCGTGTGGATTGTGCTCGACGCGGGTCGCCTGCTGCGAGCCCAGGTGCAGCAGCAAGGTACCGAGCTGCGTCTATCCAAGCTCGACTACGCCGTCAATGCCGCGCTCTCGCTGGCCCAGGTCGCTACCCAGTGCGGTGACAAAGTCGGCCTGATCGCCTATGGCCGGTCCATCCAGCAGAGTATCCCCGCGGCTCGCGGCGCGGTTCATCTGCGCACAATCGTCGATGGTCTCGCGCAGGTTCGGGGAGAAGCTTCGGAAGCCGACCACTCCGGCGCAGCGCGCGCCCTGCTCACGGAACAACACCGCCGCAGCCTGGTCGTATGGATCACCGACTTCGCCGAGACGCCTACCGTCCCGGAAGTGATCGAATACGCCATGCAAATTACGCGGCGACATCTGGTCGTTTTCAGCGCGATGAATCAGCCCGATCTCACCCATCTCGCGCAATCCGTTCCGCAGAATTTCAAGGACATGTACCGCCATGCCGCGGCTCTGGAAATTTCGCATCGGCGCGATTTGCTCTTGCGCGGGCTCCGCCAGCACGGCGTTTTCGCCTTCGAACTGGTTCCCGGCCTGCTGGCCTCGTCGCTGGTGAATCAGTACCTGGATATCAAAGAGCGGAATCTACTGTAGGGCGCGGGGGCCTGGTGCGTGCCATGAAGAAAAGATATGTCATCAGCGCGGCAAACAGCACCGCGGCCAGACTGAACTTTATCGCGATGGGCACCGCGCTCGGCGAAAAAAATCCCTCGATCACGCCCGCGACAATCAGCATCGGAACCGTACCCAGCAAAAGCCGCGTCGCTCGTCCGCCGGCTTCCTCCAGCGAAGCGCGCCTCGGCAGCAGCCCCGGAAATAACAGGCCCCGCGCAATTTCCAAGCCCGCGCCTCCGGCGATAAAAATAGCCGGCAACTCCAGCACGCCGTGCGGCGCCACAAAACTCCACAGTTGCAAAGCCATTCCCGCGCGCGCCGTGGCCGCTCCGATCACGCCCAGCAGCAATCCATTCACCGCCAGCATCCAGATCGTTCCCAGGCCTCCCGTGATTCCCAGCGCGAACATGCTGAAAGCCACCGAAAGATTGTTGGTCATGATTCCCGAAGACGCCAAAGGCTTAATCGTGACGATCGAATCGGTCCACATGTGGTGTTGTTCAATGGTTTCAATCATCGCCGGGCCCAGCAGCCGGTACGCGAAGGACGGGTCGCGCAGCGTCAACATCCACGCGGCGATCATCGTAACCAAAACCAGAGCCGCCGCCAGTAGAGTCTGCGGCAGCGTCTCCCGGAACAATTGTGGGTAGGTGTCGCGGTAGAATCGCACGATCGCGCTCACCTTGGGCTTGTGTCCCATGTATATCAAATTGTGGCTGCGCCCGAGGAGTTGGTTCAGGTAAAAGGTCAGTTGCCGGCTGCTCACATCTTCGCGCACCGTCCCGAGGTCCGATGCCGTTTGACGATACAATAGCCCCAGTTCCTTCAGCTCCTCGTGACTCAGCGTCGCGATGCCGTTGCCCGATCGCTGCACCAGGTGCTCCAGGCGCGCCCAATACGGTTTTCGTTTCTCCAGCCAACGGATGGTTATCATGTCTTTGAACCCGCCCGCCCCTCAAGATGGTCTGGTTTCGTTTGTCGACAAGCTTACCATCGAAACTCCGGAGCAGACTTCGCTCGATTTCGCCGTTGCCGGCATCGGCAGCCGTTTTATCGCGCTGGCCATCGACATGTTGATTCAGACGGCGATCGGGTTGGTGATTGGCATCGGTGGAGCATTTGCCGTCGTGGCGCTGGAGAAGATTTGGCCCGGGGCCGCTATGTGGGGTTTCGCGCTGCTCGGCTTGTTCTTCTTCTTTCTTTATTTCGGGTATTTCGCGCTCTTCGAAATCATCTGGAACGGCCAAACTCCCGGAAAACGCCGGGCGAAAATTCGGGTGATCAAAGCTTCCGGGCGTCCCCTGACTCCGGCGGAATGTATCGGCCGCAACCTGATGCGCATCGTGGACTGGATGCCCAGTCTCTACGCCGTCGGAATTGTGAGCGCGCTCCTCACCAAAGAAAACAAGCGCCTCGGTGACCTGGTCGTCGGCTCCCTGGTCGTTCGCGAGACCGCCTTCACCGACATCCGGCCCACCTGGCATCCCGCGCAGGACCCGGCTTTTTCCAATCTCCCGCCGCTCGGCGCGGTTCAGCTCAGCGCCGCCGATTGCGCCTTGATCGAATCCTTCCTCAGCCGTCGCTCCGACCTCGAGCCGAACGTGCGTTCCTCGATGGCGGACGGCATCCTTCGTCGCCTCAAGCCCAAGCTGACCCTTCCGGTAGAAAACACGCTGTCGACCGAAAAGCTCCTCGAAGCGATCATCCACGAACGCCGCACGACCGGCCGCTACACCTAGCCCTAGCGCAAGCTTCGGGCAACTAGTGAGCATTGCCAGACGATTAATTCCCTTTGCGGTTATCAGTCTTGCACAATGAAATCGGGGAAAGTGGCACGATGAAAAAACTCCTACTCAGGTCGGTGCTGGCGGCGGTTTTGATTGGTCCCGCTGTAACGTTTGTCTGGACAGTGGCTTCCACGCGGGTGACGGTCAAATACGAACCGGGAGTCAGCGAAGAAGAATTTAAAGCGTACAAAACCCGGTCAGTTTCTGAGCTAGACGCTTTTCTAAAGTCAAGGCAGGTCAAGTTCTCTCGCTCTCAATGGCTGCGAGAATCTATGGGTTTCGGTTTGCGCTGAACGCGCTTGAAGATTTTTCGGAGAATCCCGGCGCTATTGGCGGCGATAGCCAGATCGCCATCAGACTGTACGTCAGCCGGCAGGCGACGTCTGAGGCTTGGTTGATGTTGACAATGCGAGTGCCATCACGGCTCCCGCGTAGGAAGAGACTGAGGCAAAATCTCTTCCTCTACTTACCTATTCAGTGCTGGGGGAGAAATTTGTGTCGCTGGGAGACCAAAATAATTTCGCTCTTAGCGTTGCTAGCTCATACGGTGCTTAGTGCACGTTGTTTAGTGCGAAGGCGACGATCCTAGATGGGCCTTTCTCAGACCAGAGCGACTTCGCGATCGAAATCGGGCTTCTTCTCGGCGTGGAGCTTCAGGGCCACACCGCAAGCAGTCGCGATCCGCTCAAGCATGGCCAGGGAATGGCCTGTGTATTCGGCATCCTCCAAGCGAGCGATTACAGATTGCGTCGTGTCGATTCTCTTCGCGAGTTCCACTTGGGTCATATCAGCCTCTTCCCGCATTTCTCGGACCAAGAGTGCCAAGTCGATTTGATGCAAGGTTCGTTCAAAGCTTCTTCGGTACGTAGTGCCCTTGCGCATCTTGCGCTCAACGATTTCGGTGTGACGGTCACGTTTCATATTGCCAACTCCTTCAAAATGGCCTCTCGTTCTTTCACGGATACTGGATACCGGTTTCTGTGCTTTATCCAAACCTTCCTGAGCTGCTCCGCCCGCGCAAGCTCGGCGGGCGGCGTCTGCTCTGTCTTTTTCTGAAAGCCCGAAGTAATCACAATCAGCATTCCCGGCTGATAAAAGAACAGCACCCGAAAGATGCGGTCGAATTGTTTGACTCTTAGCTCGAAGATGTCATTCGTAAGCTTTTTTACAAACTTGCCTTGCATCCGGTTGCCATAAATACGCAGCCGCTCAATAAAAGCGTCCACGCGAGCAGCAGCCTTGTCGTCCAGCGAATCCACGAATTCTCGGGCTGGCATACGTCCGTTTGGCAGCTCTACATATTCGATTCTGAACTCTTCTGCCGCAGGGCTCATTCGTGATCTCGCTTAATATAGCAACAATGCGATATAACGTCAAGGCTGAAAGTGTCTTACGCGCCAGCTACAAAGCGTTCGATTCTGGTAAGAGTTGAGATACTCTTCATGTCGTCGTAGCGAGCCTTGGACAAATAGGTGGTTCACGTCATTTCGTACTTGACAAAGTATACAGCATGGGTATTCTTGGGATGACTAAATATTCTATTTCAGAAGCCGCGCGGCAGTTGGGAGTTCAGCGACGAACTCTTTACAAGTGGATTCGAGAGAAGCACGTTCCAGCTCCGACTACGCAGATCGTCGCGGGCGTCCGCATCACCTATTGGACGGAAAAGGGCATGAAGAGACTAAGGGCACACAAGTCCGCATCGTATTGGGGCAGGGGTAAGAAACGCAACAGAACTAAAAAGGCCTCTCACTGAAGAGTTAAAGCGGGACGCGCGGGTGTTACCCACTGATGACGGTGCAAGAGCAACGCTCGGAGATCCAGCAGTTCCTTCGAGGGCTGCCAGATCGACGGAAAACGGTCTTCCACCAGCAACTTTAAAAGCAGCTCGGCGTCTCGCCGATCATGCTTCTGTCTGCGGGGTTCGGCTGCTCGGATCGTCGCCGGATGACCAACTTCACAGTCGATCCCCAGCTCTTCCATCAGGTTCAAAAACCACTTCATCGAGCCGGTCGCTTCGATGCCTACTTGTACCGGACCCGGAAGCTTCGAATAAAACTCCCGCACGCTTTTGCCTTCGTGCGCCAGAGTCTGGTTTACAACTTCGCCTGTCTCGGTATCTAGCATCGCCAGGGTTTGCTGGCGAGCATGCAAATCACATCCTATAATCCGCATCTCGGCCTCCTTCGGTCCGAGCACTGTTGGGGTCAACACCGAACAGTCTACTCGGCACGCTGCGAGGCCGACGTCGTTATGGCATCAATCAGGCACTGAATCGAGCGGAGTTTCGGCTAGAGTTTTGATAGCGTCACTCGCGACGTTCCTGTTGTTTCGCGGTCGTCGCGTAACACAGTCAAACGTGCCACTGACGCTGAAACCCCTCACTTATCGATACGAACGATAGAAACGTTGAATGGGAGTTAATGAAGTCCTTACGTTCGCTTTATGGGTCCCTTACGTTCGCTTCGGTAGCCTCGTCCCAGTTAAGTTGGGGGTGCTGCCGTGAAGCAATTCGGTTCCGTTCCAGAATTGGCTTTTTCCGCCTTGGTTTGCCTACTTCTCGTTCTTGCCGCTTTGCTTCCGTGGGCCGGGCGCACGGGCGCGCAATCCACTTTCGGAGGCTTGCGAGGTTTGACCCTCGATGTCACCGGCTCGGCGGTGCCGCAAGCGGAGATTACCGTGCATGGGATGGACGACAACAGCGATCATCAAGCGAACAGCGACAATGATGGCGCATTCGAGATTGAGAATCTGAAGCCAGGCCGGTACCGCGTCACCGGGCGAAAGCCTGGTTTCGCCGATGCGCTGGTCCCCGAATTCGCGCTGGAAGCTCGGCAGGATTTGCGTATCACTCTGACTTTTGCCGTGGCGGGCCAAAGCCAGACGGTCGAGGTGAGCGCCATCGCCGAACAAATAAATACGGAGAATGGCACGCTCGCGGGCAGCTTGCAGAGCCAGCAGCTAACCCAGCTTCCCCTGAATTCCAGGGCGGTTTCGACCAGCCCGCTCGCGGCCCTCGAGCTTTCTCCCGAGGTACAGTACGACTCCCAGGGAAATATTTCCATTGGAGGAGCGACCTCCGCGATGGTCGGTTATTCCGTCGACGGTATCTCCACCGCAAACGTGCGGCAGAACGGCGCGCTCCAAGATGCCTATCCTTCGTCCGAGGGCATTGAAGAACTTAGGGTCACCGCGTTCAATAACAACGCCGAGTTTGCGCAAATTGGTGATGTGACTTTTACCACCAAGAGTGGGACGAACGCGTATCACGGGAGCCTGTTCGAGTATTTACAGGATGACGCGTTCGATGCCAAGCCGCTGAACTTCAGCGACAAAGCGCCGAAACGTTTCAATACCTTCGGCGGAAGCCTCGGTGGACCCGTGGCCCTTGCCAAGTTGCTGCCTGGCGACGACAAAACATTTTTCTTCTTTGACTATGAAGGAAATCGCCGAAGCATCTCGACGACCGAGCAGTATCTGGTCCCGACTCAGGCGGAAAGGAACGGCGATCTGAACGGATTTATCACCGCGAGCAATCCGACGCCTTTTACGAATCCTGCGACGGGACAACCCAGCGCGATTTTGATTGATCCCACAACGCATCAGCAGTTCATGGGCTGCAGCGGGAACCAGCCAAATGTGATTTGCGGTTCGGGCGTCAACAGCCGAATCAATCCAGCCACGCAGAACCTGCTGAATTTTTATCCGCTGCCGAATGCGAATCTGAGCGTGCCTAATCCTTCGTTCAATTACGAAACACTGGTGCCCACTCCCGCGGATACGAATGGTTGGGACGTACGGCTCGACCGGACCATTACCGCCAAGCAGCAGGTATTCGCGCGCTTCAGCTGGAAGAATTTGCTCAGCGACGTGGCCAACCCTCTGCTGCCAAACGATGTGGATACCGAGCACAATCGCAGTCTGTTGGTTTCCTACAACTATGCGATCAGTCCGAAGTGGGTGAATGAATTCCGCTTTGGTTTCACCAACGCTCTGACCAATGTGAACTTTCCGATTCTCGGAAGCCAAGCAATTTCTCAACTCGGCCTGCAGGGAATCGATATAAGCCAACATCCCACCGGCGAGGCCTTTCCCACTTTTAATTTTAGCGACGGAAGCGGCTTTACCCCGATCGGAAGGGACCGGGCCGGAATCACGCAATCGAAAACTCTGGAGCTTACCGATAATCTGACGCGCCAAATGGGCAAACACACTTTGCGGTTCGGCGTGGATATTCGCAAAGTGAACTACCAGGACCTGATGTACTTCTCGCCTTCTGATGACTACGGGTTGTTTACCTTCAATCAAGGCGTCTTCACCGGAAGCGCTTTTGGCGACGCTCTATTGGGCGCGCCGAACACTTCATTTTTTGCGATTACCAGCCCGCAGGTTCATGCCCAGGCGATCCAGCTTGGCGTTTATGGCCAGGATGAGTGGCAAGTCAATGACCGTCTTACCGTGAATTTTGGGCTGCGCTGGGAACTGTTGCCACCCTTCACCGAAAATATCGGCGACTTGGGGAGTTTCGATCCTCGAAACAATAGCGTGCTCGTTCCGGACAGTTTGCAGAAGACACTGGCCAGTTCGCCCGCGTTTCAACAGCAGTATCAAGGATTTCTGGAATCGTTCAACGCGTGTTCACTGGGGCAGGGCGCTCCCTGCACCAACGTGTTGACGGCGAGCCAGGATCATCTGCCCCAAGGCTTGCGCCAACTGTACAAGCGCGATTTCGATCCGCGAATCAGCGTCGCCTTCCGTCCGTTTCGCGACAATAAGACCGTCATGCGCGCTGGATTCGGAGTGTTCACCGTCTCCACACTCGGTCCCATGTCCTTCAACAATGCGGGGAATCCGCTTTCGGTGGTTAAGACCAATGCGAACCATGTTGGCGGGCAGCCCCAATTCCAATTTCCGGCGACGGCGCCTCCGGTCAGCATGGTTGTCTTTGGAGGCGGCACCCTGGATCAGGCCAACGATCCGCGATTCCGCGATCCGCAAGCCACGCAATGGAATTTCACGGTGGAACGGCAAGTTACCTCCAGCACCTTGCTGCGCGCCAGTTACGTGGGAATGAATTCGTACCGCCTCGCGGTGACCGAGGATTTGAATCAGGTTCGTCCCAGCTCCACTCCGTACTCGGCCGGCAATACGCCCTATCCGAACTGGTTTACGCTGCTCTCCACCGAAAACGCAGGCTTCGCGAATTATCAAGCGGTGCAGGTGGAAGCGACACATCACATGGGGAAGGGATTATTCTTCCAGGCAAATTACACCCTCGCGAAAAATCTGAGCGATGCGCAGGGCGATGCTCCCAACGGATTCACCGGCGAGGTTGCGTACGGCCTGGCAGTTTCCAATCGCTTCGATCTGCGCGCGAACCGCGGCAATGTCGAGGGCACGCCACGAAATCGATTTCAACTGAACGGAATTTATCAGCTCCCGATTGGCTCGGGCCGCAGGTGGCTGGATAACCCGGGCTGGCAGAATCTGCTGATGGGAGGATGGGAGGCCAGCACGGTGACGCTGCTGCAAACCGGTCCCTGGCTTACCCCGACCATTAGTCCAACGCTCGATCAATCCAATACCGACATCGCCAATCGCGCGACGGTCCTGCGGCCGGATTGCATCGGGAATCCGATTCCCGCGCAACGAAGCGCCGCCCAATATTTCAACATCGCTGCTTTTGCTCCGACGCCCACAAATGCCGGCCGCATCGGAAACTGCGGAGTCGGCATATTGGAAGGCCCCGGAACTGTCGCCGTTTCGGCGGGCTTGGGAAAGACATTTCTTCTCGGCGAGAGGTTCAGGCTGCGCTTCGAATCGACATTCACCAATGTACTGAATCATACGAACTATGCGCCGCCTGCCGTGGATATCAGTAACCCGCAGACGTTTGGCGCATTGCAATCGAATCAGACCTCAGCCAACGCAGGGCCGCGAACCGGCCAGCTAGCTCTGCGCCTAGATTTTTGAGGATCAGTTTTAATAAATCATCTTTCAACCAGCGAGCGCCCGTCAGCGGCGTAACTCCTGGTTAGTTCTATAAAAGGAGTCAAGAAAAAAACACCTCTCCTGTGGCCGGATTTTTTCTTGGCTTCCAGCCCACCCCGTTTGAGCAGGATTGTTCTGGCGTTCCGTTCCGGATCTCGGGACGCTGGTTCATTCAGTCAGCGCTTTTGGTTTTCTCTGCCAGCGGTTTTCATCGCTTTTGCGCAACGAAGCCGGTCCGTTCGG
>Ga0302326_10023726_pt1 | contig 12492 bp, 8 predicted proteins | sample Palsa_T0_3_FD_202264 | JGI IMG/M metagenome (GOLD analysis project Ga0302326, IMG submission 202264) | Peat permafrost microbial communities from Stordalen Mire near Abisko, Sweden - Palsa_T0_3 | ecosystem: Environmental > Terrestrial > Soil > Palsa > Peat permafrost | place: Sweden: Abisko... | reverse complement strand
CAACGCGACGAATTGGTCGCCATACTCGGTCCACCCGCCCAACGCCCGCACCCTCTGGAGCGCGGCCGCCCTCATGGAGCACAGGAGCGTGCGATCCCCGGCCAGCCGGGATAGACCTTCCAATAGCGCATCGGAACTGTGCGGCTCGATGATGAATCCCTCGACTCCGTCGGTGAAAAGATCGCTGGCGCCCGTGTTTCTGGTGGCCACCAGCGCGCACCCGCATGCCATTGCCTGCGCCTGCACCAATGCCAGCCCCTCTTCGACGCTCGGCAGCGCCAACACGTGGCTGCGGCTCATAATTTCCTTGAGCTCATGTTGTGGACAGTGCCCGAGGAATTCGACGTTGGCGGTGGGCAGTCGCGATAGAAGGCCCTTTGTTTCCTCCGGAACTTTTCCAACGATGCGCAAGCGCTTTTTCGGGTGATCGAGCCTGGCGAATGATTCCAGCAGGTAGGGAATGCCCTTGCGCAGCGTCACCCCGCCGACGAAGAGCACCTCGAATCTTTCAGGGTCCGGTTCGGCAACGGGCTGGAAGCGGCTCAGGCTTACTCCATAAGGAATCCTGGCCAGCTTCTCATTGGGAAATCCAAAGTCCTTGAAACTTTGCCACACAAATCCGGAGGGAACCGTGATCATGTCCGAGGCTTCATACTCAGCCTGCTCCCGCTTGATCACCCGCGGATCGATTCCTGCGAACGGCAGACCCCAGCGAGCGTACTCATCGCGCAGAATCCGGTCTTGAAAGAGGATGTGGGAGGAGCCGCGGTCGCAAATGTATTTGCTCCCGAGCGCCTGCCGCCGCGTGCCTGAGAGAAGGGCGGCGCCTGAGAGACCTACAAATACATCACACTTCGGCAGGAGCCGGCTCTTTGAAACATGCTTGTCGAAAGCGACCGCCCCCCGCCAGCCAAGCTCCCGATGCAGCGGAGAGCCGTATATATACCTTCCCATGAACATGTAGGGAACATGGTACCATGGAAAGGTATGCACCTTGGCCTTCGGGAGTTCCTCCCGGTTAAGTTTTTGGGGAGGATAGCCCGTAAAAATGCCTCCCAGGCAGCCTCGGCGCTCGAGTTGGCGAGCAAGATCGAAGTGATGAAACTTTCCCACGCAACTCTGGACGATCTTCATATCGGAGGGCCGTGCTTTTGCTCTATACGGCGGGCAGCGCCGCGCCCTTTCTTTCGCGGGTCACGAGAGAGATAAGACGCGCGCGGGTTTCCTCCGATAGGGTCCGCCACTGTGCGATTGCAAGGAGGCCGATCGCCGCCATGCCCAGCGCAACAGGCACCTCCGGGGAGGTGAGCCGGGCGGCAAACACGGCAAAAGAGGCCGCCACGGTCAATACGGATGAAAATGCCAGCCAGAAGGAACGCCACGGGATGGAATATCCGCGCCGTTGGAATTCCCGTTGTGTAAAGAACAGGGGCAGAAGCAGGGAGGCGACCAACTCTGCGGAGACCACCGCGATCCCGGCGCTTCGCAAGCCGGCTGAAGTGGCCAGCGCGTAGGTCGCGCCCAGCACGATGGCGCCTCGCATGAATGTCACCCACCACTGTCCTTTGATGGAGTTTGTGCAAATCAGATAGTTATACCACGGAGAGCCGATCGATTTGAGGCAAACCCCCAGGGCCAGGAGCAGAAAGAGATCGCGTTGGAACGGCAGCTTGCCATGCGTCCAGAGGGCGTAGAGCGGTTCCACGAACAGGATCGAACACAAAAGGCCGGCGTTGACCAACGGTCCCGTAACCAACCAGCAAACCGAGGTCATTTCATTGAGTTTGTCGATCTCATTTCGCGCGTTGTATCTGCTCATCTCCGGAAACAACGGATTCATGATGGTGGTCACGCATTGCATCGCCACGTTCGCCAGCGTGCGCAGCGTGGAGAACATCGGCAGCACCGCGGCGGAGAAGAGGGCGGCGACAAGGGTAAAGAGCCCGGAGGTGCTGGCGTTATCCAGGAGGGAAGCGCCCGTCAACAGCAACGATTTGCCAAATGCGGAGACGGCCAGGCTGAGGCTGGGCGCCCGCAAGCGGATTCCGAAGCGCCTGAGAATGAAAAACATGTCGACCATCATTGCCGCGTTGGTGACGATTTGAATGCTGCCGAAGATAACCGACACCGCAACAAGCCCGGCCCCGCGCTCGACGGCAACCACCATTCCGACGATCAGCAGGACGCGTTGAAGCACGCCCCACCAATTAAATCGGGCGTAGTAGCCGACCGCATAAGTCAGCCGAATGACCAGGCCTCCCACCGAACCGGAAAGTATCCAGCCCACCACGAGAGCCAGCAGGGCCAGCCAGACTGAATTCTGCGCCGCGGGGTTCAGATTGATGCCTAGAAGGCGGCCAAGCATGCTTCCGGAGCGAAGCGCCAGAACCAGCAGCACCTGGAGCGGACCCAGGATGAGAATCGAGCAGAGGCCCGTGCTCAGGAGACGCTCGAGGCGCGGACGATCCGTATGGTAAAGCCGGTTGAACTCGTTGCCGAGATAGTTCTCCTTTCCGGTGTCGATCGTCTGGATCAGGGACTGCACGGCGTTGATGGCGATCCACACGCCGTACAACTCGCCGCCCCAGCGGTGGAGCATCACGGGGACGATGACGATATTCTGCAGGAAAAGGCTGCCAATCCCCGCGACGTTCGAAATGCTCCCGGAAAGGGCGCGGTGTTGAACGGAGGACATCGGTTCAAAAAACGAACGTGCTTGAGACGCGAGGCTTCAAGGGATAATGCCGGATTATCATGATGCGAACCGCGTTGAGCCACCCGTCGATCCCGTTGAGCCTTTGCCCGCCCCGCCCGTCTTCGTCCAAAGGGGCGGAACCGACCGCTTTAGACGCCGGCAGGCGACGCGCAATGCCACTCCGGCATCGTACGCGCCGTCTCCCAGCCAGTGGAACCGGCTCTTCGGCCTTTCGGAGAGCGACAGCTCCAGGGAAGCTCCATAATGCGGACGTGTGCCTTCGAACCGGATGGCCCTGCGCCATTCAGGGGGATAGGCCACATGGAGGTTCTTTGTCTCAGGCGTCCATCCGAGCCATTTGAACCGGTACCACCCCTGGAGATTGAACATGTCCGTCGTATGGCTCCAGGTGGAAATCTTTTGGAGCATCTCCTCGTCGGTGAGTACGTAGCCGAAATGGTGGCAAATACCGGGAAGGATGCCGGTATCATGGCCGTCGGTCGTGCTGCGCTTCCGACTGAAGCGAATGTTGCTATCGCACGGGACGGCGAAACTCGCGTTGTAGTCTACGATCGTCCCGTTGGCGTATTCGACGACGTATTCCGGAGTTTTCCAAAAGTTGTACCACGCGGTTTTATAGGTTCGGGTTTCCTTGACCGCGGCCAGCGCGGCTATGTTCGCCGCCCAGCTTTGCTCGGGGTAGAATTCATCCGCATCCTGCACCAGGAGGTAGTCGCATCCATCCTGCCGCGCCCTATCGAGGCAGGCATTTCGCGCTTGTTCGTCGAGTTCCCAATCTCCATCGATCACGACCGTTTTATGCGCGAAGCGAGTGGCCAGCAGTTCTTCACGCCTGGTGGGATTCGGGGAGTCGCGTTTAGCCGGGTTATAGCCGAAAGCACGGCGGCTATAGGCGATATAAATGCGGTCCACGTGAGGCCCGGCGTTCTCGATGACCGGCCCGATGAATCGGCTGACATTATAGGCAAGCATGTGAACTCCAAGCTTCATGGCGCATGGTTGCCCGGCGCGCCGCTGCTTCGCGCAAGACGGCAGGCGAGCGTGTCCTCGATTTCGTTGTTGGCGGCAACGGCTGCCTGGAGGGCGTCCTCCCTGCGGCTCGGGAACCTGGCGCCCTCGCGGTCCACCCAGCTTTTCATCATGGCTTTCGCCAAAAAATCCTCGGCCGACTTGCTGTAGTAGTGGTTGATTCGCAGACGCTCCACGCTCGGCGGCTCGTGGAACGACCCATACACCCGTTCCCCGGCCTCATTCACCGCCAGAGCGGCTCGACTGTAAAACCAATGGTGCGAGTTTTCGTATTTAATGACTTTTCTCGGATTGACGATCGATTTGACATGCCGGTTGGCCTTCGCGGCGCGAAGGAGGTAATTTTCAGTCACCGAGCCCTCGGGCCGGCGCTCATGGCCGCTGCTGCCAAAATAGATCCAATTGACCGCCACGGCCGGAAACGCTTCAAACTCTGCCAGCACCGCCTTGATATCGGAACCGTCCGGAGTGAAAAGGAATTCATCGGCATCGATGAATGCGATCCATCTGGCTTCATGGCGATAGGTCTCGATGCAGTGGAGATCGGCGCCGGGAGAAGCCGGGACCGAAGGCCAGTCGTGAATCGTAACAATCCCGTCTCGAATATAGGATTGCAGCACTTCCTGAAAATTGTCGGTGCTGTTATTGTTATACAAATAGAAATGCTCGAAGCCGAAGAGCCGATGAAATTCGATCCATTCGCGGAGGTAGCGCGCCTCATTTTTAAAGCGCAAACAAGCCGCCAGCGCGTATTTCATCCCGCCGGCGGGCTCCGGCGATGAAATGATGTCGATGCCGATCGCCACGGTCCTGCCACTTATTCGGGAAACCTCGACCGAGACCTGCTCGCACACGCCGAAGGCGGACGCGCGCAGCCTGAGCAGGAGCCGATAGAGCCACCTTTGCCGCGTAAGCCGCGTCTTGATCGATTTGATGAACACCGGGCTCAAGGCGCGGAAATTGGCGCCGAATTTTCGCGCGCCGGCCGTTCGCGAAGAAGCTGACGGATCCGCAACGGGCATCCGCGTAGTTGTCGCGACTTTCATCATCCTCGCGTCCAAGGCCTAGGTAGCGTCCTTCGCCGCCGTGCCATAGACACCTTTCCCATATTCGCCGGAGTAATAATAGTAGTAGCTTTGGCTCCGTTTGGAGATGTGGTTCATGACGATCCCCGTGGGCCTGGCGCCGGCGTTCTCGACCAGGGCGCATGCACGCTCGATGGCGCGCGCGGGAGTCTTGCCGGCATGGATCACGAAGCAGACGGATTTGGCATGTTTTACCAGCAGCAGGGTATCGCTGACCGCGTGCACCGGAGCGCTGTCGATGACGACCCAGTTGAACTTCCCGGCAGCTTCCTTCAGCAGTTCGCCCAGCGGCGCCCCGGCCAGCAACTCAGCCGGATTGGAAACGTGCCCGCCCGCCGGCAGGACGGTGAGGTTGGGAATGTCGGGGATGGTCCGGCTTGCCTCCTCGAGCGTCGATTTGCCGGAGAGCACCGTATTGACGCCGAGTTTCGGCTGCAAACCGAGCAGCGTTTTCGCGACGCTCGGCAGCCGCAAGTCCGCGTCGATCAAGAGCGTCGGCTGACCGAGTTGCGCCAGCGAGATGGCATAATTGACCGCGCAGAAGCTCTTGCCCTCAGAGGGCACCGCGCTGGTGAAGAGGATCGTGTTTCGCTCCGTTTCGCCGCTCTCGATCGAGAGGGAGGTGCGCAACGTGCGGAAGGCTTCGGCTATGGCGCCCGCGGGCTCCTTGGTAATAAGGTATCGCTGGTCGGACGTCACTTTCGGGATCTCCGGAATGGCGGCCAGCGCGGGCAGCCCGAGCGCCACCTCGGCCGCATCCACGGACTTGAAGGAGGTATCCGCCGAGGAAAGGACGAAGGTAACGGACGCGGCCAGAATGAGGCCCCCGATCATCGAGGCGAGCAGCACGAGCATCTTCTTCGGCTTCGAGGGGGCAAGCGGCAGCATCGCCGGCGTGGCGACTCGAACCTCGTTCGAGCCGATGTCGCGGGTGATTTCCGTCTCCTTTAAGCGCATCCGAACGCCCTCATATAATTGACGGTTCGCATCCACCTCTTCGGCAAGGGCGTTGTACGGGATGGCCACCTTGTCGTTATCGAGCTTCGCTTTTTCCATGACCTTGAGGTCGGCCTCGAATTTAGCCTGGGTCTGGCGCGCGGATTCCGCCGCAATCGCCACGCCTTCCGCCGCGTGGATGGTCGCCTGCGCAAGAGAGGCCTTGAGCCCGGCGAGTTGCGCTTGCGCCTGAATGTAGAGGGGGTGCTTGGGCCGATAACGCTTGGCAAGCTGGTCGAGCGCTGCCGCCGCGTCCGCCACGGTCTTTTGAAGATCGAGCACGGTCGGATCGCTGCTGACGCTGGATATCGTCAGCAACTGGGCCGTCTTATCCCCGGAGTTGGTGCCGTTCAACAGGAGTTGCACCTGGGCATAATCGGATTCGAGCTTGAAACGCTGCTCTTTCGCGTCATTCACCTTGTTATACAAGGCCAGCAGCTTGCTATCGGTGAACTCCTGGCTGTTCTCGAGCGCGACGCCCGGGTGCTGATCCTTGAACGCCTGCGCCTCGTCTTCGGCATAATGCACCTGGCGCTTGAGCGTGTCCGATTCCTCGAGGAGGAACTTGTTCGCCTCGCCCGAGAGGCCGGCCCGCGCGGCCGTGTTCATCCGGACGTACTCGTTGACGACCTCATCGGCGATCTGCTGCGCGAGCACCGGGCTGGGGTTGCTTGCCGTGATGTTGATGAGGCGTGTGCCGCGCACCAGCTTGGCGGTCACCTGATTGCTGAACACCTGGACCATTTCCGCATCGGTATACGGGCTGCCGTCCTGCTTCGGCTTTAACCCGATCTGTTTGGGGGTCAGCTTCATGCTGTCGATCACGCCCAGCAGGAGGGAGGAACTCACCAGGTTTGCCTCGATCGTCTTCAGCACCTCGGCCTGCTCCAAATCCTCCTTGCTGATATCCTCGATGTTCACAAACTTGCTCTCTTCCTGCTCGACCTGCACGACGGTCGTGGCCGAATAGGTTTTTGGGGTGATGATGATATAGACGATCCCCAGCAGGATCATGCCGGCCATGCAGCCGAGCACGACCCACTTTCGATCCATCAGGGTGTAAAAGATTTTCTGGATGTCGATCTCGCCGCTCGATTCCGATTCTGGCGCGGCGCTGGTTTTTGATGATTGGTGCATTGGTAGTCCCTTAAAAGATGCTCTCTGCGACGGTAATGACGTCGCCTGCTTGGATTTCGAAAGAGGCGTTCTCGCCCCTCCCGGCAGCCATTCTTTTGGCGTTCAGGTGAAAGATGGATTCCTGGTCATTGACCTTCCGTTTGACCGTTACGGCCGACGCATTTGCGAGCCGCGTGTAGCCGCCGGCCATGCCGATCGCTTCGAGCAGCGAGACGTTCGAGCGGTCCGGCATCTGGTAGGAGCCGGGTTTCTGCACTTCGCCGAGCACCGTATAGGTCCGTACCGCGTACTCTGTCACAAGCAAGGTGACCTGCGGATTTACAATGTAGTCCTTGTCGAGCAGAGATTGGATGACCTTCGCGGCCGCCAGGGGGGTAAGCCCGCCGACGGTGACCCGGCCGATGAGCGGGAACACCACACCGCCGTCCTGCGCGATCCGGAGGATGGACTCCAGGTCGGGTTCCTGAAAGACTTTCACGTCGATCAAGTCGCCGGGCATCAGGATGTGATCCTCCGAATTGGGCAGGGGTGGGGCGGCGACCTGTGTGCCGGGCACCGGTGCGGCGGCGTAGGGGCCGCCGGGCTGCGCGCCCGGAACCGCCGGCCTGTAAGCGGAGGGAACCGCGGATTGGCCCCAGGCGGGGGCGGCGCCGTTGGACGCCGGCAACTGCGCGATGAGCGGGGCCGGAGCGAGCAGGATGGCGGCGGCCAGTGCGAGCAATGGCGATTTGAATAGGTAAGTCATGCGGTGGATTGGGTTAGAACATCAGGTTGAGGTCGATCGAGGCGCGGCTGTCCTCGAAGCTGTAAGTCGCCAGGCTGGATATGTTATGCCAGTAGTCATAGGCAAGACTCACTGCCATGAACGCGGTAACATGAAAGGCGAGAGAAGCCTCGCCTTCGATCTCGTCGTCCGTGCGCTGGATATCGCCGGCGCCGCTGACGCCGCCGTATTGATCGTGCTCGTAACCTCCCAACAGCGTCAGAGTCACCTTCTGAAAAAGCAACTGCGAGATTGAGAGGGTGCCGCCGGTGGTCACGATATTCTGGGAGGCGTACTCGGCGGAGTTGGTCACCAGCCGCGATGCCTGGAGTTGAATGGTTGTGCCATCCACCGGCGCGTACTTCGCCTGCAGGCCGAACACCGGATTGGTTTCATCGCCGGCTCCTTCGGTGAACTGCCGATACTCGACGCCGCCAAAGAGGTTTGCCGTAGCCTTGCTGCCGGAATCGTAAGCGATGCGGAGCAGCCCCTGCTCGTAGGTTTGATTCGGACCCTCATCCACGGCCACATAGCCGAGAACCAGGCCGGCGGAGACCATCGTCTTTGGCAGGAGCTGGTAATTGAGGTAATTCCGGTCGACGAACTCCGTGGAATTAACCAGCGAACTCAGGTTGTAGTCGTGGGTGATCACATTGAGGTCAGCCTCGAGGCCGGTCCGCGCGGTCATCACATACTGGTTATTCATCGCGATATTGAACTGGGACTCCTGGGCGCGCGTTCCGACGTCCGCGGTCGTGTCTGAAAAAAGCCGGTAATTGGCCTGGAGGTCGCAGGTGAGGTCGCCGAAAGACCACCTGGCTCCGACGGTCGCGTTTTGATTGACGGTGTTCTCGTCCGAGTTTTTGACGAACGCGGTGTATCCCGGCGTATAGCTGGCGAAGAGAAACCGGCGTGAGTCGAAGTCCGGCGTACGCAATTGCTCATAGGTCTCCTCGAACGCGCCCAGCGGCGTCACCTGATCCCGGAAATCGCCCCACCCGACGGCGAGACCCGCCACGACCGTCGTGTAAACGTCGGATACGCGGTTCGTATGGCCGATGAAAATGTTGTCGTCATACGTGGTCCGCACTTCCACGACGGGGGCGACGTCCGGGCGTCCGATGCTTTGTTTGGCCCCGTTGATGATTACCTCCGGCTCGCTGGCTGCCGGAGCTTCCGCGACCGCCGCATCCTGGCTGGGCGGGGCGGAGACCGCTGCGGGGCCGGTTTGGGGTGCACCCGGGGCCTGCCCTATCTGGTCCGGTTCAGCCCAATCGGAGCCCCCGCCAGTCTGATTGGAGACTGCCGTCATATCGGCTGCCGCCGGCAGCAGCCAGCCGGAAAGCCCTCCGATCCCCACGAACACCAGCCACGGAGGAAGACGCAGCCCGAAAGCCGCGAGGACGATTCCGCAGCCTTCCCTCCTGCCCGGTTTGAATAATCGGTTTATCATTTTGGAATCGAAATCATCCCACGATAATACTCAAAATAAATGCGGCGTTGAATTGATGTAAGTCCTTGCTGGGAAACTGATTGCAGGCCCTTACTCGACGGCGAAACCCTGGCGGCTGGTGTCCGCGGCACGGCTCAGAAATACTAATGCGACCCTAAATTTCATTTTCCCTTGGCGCCGGATTGTATCCATTCTTTCAATCAAACGCAAGGGCAAAAGCCCCATCCCATTTTGGCCTTGTGCAACCCGTCCGGACAGGCGGGAATGGGAAAAAGCCGAATTTATGGGAATAAATGGCCTTTTCCTGGTGCGAATATGGATTGCGGGATGCCTGATGATCGCGGCAAGCCCGCGTGGCGTTGCCGCTTCGGCGGCCGGCGAAGTGCAGACCTGCCCGGCTCCGTCTGGAGAAACGCTCTCGAGGCGGTTTTCCGTCACCGCGGGAGGGCAAAACGTGCCGGTCTATGTCGCCACGGTCGAGGGCTCTAATCGAAAGGGTTTTATAGCGGCAGTGGAGGCCAAGCTCGACCCCACGCTGTTCTGTGACGAGGCCGGGTTCGCCTATTTCGACTTAAGGGGCTCGACCAGGGTGGTCGTCACCTGCCCCGGGCGGATCGAGAAAGCAAAGCTCCTGCCGGCTTCCTGCGGGATAACACCTGAGATCGACGGGAACACCCTCTCCTTTGACCTTGGCGGCCCGGCAAACCTCACCCTCGAGGTCAACGGCAATGAAGTGCGATCGTTGCACATTTTCGCAAATCCCTGGGAGGATAATCCGCCCAAAGCCGGCGATCCGAACGTGATCTATTTCGGGCCGGGCATTCACGAAACGGACAACCTGAAGGTCTCCTCGGGCCAGACGGTGTATGTGGCCGCCGGCGCCATCGTTCGCGGAAGGCTTCCGCCCGTGAACAAGGGTGGCGCGGTGCTTGTGCTGACCGGCAGTAATATCACCCTCTGTGGCCGGGGCATCATTGACGGCAGCCTTTACCCGTCCCATAGCCGGAGTCTTCTCCTGATTACAGGCAGCAACATTCTCATCCAGGGCGTGATCCTGCGTGACGCGAGCGCCTGGACCATGCCAATCCGCAGGTCGGACGGCGTCACCGTGGATGATGTCAAGGTATTGGGATATCGCTCCAATTCGGACGGGATCGATATCTGCAACAGCCACAATGTCACAGTGAGCGATTGTTTTGTGCGGACATGGGATGATCTGGTTGTCGTGAAGACGTTCGAAGGGCAGGGAACAGCCGGCCACATTCTCGTGACCAAATGTGTGCTCTGGAACGAACTTGCCCATGCGCTGAGCATCGGCGCCGAACTGCGCGAGGACGTGGACGACGTGCGTTTCGTCGATTGCGACGTAATCCACGACAAAGGCCGCGAGTGGACATTGCGTGTGTATCATTGCGATTCCGGCCATGTTACGAACGTCCGCTTCGAAAACATTCGCATTGCGGAGTCTCCCCGGTTCATTTCACTGTGGATTGGCACCGCGGTATGGAGCCGCGATCCGGAGCGGGGTCACATAGAGAACGTGACTTTCGATAATATTCGTGTGGACAGCGGACCCGCGCAAATTGCGCTTCAGGGCTTCGACGGCACTCACCTCGTGGACAAAGTGGCCTTCGATAACGTATCGATTGACGGGCAACCGCTTCGCCTCAGCCAGATTCAGCAGAATGCGTTCTGTCGAAACATCGCGGTGACGCCATATTCGCCTTGATTGGCAATATCATTTATGAAAGGATCGGCTGTTATGAATTGTCATGGGAGATAATGAAATGGCCGCGGTTCCGGCGATTGCTGAAGAGGGCGTTCGGGCAAGCGTGAGTGCGAAGGGTTCCGCGGAATTGCTGACCGAGGCGCAGATGCGGCATTTTCGCGACCGTGGGTATGTGACGCTCGACGGGGTCGCATCCGCCGCCGAGGTGGCGTACATTCGCAAGGTGATCGAGGCGCTGTTTGCGTCGAAGGCCGGCCACACGGAGGGGGCGCATTTCAATTTCGCCGGGCCGGACGACGATCCGAACGCGCCGAGCTTCCCGCAAATCATCTCGCCGCACAATTACGCGGCCAGCCTGAGGAAGACGGAGTATTACAAGCACGGGTTCGCCCTCGCGCGCCAGATTCTGGGACCGGAGGCGAGGTTTTGCGGCGATCACACACTGATGAAGCCGCCGCTCAAAGGGCCGCCGACGCCCTGGCATCAGGACGAAGCGTTCCGCGCTCCGGAATTTGATTACCAGGAGATCAATATCTGGATGCCATTGCAGCCCGTCAACGAGGTGAACGGGTGCATGCAATTCATCCCCGGGAGCCATCTCGGCGGGGTGCTTCCGCACCGGTCTCCAAACAATGATCCGCACGTGCATGGGTTGGAATGTTATGAGGGGTTCGATGCAGCCACGGCGGTGTCGTGCCCGATCCCCGCGGGAAGCTGCACGATCCACACGAGCCGGACGTTGCACGCCTCGGGCCCCAACCTTTCCGGCGGACCACGGCTGGCGTATGTCCTCACTTTTGGAATTCCGCCAGTGCCTGCCGCGCACGCCAGGAGTTTCCCGTGGATGGAGGAGAAGGATACGGCGGGGCTGCAACGCAAGCGGATGTGGCGGCGGCGGGGCGGTCTATTCGTCGAAACCTGGCGGTTGCTGAAACGAACGGAGCCCAGGGATTACGGGAAGCTGTTGTCGAAGTTGATGCAGAAGGCAGCGCGGCTCCGGCCGAACCGGAAGAAGGGAAAGACGTCGGGACGGTAACGAGCGGTCGTTCTCTTCAGCGGTTCAGCCCGCTGCCTGGAGCGCCGGCATTCGTCTTGCCAGCGCCCCGCGCCGCCGGACGAAACCTACGAGGCCGAGGATGAAGCACCCCGCCGCGGCCACCTGGTAACCGGACATCCCGCCAAGGATCCGCGGCGTGTCCCGGAGGTACTCGTGCCCGAAGCGGAAGACCCCGTAGGCCATCAGGTAAATATGAAAATGCTGCCCCGGCAGCACCCGGTTGCGGCGCATCAGGTAGAAGACCCCGGCGCACAGCAGGTTGAACCCCATTTCGACGGGCACCGCCGGCCAGCGCGCCTGGCCAAAGGGATCGCGGATCGTGTACCAGGCCGGCTGGCATTCGATGCCAAGGCAGCAGCCGTGCAACAGGCAGCCCACCCGCCCCAGCGCCACCGCCAGCGGCACGATGGTTGCGAACCAATCGCCGGTCGCCTCCCGGTAGCCGCATTGTTTCTTCGCCAGCTCCACCGAGGCGTACCCGCCCAGCAGCGCGCCCAGGATGCTCTTGCCCGTGGCCAGTTGCACCC
>Ga0302326_10023725_pt1 | contig 12492 bp, 11 predicted proteins | sample Palsa_T0_3_FD_202264 | JGI IMG/M metagenome (GOLD analysis project Ga0302326, IMG submission 202264) | Peat permafrost microbial communities from Stordalen Mire near Abisko, Sweden - Palsa_T0_3 | ecosystem: Environmental > Terrestrial > Soil > Palsa > Peat permafrost | place: Sweden: Abisko... | reverse complement strand
TCGCTGGCCGGCCGGTGCCGGGCCTACTTCGGGGAGAAGGACTTCCAGCAGCTGGCCGTGGTGCGGCGGATGGCGGCCGACCTTGAGTTCCCGGTTGAGGTGATCGGGTGCCCGACGGTGCGTGACGTCGACGGGCTCGCCCTCTCCAGCCGCAACGCGCGGCTCTCGTCCGCCGAGTGCCGCGCCGCCACGGTGTTGTGGAAGGCCCTCGACCTGGCCCGGGTGGCCATCGCGTCGGGTGAGCGGCGCCCGGCCGCCGTGGCCGCGCTCATGGCGTCGGTGGTGGCCGCCGAGCCTTTGGTCAGCCTCGACTACGGGGCCGTCGTCGACGCGCAGGACCTGGGCACCCCGGCCATCCTCGACGGTCGGCGCCCGCTGCGGCTGGTCATCGCGGCCCAGGTGGGCCCGGTTCGCCTGATCGACAATGCGCCAGCCGAGGTCGCCCTGCGCGCGGCGCACCGCGACGCCGCGACCGCCCTGGTCGGTGCGTCCTCCGGCGGTCGGTAGGAGGGGCGACGGATGCGCCGGCGCATGATGAAGTCGAAGATCCACCGGGCCCGAGTGACCGACGCCAACCTCAACTACGTGGGCTCGGTCAGCATCGACACCGAGCTGATGGAGCTGGCCGACATCCTCCCCTTCGAGCAGGTCACGGTCCTCGACATCGACAACGGGGCCCGCTTCGAGACCTACGCGATCGAAGGCGGCAAGGGTGAGGTCTGCCTGAACGGCGCCGCGGCGCGCCTCGTCGCACGCGGGGACCGGGTCATCCTCATCACCTATGGCGACTACGAGAACGACGAGCTCGAGGACTTCCTGCCCCGGGTGGTCCACGTGAACTCGGAGAACCAGGTGATCGGCGAGGCCGCCGCGAGCGCCGAAGCGGGCTCGCTCGCCGTCTCCGAAGCGTGACGCCGGTCGGATCGGGGTCCGGGCCCGCCGGGCCCCTTGACGTGCTGGTCGTGGGGAGCGGCGTGGCCGGCCTGTCGGCCGCGGTGCGGCTGGCCGATGCCACCGGCCTGAACGTGGGTGTGCTGACCAAGGGCGAGCTGTCCCAGTCGGCCACCCGCTGGGCGCAGGGGGGCGTGGCCGCGGTGCTGGGGGGCGACGAGGACTCGACCGACCTGCACCTGGCCGACACCCTGGCCGCCGGCGCGGGGCTGTGCGACGTCGACGCGGTGCGGGTCCTGGTCGACGAGGGTCCGGCCCGGGTCAACGAGCTGATCGCGATGGGGGCCGCCTTCGACCGCGAGGCGTCCGGCGACCTCTCGCTCGCCCGCGAGGGCGGGCACTCCCGGCCCCGAATCGTCCACGCAGGGGGTGCGGCCACCGGGGCCGAGGTCGAGCGGGCACTGGTCGAGGCAACGAGATCCTCGGTCGGGGCGTTGCTGGAACGCTGGTTCGCCCTGGACCTCTTGGTCGAGGGCGGGCAGTGCCGCGGCGTGGTGGCCCGCCCGCCGCTTGGCCACCCGGTCGAGGTCCGGGCCGAGCACGTGGTGCTGGCCACCGGAGGGGTCGGCCAGCTGTTCGCGGTGACCACCAACCCACCCGAGGCGACCGGCGACGGCGTCGCGATGGCGTTGCGCGCGGGGATTCCGGTGGCCGACGTCGAGTTCGTGCAGTTCCACCCGACCGCGTTGCATCACCCGGCGATGCCGCGACCGCTGCTGTCCGAGGCGCTCCGGGGCCACGGGGCGCTGCTGCGCGATGTCCGGGGCGAGCGATTCGTCGACGAGCTGGCGCCGCGCGACGTGGTCAGCCGGGCCATGGCCGAGCGGATGGCCGCCGACGGGACCGACCACCTGTGGTTGGACGCCACCGGGCTCGAGCACTTCGACGTGCGGTTCCCCACCATTGCCGCCTCTCTCGCCGAGGCCGGACTCGACCCGGCGGTCGACTGGCTTCCCATCGCCCCGGCGGCCCATCACCTCTCGGGCGGCGTGGTCACCGACCTGCTCGGCGCGACCGCGATGCCGGGCCTGTGGGCAGTGGGCGAGACCGCGTGCACCGGCGTCCACGGGGCCAACCGGCTGGCCTCCAACTCGCTGCTCGAGGGGATGGTCTTCGGCGCCCGCCTGGCCGAGGCGGTCCTGTCCGGCGTCTCGGGCCCCTCGATCACCGGGGCCATGCGCACCGTCCTCGGCCAGGGCACCGTCCGCGGCCAGGGCACAGACGAGATCACCGGCCGACCGGTCGGCCACCCCTCCTCGCCCGACCTCGGGGCGGCCGGCCGAGGGGGCGGGCCCGACGGCGCCGATCTTTCCAAGTCGAAGGACCGCCTGCAGCGGGCCATGACCGCCGGGGCCGGGGTGGTCCGGAGCGCCGCCTCGCTGCGCGAGGCCGTCGGTGGGTTGGCCGAGGTCGCCGAGGCGTGGCGCCGTTCGGCCGAACGAGAGACGGTGGCCGGCGACGAGCTGCGGAACCTGCTCACCGTCGGTTGGGCTCTCCTCGTGTCGGCGACCGAGCGTGAGGAGAGCCGCGGCGCGCACACCCGGGCCGATTTTCCGCTCACCGACCCGGCGTGGCGCTGCCGGTTGATCCACGCGGGCTCGTCCCGGCGCGACTAGACCGACGCACCATGCCGGTTCCGCGCAGCTCCGACCCCTATCCGCCCATCGACGCGGTGCGCCGCGCCGTGGCCGGCGCGCTGGCCGAGGACTTGGGCGGGCTCGGGGACCTGAGCGCGGCCCTGGTGCCGTCGGCCAAGACGGCCTCGCTGGTGCTGGTGTCGCGCTCATCGGGGGTGGTGGCGGGCGAATTGTGCGCCAAGGAGGCCTTCGGTCAGCTCGACGACGGCGTGAAGGTCCTGTGGCACCTGCCCGACGGATCCCCGGTCGGTGCCGGCGAACCGGTGGCCGAGGTCAGCGGGAGCCTGCGGTCGATCCTGACCGCCGAGCGCACGGCGCTCAACTTCCTCGGACGTCTGTCGGGCATCGCCACGTTGACCCGCCGCTACGTCGACGCCGTGCGTGCGGTCAACCCGTCGACCCGGGTGCTCGACACCCGCAAGACCACGCCCGGCCTCCGCGCGCTGGAGAAGGCGGCCGTCCGCGCCGGCGGGGGCCACAACCACCGGTTCGGGCTGTTCGACGCCGTCCTCATCAAGGACAACCACCTGGCCGGTCTCGGGATCACCGACGCGGTGGCGTCGGCGCGGGCGATGTGGCCGGGCCGGGCGGTCGAGATCGAGTGTGACCGCATCGAACAGGTCGAAGAGGCGTGCCGGGCCGGAGCCACGGCGGTGCTCCTCGACAACATGAGCCCCGAGCAGGCCTCGGCGTGCGTCGAGCTGGTCGGGGGACTGCGGCCGGACGGCTCGATCCTGGTCGAGGTGTCCGGGGGGATCACCCTTGACAGCGCGCCGATGTACGCCGCCACGGGCGTCGACCTCATCTCGGTGGGCGCGCTGACCCACTCGGCCCCGGTGCTCGACCTCGGGCTCGACCTGCTGACGGGCGGCCCCGGTCGGGCCGACGTGGACCAGGTGGACTGATGCTGCTCGCCATCGACGTCGGCAACACCGAGACGGTCATCGGCCTCTACGCGCTCGACGGGGAGAACCTCGACGAGGACCCGGTCGCCGACCTGGCCGGGGTGGGGATCGGTCTCGAGGACGATCCCCTGCGCGGCCTGCGCTATCACTGGCGGCTCTCCTCGGTCCCCGACCGGACCCCCGACGAACACGCGATGCTGCTGACCCAGCTGCTCGACCTGGAGGGCCTCGACATCTCCTCGGCGGTGAGCGGGATCGTGATCTGCTCGTCGGTGCCCGCCATGACGACGGGATTGCGCCAGATGGCCATCCGGTGGTTCTCGAAGCTCCCCTGCGTCGTGGTGGGGCCGGGGGTGAAGAGCGGCATGCCGATCCTCTACGACGACCCCAAGGAGGTCGGGGCCGACCGGGTGGCCAATGCGATCGGCGTCTTCCACCTCTACGGTGGCCCCGCGGTGGTCGTCGACATGGGCACCGCGACGACGTTCGACGCCATCTCGGCCGCCGGCGAGTACCTGGGTGGCGCGATCACCCCGGGGGTGGGCATCAGCCTTGAGGCGCTGTTCCAGCAGGCGGCCGCGCTGCGACCGGTCGAACTGGTCGAGCCGCGCAACGTGATCGGGCGCTCGACCGCCGAGTCGATCCAGTCCGGCGCGCTCTACGGGTCGGCCGAGCTGGTCGACGGCCTCTGCCGCCGGTTCAAGGACGAGCTCGGCTCCTCGACCGCGGTGGTGGCGACCGGAGGACTGGCCGAGCTGATCGCGCCGTACACCGAGATGGTCGACCACGTCGAGCCGTGGTTGACCCTGGAGGGCCTCCGGGTGGTCTACGAACGTAACGTCGGCCGGGCCAACGGGTCGAGGCATTGAGCGAGATCCCCTATCGCTACGAGGTCACCCACACTGCGGCGCAGGTCGTGGCCGGCTGGGGAGGCCTGGGGGTGGGGGCCGAGTCCGGCGACACGGTGTCGGTGGCCGGCCGGCTGATGTTCCTGCGCGCCCAGGGCAAGGTGGCGTTCGGGGAGCTGCGCGACTCGAGCGGCTCGATCCAGCTGTTCGCCCAGGTCGACACCACCAAGGATTTGGCCGAATTCGTCAAACTCAGCCTGGGCGATTGGATCGGTGCCCGAGGCGAGGTGGTGCGGACAAAGCGCGGCGAGCTGTCGGTGAAGGTGCGGGAGTGGACGCTGCTGGCCGAGGCGCGCCGGTCCTTCGGCGACAAGCACCGGGGAATCTCCGATGTCGAGACCCGCTACCGCCAGCGCGAGGTCGACCTGTGGGCCAACGAGTCGACCCGGCGCACGCTGGAGATAAGGGGCCAGATCGTGCGCCGGATGCGCGAGCGGCTGTGGGATCAGGGGTTCGTCGAGGTGGAGACGCCGATCCTGCACCCGATCCCGGGCGGCGCGGTGGCCCGGCCCTTCGTCACCCACCACAACGCCCTCGACACCGACCTGTACCTGCGGATCGCGCCGGAGCTGTATCTCAAGCGGTTGGTGATCGGCGGCTTCGAGAAGGTGTTCGAGATCGGTCGGCTGTTCCGAAACGAGGGCATCTCGCCCCGCCACAACCCCGAGTTCACCACGCTCGAGCTCTATTGGGCCTACGCGGACTACACCGACCTGATGGTGCTGTTCGAAGAACTGGTGGCCGGGATCGCACTCGACGTCGTGGGGACCGCGGTGCTCGAGTACCAGGGCCGCCCGCTCGATCTCACCCCGCCGTGGCGGCGGGCGACGATGGTCGAGCTGATCGGCGAGACGACCGGCAACAACGTGCACGTCCGCACCGACCGCGACGAACTGGCCCGCCTGCTCGAGTCGACCGGCGCGACGGTGGATCCGTCGTGGGGACCCGGGAAGCTGTTGGCCGAGTACTACGAGAAGTCGACCGAGCCCGAACTGTGGGGCCCGGTGTTCGTGGTCGACTTCCCCCAGGAGGTCTCACCCCTGGCCCGTCGGCACCGCGACGGGCCGGACCTGGTCGAGCGGTTCGAGCCGGTGCTGGCCGGACGCGAGCTCGGCAACGCGTTCAGCGAGCTGATCGACCCCGACGACCAGCGGGGCCGCTTCGTCGAACAGGCGGCCCGCCACGCGGCCGGTGACGACGAGGCGATGGTGCTGGACGAGGAGTACCTGCGGGCCATGGAGTACGGCCTGCCGCCGACGGCCGGGCTCGGCCTCGGCATCGACCGGCTGGCCATGCTGCTCACCGATTCGGCCAACATCCGCGAGGTCATCGCGTTCCCGACGCTTCGACCGGAGCGGCCGGGCGGCGACTGAGCCCGCGGGCCGGGCGTTGCCGTGTCGCGCCTGTTGCGCCGTCGGTGGACGATGGCGCGACGCTGACCGGTTGACGAGCTCTAGCCGGGCAGGTCGTCGAAGAGGGACTCGGTCAACGTGCCGAGGGCCCGGCTCAGCTCTGGCGCCACCACACCGGCCAGCGCCCGGTTGGCCTCGGCCGCAAACTCTCGGCCCACCGCGATGGTGGCCGCGATGCCGGTCGAGTTGGCCACCATGGCCTGGGCCTTGTCGCGCTCTGGCAGCGCGAGCGGCTGTCCGAGCAGCGTGGAGAGCTCGGGGCCGATCTCGGGGTCGGCCAGCGCGTGCAGCACCGGGAGCGTATACACGCCCTCGGCCAGGTCCTGACCGGGCGGCTTGCCGAGCTCGCCGTCGGCCGCCACCACGTCCAAGATGTCGTCGCGCAGCTGGAAAACCATCCCGAAGTTGGTTCCGAACACGCTGAGCGCCTCGACCTCGTCGCGGCTCGCCTGCCCGGTCAGGGCGCCGATTCGGCACGAGGCGGCCATGAGGGCGGCCGTCTTGCCGGCGATGGCCTCGAAGTACTGCTCGGTGGTCCGCTCCACCGAGCAGACGGTCTTCACCTCGGACACCTGACCCTGGCAGAGCCGGCCGAGGGTCGTGGCCAGGAGGCCGGCGATCTCGGTCCCCAGACTCGCCGCTATCTCGGCCGCGCGAGCAAGCAGGTAGTCGCCCCCGACGATGGCCATCAAATTACCGAACCTGCTGTTGACACTGTCGGTGCCGCGTCGGATCGTCGCCTCGTCGATGACGTCGTCGTGATAGAGCGAGGCCAGGTGGACCAGCTCCACCGACACCGAGCCGAGCAGGTCCTCCTGGGTGGCCCGACGGGTGCCGCGGGTGGCCGAGGCCAGGGCCAGCATCGGGCGCAACCGCTTGCCCCCGGCCGCAATGAGGTGGGTCGCAACCTGGTCCAAGAAGGGGTCGCCGGCCGACACCGAGGACACCAGCAGGGGTTCGACGCGCCGCAACTCCTGGTCAAGGCCCCCTAGGCCCAGAATCTCGACCACATCCACCCTGAGCACGATAGGCGACGGTTCGGCGCCGGTGAACTCGAGGCCGCGATTGGGTACCTGCAGGTAACGAACACGTAACGATCGGGTGCGTAGGGTTGCGGTGGCCCCCACCTGTAGACTTCGCTTACTCGAGAAGGGCTCTCGGACCGTCTGAGATGTCCCGGATCAAGAGCCGAGATGGAGGCGTCTGTGTTCGAACGCTTCACAGACCGAGCACGCAGGGTGCTTGTGCTTGCGCAGGAAGAAGCGCGCATGCTCAACCACAGCTTCATCGGCACCGAGCACATTCTCCTGGGCCTGATCCATGAGGGCGAGGGCGTCGCCGCCAAGGCGCTCGAATCCCTGGGCATCACCCTCGAGTCGGTGCGCGAAAAGGTGGAAGAGACGATCGGCATGGCCGGCTCGGCCCCGTCCGGCTCGCCCCCCTTCACCCCGCGCGCGAAGAAGGTCCTCGAGCTCTCGCTCCGTGAGGCGCTGCAACTTGGCCACAGCTACATCGGCACCGAGCACATGCTGCTCGGGTTGGTCCGCGAGGGTGAGGGCGTCGCCGCCCAGGTCTTGGTCAGCCTCGGCGCAGACCTCGGCCGGGTCCGCCAGCAGGTCATCCAGCTGATGTCGGGCTACCAGGGCAAGGAGGCGGTGGGGGCGGGCACCGGTCCCGCATCCTCGGACGCCCCCTCCGGCTCGCCGGTCCTCGACCAGTTCGGTCGCAACCTGACCCAGCTCGCCCGCGACTCCAAGCTCGACCCGGTCATCGGGCGCGAGCGCGAGATCGAGCGGGTCATGCAGGTGCTGTCCCGCCGGACCAAGAACAACCCGGTCCTGATCGGCGAGCCCGGCGTCGGCAAGACCGCCATCGTCGAGGGCCTGGCCCAGCGCATCGTGGCCAACGACGTCCCCGAGACGCTCACCGGCAAGCAGCTCTACACCCTCGACCTCGGTGCGTTGGTCGCCGGAAGCCGCTACCGGGGTGACTTCGAGGAGCGTCTCAAGAAGGTCTTGAAGGAGATCCGCACCCGCGGCGACATCATCTTGTTCATCGACGAGATCCACACGCTCGTCGGCGCCGGCGCGGCCGAGGGCGCGATCGACGCCGCCTCGATCCTCAAGCCGATGCTCGCCCGGGGCGAGCTGCAGACCGTCGGCGCGACCACGCTCGACGAGTACCGCAAGCACCTGGAGAAGGACGCCGCGCTCGAGCGCCGCTTCCAGCCGGTCAAGGTCGAGCAACCGTCGGTCGCGTTGACCATCGACATCTTGAAGGGGCTGCGAGACCGCTACGAGTCGCACCACGCGGTCACCATCACCGACCAGGCCTTGGTCGCGGCGGCCAACCTGGCCGACCGCTACCTGGCCGACCGCTACCTTCCCGACAAGGCGATCGACCTCATCGACGAGGCGGGCAGCCGTCTGCGCATCCGTCGCATGAGCACGCCGCCCAACTACAAGACCCTCGACGAGGAGATCACCCGCATCCGCACCGACAAGGAGACCGCCATCGAGCGGGGCGCCTTCGAGCAGGCGAAGAAGCTGTCGGACCAGGAGAAGGAGCGGCTCGACCGCAAGGACGCCATGGAGGCGGAGTGGCGGCGCGAGGGCGTCGACCTCTTCGACGTGGTGGACGAGGAGGTCATCGCCGAGGTCCTGGCCAACTGGACCGGCATCCCGGTGTACCGCCTCACCGAGGAGGAGACCGCGAAGCTGCTCCGGATGGAAGAGGAGTTGCACAAGCGGGTCATCGGTCAGCAAGAGGCGCTGGCCGCGCTGTCCCGCGCCATCCGGCGGACCCGGGCCGGCCTGAAGGACCCCAAGCGGCCCAGCGGCTCGTTCATCTTCCTCGGCCCGACCGGCGTCGGAAAGACCGAGCTGGCCAAGACACTGGCCGAGTTCCTCTTCGACGACGAGGACGCCCTCATCCAGCTGGACATGAGCGAGTACATGGAGAAGCACACCGTCTCGCGCCTGGTCGGCTCTCCGCCCGGGTACGTCGGCTACGAAGAGGGCGGCCAACTCACTGAGGCCGTGCGCCGTCGCCCGTTCTCGGTGGTGCTGTTCGACGAGATCGAGAAGGCCCACCCCGACGTCTTCAACACGTTGTTGCAGATCCTCGAAGACGGGCGGCTGACCGACGCGCAGGGCAGGACGGTCGACTTCAAGAACACCGTGTTGATCATGACCTCCAACCTGGGCACGGCCGACCTGCGCAAGGCGTCGCTCGGCTTCGCCAAGAGTTCCGAGGCGGTCACCTACGAGCGGATGAAGCTGAAGGTGAACGACGCCCTGAAGGCCCACTTCCGGCCCGAGTTCTTGAACCGGATCGACGAGGTCATCGTCTTCCACGAGCTGAGCCGCGAAGAGGTCATCGAGATCGTCGACCTCATGCTCTCCCGGACCTCCGAGCAGCTGGCCGGCCAGGGGCTGGCCGTCGAGCTCACCCCGGCCGCCCGGGCGTTGCTGGCCGAGCGCGGGTACGACCCTCAGCTGGGCGCGCGACCGTTGCGACGGGCCATCCAGCAGCTGCTGGAGGACCCGTTGTCCGAGCGCATCCTGTGGAAGGAGTTCCGGGTCGGCGAGACCATCATCGTCGACGTGGACGACACCACCCCCGAGGGCGAGGACCAGAAGCTGAGCTTCAAGGCCGTCGAGGGGTTCCAGTCGCCGCCGATGGAGCTGGCCGGCAGCGGGAGCTCGACCGAGTAGCTCTCCGGTCGGCGCGTGACTCCTAGGAGTCGGCGCCGGTCTTGTTGCGATTGACCATGTGCACGCGGGCCTGGTCGCGCGGCCGCACCACCATCTCGTCGATGTCGACGTGGCTCGGTCGGGTGGCGATGAACGCGATGCACTCGGCGATGTCCTCGGCCCGGAGCGGGTCGACCCCCTTGTAGACGGCGGCGGCCCGCTCGGCGTCCCCGCCGAATCGGACCAGGGAGAAGTCGGTCTCGACCATGCCGGGATCGATCTCGCTCACCCGGACCGGCCGGCCCAGCAGCTCCATGCGCAGCACGTCGGTCAGGGCCCGCTCGGCCGACTTGGCGGCGTGGTAGCCGGCCCCGCCCGGATACCGCTCGAAGGCGGCCACCGAGCCGATGTTGATCACCAGCCCGTCCCCCGAGGCGACCAGCTTGTCGAGCAGGTTCCGGGTCATGCGGAGCGTGCCCATCACGTTGGTCTCCCACATCTCGCGCCAATGCTCCTCGTCGGCCTGTGCGATCGGCTCGAGCCCGAGGGCGCCGCCGGCGTTGTTGACGAGCACCCGGCAGTCCGGGACCTCGGCACAGAACGAGTCCACCGACGCCGGGTCGGTGACGTCGAGGGGGAGGGCGCGTGCACCGGACAGCTCGGCCGCGATGGCGGTCAGCCGGTCGAGTCGGCGGGCCCCCAGCACCACGTCGAAGCCGGCTGCGGCCAGACGACGCGCCGTGGCCTCGCCGATGCCGCTCGACGCACCGGTGACCACGGCCACCCCTCCGGCGTTGGGTTCGTTGGTGATGGTGTCCTCCTCAAAGGCCTCGGTTCCCGGCCCGGTCTAGCAGCCCTCGGTCTCGGCGCGGCTCGAGGCATGGCATCGTCGGGAGCCTGTCGCAGCGTCCTGAGGTGGCCCGTCGACACCGGCCCGCCCCCTCGGGGACCGGCCCAGAGGGCCCCTCATGTAGAATGGTTCGTTACCACGCCCGACCGAAGGTGCCGGGGCGGGTTCCCGCCAAATAGAGATGCCAGATTGATCTTGGCGCGGGCCCGTGGCGACATCGGGACGTTCGAAGGAGTTCGGTGGCGAAGTCGAAGTTCAAGGTGGGGGACAAGGTCGTATACCCGCACCACGGCGCCGCGGTGGTTGAGCGCCGAGAGACCAAGGAGGCCTTCGGGGAGAAGCGGGAGTACCTGGTGCTCCGGCTCGCCTACGGGGACCTGACCCTGATGGTCCCGGCCGACAACACCGAGGGGGTGGGGCTGCGCGAGGTGATCAACGACGAAGAGGTCGAGGAGGTGTTCGCCGTCCTTCGCAAGAAGGAGGCCCGGATGCCGACCAACTGGTCCCGCCGCTACAAGAACCACTCCGAGAAGCTCCGTTCCGGCGACATCTACCAGGTCGCCGAGGTGGTCCGGAACCTGTCCATCCGGGACAAGGACAAGGGACTCTCGGCGGGCGAGAAGCGGATGCTCAGCCGGGCCCGCCAGATCCTCGTCTCGGAGCTGACCTTCGCCCTCGCGGTCGACGAAGAGACTGCGGAGCAGCGCCTCAACGAAGCGCTGCCCTAGCCGCGCCCATGGGCAGGGTCTGGGGCGTCGTCGTGGCCGGCGGGTCGGGCACCCGCTTTGGCCAGGCCAAGCAGTTCGCATCGCTGGCCGGCCGCCCGGTGGCCGGGTGGGCGGTGACCGCATGCCGCTCGGTCTGTGACTCGGTGGTGTTGGTGGTGCCGGCGGACCATCTCTCCGACGACGCGGCGGATCGGCACGGCGCCGACGTGGTGGTCGCCGGGGGACCCACGCGGGCCGCGTCGGTGCGGGCGGGGCTGCAGGCGCTCGGCCGCGACGCCGAGATCGTGGTGGTGCACGACGCAGCCCGCCCCCTGGCCACCCCCGAGCTCTTCAAGGCGGTGCTGGCGGCCCTGGGCGGCGATCAGGTGGCCGGTGCCGTCTGCGCGGTCCCGGTGACCGACACCGTGAAGCGGGTGGCCGCGTCGGGTGAGCGCGACGGCGAGCCGGCGGTCGTCGAGACGCTCGACCGGGCCAACCTGGTCGCCGTGCAGACGCCCCAGGCGTTCTTCGTCGAGGTGCTCCGGCGGGCCCACGAGGGCGACCCCGACGCCACCGACGACGCGGCGCTGGTCGAGGCGCTCGGTCTCACCGTGTCGGTGGTGCCGGGAGACCCCGACAACCTGAAGCTGACCACGCCGGCCGACCTGGCCCGCGCCGAGACGCTGGCGGGTCGCTGACGTGCGGGTCGGGCAGGGCTTCGACGTCCACCGGTTCGCGTCCGATCCGAGTCGGCGACTGATGCTCGGCGGCGTCGAGATCGAGGGCGGCCGCGGCCTGATCGGCCACAGCGACGCCGATGTGGTCGCGCATGCGCTGGCCGACGCGGTGCTTGGCGCGGCGGGGCTGGGCGACCTCGGGACCCACTTCCCTGACACCGACCCGACCCTGGCCGGCGCCGACAGCCTGGCGCTGCTGGCCACGACCGTCGAGCTGGCCGGCGCGGCCGGCTGGCAACCGGTCAATGCCGACCTCACGGTGATCGCCGAGGAGCCCCGGTTGGCCCCGTTCGTGCCGGCCATGGCCGGTGCCCTCGAAGCGGTGCTCGGGGCACCGGTCTCGGTGAAGGCGACCCGGGGCGAGGGACTGGGGGCGATCGGACGGGCCGAGGGGATCGCTTGCCTGGCCGTGGTGCTCCTCGAGCGGAGCGACGGCCGGTCGTGACCCCGCCGCCCGGGCGAGGACGCCCCAAGCGGTCGCCCGACCGGTCGCGGCCCGATCGTTCCGATGGGGTTCGTCGACCCCTGCACCCGCTGGGCGGCGACCAGGTCGAGGGTCGGCGAGCGGTGCTCGAACTGCTGAGCGCGGGCCGGCGTCGGGTCCGCAGGATCCGCATCGCCGAGGGGCAGGACCCGTCGCCGCAGCTCGACGAGATCGAGCGGCTGGCCGCACAGCGCCGCATCCCGCTC
>Ga0302326_10023724_pt1 | contig 12492 bp, 20 predicted proteins | sample Palsa_T0_3_FD_202264 | JGI IMG/M metagenome (GOLD analysis project Ga0302326, IMG submission 202264) | Peat permafrost microbial communities from Stordalen Mire near Abisko, Sweden - Palsa_T0_3 | ecosystem: Environmental > Terrestrial > Soil > Palsa > Peat permafrost | place: Sweden: Abisko... | reverse complement strand
GCCGACGCCGTTGATTTCGAGCCGCTGCTCGAAGCCCTTGGTGACGCCGGCGATGAGGTTCGCGACCAGCGTGCGAGACGTGCCCCATTGCGCCCGCGCGCGCTTGGTGTCGGCGCGCGGATCGATCTTGATCCGGCCGTCCTCAAGCTTGACCGCTACGTCGTCGTGCAACACGACCTCGAGCACGCCCTTCGGGCCCTTCACCTTCACGGTTTGGCCCGCGACGTTGGCGGTAATCCCTGCCGGGACCGGGACTGGCTTTTTGCCGATGCGGGACATGACTTTATCCGTTTCTCTTTCTTTTCTCGTCGCGCCTGCGGTCAGAATACCGTGCAGAGAACTTCGCCGCCGACATTGGCGTCGCGGGCGGCGTGATCCGCCATGACGCCCTTCGGCGTCGAGACGATGGCAACACCGAGGCCGTTGTTGATGCGCGGCAAATTCTTGACCGAGGTATAGACGCGGCGGCCGGGCTTGGAAATCCGCTCGATCTCGCGGATCACCGGTTCGCCCTCGAAATACTTCAGCTCGATTTCGATCTCGGCGTAGCCGTCGCGCTCGACGACCGCGTAGCCGCGAATATAGCCTTCGTTCTTGAGCACCTCGAGCACGCTTTCGCGCAGCTTGGAGCCCGGGCTTGATACCTTGCTCTTGTTGCGCATCTGCGCGTTGCGGATGCGGGACAAGAGATCGCCGACCGGATCGTTCATCGACATCGTGCGATCCTCCTCACCAGCTCGACTTCACGAGACCCGGGATCAGCCCTTTGGAGCCGAGGTCCCGCAACGCGATGCGCGACAGCTTGTGCTTGCGGTAATAGCCGCGCGGCCGCCCGGTCATTTCGCAGCGGTTGCGGATGCGGGTGGCGGACGAGTTGCGTGGCATTTCGGCGAGTTTCAGCGTGGCGGCGAAACGCTCCTCGACCGGCTTGGTCTTGTCGCGCACGATCTCCTTGAGCCGCGATCGCCGGCCCGCAAACTTCTTCGTCATCCGGCGGCGCCGGCTGTTCTTCTCGATCGAACTCTTCTTCGCCATCTAGTTCTCCTCGCTGTCCCGCGTCTGAGGCATTTTTCGTCCTCACTGCCGGAACGGAAAATTGAAAGCCGTCAACAGCGCGCGCGCCTCGTCGTCGTTGCGCGCGGTGGTGCACACGGTGATGTCCATGCCCCAGATGTCGGCGGCCTTGTCGTAGTCGATCTCCGGGAACACGATGTGTTCCTTGATGCCGAGCGTGTAATTGCCGCGGCCATCGAAGCTCTTCGGGTTCAGGCCGCGGAAGTCACGCACCCGCGGCAGCGCGATGTTGATCAGCCGATCGATAAATTCGTACATCCGCGCTTTGCGCAGCGTCACCTTGCAGCCGATGGCCTGGCCGTCGCGCAGCTTGTACGTCGCGATCGATTTGCGTGCCTTGGTGATCACCGCCTTCTGTCCGGCGATGAGCGCGAGATCGGCGGCGGCCGAATCGACCTTCTTGCGGTCGGCGACGCCTTCGCCGATGCCCATATTGATGACGACCTTGTCGAGCACCGGAATCTGCATGCGATTCTTGTAACCGAACTGCTCGGCCAGCTTGCCGCGGATCGCACCTTCGAATTCGACCTTCAGACGCGCAGGTACCCGCGGCTCGGGCTCGCGCGGAGCGGCCGGCTTGCCAGCCTTGCTGTCCGCGGCGGCCTTGTCGGCTTTCGCCTGCCTGGCGGCCTTCTTTTCGTCCTTGCCGGCCTTGATCGTCTGCTCGGCGCTCGGCGGCCGCTGGGACTTCTCCGGCTTCGCGTTTTTCTCGTCTTTATCAGCCATCGATCTCTGCTCCCGAACGCTTGGCGAACCGCATCTTCTTGCGATCCTCGCCCTTGCCGACGAATTTGAAGCCGACGCGCGTCGGCTTCTTGTCCTTGGGATCGGCGAGCGCGATGTTCGACAGGTGGATCGGCGCCTCCTTGGAGATGATGCCGCCTTCCTGCGTCGCGCTTTGACGCTGATGCCGCTTGACGACGTTGACGCCGCGCACCAGCGCCTGCGCGTTTTCCCGGCGCATTTCGATAACCTCGCCGGTGCGGCCCCTGTCGCGCCCGGCGATTACGATCACCGTATCGCCCTTTTTGATCCTCGCCGCCATCACAGCACCTCCGGCGCGAGCGAAATGATCTTCATGTGGTTCTTTGCTCTTAATTCGCGCGGCACCGGGCCGAAGATGCGCGTGCCAACCGGCTCCATCTGCGGGTTGATCAGCACGGCGGCGTTGCGGTCGAAGCGGATGATCGAGCCGTCGGTGCGCTTGATGTCCTTAGCGACGCGCACGATCACGGCCTTCATCACGTCGCCCTTCTTGACCCGGCCGCGCGGTATCGCCTCTTTCACCGAAACGACAATCACGTCGCCGATGGTGGCGTATTTCCGCTTCGAGCCGCCCAGCACCTTGATGCACATGACGCGGCGCGCGCCGGAATTGTCCGCCACGTCGAGATTGGTTTGCATCTGAATCATGGGCTACCCCGAAATGTCCGTATCCAACGCCGTGCTTACGACGCTTTCTTCTTCTCGCCGCGCACCACCGCCCAGCGCTTAAGCTTGGAAATCGGCCGGTGCTCCTCGATCCATACGATGTCGCCGACCTTGAACTCGTTGTTCTCGTCGTGCGCGTAGTACTTCTTCGAACGGCGGACCGTCTTCTTGAACAACGGGTGCGTGTAGCGGCGCTCGACGCGCACCACCAGCGTCTTGTTCTGTTTGTCGCTCACCACGACGCCTTGGAGGCTACGCTTGGGCATCTTGTCCTCTTAACTCTTCGGTGCGCGCTTCTGCTGCGCAATCGTCTTGAGCCGCGCGATATCGCGCCGCACTTCGCGCACGCGCGAGGTGTTCTCCAGCTGTCCGGTAGCGCGCTGAAAACGCAGGTTGAACCGCTCTTTCTTGAGCTTGAGCACCTCGTCGTCGATCTGATCGACCGTCATCGCTTTGATATCGCCTGTTTTCATGACCCGCCTACTCGCTGATACGCTCGATAAAACGCGTCTTGATCGGCAGCTTGGCGGCGGCAAGCGCCAGCGACTCCTTGGCGACCTGCACCGGCACGCCGTCGATTTCGAACAGGACGCGGCCCGGCTTGACCCGCGCCACCCACAATTCGGGGGTGCCTTTGCCGGAGCCCATGCGGACTTCGAGCGGCTTCTTCGATACCGGCACGTCCGGGAAAACCCGGATCCAGACCCGGCCGGAACGCTTCATGTGCCGGGTCAACGCGCGGCGTGCGGCTTCGATCTGGCGCGCCGTGATCCGGTCGGGCTCAAGCGCTTTAAGCCCGAACTGGCCGAACGCGAGCGTCGCCGCACTCGTCGCGATACCGTGGATACGGCCCTTATGCGCCTTGCGGAATTTCGTTCGCTTCGGTTGCAGCATCGACTTTTCTCAAGCTTTCTGTTCGCTTACGCCGCGTCGCGACGCGGCCGGCCGGCCTCGACTTCGGCCATGCGTTTGTCCTGCGCCATCGGGTCGTGTTCCATGATCTCGCCCTTGAAGATCCAGACCTTGACGCCGCAGGTGCCGTAGGTGGTGAAAGCGGTTGCGACGCCGTAGTCGACGTCGGCGCGCAGCGTGTGCAGCGGCACGCGGCCTTCGCGGTACCACTCCATGCGCGCGATCTCGGCGCCGCCGAGACGGCCCGAACAATTGATGCGGATGCCGCCGGCACCGAGCCGCATGGCCGATTGCACCGCGCGCTTCATGGCGCGGCGGAAGGCGACGCGGCGCTCGAGCTGCTGGGCGATCGATTCGGCGACGAGCTGTGCGTCCAGTTCGGGCTTGCGGATTTCGACGATGTTGATGACTACGTCACTGTCGGTCAGCGCCGCGACTTTACGGCGCAGCTTTTCGATGTCGGCGCCTTTCTTGCCGATGACGACACCGGGGCGTGCCGAATGAATCGTGACGCGGCATTTTTTGTGCGGCCGCTCGATGACGATTTTAGACACCGCAGCCTGCTTGAGTTCCTTCATCAGCGCTTTGCGTATCTTCATGTCTTCGTGCAGCAGCGTGCCGTAGCTGGTCTTGCCGGCATACCAGCGCGAATCCCAGGTGCGGTTGATACCCAGGCGCAGCCCAATCGGATTGACCTTTTGACCCATTTTTAGCTCCTCGCCACCATCCGCCGCGTCCCGTTATGCCTGCTGCGCCTCAACCTCACGCACAACGATGGTGAGGTTCGAAAACGGCTTGAAAATCTTTCCCACGCGGCCACGCGCGCGCGGCATGTGCCGCTTCATCACCAGCGCCTTGCCCACATGGGCCTGGACGACGATGAGTTCGTCTACATCGAGATCGTGATTGTTCTCGGCATTGGCGATCGCGGATTCGAGGCACTTGCGCACGTCGCGGGCAATGCGTTTGCGCGAGAATTCGAGATCGGCCAGCGCCGCGGAAACCTTCTTGCCGCGAATAAGCTGCGCCAACAGGTTGAGCTTTTGCGGGCTCACCCGCAGCATGCGGCTGACGGCCTTCGCTTCGTTATCGGAGAGCACGCGATCGCGCTTTTTCTTGCTCATGAAAGCCCTCCCCGCCTCACGAGCCGCCGCCGGCAGGCGCCGCCGGCGCCGCGGCCGGTCCACCGCCCGCCGCCGGCCCGCTGCTGGCACGCTTGGCCTTACGATCCGACGAATGGCCGTAGAACGAGCGCGTCGGCGCGAACTCGCCGAATTTGTGCCCCACCATTTCCTCGGTAACGATCACCGGGATATGCTTCTGACCGTTGTAGACGCCGAAGGTGAGCCCGACGAATTGCGGCAGAATGGTCGAACGGCGCGACCAGATGCGGATCATTTCGTGGCGTCCGGATGAACGCGCGGCGTCCGCCTTTTTCAGCAGATAGCCGTCGACAAACGGACCCTTCCAGACCGAACGCGTCATGATTGCTCCTACCGATCCTACTTTTTCTTCTTCCGCACGTGACGGCTGACCATGATGAACTTGGTGGTGGCCTTGTTTTTGCGGGTCTTCGCGCCCCTGGTCGGCTTGCCCCACGGCGTCACCGGATGCCGCCCACCACGGGTGCGGCCGCCCAGCGGATGGTCGACCGGGTTCATGGTTTCGCCGCGGACGTGACCGCGCCAGCCCATCCAGCGATTGCGGCCAGCCTTGCCGATTGAAACGTTCATGTTGTCCGGGTTCGATACCGCGCCGACGGTGGCGATGCAGAGGCCGTGAACCAGCCGCTGCTCGCCGGAATTGAGCCTTAAGATCACGTAGGCGCCGTCGCGGCCGACAAGCTGCGCATAGGTACCCGCGGAACGCGCGATCTGGCCGCCTTTGCCGATCTTGAGCTCGATATTGTGCACGATCGTGCCGACCGGAATGTTGCCGAGCGGCATGGCATTGCCGGGTTTGACGTCGACATACTCGCCGGAGACGACGGTATCGCCGACGCCAAGGCGTTGCGGCGCCAGGATATAGGCGAGCTCGCCATCTTCGTATTTGATGAGCGCGATGAAGGCGGTGCGGTTCGGATCGTATTCAAGCCGCTCGACCTTGGCCGGCGCGTCGAACTTGCGGCGCTTGAAGTCGATCTGGCGATAGGCCTTCTTGTGGCCGCCGCCACGATAGCGGCTGGTGATAGAACCGGAGTTGTTGCGGCCGCCGCTCGAATTCTTGCCTTCGGTCAACGCCTTCAGAGGCGCGCCGGTATGCAAGCCGGCACGGTCGATCAGGACCAGCTGGCGCTGGCCGGGCGTGACCGGATTGTAGCTCTTGAGTGCCATCGCCCGCTCCTTACAGCCCCGTGGTCACGTCGATCTTCTGACCCTCTTCGAGGGTCACGACCGCGCGCTTGGTGGTCGACTGCAAACCGAAACGGCCTTTGAAAATCTTCCACTTGCCGCGCCGCCGCAGCGTGTTCACGCTTTTGACTTTGACGTCGAACAGTTTCTCGACCGCGTCCTTGATCTGCGGCTTGGTCGCATTGAGAGCGACTTTGAAAATGACCTTGCTGTGCTCCGACGCATTGGTCGCCTTCTCGGTGATCACCGGGGCGAGAATGATGTCGTAGTGGCGCGGATCGGTGGTGCTCATTTGAATCGCGCCTCCAACGCATCGACGGCGGCCCGGGTCAATACCAGTTTCCGCCGCCGCAGGATGTCGTAGACGTTGATGCCGGCGATCGGCAGCACGTCGATGTTCGGGATGTTACGGGCGGCATTGCGAAGGTTCGCGGCGACCTCAACGCCATCCACGATCAGCGCATTCGACAGGCCGAGCTTCTCGAACTGGCCGCGCAGCGCCTTGGTCTTGGCTTCCTTCAGGTCCAGCGCGTCGATGATGATGATGCCGTCGTCCTTCGCCTTGGCCGAGAGCGCGTGCTTGAGCGCCAATGCGCGGACTTTCTTCGGCAGCCCGATCTCGTGGCTGCGCGGATGCGGGCCGAACGAGCGGCCGCCGCCCCGGAACAGATTGACACGCGCCGAGCCGTGGCGCGCCGAGCCGGTGCCCTTCTGCCGGTACATTTTCTTGCCGGTGCGGGCGATGTCGGCGCGATTTTTGACCGCGTGCGTGCCGCTCTGCCGCTTGGCCAGCTGCCACACGACACAGCGGTGAATGAGGTCGGTGCGCGGATCGAGTCCGAAAATCGCGTCGGAGACCGTGACCGAGCCGGACTTCTTGCCGTCGAGCGAGGTGACTTTCAGTTCCATGTCACACGCTCTCTTTCGCTTCGGAGGCGGCCGGCTCGTCCGCCTTCGCCGCGGCCACGCCTTCGGCGAGCTTGAACTTGCCGGGCTTCGGCACCCCGTCCGGCAGCCTTTTCTTCACAGCGTCGCGCACCGTGATCCAGCCGCCCTTGACGCCGGGCACCGCGCCCTCGACCAGAATGAGGCCACGCGCCACGTCCGTCTGCATCACCTTGAGATTGAGCGTGGTGACCCGCTCGACACCCAGATGGCCGGGCATCTTCTTGTTCTTGAAGGTCTTGCCGGGATCCTGCCGGCCGCCGGTCGAACCGATCGAGCGGTGCGAGATGGAGACACCGTGACTCGCGCGCAGGCCGGCGAAATTCCACCGCTTCATACCGCCGGCGAAGCCCTTGCCGGTCGAGGTGCCGGTAACATCGACAAATTGTCCGACCACGAAGTGATCCGCCGTAATTTCGGCGCCGACCGGAATGAGCCCGTCGTCATCGACGCGGAACTCGGCCAGCTTGCGTTTGGGCTCGACCTTGGCGATTGCGAAGTTGCCACGATCGGCCTTGGTCGTGCGCTGCACCTTGCGAATACCGGCGCCGAGCTGAAGCGCCACGTAGCCGTTCTTCTCTTTGGTGCGGTGACCCACGACCTGGCAATTGCCCAGCCGCAGCACCGTCACCGGCACATGCTCGCCGGCCTCGGTGAAGAGGCGGGTCATGCCGATTTTCTGTGCGAGCACTCCGGAACGCATGTCGAAATCCCCTTCGCGCCTTAGAGCTTGATCTCGACGTCGACGCCGGCGGCGAGGTCGAGCTTCATCAGCGCATCTACCGTCTGCGGCGTCGGATCGACAATATCGAGCAGGCGCTTATGCGTGCGCATCTCGAACTGCTCGCGACTCTTCTTGTCGATGTGCGGCGAACGGTTGACCGTGAATTTCTCGATCCGCGTCGGCAGCGGAATCGGCCCGCGGACCTGCGCGCCGGTGCGCTTGGCCGTGTTGACGATCTCGCGCGTCGACGCATCGAGGATGCGGTGATCGAACGCCTTGAGCCGGATGCGTATGTTCTGGCCGTTCATGAGTTCGTCTCTCCGCCTCGTCGCGGCCGGGCTAGCCCCGGCCATTCACGTCTTGCATTCGCCTTAAATCGTCATGCCCGGCACAGGCCGTGCACGACGACAGAAAACCCTCACTCGATGATGCTGGCCACGACGCCGGCGCCGACGGTGCGGCCACCCTCACGGATGGCGAAGCGCAGCTTCTCCTCCATGGCGATCGGCACGATCAACGTCACTTCCATGGCGATATTGTCGCCCGGCATCACCATCTCGGTACCCTCCGGCAGCGTCACAACGCCGGTCACGTCGGTGGTGCGGAAATAGAATTGCGGCCGGTAGTTGGTGAAGAACGGGGTGTGACGTCCGCCCTCCTCCTTGGTGAGGATGTAAGCCTCGGCCTTGAACTTGGTGTGCGGCTTGACCGAGCCCGGCTTGCAGAGAACCTGGCCGCGCTCGACCTCCTCGCGCTTCGTACCGCGCAATAGGCAGCCGACGTTGTCGCCCGCTTCACCCTGGTCGAGCAGCTTGCGGAACATCTCGACGCCGGTGACGACAGTCTTGGTTGTCGGCTTGATGCCGACGATTTCCACTTCCTCGCCGACCTTGATGATGCCGCGCTCAATGCGACCGGTGCAGACCGTGCCGCGTCCGGAGATCGAGAACACGTCTTCGACCGGCATCAGGAACGGCTGATCCTTTGGCCGCTCCGGCTGCGGGATGTACTCGTCGACCGCCTTCATCAGCTCATAGATCGCTTCCTTGCCGAGCTTAGCATCCTTGTCCTCGAGCGCCATCAGCGCCGAGCCTTTGATGACCGGGATCTTGTCGCCGGGGAAATTATACTTGGACAGAAGTTCGCGAACTTCGAGCTCGACCAGCTCGAGCAGCTCCGGATCGTCGACCATGTCGACCTTGTTGAGGAACACGACCAGCGCCGGCACGCCGACCTGGCGCGCGAGCAGGATGTGCTCGCGGGTCTGCGGCATCGGGCCGTCGGCAGCGCTCACCACCAGGATCGCGCCGTCCATCTGCGCCGCGCCGGTGATCATGTTCTTCACATAGTCGGCATGCCCGGGGCAGTCGACGTGTGCATAGTGCCGCTTGTCGGTCTCGTACTCGACGTGGGCGGTCGCGATTGTGATGCCGCGCGCTTTTTCTTCCGGCGCCTTGTCGATCTGGTCATAGGCCGTGTAGGTCGCTTGACCTTTTTCCGCCAAGACCTTGGTGATCGCCGCCGTCAACGACGTCTTGCCGTGATCGACGTGCCCGATCGTGCCGATATTGCAATGCGGCTTGTTGCGGTTAAATTTTTCCTTGGCCATGGGGCTCTCCGTTCCGGCTCTCTCTGTAGTCGCGTGAAAGTTTTATCAGCCAAACTTCGCCTGAACCTCGTCGGCGATGCCTTTCGGCACCTCGGCGTAGTGATCGAACTGCATCGTGAAAGTGGCGCGCCCCTGACTCATGGAGCGCAAATTGTTGACATAAGAGAACATGTTGGCGAGCGGCACCATCGCCGAGATCACGTTGGCGTTGCCGCGCATGTCCTGTCCCTGAATCTGGCCACGGCGCGAATTGAGGTCGCCGATGACCGATCCCGTATAGTCCTCCGGCGTCACCACCTCGACCTTCATGATCGGCTCGAGCAGCACCGGGCCGCCCTTCTGCAAGGCCTCTCGCAGCGCCGTGCGCGCGGCGATTTCGAAGGCCATCGCCGATGAATCCACGTCGTGCGAGGCGCCGTCGATGAGACTGACCTTGAGATCGACCACCGGGAAGCCGGCGAGTACGCCGGCACCCAGCACCCCTTCGAGGCCCTTCTCGACCGCGGGGATGAACTCCTTCGGCACCGAGCCGCCGACGATCTCGTTCTCGAACTCAAAGCCGGCGCCGGGCGCACTTGGTTCGGCCGTGATTTTGACGCGCGCATACTGGCCGTGGCCGCCGGTCTGCTTTTTGTGCGTGTAGTCGACGGTGGCCGACCGCGTGATCTTTTCACGATAGGCGACCTGTGGCGCACCGATATTGGCATCGACCTTGTAGGTGCGCTTGAGGATGTCGACCTTGATGTCGAGATGAAGCTCGCCCATCCCTTTGATGATGGTCTGGCCGGATTCCTGATCAGTGTGGACGCGGAACGAGGGATCTTCGGCGACGAGTTTGGCCAGCGCCACGCCGAGTTTTTCCTGATCCGCTTTCGACTTCGGCTCGATCGCGATCTCGATGACCGGATCGGGGAATTCCATCTTTTCCAGGATCACCGGCTTCTGCGGATCGCACAGCGTGTCGCCGGTGCGCACGTCCTTTAATCCCGCCAGCGCGACAATGTCGCCGGCATAGGCTTCTTTGATGTCCTCGCGATTGTTCGCATGCATCAAAAGCATGCGACCGACGCGTTCCTTGCGCTCCTTGGTCGAATTCATCACGCCGGTGCCGCTTTCAAGCGTGCCCGAGTAGATACGGCAGAAGGTGATGGTTCCGACGAACGGATCGTCCATGATTTTGAAGGCGAGTAGCGACATCGGCTCGGAATCGGACGCCTTGCGCTCAACCTCGTTGCCTTTGAGATCGACGGCTTTCATCGGCGGCACATCGACCGGGGACGGCAGATAGTCGACCACGGCGTCAAGCAGTGGCTGGACGCCCTTGTTCTTGAACGCGGAACCGCAGAACACCGGGAAGAATTTGCCCTCGATGGTGGCCCTGCGGATGAGCCGCTTCAGCGTTGCGACATCGGGCTCCTTGCCTTCGAGGTAGGCCGTCATCGCGTCGTCGTCGAGCTCGACCGCCGCCTCGACCAGCTTCTCGCGATATTCCTTGGCCTGGTCCGCAAGCTCGGCGGGAATCTCGATGTCGTGATACTTGGCGCCGAGCGTCTCTTCGTCCCACACCACGCCGACCATGCGGACGAGATCGACAATGCCCTTGAACTGGCTTTCGGCTCCGATCGGCAGCTGAATGGCAACCGGCTTGGCGCCGAGGCGATCGACGATATCCTTCAGGCACTGGTAGAAGTCAGCGCCGGTCTTATCCATCTTGTTGCAGAAGACGATGCGCGGGACGTTATACCGGTCGCCTTGCCGCCATACCGTCTCGGTCTGCGGCTCCACGCCCTGGTTGGAATCAAGCACGCATACCGCGCCGTCGAGGACGCGGAGCGAGCGCTCCACCTCAATCGTGAAATCGACGTGGCCGGGCGTATCGATGATGTTGAGGCGCTTTCCGTTCCAGATCGCGGTGGTCGCGGCCGACGTGATGGTGATGCCGCGCTCCTGCTCCTGCTCCATGAAATCCATGGTCGCGGCGCCGTCGTGCACCTCGCCCATTTTGTGGCTCTTGCCGGTGTAATAGAGGACGCGCTCGGTCGTCGTCGTCTTGCCGGCATCGATGTGAGCCATGATGCCGAAGTTCCGATAGTCCTCGATCGGGTGGGTGCGGGGCATGGGGAATCCTTCGCTGTCGCCGGTTACCAGCGATAGTGCGAGAACGCGCGGTTGGCTTCTGCCATCCGGTGCGTGTCTTCGCGCTTCTTGACTGCGTTCCCCCTGTTGTTCGACGCATCGAGCAGCTCCGCGGAAAGCCGCTCGGTCATCGTTTTCTCGTTACGCTCGCGCGCCGCGGAAATGATCCAACGGATGCCGAGCGCCTGGCGCCGCGAGGTACGCACCTCGACCGGCACCTGATAGGTGGCACCACCGACGCGGCGCGAGCGTACTTCGATCGACGGCATGACGTTGTCGAGCGCCTGCTCGAAGACGCCGATAGGATTTTGCCGCGTCTTGCCTTCGATCATGTCAAGCGCGCCGTAGACGATATTCTCCGCCACCGACTTCTTGCCGGCGTGCATCACCGAGTTCATGAATTTGGTGACAACAGCGTTCCCGAATTTCGGGTCCGGCAGGATCTCACGTTTCTCTGCGCTGTGGCGGCGGGACATCGTCTGGCTCCAGTTACTTCGGTCGCTTGGCGCCGTACTTGGATCGGCGCTGTTTGCGGTTCTTCACGCCTTGCGTATCGAGCACGCCGCGCAGGATGTGGTAGCGCACGCCCGGCAAATCCTTGACGCGACCGCCGCGGATCATCACCACCGAATGTTCCTGCAGGTTGTGGCCCTCGCCGGGGATGTAGCCGATGACTTCAAATCCGTTGGTCAAGCGAACCTTGGCGACCTTACGGAGCGCCGAGTTGGGCTTCTTCGGCGTCGTCGTATAGACGCGGGTACAGACGCCACGCTTCTGCGGGCTCTGCTGCAGAGCCGGCACTTTCTTCTTGGCGCGCTGCGTCACTCGCGGCTTGCGAATGAGCTGATTAATGGTCGGCATCCGCTTTTTGCTCCAAGACGGGGCTTGCTCCCCTTTGGCCTGAACTGTCTGTTTCGGAGCTTTCGCCCCGGTTGTGCCTCTGGGCTTGCGCCCGTTTCCACGCGAAACCGTTCGCGCAAACGAAATCGCGCCATCCGCCTTTTGCGCGGAAGGGCGCTCGAAATTCGCAGAGGACCGCGATGCAATCACCGCGATCATGCGTCCTAGCAGTCTGACTTTCCGAAGTCAGAAGCAGCGTTTGAGCTTCCTACATCGAGGCGTCGCGCCGAATCCCGCTTGCCCAAGAATGGGAGCCAAGAAAGCAATGACTTTCAATAGCTTAACTGGGACCCGGACAGGCCGTTCCGACGGGCGAAGCTCACCGCCTGCCGTAAAGTGCGCGGTATGTATCGGCGCTACCGATCGAAGTCAAGCCGATATGGGCATAAAAGCGCGATGCCGCAAGCACA
>Ga0302326_10023723_pt1 | contig 12492 bp, 10 predicted proteins | sample Palsa_T0_3_FD_202264 | JGI IMG/M metagenome (GOLD analysis project Ga0302326, IMG submission 202264) | Peat permafrost microbial communities from Stordalen Mire near Abisko, Sweden - Palsa_T0_3 | ecosystem: Environmental > Terrestrial > Soil > Palsa > Peat permafrost | place: Sweden: Abisko... | reverse complement strand
CCGACGTGGTCAGCCGCCCCCTAACCCGCGGTCAACCCCCAAAACCCATCCCATCCCCGCAGGTCAGACCCTTACGTGAAGACCTCACTCCCAGGCCTGGCCCGCCCTCCAGCCGAGCTTGACACTCCGGCCGAGCTTGACAGCCGGCCGAGCTTGACAGCCGGCCGAGCTTGACATCCGGCCGAGCTTGAGGACACCGGAGCGCTACTGGTACGTACGGTTTAGCCTCTCCCGACCCCTAAACCGTACGTACCATGAGCGCTCGCGGTCCGCCCGTCTCGCACGGAGGGGTCAGGCGGCGTGACTCCCGAGAAAGGCGAGCACCTCGTCCATGGCGGTGGTACCCGAGTCCGCCAAATAGTTGTGTCCAGCGCGGGGCAGGACGACGAGCTTTGCTCCCGGAATCCGCTCGGCGAGCTCCCGACCCCGGGCGACGGGCACGGCCTTGTCGACCTCGCCATGCAAGATCAGGGTCGGTACGCCGATCTTGCCGACGCGATCGAAGGAGCGATAACGCCCCACGGCGACGCGCTGGGCCAGGACGGCGGCCGGCGGGATGCGGGCATCGCGCTGGATGCGCAAGTCCTCGGCGAGGGCACCGGGGTCGGCGTCGGGTCCGTACAACAGCTTGGGCATCAGCCGCAGCGTCAGCCAGCGGGGCGTGTGGGCCACCATGGCGTCGCGGCGCGCCGAACCCTGCTTGTCGGCGGGACCGAACGCGGCGGTGCACCCGAGGATGAGCGAACGCACGCGGCCGGGCTCCGATAGCGCCATCTCCTGCACCGTGAGCCCGCCCATGGACATCCCGTAGAGATCAGCGGTCTCGACGCCGGCGTCGTCAAGTACGGCAAAGGCGTCAGCGGCGAGGTCCTCGATGTCGAAGCCCGTCCCGTCCCACTCCGTCCGACCGGCGCCTCGGTTGTCAAACCAGATCACGCGGTATGCCGCGGTGAGCGCCGGCAGCGCTCGCCACCACATCTGCGAATCCCACATGTGACCCATCGCCAGCAGCAGCGGCGGGCCTTCGCCCTGTTGGTCCCACCAGATCCGAGTCGTGCCGTTGACCGCGTAGCCCATCAGGACTTGAGAAATTTGCGCGTCGCCTCGACGACGAACGAATTGGAGAGCGGGCCCATGCACACCGTGAAGTGGTTGGCTCCGGGAGCCTCCTCCACGGTGAGCTGCGGCAGCGCGTCACGCAACTCGGCAACTGCGGCCGCCGGCATGATCGGCGGCGAAAAGGTCTGAGCGTCGATGGGCAGGCCAAAGGGCGCGGTGATGAGGTGCACGGGACAGGAGATCAGCGCGATATCCCGGCGGAGGTAGGGATCGGCCACCGGGTCGTTGTAGGACCGGGCATCGGCGATCGCCGCGAACTGCCGAAGACGGCCCCGGACGCCACCCTCGGTCGGCTCGAAGTTTTCGCGCACGGAAGCCTCGAAGTTGGCGTCCCAGATGTCGGACAGACCGGGCGTATTCCGCATCGTGGCGACCACCAGATCGACACTCGGCAGCACCGTGTCCATGCGATCCAAGCCACCGAGGAGGATGGTGTTGACGTGCTCCACCGGGTCGGTGCCGCTCGGTAGGAGCGACATGTATCCCCCGTCGACGAGGACCACCGCACGCGTCAGATCAGCATGGTGCGCAGCCACCTGCGTCGAGATCCAAGCGCCCATCGACGTGCCGACGAGGACCACATCACGACGGCCGAGCGACCGCAGCACCGCGGCGGCATCATCGGCATGACGTCGCATGCCGTAGCGCGAGGGATCGTCGGGCCCCGTGGAGCCACCCCGACCACGGCAGTCCACGGCGATGACCTCGACCTCGCCACCGAACGCCTCGGCCAGGTCGGCGAAGACGAGGCGCATGCTGGAGAAGCCATGCAGGGCGAGCACCGTTGGCGCGTCCGGCGATGCCGCCGGCCAGCGCTCGACGCAGATCTTCACGTCTGGTTCAACCTCGACATAGGTCGTCTCGCTCAACGAAGCCCCCTCATCCGCGGTCACGCCTCTCGGCGCAAGCATGGTTGTGGTTGTTGCAGATGTCCAGCTACCGTGGCCAGCCCAGCGACAATGTGTTCTGGTCCGGTCTCAGGGGGGAGCTCCGGTTATGACGCAACTTCGGGCGAGGCGAAAGCTGACGCCTACGGTCATCAGCCTGAGCTTGGCCTTTGCCTTCGTAGCCGGCTGCGGCACGACGACCCACGGGGCGTCGACGACCTCCAGCGGCTTGGGCCTCGAACCCTCAGGGACATCGGGCTTCACCGGCTCCGGCGCCAACGGCGGCGCCGGTCTCGGCGGTGCCGGCAGCCTCGGCGGTGCCGGCGGCCTGGCCGGCGACGCCGGGGAGGCTGGGGCTTCGGGCGGAGCGCAAGCGTCGGGAGGATCTGCGACGTCCTCGGGAAGCGGGCAGCTCGGCGGGGGTGGCCCGTCGGCCACGTCATCGCTCGCCGTCGGCGGGCAGTCGGGCAGTGGCCCGCTCGTACCGCCCGTGTTCAAGATCGGGGTCATGGACTCGAGCAATGCCAACGCAGCCTTGTCGTCGCTGGGATCGGGCACCGCCAACGCCCAGGCCGACGCCGAAGCCGGAACGGCGATGCTGGATTACGTCAACAAGCACGGTGGCATCGCCGGCCGACCCGTCGCCTACGACACCAACAACGTCGACGCGACTGCTAGTCCCGAGCTCGAGAGCCAGCAAGCCTGCGACCAGTGGACGCAGGACGACCACGTCACGTTCGCCGTCCCTGGCTCTGCGGTCGAGGACAACGATCTGCTGCGCACCTGCCTCGGACAGGCCGGCATACCGTCGTTGTACGGGTCGATCTACTCCAACACGTTGGACAGCTCTTTTGCCTCGAGCCCGCTGTGGTTTGAGTACACCACGGTGAGCAACAACGAGTACGCCCGGACCTACGTCAAGGGCCTGGCCTCACAGGGCTTCTTCAAGTCCGGCAAGGTCGGCATCGTCTACTACGACCAGCCGCCATTTTCGACCACGCTCAACAGCACCTTGCTGCCCGACCTCAAGGCAGCCGGTGTGGCCAACCCCGACATCTTCGGTGCCGACATCAACGGCGTGAGCGATCTGGAGTCCGGCTCAACGCAGATGTCCAGTGCGGTCCTTCGATTCCGCGCCGATGGCGTCACCAAGGTGCTCTTCTTCGAGCCGTGGGTCGGATACTTCGTCTTCATGGAGGTGGCGAGAGAGCAGGGTTACACGCCGACCTACGGCATCAGCAGCCAGGAGGCTCCTGAGGTCGTCATGAGTCTGGGTCTGCTCTCGCCCGACGAGCTGACGGGGGCGCACATCGTGTCGTGGATACCGTTGGGCGACGTCGGCAACCTGACGCCCTACCTTGGTCCGTTGACAGCGACGTGCACCGCCATCTTCAAGTCATACGACGTGTCGATCCAGCCGGCCTCCGACCGGCTCGACTTCTCCGTCCAGTACGGCGGCTGCGAAGACCTCCTTCTCATCCAGACGGCGTATGAGCACGCCGGTCGTGTACTCACCGCCGACGATTTCGTCCAAGGGATGCAAGCGATGGGGACATCGGTGAAGCTGGCCACCCGACCGGCCGGATCGTTCAGTGCCACCAAGCACTACGGCATCTCGGAGTTCTGGAACGGGCACTTCGACAGCGGCTGCGGTTGCTTTGTCTATGACGGTGGCCCGCAGCCGCTGCCCTAGGTCAGTCAGCCGCGCTCGACCAGCGCTCCGGCTGCCATCAACTGCTGGGCGAGGTATTCGACCGCCGCGGGGTCAGCCGCGTTGGTCGGAAGGTTTTGGGCCGCCCGCTCGGAAGCGTCGACGAAATCCTTTGCCTCCTTCAGACCCCACCCGGTCACCTCGCGCAGCGCCTTGATAACCGCGATCTTGCGCGGTCCGGGCCCGACGAGCCGAAATGACGAGGGTCCCACCGGGGTGCGGGTGGCGAGCTTGACGTTGCTCGCTGCGCCGCAGCTGATACACCGAAAGAAGCCGGGCTCGCTGAGCGCCTCAAACGTGTCCGCACCGCACCCATCACATCACAGGAGACCCATGGCGGGTTAAGTTACGCGGCAGTGCCGCGCCTCCATCAAGTCAGCCGCGCCGAGGTCGACGCCCCCATCGTGACCACGATGTATGACTTCGTGTTCGACGGCCGGGACCCGGTGACCGAGCCGGGCACGGCGAGCGGGACGCGAGGCGACTGGTGGCCCACCTTTGCCAATGTCCCCGACATCCTCGAACATGCCGTACAGGGCTTCGCTCTCTACCAGAGCCCGCGCCGGGTCCTCGATCCTGTGCTCCGTGAGCTCGGACAGGCGCGGGCGGGGTGGGCCGCGCAGAGCCAGTTTGTCTTCTCTCAACACTGCAAGGCGCTGCGGGCGTTCGGCGTCTCCGACGAAAAGATCGAGGCCGTCGCCTCCTGGTCCGCCGCGCCATTCTTCAGTGCCGTCGAGCGCCTGGTGCTCGCCTACACCGACTGCTTGGTCCTCGATCGGGGCCGCGTCCCGGATCGCCTCTTTGACGCCATACATGCCGAGTTGGGCGACAAGGCCACGTTGGAGCTGACCTACGTGACCGCCCTGTACCTGCAGCATGCGGTCATGTCGCGCGCCCTACGTACGGAGTGGGACGACATCGACGAACCGATCGTCGAAGTACCCGACGCCGGGGCCAGCTGACCCTCAGCTGAGCCTGTCTAGGACAAGGTTTGTCCCGGACGGATCGACGACCGCCGGCTGCGGTCCGAGCAGGACCGATCCGGCGCCAATGTTGAGGCCGTCGGTCAACGCTCCGCCCGGACCGAGGCGCAGTACGCAGGAGTCGCCGGCCGTCGGACATTGGGAAGCTTCGGCACCGGAGAGCCAAAGGGGGCCGTCGACGGTGTCGGCCATGGAAGCTCCGGTCGTGGCGCTGATCTGCGGTCCGGCCATGAGCGTGGCTGTCGAGTACCCCTGGTACAGGGCGTCGAGACCCTGGCCGGCGGCATCCTCGGTCCACACGTAGCCGCCCGACACTGCGTCGACGAACTGGAGGCCTCCGCCTTCGCTGTTGGACTGGGTGGATAGAGCCGGACCGGCCGTCGTCGTCCCTGAGGTGCTCAGGCTGGTGAGGGCGCCACTGGACGTCTCGTAAAAGAGCGTGCCGTCCGTGCCGACCGTGGCCCCGAGAGAAACCTGTACCTCCAGGAGGGCACCGGTGCCTGGGTCCAAGCGGTAGACATCGATGTCGTTACCCTGCGTGATGCGGACCCAGAGCGTCCCGCCGTCGTCGGTGATCTGGACGGGTAGGTCGTCTGAGATGTTGGCCTGACTGACAGGCGGCAGCGTGTACTGAGCAGTGAGCGCACCGGTGGCGCGGTTGTACTGATCCACCGTGGTGAAGTTGGCGATGTAGAGGTTGGAGGCATCCGCAGCCAACGAATTGATGGTCCCGGTGACATGTTCGGCGACGGCCGGCGGGCCGTCGCCGTCGACGACCCACACCTCACCGTCGGCTTGATCGACGACGAAGACCGCACCGTTGGGCGCCTCTGTCGCGACCGGTCTGCCCGCTGACGCGATGGGGAGTGAGATGCTGGCCTGCACGGCGAGAGGGCCGGCGAGAGGGCCGGCGAGAGGACCGGACGAGGCCGCGGTCGCAGAGCTCGAAGACGACACGGTCGTGGTGGTCGACAAGCTGGGTGAGGTGGTGGCGGTGCTCCCGGACGGCGTGGCCACCGTCGACGCCTCGGTGGTCGGACCGGACGACGCCTGGTGTGTGCCCGACCCGCAACCGGCCGCCATCACCGCGACGACCACCAGGACGACCACCAGCCCGGCCCGCCACGGGCGCCATCCGATCTGCACGGCTTGATCATGCCGCGGATGGGTCCCGAGTACCATCGCCGTTGCCCGGCGGCACCACAGAGGAGACTCCCATGTTTGACCGTGCATCGCGTGGCCGACTACTCGCGTCGAGCGCGACAGCGCTTACGGCAGTCCTGCTTTTCGCCGGATGCGGGTCCTCCCCCAAGTCCTCAGTGGCGACTGGAGCGGCGACGACCACCTCGGCCCCGCCCAACTCGGGGGCGTCAGGCTCAGGCACCCCGTCCTCCGGCGGCGGGGTGCCCTCCACGTGCCCATCGGCGGCGCAGGCGTCGACGGCGTTGGGGATCACAGCCCCGGCCCCCATCCAGTCCAATCCGGGTGGCATTCTGGCTTGCCGGTACGACAACCCCAATCCGCCCAACCTCACCCTGTCGATCAGCGTCGGACCGTCAGACGGCGCGACGCCGTCGATCTTCGAGCAGGTTGGGACAGCCGGAGCCAAGGCCACCAATTCGACGGTCTCGCCCGTCCCCGGTCTCGGCGTTGCGGCATACACCTGGAGCGCGACCCTGTACTCCGGCGCCCAGCCACAAGTGGCTCTCGTCGTCCTGACCAGCTCGACGGACATGACGTTGCAGGGCAACGTGAGTCTTGCCGGCCTCGAGGCGTTGGCGCGCGACCTCGGCGCCTGATCCGGCTCGCGGTAATGCTCGATCGCGGCGCGGTCATATTCTCCCTGTAGAGGTTCGAGGCGCGCCCATTCGATGGAGAGACGGTGGTGCGTCAAGCCGAGCTCGGCGTAGAGGGCGAAGTCTCCGGTGACCGTTGAGGTCGCCGGAGGGGGGGGACGTGACCCTGCCGCTCCCAGTCCCACCAGTTGGACGAGGACGACGCGCCGGTGCCCCACAAAACCCTTCCGGCCATGCACGTTGCGTCTCCTATCTTCCTGCGCCAACGGGACGGCGCCCGGGCTGTCGGCCGGATCGCCGCACCGCCTTCTCGTCCGTCCCGAGGTAGCTGGCGAGGACGGCATCGGACGCCAGCACCTCCGCGGGCGTGCCCTCGGCGATGACCCTCCCGAACTCCAACGCCACCAGGCGGTCGCACAGCGAGGAGATCATGGCCATGTCGTGTTCGATCACGACCATGGCGCATCCGGTGTCGGCTGCCACCCGGCGCAGCAACGGTCCGAGCGCCTCGGTCTCGGCCTGGGCGACGCCGGCCGTGGGCTCGTCCAACATGAGCAAGGAGGGCTTGTGGGCCAAGATGCAGGCCAGCTCGACGATGCGACGGGTACCCGTGGAGAGCTCGCCGGTCGGCCGCTCGCGATACGCCTCGAGTCCGAGAAGCTCGATGATGGCGTCGACGTGCTGCATCGCCCGCGCTTCGGAGTCCGTGCATGCCGGCAGGCGGAAGGCGGCGGCGAAGGGGTCGCGATTGGCGAGATGCCGTTCGAGCGAAACGAGGATGGTCTCGGCGACGGTGAGGCTCGGGTACAGACGGGCCTCTTGGAACGAACGGCCGAGTCCTCCGATCGAGCGCCAGTAGGGCGGCGTCTTGGTGACGTCGATCCCGTCGAGGACGATGCTGCCCTGCTCCGGTCGCAAGAAACCGGAGATGACATCAAACAGGGTCGTCTTGCCCGCGCCGTTGTGACCGATCAAACCCACAACCTCGTGGGGCCGCACCACCAGGTCGATCCCGTCCACGGCGGTGATCCCACCAAAGCGCTTGACCAGTCCGTGCGTCATCAAGGTCGGGCCGGCGTCATCGTCGGCGGAGGGCGCGGGCGGCGAGGGGGTGGGGGCAACGACAACCGGCGACGCACGTTTGCGCCTGCCCGCGGCGTTAGCAGCGACGGGTTGATCGGACGCCCCACCGATGAACACGGCCCGTAGGAGATCAGGCCGATCGAGCAGCTCGGCCGACGGCCCGCTGAAGCGGACCTGGCCCTTTTCGAGAAAGACGGCGCGCTCGGCCACGAGGAGGGCGACGTTGACGGATTGCTCGACGATGATGATGGTGGTGCCCTGACGGTGGATGTCGCGCACGGCCTCGATGAGGTGGGCCACGGCCGTCGGCGCCAAGCCGAGGGACAGCTCGTCGATGCAGAGCAGGCGCGGGCGGATGAGGAATGCCATGGCCAGCGAGAGCATTTGCTGTTCGCCGCCCGACAGGTTTCCGGCCGCCACTCCCGATCGCGTGGCGAGAGCGGGGAAGAGGTCGAAGGCGCTCTGGCGGGCCGCGGCGGCGGCCGCCCGATCACGACGCAGGGACCACGCGGCGACCCGGAGGTTGTCGGTCACCGAAAGGGATGAGAACGTGCCCCGGCCGCCCGGCATCATGGTCAGCCCGTGGCTGGCGATGCGTTCGGTCGAGTCCGCCTCGATGGCGCGACCGTCCAGCGTGATGGTGCCGCTCTGGGCCGGCAACAAGCCTGTGATCGATTTGAGCAGGCTGGACTTGCCGGCTCCATTGGTCCCGAGCAGCGCGAGGATCTCGCCTTCTTGAACGACGAGGTCGATGCCGAAGAGCACCTGCATCGAGCCATAGGACGCGTTGACGTCGGTGCACCGCAGCAGGACGGTCTCGTCGTCGGGAGTCGGCGCCGCGCTCCTGTCCGACGACGGACCGTCGGCGTCGTCCGCCGCGGGCGTCGCCGCACCCCAGACGCTCATGTCCATGCCCCGACGGCGACCCACCACGGCGAGCAAGCGGTCGCGCACGAGCGCAAAAACGCCGGCCAAACCGGACGGGAACAACATGAGCACGACCAAGAGCCCGGCCCCGGACAGCAGTACCTGGAGCTTCGGGAAGGCAATGCCGGCCACCTGTAGGACGGCGACGCCGGCCAGCGCGCCCCCGATCGAGGTGAGCCCGCCGATGACGGCCATGGAGAAGACCAGCAAACTCTCCGAGGACGGGAAGGACGAGCCGGTACCCGTGCCGGCCGCGCTGCTGTAAATGATGACGTAGAGCCCGCCCGCCACACCGGCGATCAACCCCGAGATGGCAAACACAGCCAGCCGGACCCGGGTGGTCGGCACGGCCGCCGCTTCGGCGCCGCGCAGGTTGTCCCGTGTCGCGAGCACCGCCCGACCGGTGCGGGAGCGTCGAAGTCCGCCGATGAGGACGATGGTGAGCACAAGGACACCGAGACACAAGAAGTAGAGGTCTCCTTCGCCGGCCAGGTTGAACCGCTTCCACAGCACGGGGCGCAGCACGTCCGACGGGAGCTGATTGGGGAAGTTGGCACCGTTGAAGAAGAAGGCGTCGGCGGCAACGGCAAACGACAAGGTGGTGACGGCCAGGAACAGACCCTTTACACGCAGGGCCGGCAGACCCAGGATCACGGCAGCGACCGCCGCGGCCGCGGCCCCTGCCGCCAGCGACGCGAACAAGTCCAGGTTGAGGTGTTGCATCAGGTCGCCGGCGGTGATGGCCCCCACGCCGACCAGAGCCATCTGACCAAGGCTGATTGTCCCGCCCCAGCCGCTCAGCATCACGAGCGAGAGGGCGGCGAGGCCGAGCACCATGGCGCCGCTGATCTGGTCGAGCCGATCCACGGGGAGGATGGTGGGAAGCGAGAGAGCCAGGGCGACGAGAGCGACGAAGCCGACAGAGCGGACGACCTGCACCTCGCGCAGGCTGCGCCGCGCATCCGGAATCGGCTTGATGGCGCCGATCACCGACCATGAGGACTCGTCGGCCGCGTCGACCCGGCTGCTCGAGCGGTGCTGGAAGAGAAGCGCCACCACGACGACGACCAACAGCACGACGGTCGAGACGCTCTGCTTGGACACGTTGAGCCCGGTGACGTACTGCACCACGCCCAAGCCGATCGCTGTCGCGAATGCGACCCACAGTCTTTCCATTCGTGCGACAACCGCCGCAGCGAGCGGAGCGAGGAGGATTGCCGGGCCCGCGGTGGCCGTGATCGTCACACCCTGATCGGGCGCGGCCAGCATGACGGCCAGACCGGCCACGATCCCACTCATGGCCCAGACCCCGACGAGCAGCCTCCGGGCGGGTATGCCGAGCAGGCGGGCGCGGTCGCCGTTGTCGGCGATCGCCCGCACGGCTCGACCGGCATCGGTGCGGAGGAGAAACCACGCCACGAGCGCCACGGCCAACGGCACGGTGATGAGGATCAGCAGCTCGTTGCCCGTGAAGAGGACCGGATTGATCAGGACGTTGGACGAGCTCAGACCGGTCTGAAACCCGGCGAGCGAAAACCGCGTCGGCGTGCTGAGCCAATGCGGGATGTAGACGGCGATGCCACCGAAGATCTGCGAGAGGCCAATGGTTACGACCGTCACCACGAGGCGCGGCGCGCGGGCAAACCGCCAATTGATGAGTGCGCCGACGGCTCCACCCATGACGGCACCGACGGCCATGGCGACAACGATGTCGACGGCCCACGGCCAGTGCAGGCCTCCGAAGAGGCCGACCCCGACAGCCGCGGCCGCCCCACCCATGGAGCCGTAGGCAAAGTTGATGGTGCGGCTGACTCGGTAGGTCAGTACGAGCCCGATGGCCAACAGGCCGTTGAGGCTCCCGTAGAGCACGCCGTAGAGCACCGTGCCGAGCGGCACCCGGTGAGGGAAGACCTGGGTCACGACGACCACGCCGGCCACCAGCGCGACCGCGAGGATCGCCTGGCGGCGCTGTGTGCCCGTCACTGGGGACCGTTGGGGAAGATGGGCAACGGGTCGGGCGGCGTGGCATACCAGGTCCCGTTGCTGACCCACGCCCCCTGCGCCCCGTCAGCCTGCGAGACGATGCTGGGGTTGTACCACTGGATCTTGTACTCGTGGGTCGGGCTGACGTAATGGGTGCCGTTGTAGGTGTAGATCTGCGGGCCATACCCGCCGTCGCCGCCCTGATAGCTCCACATGCCTTGCGCGTACGTCTGCGGAGTCAGGTCGGGGCCGGCGAGCTGGATGCCCACGGCCAGTTGGTAGAGACGCTGATACAAGACGTCGACTTCGTTGACGATGAGGGCGCCGTTGGGGTCCTCGGACTTGGCGGCGAAGTAGCCGATGGTCGAGCCGTACCGGCCGGCCAAGGACTCCTCGCTCGTCGCCATCGCCACGTGGGCCCAGATGGCCTGAGGCATCTCCTGGGCGATGTCGTCCGTCTCCTCGCCGACAACTCCGCCGATCAGCCACTCCGGTTGGTAGTGGTCGTTTTGCATGTCGTCGGCAAACAGCAATTCACCAATGGGGTCACAGAGGCAGATGACGGTGGTCACCTTGTCGTTGATGAGTTGTTGGACCGTGCTCTGAGCCGTCGCCGTCGCCACGTCGACGTTGGTGCTGTAGCCAATGGTGGTCGTCGGCGGCTGTCCCGCTGCCTTCAGCGCCGCGGTCGCGTCCTGCGCACACGAGGTGAGGTAGGGCAGGTCGTCGTAGACGACGGCGAACCTTCGGTGCTCGCCATTGGGGACGGCGGTCCCGCCGAAGCTCGTTGGTTGGCCGACCAGATCCTTGCCGGCAACGGCGCCGACGTCCTGGCCGATCTCGGTGCAATCCGGTCCGAGGCTCCACGAATACGGGGCGTTGGCCACATACGTCGGCTCGTCGGCGTAGAGGTCTGAGAAGTTGACGACGTGCTGTGAGGTGAGGGCGTTGGCATAGGCGAGGCTGGTGGTGTTGATCTCGCCGAAGGCACCGATTGTCTGCGCGACGTTGATGGCATCAGCCTGCACGTCACCCTCGTTGTCGGCCCCGCTGTCCTCCTCGCCGTTGAAGACCTTGAGGACGATCTGGCGCCCATAAAATTGGAAGTGCTTGTTGAAGTACGTGACCAGCTCTTGGAACGTGTTGAGCATCTGCGCGTACGTCTCGGGGAATATGACGCTGTTGTAGCTGCCCGTCACCGCCTCGATGCCTTGGTCGGTGCTCTCGCTCCCATCCGTCGGATTCATATAGGTGATGACGATCTGGTTTGCCGTGACACCACGCGACGTGGCGCCGCCATTGGCACCGCTGAAGCTGATGCACGGTGGCGAGTAGGGGTCGCCCGGCACCTGGGGGCCCGAGCAGTTGGCCACGCGGGCTGAGGGCGGGGCCGACGCGACCGCGACGGGAGTCACAGAGCCGCCGGCGGCATGCTGCGTTGCGGTGGCACTCGTTCCTGGCACGGTGACCGTCGGTCCGAGAGCCGTCGCCGCGCCCGCTCCGGGCGACGCCGCCGTCGTGTTCGTGATCACGTCACGTTCGGGAGCGACGGTAGGGACGAGGACCGCCATCACGAGGAATGCCGCGATGATCAAGACCGCCGGCCCATAGCCGGCCAGGAGACGGCGGTCGCCCGGAGCGAGTCGATAATCCAGCTTTGAGCTCAGAGGATTTCCTTTGGTCTGATCAGGCGCCGACGACTGCGCACGATGTCCGATGCGAAAAGGACTCCGCCGATGACGAGAAGAAGTGCGGCCCCGAGCGGCGCGGCTCCGGACCAGCATCCGGGGTGGCCGGAGGGGCTCGTCGTCACACAGCGGCGGAGGCTGGTGAAGAGGGCCGTTGAGCTCGGGGTCGCCGTCGCCACCTCATGGCCGGGGATCACCAACGGGGGCGTCCCACCCGTCGTGACGACCGATGACCCACTGGGTGTCACGCCCGGTTGCACGACGGCCGATGAGGATGGCTGACTTGGCGGGGCCTGAGCTCCCGAGGCCGCCAGC
>Ga0302326_10023722_pt1 | contig 12492 bp, 5 predicted proteins | sample Palsa_T0_3_FD_202264 | JGI IMG/M metagenome (GOLD analysis project Ga0302326, IMG submission 202264) | Peat permafrost microbial communities from Stordalen Mire near Abisko, Sweden - Palsa_T0_3 | ecosystem: Environmental > Terrestrial > Soil > Palsa > Peat permafrost | place: Sweden: Abisko... | reverse complement strand
CGCCCTCCGCCTGTACCGGAACCGAAACCGCCGCCACGACTTCAGCCAGCCGGTCGAGCGGCGTCGGCGCGTGCTGGCCACGCGAGCGGCGCAACGTCCGCATATCGAAACCAATGTGGTGAATAATGTAATCGCAGCCCAGATCTTCCAGTTTCTTCGCGCCCGCAATGGGATCGGGCATGGCCATGTTGTCGCCCATCACCTTTGCGCCGAAATCGTGCCCTGCCTTCACCACCAATTCAACGGTTTCCTCGTGCGCTTGCCCCATCACCACCACCATGCTAGCGCCCGCTTTGGCCATCACTTCCGCCTCCAGCCAGCCGCCGTCCATGGTTTTCAGATCGGCGACGATGGGTACCTCTGGATAACGGGCGCGTAACTCACGCACGCCGCGCATCCCCTCGGCGATGATCAGCGGCGTGCCTGCTTCAAGCCAATCGATTCCAGCGCGCACAGCCATCTCGGCGGTGCGCAGCGCTTCAGCAAGGTCGATCAAGTCAAGAGATAGTTGGACTGTCGCGTTCATTCAAGCCGCAAAGACAAAGGAATAGGATGGAAGTCGATAGTTTATGACATTGCGACCCTGGGCGTTGGTCTTTTTGCTTGCAAGCGATGCAGTAGCGCAGCTAGGTCCGTTGCCGAATTTTTCGATTTCAAACCACGATCTCGAAATTCTCTCCCCTTGTTTGCCCACTCGCCCCTGGACCGTAGCAGGCGAACACGGCGCGCTCTTCGGCCGGCAAAGCGGCAAATTTGAAGCGTGGCAATGGCCGGTAAAGATATTGAGCGATTTCCGAATTCGTGCGGAACTAGCCGATTATTCGGTGCCAATTGATGTGAATGCACTGGCGGCGTTCATCAGGGTGACACCGGCCGAAACCATCATCGCCTATTCGCATTCGGCCTTCACCGTGCGGCAACATATGTTCGCCTCGCGCGGCGAGAACGCGGCGCTGCCGGCGGCCGTCTTCTTCGAAATCGATTCGGCGCGGCCCTTGGCGCTGACCTTTTCCTTCACGCCCGAAATGTTGCGCATGTGGCCGGCGCCGAATTTCGGAAGACCCAACGGTGAATGGGTAAAAGATGGCGATGGCGGGTTTTATGTGTTGCACACCGATAACGAAAAATTCTCCGCCGCCATCGCCATGCCGCGCACCCAGCCCGGCATCATGGTGCCCTATCAGGAACACCCGCAGACCTTCCCGCTCGAACTAAAACTGAGCTTCGATCCGAAACGCGATCACGGGCTCGTTTTCCCGCTGCTTATGACCTTGACTACCGCCGGCGAGGCGCGAGAACAGATCGCCAAGCTGTCCACCGCATTGAAGCAGACGTACACAGACACATACAGTTACTATGCGCATTTTTTTGACAAGCGCTTGACTGTCGAAACTCCCGACCAGCGTGTAAACGACGGATTGCGTTGGGCTGAGATCGCCATAGATCAAGCCCAAGTAAAGACTGCGCAAGGCGAAACCGGCATGGTGGCCGGCTATTACGAATCGGCCGATTCGGCGCGCCCTGGATACGCCTGGTTTTTCGGCCGCGACACTTTGTGGAGCACTTACGCAATTAACAGTTATGGCGATTATGGTTTGACACGCCGCGCGCTTGACTTTCTCCTTCACCGGCAGCGGGCCGATGGCAAAATCATGCACGAATACTCGCAGGCGGCGGAGAGTATCGATTGGAAAGCCACGCCCTATTTTTATGCATCTGCCGATTCAACTCCACTGCTACTGATGGCCGCCTGGGATTACACTCGCAAAAGCGACGACTTGGATTACCTGAAGGCGAATTGGGAGGCGTTCAAAAAAGCATACGCCTTTACACGCGCTCACGAGGGCAACGACGGCATTTACTCGAATTCGGAGGGCACGGGCTGGGTGGAATCATGGCCGTCTGGAATGCCGCAGGAAGAGATTTATTTGGCGTCGCTCGATGAACAGGCCAACGCGGCGATGTCGCGGCTGGCCGCCACCATGAACGAGCCAGCGTTAGCTCTACAGGCCAGTCAAAAGGCCCAAGCGATCAAAGCAAAAATAGCAGCCGAATTTCACAGTTCAAACTTTTACGCCTTCAGCCGCAATCAAAACGGCACGCTCGATGAAACCGCGACCATCTATCCGGCGGTCGCTTGGTGGGATTCGTACGAGGGATTGTCGAACGCCGGGCCGATGTTGAGCCGTTGGGCCTCGAGCGAATTCTCAACCGATTGGGGCGCCCGCGATATTAGCGAGAAGACACCGTTTTACGATCCCATCAGTTATCACCAGGGTTCAGTCTGGCCTTTGTTCACCGGCTGGGTATCGATGGCGGAATATCGCGCGGGACAGCCCCTAGCGGGCTATGGCAGCCTAATGCAGAACTTAAATTTGACATGGGCGCAAGATTTGGGCTCGGTCACGGAGCTGCTATCGGGTGAATTTTTTCAACCGCTGGGTAGAAGCAGCTCGCATCAGTTGTGGTCGTCGGCCATGGTGGTGAGTCCGCTGCTGCGCGGCTTGTTTGGAGTGGATTGGGACGCGGTCACCAAGCAGGTACGGATCAATCCACAATTACCCGCCGAATGGGACCGCGCAAAAGTACAGAACGTCCAAGTGGGAGCCATAAGTGTGACATTGGAAATGCAGCGGACACAGGGCCAACTGCGCGTGAGGGCGATTACTAAAGAACCGGAGATCTTATGCCTCACAGCCGAAACGCTCTCGGGAAAAGCTTGCGCCGCCTCGCCTGCAACGGAGCATACATTGTTGGTAGCCCTTCCGGCAGTCGAAATGGGAATACCGGCAGCGCTCCCCGAACCCGGCGAACGGACACGCCAACTGAAAGTGCTGAGCGAAGACAGGCAGCCACAAACCGCTACGTTTACGTTTGAAGGGCAGGCCGGCTCAACTTACGATTTACCTCTGCGAATGAACAAGCCCGGCACCACCGTTGATGGCGCTTCAATCGTGAAAGATAAACTGCATTTGCAATTTCCAACCGGCGAAGGTTACATTCAAAAGACAGTCGCCTTCAAGTGGCGGACAAAATGAAAAAACTAGTAGCCCTGTTCTTAGCCTTCAGCCTTTGGGCCGCGCAAGAGCGGGTGATTCCGCCGCCGATTCTGACTTACATCAAGCAGACTTGGACCACCCTCACGCGTTCCGACAAAGACCTCGCGCTCGCAGTCGTAGACCCTAAGTTTCCAGTAGGCGCCGATGGGCGTTGGCCACTCTATATCTCGCGATCGGAAGACGCGCAGCTAGTCGAAGAAGGTTTGCGGCGCGACATGCCAGCCGCCGGATTCCGCACCATCAGCATCAAGCAGTTGCCGGAAGACATGGATTCCCTGCCGCGGCAGGGCTTGTTATATCTGCCCAAGCCTTACGTTGTACCGGGCGGCCGTTTTAATGAGATGTACGGCTGGGATAGCTATTTCATCCAAGTGGGCCTGCTAAAAGACAACGAATTGGATTTGGCCAAAGACATGGCCGACAACTTTCTTTATCAAGTAAAGTATTACGGCAAAGTTTTGAATGCGAACCGGACCTATTACCTGAACCGTTCACAGCCGCCATTTCTTACCCAGATGGTGCTGGGAGTTTACTCGAAGACCCATGACCGTAAGTGGCTGGAAGACGCTCTGCCGTTGATCGAAAAGTATTACAAGTTATGGGCCACTGAACCGCACCTCACGCCGGAAAGCGGCCTCGCTCGCTACTGGGACTTCGGCGAAGGGCCTGCGCCCGAAGTTCTCTCCGCCGAAAAAGACGCGCAAGGCCGAACGCATTACGATTTGGTCCGCGATTACTACCGCACGCACGACGTTCCCGATTACCGGCTGGATCAGTATTACGACAAAAAGACCGACCAGCTGACCATGCTTTTCTACAAAGGCGATCGCTCCATGCGCGAATCGGGCTTCGATCCCTCTAACCGTTTTGGACCATTCAATATCGATATCATCCACTACAATCCGGTCTGTCTCAATTCCCTGCTCTATCTCACGGAGATGCAAACCGCCGAAATCTTGAACGAACTGGGCCGCAAACCCGAGGCCGCAAGCTGGATTGCTAAAGCCGGCCTGCGAGCGCGCGCCATCAACAACCTCATGTGGGATGAAAAAGACGGCCTTTACTACGACTATGACTTTGTCGACAAGCGCGTTCGCCGTTATCCCTTTCTCACCACCTTCTACCCGCTGTGGGCGGGCATCGCCAGCCAGGAGCAAGCGGCTCGCATTGTGAAGAATTTGCCCCTGTTTGAGAAGGTGGGAGGTTTGCGTACGAGCACTCTGGAGAGTGGCAATCAATGGGATTCCCCCTTCGGCTGGGCGCCGCTCGAGATGATCGCCGTTGAGGGTCTGCGCCGCTACGGCTACAACGCGGATGCCGAACGAATCTCCATGAAGTTTCTCTCGCTCGTGAAGCGCGAGTATCAACGCATGGGCTACATCGTGGAGAAGTACGACGTGGTAAACGGCGGATCGAATGTCACAGCCATTCATTTTGGCTACAGCGCGAACCAGGCGGGCTTTGGTTGGACGAACGCCGTGTTTCTTGAGTTGCTCGGCGGTTTGACTCAGCCAGATCGCGAACGGCTGCTGGCCCAGTAAGAACGAAGAAACGCGGTACGCGAGAATAAAGCGATGGTTATCGATAAACGGACAGGCGCCAAGCAGGCCCCGCCTTGCTGTATGGTGATTTTCGGTGGCGCCGGCGATCTGACGAAACGCCTGGTGGTTCCCTCGTTGTACAACTTAGCCTGCACGGATTTGTTGCCGGAAGGTTTTGCCATTGTAGGCTTCGACATGGCTGATGCGAGCGAAGAGGCCTGGAAGCAGACACTCTCCGAAATGGTGGCTGAATTTGTCAAAGCCGCCGATAGCAGCGCCTCGGTCAATCAGGACAAATGGAAATGGCTGTCAGACCGCATGTTCTATGTGCAGGGTGACTTGAACAATCCGGACAGTTATCAAAAGCTAAAAGCAAAGCTGGCCCAGGTCGATTCGGAAAAACACACGGGCGGCAACTATCTTTTCTACCTGGCCGTGGCGGACCGTTTCTTTGGGTCTACAGCGCAGCAGATAGGCAAGGCGGGCCTGGCGGAGGAAGCCAACGGTGTTTGGCGGCGCGTCGTGGTGGAAAAGCCGTTTGGGCACGACTTGGCATCGGCCGAAGCCCTGAACCAACAACTTTTGAGCGTGCTCGAGGAAACGCAGATTTACCGCATTGATCATTTTCTCGGCAAAGAAACGGTGCAGAACTTGTTGATGTTCCGTTTCGCGAACGGCATGTTTGAGCCCATCTGGAATCGCGACCGGATTGATCATGTTCAGATTACCGTGGCGGAAACGGTGGGTGTGGAAAGACGCGGAAAGTTTTACGAAAAGACCGGCGCGTTGCGCGACATGGTTCCCAACCACGTGTTTCAACTGCTGGCCTTCACCGCCATGGAAGCGCCGAATTCCCTCAGTGCCGACGCGGTTCGCACCGAACGCGCGAAAGTCATTGAGGCGATTCGCGAATTGGGGCCGGAAGACATTCCGCTGTGCGCCGTCCGCGGCCAGTACGATCAAGGCGCCATTGGCGATAAACCGGCCATCGCCTATCGCGAAGAACCGGACGTGGCGCCGGATTCGACCGTGGAAACTTATGCCGCCATGAAGTTGAATATCGAAAATTGGCGCTGGTCGGGGGTGCCGTTTTATATCCGCACGGGGAAGCGGCTCAACGCCCGCAAAACGCAAATCGCCATTCGGTTCAAAGAAACGCCGGCGATGTTGTTGAAAGATGCCATCCTGGCGCCGAACTGGCTCCTGGTGCGGGTCCAACCCGACGAAGGAATTTCGCTGGAATTCGGCGCGAAAATTCCCGGCCCTGCCATGAAGCTCGGCAAGGTGCGTATGGATTTCAAGTACGAAGATTACTTTGGTGCGCGGCCTTCCACTGGTTACGAAACACTGATTTTCGATGTGATGATCGGCGACGCAACCCTGTTCCAGCGTGCCGATAACATTGAAGGCGCCTGGGCGCGTGTGCAACCAGTGCTGGATTTCTGGGGCAACAACCCCGCGAAGAGTTTCCCGAACTATCTGGCGGGGAGTTATGGACCCCAGGCGGCTGATGCAATGCTGCAGCGAGATGGCCGGTCTTGGAGACCGATCACGTAGGTCGATCGGCTCGTCCCCGGCGCAAAATTCCAGAAACCGCTCACTCGCGTGCGCGGCTCAGAAAAACATCCTCGAGATCCGTCAATGAGTTACAGAACCACGACCGTCAGGGAGTGGCGGGAATTGGAATTTTGCGCCGGAAACTAGCTACGGAAGGTGGTCGAGGCGCTCGGTCTGCGGATGGCGAAGCCCGCGAGATTGATGCGCAACGGGTAAATGTGTCCTTGGCGCGGACACGCACCTCATAACTATAATGACTGGTTGAGAGGAAGCGAGAGATGACAACTTATGTCCTTGGAGCTGGTTCGTCGCGCGATGCTGGATACCCATTGGCGAAGACAATGGCTTCGGAGTTGTTCGAGTGGATGAAGCGGCCAACCCATGACCCGGACTCCTACGCAGCGCGTTACCCGGCGACAGTTCGCTTCCTTGAAGAGACCTTTGCTCCCGCTGAGAACGTTGAAGATCTGGTGACAGCGATACATAATCTTATTGACCAGTATGAGAACGGATCGCGCGAGCAGCGCACCAGGCGCACCCTCGTAGCTAACGAATACGGCGTGTTTAAGAACGCTGTGCGTGCGTGGTTTGGTGAGATTCAGCGAGGCGTGGCATTGAATTCTTCGGCTTATCGGGAATTCGCTAGAAACGTCGTAGTTCCAGGCGATTGCATTATCGCATTCAATTACGACGTTTCTCTTGAGCGAGAACTCCGGATGGCGGGGAAGTTCGAAGTGGGCGATGGCTACGGCTTTCCGATTGAAGGCCTTCCGGAAAGTCGGCCACAAAGGTACTGAAGTTGCATGGCAGCACGAACTGGCTTGCGCTGCTGTTTGGTGGATTGACGTCAGGATCTTCGGCATTCAAGATCGGTAACACCCTAGGGGCACGTCCAGTGATACCAAAGAATGAGCTTTCCTTTTTGGGATACGACGACGCGGTCGATCCGGCTTTTGGGAGAGGCGGGGCGGCATTGCCGGTGATGATTTTTCCGGCGCGGTCAAAAGATTTTTACTTTGCGCCAAACACCGGAATTGAATATGAGGAGTTCTGGAATAAGCTGTGGTGGCAGGCCACGAAAGCATTGGAATCGGCTGCTCGGGTAGTGATATGCGGTTACAGCCTGCTGTCGGTTGATGAACGCGCCCGCAAACATCTACTCAACAATCCAAAGAAAAGCGCTGAAATTGTCGTCGCAAGCGGGGAAGATACTGACCGGATTCTGAGAGATTATCGAGATGCAGGCTACGCTGGAGCGGTAGCTGCGGAAGAAGTCTTTTTTGAAAAGTGGGTTGCGAACTTTGCGACTAGCACCGTGGGGATTCGTTAACCAGTGGCTCCATGGATTGGCTAACGGTCGTCGCAAGCTTCTTCGGGTCAGCGATAGCCGTACCGTTGTCAAAATTTCTCAGCGACTGATCGATCGAACGACAGAAGGCCAAGCAGAGCAGAGAGTTGATCGAAAGCCAAAACGCCTTTTTAGTAGGTGCCACCTCCCACATGGCTACCGTGGCATTCGACAAGCACGTCGCGTTTTGTGAGGAGTACCTCGAAGAGGTGTACAAGGCACTCAACACATTAATCCAGGATGGAACCACAGAGGAACCACTCGATACAAGCAGGTTTTCCCTAATCCGCCAGAAGTGGGCCCTATGGTTAACTGACGAAATCGAAGATAGGCTGGACCAGTTCGAGCGTAGAATTGCACAAATAATAGGTGGCGCTGCCCAGGATGTAAATGCCGATGGCGTTGCCGTCTCAAACGAACGTAGCATCTCAATAAACATCGCGGATTTGAGGGAAATTCTCCACACAGAAAAGCTCACCGCCCTCAGAAACGATTTGGTGATGCGCTCATCAACAGAGCCACCTCACGTTTGGCCGCTTGCCGGGCAGGCTCCCGGCGCGGCCAGGAAGCCGAAGGGAAAGTAAATCGTCTGGATGGGCTGGACCCGATGATCGACGTGTTCCCGGATCTCTTACCTGGCGAATCCCGCGAGATTAGTGTCTTCGTGAGGACGCCCGCCCTGCATTGGGCGGGCTCATCACGCTCACCATCAACCATCCAGAGGCCGTTAGCATCCCGCACCAGGCACATCTGGCGATGTGTTTGCCGGCACAGGGAATCAGGGGCCAAACGGCAACACCGGGCCTCCCGGCAGCCGGGCACGGCAGGTGCCAGCGGCGCCGGCGGCAGCTTCGCGGGGCCAACTTAATAGCCCAAACCCTTGAGCCACAATTTTGAAAAGCTGAACGTTTGTCGTTCACATCGCGCCCCTAGACTCCACCTTATTCCTCTCGGGGAATTCACACTGGCGCGTTCCCTTCGCGATGCGAGCCTTAAGGGCACACTCCACCGGGAAACCGGCAAGATAATACGCGCCGTCGAACAACCCGAGTTGAAGTAAGGCGTTCGCCTCATTGAGTCTGATCTTTGACAGATCTTGCAGCCCTTTTCGGTCCACGAATCTTCATGGTTGCGCCTCTCTGGAAGGGCTGTGCGCCATACGCATCGCCCGCGGCATTTCCTCAACAACGTAGCGACTGTCTGGCAGACCTCATGCAATCATAAACATATGCACGTGGCCCGGAAGAGGTAGCAGTACCACCTCATTGCTTTCTCTTCGGAGCAAGAGACATCGACGATTCGCTTCGTTTTCGATTCGGTCTTTTCGGGCGAAATTGTCAGGTGGCTTCCTCGCTATCCCGCCAAGATGCGGCGCACGGAAGGTGGGGCCAATCGCAAGCCGCCGGGCGATCCACGATTTGCCGATGCCTTGGCTGGCGCGCCGGGACTTCCCGCCGCCAACAAACAGCTGCGCTTGATAGGACCTCCAACTTACGCGCCGGTCCGTCGCGGCCGGGCAACCAACGAAACCACCCTTTTGGAGAGTCGCTTCTGCGCGAGCCAGAACCCTTACCCGTCATAGGCCAATAGTCGGCTGCGGAACACGATACACATCCTGAAAATGGATCGGCGGCTAGCGTCTCGCGCGGGCGCCGACAGGATGCGCAGCTGGGGCGTGATCCGTAGGCGCCGGCTACTGGCCTGCGAAGGAGTGAATCGGCTCGCCAATCTCGCTGGTGGCGAAGCCGGTTAACAAATGAAACCTCATGGACCTTCAAAGGCGATCTTGGTATTTGGCCACCAGCTGCCCGTAATTCGCTGGCGCACCCTGCCACTTCAATTACTGCACAGCGGCAACGCCATGCCGGGCGGGCGCGGACAGGCGTTTCTCGCGATATAGGCTGCTGCCAGCGCCGCCAGCTGCCAAGTCATCTCCCGTTCAGCAAACTCGTCAGCGCGTCATATTGATAGCTATCGGCAAGATTCTGCAGATCGCGTGCGAACTCGGCATCGTTGGTCTGGTCCACACTGGCAATTAGGCTATTCAGTAGTTTCTTATCGCCATCCGCCGTCGCATTCCGCAGTGCTTCGATCAACTCAGGGGGCAGTTGTTTGAGACTTGCAAGCGTCTTCGTGCCGAGGGCCGACGCCGACGTCAGCGCATGACGTTCACCGCTGGCCTCGCCCAGTTCCTCATAGTCATAGACAATGTTTAGAAGGGCACCTATCTTTTCGAGCAGTGCGTCTTCACGACAGGGCTTCGCCAGGAAATCGTCGGCCCCGCTTTGTCCGACTTTTCGCCGATCTTCATCAAGAACGCTCGCCGTCAAAATAACGATGGCTGTTTCTTTTCCGCCAGGCTCCGCCTTAATTCTGCGCGTCGCCTCTAACCCGTCCATCACCGGCATATGTATATCCATCAGGATCAACCGAGGGGCCAGTCTCCGCCAGTCGCGGATGGCGGCTTCGCCGTTATCGGAACACTGTACTGAAAACCCGATGGCGGAAAGCAGTTTCATCAGCCAGTCCCGATTCTCAATCAGATCGTCGGCGACGAGGATTCGGGCGGCTTCTTGTCCGGCCCGGATGCCGATAACGCGCCGGCGAGAACTCCGACGGATGGCAACGCTCGCGTCCCCGCGTTCCACGGGAACCTCGAACTGAAATACGGAACCTCCGCCGGAGATGCTGCTGGTACACCTCAGATCCCCTCCCATCAGGCGAGCGTGCGCCCGGCTAATGGCAAGCCCCAAGCCGGTTCCTTGCTGCACATTAATGCCGCTTTTGGTTTGGCTGAACGACTGGAACAACTTCTTCTGTTCGTCATCCGAAATGCCCGAACCAGTGTCCTCAACGCGGGCTGAAAACCATGCCTTGTTCTGGTCGAATTGAGACAAAGTGACGCGCAGCTTCACGTGGCCGCGCTCGGTAAACTTGATGGCGTTTCCCAGGAGATTGATCAGCACCTGGCGTATCTTAGCTTCGTCCGCCACGATATACGGCGCCGATACCCCATCAACGGCTACTTCGAATCGCAGCGCTTTCGCCTCAGCCCGCAATCGGAACATCTCGGCGACATCGTCCAATAGTCTGGAAAGGCTGAACGTCATTTGATTGAGCTCAAGCCGGCCCGCTTCGATCTTGGACATATCTAACACATCGTTTATGAGGGCCAACAGATGCTCACCGCTGCGGTTAATGATGCGGAGATTCGTTTGCGCGTCTGCTCCCAGCAGAGGATCCCGTAACATCAACTGGGTGTAGCCCAGAATGGCGTTCATGGGAGTACGAATTTCGTGAGACATGGTCGAGAGAAACGTGCTCTTGGCCAGGTTGGAAGCCTCCGCCGCCGCCGTTCTTTCAACCACCCGCTGCTCGAGTTCGGCATTGATCCGATGAATATTTTCTTCCGCGGCCGCGCGCTCGACCAAAACCCAACAACGTTCCACGACATCCTGCACCAGGACGATCTCGAGCGATTTCCATTCGCGCGGTGTCGTCTGAGACACCGCAATCGCAGCGCGAAAGACACCGTCCTCTACGATTGGGCAAACGATTATCGCCTTGCTGCCCATGGGAAGGACCATGTTCGCCCAGTCTCCAAGCAAAGCCTCCGCTTCCAAATTGCGGACGATCAAAGTCTGCCCGCCCTGGAACATCGAGACGGCCTGCGGCCCAAGAAGCGAAAGCGGGTAAGTGCCCACCCCACTCGCGAGACCGGGTGAATGGTCGTGCAGGATGGAGAAGCTCTCGCCGTCTTGCGCGACACCTGAGTAAGCACAGCGCGAGACGGCCAGATGTTCTCCCAACATGCGGGTTGTCACGGCTATGATCGGCGCAGGCTCGGCCAGCGTGCGCGTCGCCTTGGACAGATCATTCAGAAAGCGAAAGTGTTCTTCGCTCTCGCGGAGGGCTTGATCGGTCCGTTTGCGCTCGGTAATATCGATCGCGAAACAGACGCCTTCGTCCGGGCTGTCCTCGAAAATGGCCGCGCCCAGAAGGGCCGGTACACGCGAACCGTCCTTCCGGATGTATTCTTTTTCATACGGCGTGGCGATTCCCCGGGCGGCGATTTCGTCCAGCGAACGCTGGTCGAGGTGAGCATATTCCGGCGGCGTCAAGGCCGCCCAATCGATACGCCCCGCCTCCAGGTCTTCGCGGCTATAGCCAACAATACGCAGGAAGGCGTCGTTGGCTTTGGTGATCTCGCCCTTCCTGTTCCAAAACATCACGCCTTGCGCGTTGGAATCGAACAGCCGCCGAAATCGATCTTCGCTTCGCTTGCGCTCGGTGATGTCCATCACGGCGCCATCAAAATTCAGCGCGTTGCCCGCCGCGTCGCCTTCCACCCGTCCCTTCGCTTCCAGCCAGTTGAGTTCGCCGTTTTCTTGCGGGACTCGAAATTCGACGTGGAAATGGCCGCAGGACTGAATGGCGCGCGCCAAAGCCGATTCTACAATCGGTTGATCTTCCTGCATCAGCTTCCGGATATAGACTTCCGCCGGCAGGCCTTTCGCCACCGCGGCTGGGTCCATTGCGAACATATGGGCGATGAAATCGTCTCCTGCCAAACGGTCGTTGACGATGTCCCAAGTCCATGTCCCGATAGAGCCGGCCGCGAGCGTCGAATTCAACCGCGCTTGCGAAGCGCGCAGCGATTCCTCCATCCGTTTCAACTCATGGATATCCGTGTTCGTGCCAAACCATTGCACCACTCGCCCCTCTCCATCCTTGAGCGGCTGGACCCGCGTGAGAAAGGCCCGGAACTTCCCGTCGCCGGCGAGCAGCGGAAATTCCATCTCGAACGGTTCGCCGCAGTCGATCGCGTCTCTCCAGGTCCGCATGATTTTCGGTAGCGCCTCGGGGTCCTGGACAGTCTGCCACCCCCGGTGCTCCATCTGTTCCGGGGTCGTGCCCGTGTATTCGTACCAGCGCTTGTTGTACCAATAGATGAGTCCGTCGGCGCGCGCGATCCACGCTAGCTGAG
>Ga0302326_10023719_pt1 | contig 12493 bp, 9 predicted proteins | sample Palsa_T0_3_FD_202264 | JGI IMG/M metagenome (GOLD analysis project Ga0302326, IMG submission 202264) | Peat permafrost microbial communities from Stordalen Mire near Abisko, Sweden - Palsa_T0_3 | ecosystem: Environmental > Terrestrial > Soil > Palsa > Peat permafrost | place: Sweden: Abisko... | reverse complement strand
ATCTCCTCTACTCTGGGCAGGACAGGCGGCGCCTATGCCTCTGTTTATTCCGCCAGCAAGCATGCCGTGGAAGGGTTGACTAAGTCCGCTGCGTTGGAACTGGCGGGGTCGGGCATCCGCGTGAATATCGTAGCCCCTGGTCCGATTGAAACCGGCATGTTGAACCGCTTCACCGGCACGGAAGAAAACAAGACCGGGTTGGTTGCGCGGGTTCCGCTGAAGCGCACCGGGACTTCCGAAGAAGTAGCCGAGGCGATTGTCTTCATCGCGTCCCCGAAGGCTTCCTTCGTCACCGGCACGTCGTTGCTCGTCGACGGCGGCGTAACCGCTGCATAAGTAAAGGAGAAACAATGGCCACACAAACAGCACTGCAGCTCTTTCAACCGGTTCGCGTGGGAGCCATCGATCTATCGCATCGGATCGTGATGGCTCCGCTCACACGCCTCCGTTCTACCGTCCCCGGCGACGTACCTAACGACATGATGGTGGAGTACTATCAGCAGCGCGCCTCTAAGGGCGGCTTGATCATCACCGAGGCAACGGCCATCTCTGTAACTGGCCGCGGCTATCTCGGGGCGCCCGGCATTTACTCCGACCAGCAAGTGGCCGGGTGGCGCAAGGTGGTTGACGCGGTGCATGCCAAGGGCGGCTTTATTGTTCTGCAACTCTGGCATGTGGGGCGCACTTCGCATGTCGATATGACAGGCGGAGTTGCGCCTATCGGGCCGTCGGAGGTTCCTTATGAAGGCGTAGCGTTCACTCCAAAGGGCTGGGTGCCGGTGAGTCCGAACCGTGCCCTGCGGGTGGATGAGATTCCGGCCCTGCTCGAGGACTACCGTAAGGCTGCGGCCAACGCCAAGGCTGCGGGCTTCGATGGAGTGGAGCTTCACGGCGGCAACGGATACCTGCTCGATCAATTCCTCGAGGATGGAAGCAACCAACGGACCGACGCGTATGGAGGCTCGCCCGAAAACCGCGCCCGGCTGCCACTCGAAGTCCTGAGCACGGTGCTCTCGGTGTGGGATAAGGATCGCGTCGGTTTTCGGATCTCGCCCAACACGAGGTTCAACGGCATGTCCGACAGCAATCCTACAGCCACCTTTGGCTACTTCGCGGAGCAGTTAAACCGCTACGGAATCGCCTATCTGCATATCATCGAGCCGCGGGTAAACGGTAATGTTGAAGTTGCGGAGGGACTGCCGCCGGTCGTAGCGACGCAGTTGCGAAAGATTTTCAAAGGTAGGCTGTTGGCTGCGGGCGGCTTTCATCCCGAGACCGCAGAAGCCATCGTCGAAGCGGGTGATGCGGACGCGGTCGTCTTTGGCCGCTACTTTATTTCCAATCCCGATCTGCCGGAACGGATCAGGCTCGGCCTGCCGCTGACTGAGTACGATCGCAACACCTTCTACGGAGGCGATCAGCACGGGTACACCGACTACCCCTTCCATGGTTAAAGTCCGGGGCGGCCTGCTTCTCTTACTACAATAGGACCAGGTCGCCGCGAATCTCGGCGGTGTTGGCAGGAGGTGGCAAGATGTGGTTCACTGCTGCATGGACAAAAACGAGACTCGACGCACCTTCCTGCGGATAGCGCCCTGCGCTGCTGCCGCCGCCTTGCCCCTATCCAATTTGCCGCTGTTCGCTCGGGCAGCGCCCGATGGCGCAGGCGTGATCGCCCATGAACCTTTCCAGATCTATACAGCTAAGGCGATCGAAGATGCGATGCACCAGTTGCAGGCAGCCCCGGGCAACAAGATGCTGTTCCAATCGAAGGCTTTGCCGTTTGCGGTGACCCTGACGACGGAGACGAAAAAGAGCGCAAAGGAGTTCGAGTACCATGAGGGCCGCGACCACGTAATCCAGATTATCGAGGGGACCACACTCTACGAGGTCGGCGGAACGCCAAAGAATGCGCGGAACGTCAAGCCAGGAGAGTGGCTCGCTCCAATCTCCGAAGGGAGCACAGCGATCACCATGAGGAAGGGCGACATGCTGATCTTACCGCGGGGCACGCCGCACAAGCGGAGTACCGCGGACAGCGTCACGCTGACGTTGATCGCGAGCTTGGGTGCAACGACGTCTTAGACGCTGTGAGGGAAGGAAAACCGCAGATCTCTCCACTCCGCTAAGCTCCGGTCCTAGGAACAACCACGGCTTCCGCCATCAAGCAAATCAGTCGGGGCACCCGGACTGATTTGCTTGGCCCTGCACTGTTCATTCCTCTCCCAATTCGCGGCATAATGTCTCGGCGATCCATCCGATTGATCCTAAACGGTCGTCACAGCTGCTGTAACGGATAACCGTTTTGTGGCACTATCGTATCTTTCAGAACGCAGGAAGTCCTAAGCCAGGAGAACATCTATGGGCCTCGCTGAAGATATCGCCAACCATGTTTATGGGTTTATGCAGGATGCTGCGGCTGATACAAGCGGGCTGATCAAGGCATTCAATGGCAAAAGCTTCGCAGGGTTCGACCCGCACGGGCTCAAGGCAGTGCTGCAGAGATCCAAGCAGTTTCAGATTGACCTGGCACAGGCAATCGAGTGGAAGCAGCCTGAAGAGGACTGCGGGCTGTTAGCTTCTTTGGCGTTCACAAAAGCGCTCGACAGAAGCGACGAATTCAATCCACGCCTTTTTGCCCAAAAGTTCGACTGGGAGTCCTTCCGGGCGAATCCGGACCTGGAAACGATTATGAAGGCCTTCAGGAAAAGCGTTGAGTCCCGGACAAAGTTTGCCTGGGACGCGGGAGCTTACCCTGGCGAGCAAAATCTGGATCGCGTGATCGCGTCGGCGGTCGACCTGATGGAGCAGCCGGGCCACGCCGGCGGCATAGTACGCGAGGTCTTGAAGCGTCACTTGCTCAACTGGGATGAATTCCAAGCGAAGCGTCAGCAAGCACAGTTCCTTGATGCGCTGGAGGAGGAGTTCGCCTTTCGTCAAGCCGTTGCCGAGGCAACAGCCTTTGAATCCGGAGAGGCGAAAGAGCTCGCATGCCTGGCGTGCGATATGCTTCGCACCGTGCCGGCGAAGCGACGGATTGGGAGCAATCGCAGGGAAAAAGTTATCGAGAAGCTTAAGAAGAATGCAATGACAAGGTCCCTGGGCGAGGCTATGACCGGGCTGCAGCATTGCGCTTCGCCAGATGACTGGCAGAAAGTGCAGGGGAGACTGACGACCGCGTTTTCCAGAAGTCCGCAGTTAGCGACCGTACTCTGGAAGGAGATGAATTGGCCTTACCCGTTCGCCCTCGTTTTGCGGGAAGAGCTGAAGCAGATTGCGGAGAGACGAGCGCCTGGGAGTTCCATCCCCACAGCCGTGGACGTATCCGACCTGGCCGCGCAGATGGAGTTAACCGGCGTGGCTTTCTCCGGCGGGGGTATCCGGAGCGCTACGTTCAACCTGGGTGTGTTGCAAAAGCTGGCCGAGTTCGGACTGTTGGAGAAGGTTGACTACCTCTCGACGGTTTCTGGCGGAGGGTATATTGGCGGATGGTTAGCCGGTTGGATTCACCGAGCCGGAATCAGTCGGGTGAAGCAGGGCCTGTCTCCTAAAGCGACTCCAGATCCCCGCTCCTCCTTGCGGGACCCGATCCAATTTCTCCGCGAGTACAGCAATTATTTAACCCCTACCCTGGGTCTTTTCAGCTTCGATACGTGGACCATGATTGCGGTTTACACCCGCAATGTGTCGCTGAACCAGGCGACCTTGTTTGCCTTGCTCGGGACTCTGCTGCTGGCGCCGCGATTTCTTGCTCTGCCTATGAGCCCCATAGCCCCAGCAGGAAACCTCTGGATGATGTGGCTGACACTGGGAGCGCTGCTCGTTGCCGTGACCTGCATGTCATTCAACATGCAGCACGCCACGGCCATGGCCGATGTGGATGGTCCGAGCCAAGCCCACGTAGATAAGCGGCGGCGCGACCCTCTCGATGGGTTCTACGGAACCGCATGGGTTCAGATTTCCGTCGTGATGTGCATGCTGGTCGCCGTCACCTTCGGATCGATGTGGTTCTGGAGAAACTTGGGGAGTAACGGCGAGCTGGACGGCAAATGGTGGAAGTGGTTGGCGGGGGTGTTCTTCTTTGTTTTGTCCGCACTGCTCGCGGTCCGTGGCGGTTTCTGGAACTATGCCGGCCGGCGCTTTAAGCCCGAGTGGCGCCTCGTTTACAAACTAATCCTTACGCCTTGCCTGGCGGCGTTGTGCGGGGGTATGAGCTTCGGCCTCCTGCTGCTGTATCTGAAGGTGATGCAAGGGTGGAAAAATCTCGGCCTTCAAGGGGCTTGGCACGCGGAAGTTTGGGGGCCGGTTCTGCTGTTCACGGTTCTGGTGGTCCCCGGCATCCTGCAGGTGGGACTGATGGGCGCGGATTTTCCGGATTCGGGCCGCGAGTGGATGAGCCGGTACCGTGCAGTCTGCACCATCTACGTGATCTACTGGATCGCCTTACTGAGCGCGTCGATTTACGGGCCGCTGCTGGTGTTCTGGGCGGTTCCACACACCAAAACGTGGATCTCCGCGGCGGGCGCCTGGGCAGGCACAACCGTGGCCAGTTTTCTGGCGGGCAGCAGCAAGAAGACGGGAAAGGGCAAAGACGAGAAGCCGATCATCTCCTGGTTGGACGTAGTTGCCATGGTGGGGCCGCCGGTGTTTATCGTCGGCCTGTTGATTGTCATCGCAACCCTGGAACAGATCTTTCTGGCGCACTTCGGCAGGGGCTTCCCTCTCAAAGCGATGGTTGATTTACATGGATATTGGCGTGCGCTCAATCCCCGGCCTCTGTGCACTGGCAAAAATTGGTGGTTACTGGGCTCCCTGGGTGGTCTGGTTGGGGGAGGACTCATCCTGGCTTGGCGGGTAGACATCAATGAATTTTCTATGCACCACTTCTATAAGAATCGGCTGGTGCGATGCTACCTGGGCGCATCGCACGCCCAGCGAAAGTGCAATCCATTCACCGGTTTCGATGAGACGGATGACTTCCCGCTGAGCCGGCTGAAGGCGGCCAAACCCGGCAAGGGTGCTCCTTACCAGGGGCCATATCCAATCATCAATGCGACCTTGAACCTCTCTGCCGGTAAACAATTAGCGTGGCAGGAACGGAAGGCAGCGTCCTTCGTTTTCACGCCGTGCTTTTGCGGGTTTGACTATCCGCATACGGCGGCAGAGGTACCGCACCCAGACCTTACGAAAAAGAAAGAAGAAATCAAGGATTGTGCGTACCGGCCCACGCTGGGGTATTCGCAACCGCAAGGGCCTCGTCTGGGAACCGCGGTATCGATCTCCGGAGCCGCCGCCAATCCCAACCAGGGTTACAACACGTCTGCGGCGGTGGCATTTTTGATGACGATGTTTGACGTAAGGCTTGGCTGGTGGATGGGCAATCCGAGACGGGAGTCGGAGTCGATATTGTCAGGACCGCGCTTCGGTTTGGGAGCCCTGATCAGCGAATTGCTGGGGCGGACCGACGATGAAGCGAAATTTGTCAACCTCTCGGACGGGGGCCATTTCGATAACATGGGCATCTATGAGCTGGTGCGTAGACGCTGCAAATTCATCGTGCTTTGTGACGCTGAACAGGATGCCGCGTACAAGTTCGGCGGGCTGGGTATGGCAATCCGCAAATGTAGGGTGGATTTCGGAGCCACGATTACGATTGACCCATCGCGCATTGCCCCGAAGCACGGGAAGAGCCAAAGCCATTGCGCCGTAGGGACGATCGATTACCTCGACGGGAGCCGGGGCACGCTGGTTTACATCAAAGCCTCCGTGACTGGGGACGAACCCGAAGACGTGATCGAATACCACGCCAATCAGCCGCACTTTCCCCATGAGTCGACTGCGGATCAGTGGTTTGACGAATCGCAATTTGAAAGCTACCGCGCGCTGGGATATCACGCGGCCGATTCCACGTTGTCTCCCTCTGAACTATGGCGTCCCTGGGCGCCCCAAATGGGCTCGGTGCAAAAGTTGTTCGAGGGCCTGCGAGATTATTGGTATCCGGTGAATCCGAACATAAGGGAGGGCGCCACTCGGCTTGGGGAACGATTGGCAGATTTGCTGCAGACAATACAAAACACACCGGAGCTTCAGGAGTTGGGAGCTGAGCTCTTCCCAAAAAGCGGCATTGTCTCTACCGCCAAGCCCAACCGGGTGGCCGAGTTCTATTTCTGCATGTCGGTGCTGCAATTGGTCGAGGACGTTTATTTCGAACTTGAGCTCGATCGGGAGCAATGGTTTAGTGATCCGAGGATCGGTGGGTGGCGCACCCTGTTTAAAACCTGGAAGAAGGTACCCGCGATGGCTTCTGTTTGGGCCGCGCAGCGGTCGACTTTCCGCGAGGATTTTCAGCAATTCTGGATGAAGAGAATCGAGTGACGCTACCGGTGAGTGACCGGAGGGTCCCGACGATCGGCCATCGCGGGGGTGCCGGATACCCCTACGAACCTGTCCGGGTGCCCCATGTTCGCATCAGCGAACGTGGGCCGAATATGATATTTTTCGAATGCTTTTACATCCTTGATGTAGAAACGGTCGAAGGGCTTCGCCCGTCTTTTTCGGCCCACGTACGCTGATGCGAACATGGGGCACCCGGACAGTTACGCTTGGTCCCGCACTGTTCATTCCGCTCTCAACGGCCGCAGCCAAGTCAGTTGCGCAGATAACAAACAGCTAGGCGAGGAGCGCATCCCAGGTTTGCGGGCCAACGGTGCGTCTGGCTTCATGCCTGTCTTGGTTTGAAATTGGGCTACCAGGGCCTGGGTGAAGGGGCCGTAGATGCCGTCTCCTGCGTTCTTGTAGCCGGCGTGGCTAAGCGCGGTTTGCAGCGCCAGAACGTCGGGACCTTTCATATAAGGCGTGGTGGGGCGAAGGATGGGATGGGTTGGAGACGCTGGGTCAGGGGCGGATGCGCGCACGGCCACGGGCGCGGCGGCCGCGGCGAAGGTATCTGCTGTGATCTGCACCTTTCGTACGATTAACGGAAACGCGAGATCCCACTTGTCGGCGGCGATGAGGGCGTCAAAGGCGTCCATGCGATAGCTTGTGCCCGGTAGAGGCGGAGCACCCGCCCTCAGGAAGTCGCGGCGAGCGTCGACGTACTTGCTCACCCAGGTCTTCTCCGGGCAGGCCGCTGAAACCTTGCCGACTGAGGAGATCAAGCGAGTCGAGATGGTTCGCCATGCACCCTGGATGTTGCTGTCATAAGCTTGATGGTGGAGCGGTCGACAACCTCCCCATGCGCGGCGAGGTTCTGTTGCGGCTTGGAAGCCTTGGGCTGGCTGCAGCCGTCCCAGGTTATGGGCTGAACGACTTCGTCGAAAAGAATCTGATTGTCCTGGGGCAGGCTGGTGGCGAAGTTTTCCCCGGTCAGGATGAGGGAAGTCGCGGCGCTGCCCCTGACCAGGTAAGTGGGCGAGAGGGAAGTGAGTATTGGCGCGGGCTCCAGCCGTTCTACATCCAGGTATTCGTTGCCGGTAAAGAGGCGATCGTCGACGTTCACGGAGACGCGGTGTTTTCCTAGGGGAACGAACCCGGGTGTGTTGGGCTTTGCGTCGGGGATCTGTACCCGGTAGTTGCCATTGGGATCGATGGTTGGTACGGAGATGGCGACTGCATCGAGCATCACCTGGACGATCTTCGCATCCTTGGGGGGAGCGGTGAGAGTCACCGTTACAACGGAGCTGCGGGCCGCAATCTGCGGGTTTACCGTAACCACTGAGGCTTGTTGGGCAGCGGCGGCGATGGGGAACAGGGCGAGAGGAAGTGCCGCTTTGACGAATCCTGTTTGCATGCGAACTTTCTACGATGATGCGCTCACGATCCCGGAGAGGCCTGGAGAAGAGAGCAATCTAGCATCGGACAGTTGCGATTACAACCGAATTTTTCGCAGAGGGAAATAATTACAGAAGTGTAATGTGTGAGGGTGTGGGTTACAGCAGTTTGACTTGCCGGCTGTCTGCAATCTAATCTTTGTCCTCGTAGCCGTAGGGAGAGATATGGCTTCCAGTTCATCTCAAGTAAGGCCCGCTCTTGCCGGACGGACGATTTTGATCCACGGTTACTCGGCGACGGGCGCAGATCTTGAACCTTGGAGAAGCCGCCTGTTGCAGGCCGAGATCGCACCCGTTTCGATCGATGTTGGCAACTACATCACCCTGAATAACGAGGTCACGCTAAAAGACCTTGGCGAAGCATTCGATCGGGCGCTACGGTTGACTGAATGGAGCTCGGGTAGCAAGGACGATGATTGGACCTTCGACGCTATCGTTCATTCGACCGGGATATTGGTGCTGCGGCAATGGCTGACTAGCGATCCCTTTCTGGGTAGCGATGATCCGCGGAGCCGCATCCGGCGATTGAAGCACATCATCGGTCTCGCGCCGGCAACTTTCGGGTCGCCCCAAGCCAAGCAAGGCCGGAGTTGGCTGGGAGCGTTGGTGAAGGGAAACAAGAATCTTGGCCCTGATTTTCTTAACGCGGGCAACCAGGTGCTTGATGGGCTCGAATTGGCCAGCAGGTACACCTGGGAGCTGACTCACAAAGATATGGTGTGTGACAAACCTTTGTACGATAAAGGGCCCAATACTCCTTATGTGGCGGTATTCATCGGGGACGTGCCGTACGACGGTATAGCCGCTGTAGCCAACCCGCCAGGTTCGGATGGAACGGTACGCTGGGCCGGGTGCGCGCTGAATACGCGCAAGGTAAGCGTGGACTTCCGCCGCGATCCGAAGCTCAGCGATCCGGCCGGTAGGGCCACGCGATGCAACATCACTCCCTGGCTGCAGAATCGCCAGGCCGCACCGATGATTGCCGTTGAAGGCAAGAATCACGGGACGATTGTCTCTGAACCCGACGACGGTATCGCGGGATTTATCAGCAGGTTTCTCTTTAAGGTTGCGGACGAGGAGAGTTATAACGAGTGGGAGACCGACGCCCTCGCGTTCGGCCAGAAAGCGATGCAGAAGATGAACTCCGCCAGCCAGGAGGGTGACTCGGGGGGAGCGGGTTGGCAACAGTTGGTGGTTCACATGGTCGACGACCATGGCGACGGGGTGACGGACTACAATTTGCAATTGTTCATCGGCGATAGTCTCGACCAGTCGGATGACCCGGCCTTTCCGTCGATTCCGATGATCGTGGATACGTATTCGAGCGATAGCAGCTATCGTTGTTTCTATGTCCGCCTGTCGCCGGCGATGCTGTCCATTAATGCTCCCGGATCGCGGAAGAAGCTGTGGCTGGAGCTGATCGCCTCGAGCGGTTCGGACCTGATCGAATATGAAGCCTATACGGATAACTCCGGCATTCCGCAGCGACTGACCATCGATCACCTCGGTGGCGAGCCGGTGAAACTGGATATGACCGCCCTCACGCAAGGCGATCAGGCGTTGCTCTATCCATATACGACGACCCTGCTGGAAATTTTTGTGGAGCGGGAACCGATGCCCTTGAATGCGGTCAGCCAGTTGTTTGGCTTCTTAAAGCAGCCATAGACTGATGCCGCCCCCCCAACAATTCGCCGGCCGGTGGACGATCGTGTGGTTGTTGTTCACCGCATCGCTGATCAACTACCTTGACCGCTCCAGCATCTCGCTCGCGTTGCCGTTGCTGTCCAAAGACCTCGGTCTGGGGCCGGAGAGTAAAGGACTCCTGCTTTCGGCGTTTTTCTGGCTGTACGCCCTGCTGCAAATTCCCGTCGGCTGGGCTTGTGACCGCGTAAACCTGCGCTGGCTCTACTTCACCGCCTTCGTGTTGTGGTCCGTGAGCCAGGGCTTGACCGGCTTTGCCGGCAGCTTGGGCGTGCTGATCATGTTTCGGATGCTGCTGGGTGTGGGCGAGTCCATTTACCTGCCGGGCGGAACGAAGATTGTGAGCATGCTGTTCGGGCCTACCGAGCGCGGGTTGCCGTGCGGGATGTTCGACTTTGGCACCCGCATGGGGCTGGTACTCGGAGGTTTGATCATCCCGTGGCTGCTGGTCCGTTTGGAATGGCGCGCGACGTTTCGACTGATCGGATTTGCGGCGCTGGTATGGGTTATCCCGTGGCTGCTGGCCACTCGAGGAAAGCTGGGTCATCGCCCCCGGCCGGCTGCGACGACCCGAAGCAATATACAGGAGATACGGTGGCTGCTCACCAACCGTAACCTTATCGGTATCTGCCTCGGTTTCTTTTGCTTCGACTACTACTGGTATCTTTTTGTTACCTGGCTCCCGGATTACCTGGTGACGGTGCGCCACTTTACCATCCTGCGGGCGGGGTTCTTTTCATCGCTGCCTTATTTTGTGTTTGGGGCCAGCGAGCCGCTGGGGGGATGGATCGCGGACCGGTTGACCGCTTACGGGTGGAACGAGACACGGACGCGCAAGGGAATTGTCACGGTGGCGTTTCTGTGTGGGTTATTGCTCATTCCAGCATCGCGGGTGCAGAGTGCGAATGCCGCGGTCGCGCTGATCGCTGGCGGTTCGCTGGTTGGACTTGCGACGGGGAATCTGCTCGTGATCCTGCAATGCTGCGCTCCGCTCGAGGATGTTGGGTTGTGGACCGGGATAGAGAACTTCGCCGGGAACCTGGCTGGGGTGCTTGCTCCGTTGCTTACCGGGTTGTTAATCAGCAGAACAGGGTCTTATGCGCCCGGGTTTGCGCTCGCCGCTGGGGTGCTGCTGGCGGGGATCTTCTGCTACTGGTTCATCGTGGGGGATTTGCGCGTGCGACAGGAAATCCCGATAGCGTGAGTTCGTAACAGAATCAAAGGGTAGGACGGAGAAATAGGTTAGGACGAATAAACATGGGGATGAAGAAACAAGGGGTGCCCCATATCTCGCGCTTTTTGCGAGATGTGGGTGGGATGCGCAGGGTGCAAAGATTTGCCTGAGGGATGCGTCAGACTCACCTGAGCCGGCTCATATTTCTTCGTCCTACCGGTTTCCTCGTCCCCTGTCTCTTAGTACCAAATCCCGCTGGCTAGTAGTAGGGAGAATAATATGCGCTTCGGGTTCAGAGACGGTGCAGGAGATGAGCGAGCCTGCAGGGATGAGTTGCTCGCCCGCAAAGCTGGTAAGCGGAGCCGCGAGCAAAAACATCAACAGAGTAGAGAGCTTGTTCCTCATGGAAACCTCCAGGGATCGTCTTGCTCTTACGTTGCCGATGATGATGGGTTGCTTGGTGTACGGCGGTCAACAACTCTGTCGGGAGAAATGGTTACGAAGAGAGCACAGCGTTATCAAGTGGGATCATTTGCGTCGCAAAACGAGACGGTTATACTGTCACTGTATTCGTTTCACTCTTACCGCCGTGAACTTTCTACCTCCGTGGAACGATCTGTTGCTTTTCTGTACGGCTGCCTTGGTGCTGCTGATTATCCCAGGGCCCGCCGTGCTTTATGTGGTGGCCCGTAGCTTGGATCAGGGGCGCAGGGCAGGCTTGGCCTCGGCCTGCGGGATCGCCAGCGGTGGATTGGTGCACGTCCTGGCCGCTACACTCGGCCTCTCGGCGTTGTTGGTCTCCTCGGCAGCCGCTTATGCCGTGGTGAAATACACGGGCGCTGCCTACCTGTTCTATCTAGGCATCAAGAAGTTTCGTGAACGGACGGCCGCGCCTAGCGAGGTGGTGCACGTGGAGCCGCTGCCCTTACGCCGAGTCTATGCGCAAGGTGTCGTGGTGAATGTGTTGAATCCTAAGACAGCGATTTTCTTTTTCGCTTTCTTGCCGCAGTTCGTCAACCCGGCGCGCGGGCACGTGAGCGCGCAGTTTTTTGCCCTAGGCATGGTGTTTACCGTGATGGGCTTAAGCAGCGACAGTGGGTGGGCGCTCACCGCCGGGTCTGCGGCGGGTTGGCTGCGGCGCAACCACAAGTTCATGCGCAACCAACACTACGTGACCGGTACCGTGTATCTGGGCTTGGGCATGGCAACCGCGGTGACCGGATCCCGGCACAAGTAAAAACCCCTCCTAATCGAGCCGAAATTTTCCTGCAACCTCCTTGACCCCAGTCCATCTAAGATATATCGTAAGATATATCAAAGATAGGATGGATTAAGAACACATGTTTGAACAAGAAAATTTTGAACACAAACGAGGCGGCCGTCATCACGGCAGGGAACATCATCATGAGCGTCACCATGGGCGGCACGGAGGCTTCGCCGGAGGCTGGGGCCCCGAGCGTGGCTATGGCCGCGGCGAGGGCCGCGAGAGGCACTTCGACAACGGAGAATTGCGGTTCGTGATTCTGCAACTCGCGGCAGAGAAGCCGATGTACGGTTACGAGATCATCAAGGCCATTGAGGAGCGGCTTTCAGGGGCGTATGCACCGAGCCCCGGGGTGGTGTACCCCACCCTGACCATGCTGGAGGAGGAAGGCTACGCCGCCGTCTCCTCAACCGAAGGCAGCAAGAAGCTGTATGCGGCCACCGAGCGTGGCCTGGAGTATCTGAAGGAGAACAAAGTCGTCCTCAAAGCAATTTTTGGACGGATGGAGCAAGCCGGCAAAGCCTT
>Ga0302326_10023716_pt1 | contig 12494 bp, 8 predicted proteins | sample Palsa_T0_3_FD_202264 | JGI IMG/M metagenome (GOLD analysis project Ga0302326, IMG submission 202264) | Peat permafrost microbial communities from Stordalen Mire near Abisko, Sweden - Palsa_T0_3 | ecosystem: Environmental > Terrestrial > Soil > Palsa > Peat permafrost | place: Sweden: Abisko... | reverse complement strand
CCCAATCCAGAAAAGTCTTGCCCCGCAGCGGAACCGCCTCATCCGGCGGAATGATCCGGTCCAGCGAGTCCATGAACGATTTGATGACGCGTTCGCGTGCGTCCCGACGAGTTGTCCGTGCGGCCATAAATCCTCCGTGATCGATGGTGGTTGGTCATCTACGATATCCCGCCATCATACCTGCCGGACAGCCCGCGTAGAACCTGCTGCACCCCGTTAGGATTTCTGATTTGGCGCAGGTTTTGGGTTTCCCGAATCCTCACTATGTCTCTGGAAATTCATCCAAGTCACTAGAGAGGGGATAGCGGTCAAAAAAGTCGCTGAGCGGACTTGTGAGTGCGCGAGGATCTGATCGGCTCATGGTTTTGAAGAACGCGATCGCAATCTTCATCGCCTTGACACCGGATTGGCGCGGATTTAGCTCGCTAGCCGGCGTTACCAAGGCCCCTGCCGCTTCCGACCAGAATGGATATTCACTGTTCAGGGGAGTGATCTGGAGCGGTTGCGGTAAACCGGCCCGATTATTCGCATCTGTGCACGCTTGATTCACCGCGGCTTGCCACGCTACATCAGCCGAGAGACTCAACAACTCTTGCCTCTCATCACCAGCGATGCGGTCGGAAACAATAAGCGCGCCCGCGCCAACATCGAAGTGAACACGGTTCTGATATCGCTGGGGTATGTGCAGCCCCGCGGGCAGAGCGGGAAGTGGAGCTGGATTATCGCCGATCACGGGCAGCGGTCGACGGGGGCGCGTGACTTTCTAGCCACCTCAGATCTGGAACGAGTTTTGAATTGCCGCGGTTGACCGCGACGAAGAAACCTTCCCGTCGGCGAAGCTGGTGCGCCGTCAGTTCGGTGCTGTCAGTCATTGGACGGTGACCAGCGGTCGGGTCGAAGCCGCGGTCGTTGAACAAAAACAGTCCCTTCAACAACTTCTCGCACGCCTGCTGACATTTTGCCACCACGGCATGCGCAAAAGTTGTGGGCTGCCCGTTGATCGCGAATGTCCGCGAACGCAATAGATAGCGCGCGGCAAGGAGGTCGGCACAAGCCTGATCACGAAGTCCGCCAGCAATAATTCGGTGGTCCAGCCAAATCATGACATGCTGGCGCTAGGGCACGGCTTGCTGAACGATTTCAGGAAATTCTTGAATGAGCGCCTGCCAGTCATCGGGCGGATACATTACTCGGCCGCTACGATGAATCATGGCCTCGATCGCGGGGTGACTTGGGTTCACCTCGAACGCTTTATGGATTTCGCTCGGAGATGCCAAGTAAATCACAACTGACCGCGCTCCCGGTACTGAAGGACCGGCGCCAAGAGATACGCCGTCAAGTGCGCCATCGCCGGGGTCGGCGACATCATCTGAAATCTCAAGCAGATGTATATCTCGCGTGTCGCTCAGGCGAAACCAAAGAACGAGTCGTGGGGGATTTGATGGGTCTTGTCGATGAAGATCCACCAATTCGGCTACAGCATGTTGCACAGCGGGCGAGCTTGCAAGGGATTCCCCTCTGAGCGTCAAACCAGCGTTAATGACCGCTTGCCTCGCCGCGGCAACGACACTGGCGTCAACCTCAATTGAAAAATCACGTACGGTGAAAGTGCCATCGGCGTTGATCCGCAAGATTTGGTTCTGTAACCGTGGTCTTCCATCCAAGAGAGCTTGATCAGCGTTCATCGCCGAGCGCAGCGCCTCCAACTGTCCTGCGGACAGTGTCGTCTCTCGAATCGGAACGTTCACGCGGCGCGAAGACTGAAGCAGATCGCCGACGAGTCGATGCAGACGCGCACCAAAATGCTGATGGTCTTGAATCTCATCGGGTGCAAAGCGGTCACTGGCAAATCCGAACGGATCATGGAGTGTAAGCAAGAGCAGAGGACGTCCGTTCGCATCTTGCTGAATATCCCACTTTGCATTCGCAGCCCGAGAGTACCGCTGCAACTCATCGCTCAGGATTTGATCGCAGCTCTGCACCAATCTGGTCAATCCAGCGTCGGCACGTAAAGAAGCGGTCTGTTCAATCATGCAACGATCCTTCATCTATAGCATATTCGCGGACGTTCACCCGAGCAAACAACCTTGAACCTTACTTGCGGAAACCGCGAAGGGGCGTCCGCGCTCCGCGAAATTGCAAATTGACCTGGTGACAACGAGCGCATACTTGTTCCGTTGCAAGCGGCATCATTGCTGTTCGTATCACTTTAAGTTCTACCCGTCCGCTCTTCCATCGTCCGCCTTAACTGTCGCGGATCCCCGGGGCGATTGACACAGCGGATATCTAAAACCCTCAGAGAGGGAACGGCAAAAGAGGGACGCAGTGGCACCTTTGGATCGGGGCGGCCAGGCGGGAAACGAGTGTAATTGCTACCGGGGCCTCATCTTCGCGGAAAACCGGAGGTGTGAAAGATCGTTTAGGGGTGCCAAAAGGTGCCAAAGGGTGCCATGCGGGAGCCGCGAATTCGGCGGATAATGGGGTTTGAGAGAGAATAGCGGCAGCCAACGCGCCAGGATTGGCACTTCTGGGCGTGTTTTGGGCGCTTCCAACTGCTCCGCTTTCAAGTGCCTCGTCTCGGGGAGAGTAAACGTCGCGTTGCAACCGGAAAATTCGTAGATTCGCAGGATGAGCAAAACGGACGCCGCTCGATGCGCGAGCAGGCGAAGCCGGGCGTTGTCCGGCTCACTCTATTGTCTAAATGAACGTGCGCGAGTACGCACACGTGCGGTGGCGACGCTGCCCTACGGGTCAGCGGCTAAAAGTTATATGAAGTGCGCGTAATCGCGCACGGTAATTTTGTCTCAACTGCTCTCCTCTCTCGCGCGGCGCCCCCCCGGGGGGATGTCAAGATTTGTCAGGTTTTGTAAAGCGGGAGGGAGACAATGGATAGTTGATAGTGGACAGTGGATAGTGAGGGAAATGCCGACACGGGCCAATGACCCAGGGTGATATGAACCTTCGGCCTTTGAATTTGGTATTTGGTCCTTTGCTGGCCATTGGTCATTGGGCACTGTCGTATCGCGCAGTCCGGGTCGTCAATGAGCAGGTTCGCGACGCACGGGGTGTGCACGGCGCGACAGGCGGCAACGGTGGATCCCATGGAACGGCAAGCAGTTATACCGTCGATGCACCATGCACGGCGCAAAAACTGTCGCGCCACGGCGCGTCGGCGCGGGAAAAGTGAAGGAGGAATGGACTGGGGAAAGGCATGGAAGGCTTGGCGCAGCACTCGCTTCGCTCGGCCGCAACCAAAATACAATTCTCGACAGGGAGACACAGCGGCGCATTCGACTTTCAAGACTGCGGATAGAAAACAAAAAAACGGGGAGCCAATTCGATTCATTGCAATGAACCCGACCCAGCACCCCTCAAAAAGCAAGGAGTAACCAGATTGCTGTGCAGAGAAGTGAAGGGGGCGGGCGGAAGCGGGGTCTGTCAACATTCATCGCGTGGCCCAAAAACGTAAGAAAACGTAAGAGACTTACAAGTTTTTTTCTGTAGGGGCCGGTCGTCGCACAGCGTAAGGCGCGAGGCGCCAGGGAGCGGAGAAGAGCGAAGGGTGAAGAGCGAAGAGTGAAGAGTGAAGAGTGAAGTGAGTGAGGAAGGAGCAAAGGCACGGAGACATCCGCCGCGGCGGACAGGCTACGGCACCGAAGGACAGTTGGCAAAGAGTGAAGAGCCAGGGGGTGCACGACCGTCTCTGTGCGCCGCCCCCTCTCCCGGTACTCCGGGAGAGGGCTGGGGTGAGGGTGATTTCGAACGTACAACGACTCTCTTATCCGTAGTGAATTTTCTTCGGCGTATCAGCGACTTCTTACGCTCCAAATCACCCTCACCCCTGCCCTCTCCCGGAGTACCGGGAGAGGGGGGCAGCGCGCGCAGCGACGGTCGTGCACCCAGAGCCAGGGGAATGGGGCGAAGGCACAGGGCGGAAGGGACCGCAGCCGGCGTGAACAGATGGGCGCGTCGGCGGTAAACTATCGCGAGAGACAGAGGTGATGGTTACGATACCCCGGCGCGATCCCTGAGCAGCGACGCTTTTGGCGGAGAATTCATGATGAATAAGTTTGGTCGCGGAGTGGTTTGCGGCTGTTTTTTTGCAGGCATCTGCTCCGTTGTTCTGGCGACACCGCCGCCGCCGATCGTTCCCGGATACGAACAGCTCCAGCACGCGCCTAAGCCGCCCGATCCGGCTAGTTCTGGCGAGCTGCTGCTGGGAGAATTGAACTGTTCGGCGTGCCATCAGACGGACAGCCCGCGCATCGATCGGAAAGGGGCGCCCGATCTGAGCACAGGGGGTTCGCGCATCACCTCGCAGTATCTGCGGGCGTTTCTCTCCGACCCGCACACGGTCAAGCCGGGTACCACGATGCCCGACCTGTTGCGGGATCTCGATGAAGCGACCAGGCAGCAGGACGTGGAATCGCTGACGCATTTTCTGGTGTCGCTTGGCGGTCCGGTCGTTCCCTCGCCGGCGCCCAGCGATCAGGGCACGGTGGAGGTGGGGCGGAAATTGTTTCACAGCGTCGGATGCGTCGCCTGTCATGCGCCGGAGAATAAGGCGGACACGCAGGTCCCGTCGGTTCCGTTGCCAAATCTGGCGATGAAGACAACCGTCGAGAAGCTCACGGCGTTTCTTCTGGATCCGACGAAGGATCGTCCCGCGGGGCGCATGCCGAATCTGCTGCTGAATCATGCCGACGCCCAGGCCATTGCCGTGTATCTTCTGCGCGATCAGATCACCAATCCGCAGAACGCCGATGCCAAACCCACCCGCGTGCCGGGGCTGCATTACGACTTCTACGCCACACAGCCTGCCGACGCGCGCCTGGAAACATTCGACAAGCTCAAGCCGACGAGCAACGGCATTCTCGCTGATTTCTCGCTGAAAATTCCGAATTTGCCGGCTGAGAATTTCGCGGTCAGATTCAGCGGTATCGTCGACGTCCACAAGAAGGGGAAATACAAATTCTTCACACAATCCGATGACGGTTCCCGGCTATTCATCGACAACAAGGAAGTGGTCGACAACGATGGAACGCATCCGGTCATTGAGAAATCCGGAACCGTTGAACTCGGGGTGGGGGATCATCTGATTGAGGTTACTTTCTTTCAGGGCGGCGGCGGCTTTGAACTGCACGTTCAGTGGCAGGGGCCGGGGATCCACAAGGAGCCGATTCCGGGTGATGTGCTCTTTACCACCGGTGTGCCGCTGGTACCTCTGCAGAGCGAGCAGTTCACGGTTGACGAACAGAAGGCCCGCCAGGGACGTGAGCTGTTTCAGACGCTCGGATGCGCCGCCTGTCACAATCTTGCGGGTTTGAAGACAGGGAATTCGGCCAAGGCGCTGGCATTGCTCGACCCCGCCGCCGCATCGGGTTGCCTGGCGGCGCAAGTTGGGAAGGATGCGCCAAAGTACGATCTGCGGGCCGATCAGATCGCGGCAATTCAGGCTGCGCTGAAAGACAAATCAGCGCTCGCTGCGGCGCCGACCCCCGCAGAGCAGGTGAATCATGCCCTGGCGGCGATGAATTGCTACGCGTGCCACAACCGCAACGGCGTAGGTGGACCCGCGGCGGATCGCGCTGATTATTTCACGATGGCGTCGCAGTTTGACATGGGAGATGAAGGCCGGTTTCCGCCGAGGCTCACGCATGTCGGTTTTAAGTTGTTGCCCGAGGCGATCAACGCGATCGTCTTTGAAGGGAAACTGCATGTTCGCCCGGTGCTGGCGACGCGGATGCCGATGTTTAGCGCGGCCCGGCTCGCCGGTCTTGCCGAAGCATTCGAGCAGGCGGACGGCCCGGAGCCCGATGCCGCGCCGCCATTTACGGTTTCGGCGGCAAACGACGGCCGAAGGCTAGTGGGAACGCGCGGGCTGGGTTGCGTCAATTGCCACGGCGTGGCTGACGCCAAGTCCCTGGGAATGCCCGGGCCTAATCTCAGCTCCGTATCTGCCCGGCTGCGCCCGGGCTGGTTCGCCAAGCTTCTGGAGAATCCCGCCAAGCTAAATCCCGCGACGCGCATGCCGTCTTTCTGGGATCACGGGGATGTCGCGTTCCCGAACATTGCGGGCGGCACGATGGGCAGTCAGATCGATGCGGTTTGGGCGTATCTTTCGCTCGGCGACAAGATGGCGCTCCCGGCCGGCCTGCAATCCGGCGGATATGAGCTGGTGCCGACCGATCAGCCGATCGTTCAACGGACCTCTGTCGCCCCCGGCCTGTTTGTTCCCGGGAAGATCGGAACGCGGGCGATTGTCGTGGGATATCCCGAGCTGATGAGCGTGGGATTCGACGCTGGCGCGGTTCGGCTGGCGGTGGCGTGGCGCGGACGATTTTGGGATGCCGGCGGGCAATGGGAGGGTCGCGGGGGGAGGTCGCTCAACCCGCTGGGGACCGACATCCTCCACATGCCAGATGGTCCGGCATTCGCCGTCCTTTCCAGCCCGACGGAACCCTGGCCGAAGATCGTTGGCGAAGAGCGCAACATCGGCGGGCAGTTCAAGGGATACATCCTGGATAAGAACGAGCGCCCCACATTCCGCTACATCCTCGACGATATGTCGATCGAGGAACAGCCGATTCCCATGATTGGAAAAACCGCGTCACTGCTCCGCAAGTTTCATCTCACGGCGCAGAAGAGTATCGACGGCCTGTATTTCGTCGCCGCCAGCGGATCCAAGGTCGAGCAGAAATCGCCCGGCGTATGGGCCGCGGGTGATCAATACAGCGTCAAAATCAATGCTCCCGGTCTGACGCCGACCGTACGCATGGACGGGGCGATTCAGCAATTGCTGATTCCGGTCAAGTTTCAAGACAATAAGGAAGTGAACTTCGACATCGAGGTGAACTGGTGAGAGCTGTTGTTGCCGAAAAATACCGTGTGACACTTGTGGCGAATGATGATTCCTTCCAGTCCCCCTCTCCTGGTACTCCGGGAGAGGGCAGGGGTGAGGGTGATTTCGAACATCGAACGTCTTGCGACATTCCAAATCACCCTCACCCTAGCCCTCTCCCGGAGTACCGGGAGAGGGAGAGCGCCCGGAGCACCAGAGGTGGACGAACGTTGTGCCTGTTGCCTTGCGCCGCCGCTGCATTCGTTCTGTTGTGCCTCTCCATGGCCGCGTTTGCCGAGGAACAGGGAACGGCAACGCACGAATCGGATGCGAAGGCGGAGGCGGCCTATTACAAGATCATCACCTATCCCATTCCCGACGGGATCGAATTGGAATGCGGCGGATTTGAAGTGCTCGCTGATGGGAAGCTGTTTGTCGGCACCCGCCATGGGGACATTTATCTCGTCGAGAATGCCTACGGCGATCCCAAGGATGTCACCTTCAAACGCTGGGCGACCGGGTTGCACGAATGCCTGGGCCTGGCCTATCGCGACGGGTGGATGTACGCCATTCAAAAAGGCGAAGTCACCCGCCTCAAGGACAGCGACGGGCGCGGGCACGCCAACGTCTACGAAACTTTCTGCGATTCCTGGGGCCTCAGCGGCGACTATCACGAATTTGCGTTCATGTCGAAATTCGATCGCGACGGAAATCTCTGGGTCCTGCTCACCCTCACCGGCTCGTTCACCAGCGAGGCCGAGTTCCGCGGCTGGTGCCTGCGCATTACGCCCGACGGCAAGGCCATCCCCACCTGCTCGGGAATCCGCTCTCCCGGCGGCATCGGAATGAATGAAAAAGGGGAAATTTTTTACAGCGAAAATCAGGGTCCGTGGAACGGCGCCGACGCGCTCCATTACCTCTTGCCGGGAACATTTCAGGGACATCCGATCGGGAACAAGTGGTATTCCCTCGCTCCCAACATGGGGACGCGCCCGCCCGACCCGCTGACCGGCAGCCGGATTTACATCGAAGCGCAGAAAATCTCCGAATATCTTCCGCCGCCGATCCTCCAGCCGTACGTCAAGCTCGGCCAATCACAGAGCGGGATTGTCTGCGACATGAGCGGCGGGAAGTTCGGGCCATTCGAGCACCAGATCTTCTGCGGCGATCAGCATCACAGCAACATCGGACGGTTTGTTTTGCAGACGGTGAAGGGACGCTATCAGGGTGTCTGCTTCCCGTTCCGTGAAGGCTTCGCCTCGGGCATCGTGCCGATGATTCAGGCGCCCGATGGCTCGTTCTTCGTCGGCGGCACCAACCGCGGCTGGGGATCCGTCGGACCCAGGCCCTTCGCCCTGGAGCGGCTGGTTTGGACCGGAAAGCACCCGTTTGAAATGTACAACGTCCAGCTCACGCACGATGGGTTCGACGTCACCTTTACCGACCCCGTCGACAAAGTCACCGCCGGCGACATCGCCAGCTATAAGATGAACACGTTCCGCTACATTTACCGCGCCGAATACGGCAGCCCCGAAGTGGACGCCACTACGCCGACGATCAAGTCCGCCAGCGTCAGCGCCGACGGGAAGTCCGTGCATCTGGTCGTCGATGGTCTGCAGGTTGGCTCCGTTCATGAACTCCACACCGATGGCGTCCGCTCCGCCGCGGGCAAGCCGCTGTTGCACAACGTGGCGTATTACACGCTGTGGAATTTCGTGGATTAGACCGCTCATTCTTTTGCTCCGCTCCCCGGCGAAATGAGGGCTGCGAGCGTGACGTATTGCAAAAGCAGCATTCCGCTGAGAAGCACGGCCAAGCCGACATTGCGCGCGAACGTATGCGGATCCCCGAATTGCCGGAAGGAGCCCGCGATCAAGCGCGGATGCACCAGCGCATCCCAGCTGTTGAGCCGCTCGAATCGGCCGATGGAAATTCCGAGGCTCGCCAGCCCCAGACAGGCGGCGGCGACGACCCAGCTTGCAATTGTTCCGAGGTGTTCGCGAACCACCTGCTGCACGAGATAGAGGGAGGCAAACCCGAGCAGCACGCCGTTCCATGCGATCAGGAGGATGACCACCAGGTCGCACCACCAGACGGCATCGTGCTCCTCATAGCGTGGCCCAAGATGGACAAACTCGGTGACCAGATAGGGTGCGTTGGGGAAGAAAAGGAGCCAGAGAATTGCCAGCGCACCGAGAAGGATCCAGTTGCGTCGCGGATTGCTGCGATGGACCCATTCCATCGCCACCGCAGCCGCCAGCGGAACCCACGCCAGAAACAGGTCCCAGGCGATTTTCCAGAATCGACCTTCCTGCGTCCATTCCTGGCGAACGAACTGAAGCCCCAGTGACGCTGCTGTCGTCAGGGCGAGCATCCAGAAGAGCACCAGGCGGCGATGAATGGGGATTTGGTTCGGCGTCATTCCTTGGGACCCAGAAAAACGGCCGCGGCTTTCCTCCACGTCCCGGACTTCCAGATCCAGGTGTCGGCGAAGCGGTAAGCGCCGCTGATGTCCGAGCCGTCACGGGTGGCCTGCACCTTCAGCACGCCGGTCATGAATGCCGCGTTGCCGTATTCGGCGACGACCGCGTCGTCCATCGTTTCGGATTGGACTACCAGCCGGCCGTCGCGGACGAGGGCGACGAATTCTTCCTTTCCGAGCGTGCCGCCGTCGGGACTCACCAGCACGAAGCGGTCCTCCATCAAATCCGCCAACGCCGCGGACGAATGCGCTTCCATCGCCGCCATCCACTCGGACTCGGCTTTGCGGACGCCGGTTTCGTGGGCGGCGGCGTCACCGGGCGGCAGGGGCGCCACGGGCGGCGCTGGCGGCCGGTCGATCGGGACGCGGGTGAGGGTGTATCCCGAGCCGCCTTCCCCAACGTTGGTGACGCGGGTTACATAATCGGGATGGGAACACGAAACGGTGGCTGCGCCGATGCTCAACGCCATGAGCAGTGAAAGGGGCGATTTTCGAATCATGTGAGTATCAAAGCGTGCGGAGTCAAATTCCGCAAATCCTCACATTGCGGCTTCGCAGTCGAAACGAGCGCGCGTAGGATACGGCGCAATATGACTAAAGCATTTAAGCACCTCACCGAGCAGGAGATTCTGGCGTTGGCGATCGCCTCTGAGGACGAAGATGGGCGGATCTACGGCGAGTTTGCCGACCGGCTGGGCTCGCAATACCCGGCCAGCGCCGAGGTCTTCAAGAAAATGATGGCCGAGGAGGACGAACACCGGCGCATGCTGATCGAACTCTATCGGCAACGCTTCGGCGATCACATTCCGCTGATTCGCCGGCAGGACGTGAAGGGGTTCATCAAGCGCCGCCCGGTCTGGCTCACGCAGAAGATGGGATTGGACGCGATGCGAAAGCGTGCCGAGTCAATGGAATATGAAACCCGGCGATTCTATGAGCACGCCGCACAGCACGCGCAGGATGCACAGGTGCGCAAGCTATTAGGTGATCTGGCCGAAATCGAACGGCAGCATGCCAGCCGCGCCGGAGAACTGGAGAAGGAGCATCTTCCCCCCGAAGTCCGCGACGAGGAAGACGTGGCCCGCCGGCGAATGTTCGTCCTGCAAATCGTCCAGCCGGGCTTGGCCGGGCTGATGGACGGGTCGGTCTCGACGCTCGCGCCGGTGTTTGCCATCGCGTTTGCAACCAAGGACAGCCGCGACGCGTTTATTACCGGACTCGCCGCCTCAGTGGGGGCCGGCATCTCGATGGGATTTGCCGAGGCGCTCTCTGACGACGGCACCCTCTCCGGCCGCGGCAAACCGTTGCTTCGCGGAGTGGTATGCGGCGCAATGACCGCTGCCGGCGGTCTTGGGCATACCATGCCGTATCTGATTCACAGCTTCTATTTGGCGACAATGATCGCCGTGGTCATCGTGGCCACCGAACTGTGCGTCATTTCCTGGATACGCCATCGGTTCATGGATTCGCCGATCATCTCCGCCACGGTTCAAGTGATGCTCGGCGGCGCCCTCGTCTTCGCCGCCGGCGTACTCATCGGAAAGTTCGCGCCGACCGCGGGATTTTGATCTGGTGATTGGTGATTGGAACGTGAAAGAAGGGAGAGACACGAAGTGTATGACAGGGCGACAGCTCCGTAGCGGGCACGGACGAGATCTGGGCTGCGAACTCGCCGACGGCATGGTACTGGCTTGCCCTTCGCGGGAAGCAACAAGCGCCCCGAGCCACCTACGGTAAGACATGTTCGGCTGTCAGTTCCGCTTTCCATTCCGAGAGATGCGATTCGACGAATGGAATGAGATTGGGATTGCGCTTCGGATCATGTCCATATCGCTCGGCTTCTGCGAAAGCATCGGCTTCGCTCATGCCTTGCACGAGCATGCGATAGGTCGCGATCACCCCGCCGGTGCGCTGGGCTCCGGACTGGCAGTGAACGAGAACGGCTCTGCCCTGCTGGTTGGCGTGAACGATGGCAGCAATGGCGTAGGTATAATTTTCCGGATGGCCCGTCCCATTGCCGCCGAGAACAAAGTTCAGCCGGGGAACGCCAAGCTCTGAAGTGATCTGCCTTTCGGCCAAGGTGTCGGCGGTGTCATCCTTGGAGAGATCGATGACCAGCCCGATATGATTGTCCAGCAGAGTCCGGCGAATGAGGAATCGCGAAAGCTGGGCGCTGCGATAGATTTTGCCCGGCTCAACAACCGCAAAATTATTGGGGATGAACCACCACTTCACGGAAGTGGTCCACGCATAAACCCCCTCAACAAGAAAAGCGGCGCAGATCACAACCGCGGCGATTCGGGCGGCGCGCGGCCGCGGCAGGCCGCGGGAGTCGGATTTGGTGGATGGAATTATCTCCAAGGTTTGCAAGAAAAGCAGCTCCTCCCAGAACAATTCAGTTGTGGATGATAGTCGGCTGATCCGTCAGGAACAACGCCAGGAGGAATTGCCCGCCGGGCGTTGGGGACTATATTGGCGATCAGAGCACCAATGGAAGTTAGAGAAGTTGCCAGTGACGCGACATCCACCGCGGTAATGCCAGTTCCCCTTGCCAGGCAGCAGCGCCGTTCCGACTGGGTTTTGGCAACGGTCGACCGGCACCGGCACGTGCTGTTTCTGGCCTTATTTGGGATGTATCTGCTCGGCTTCAATGGACAGTGGCGCGTCGAGCGCGACAGCGCGCTTTATCTGAGCGTGGCGCGCAATGTCAGCCAGGGCCTCGGCTACACCTATCGGGAAATTCCGAACAACCTCATTTATCCTGGCCTCCCGACGCTTTTCGCGGTGGTGTTCATTCTGCTGCACACGCAGAGCGTCGTGCCGTTGCTGGTGCTCATGCTGCTGATGGGATGGGTCGCCCTGGGTCTGACCTACCGCCTGTTTCTTCTCCACTCAGGCCGGCCGACTGCCGTGATGGTCACGCTCGGGTTGGGGATGACGCGCCTGTTTTATCGCTATTCATTTGAGCTGTTGTCGGACATGCCGTTTCTGGTGGGTGTGCTGGCATTTTTGGTCGGCTACGAATCAGTCTTCTTCGCCCGCCGCCGCGATCCGAGCCATGAGCCGAAATGGTATGACTGGGTCTTCCTGATCGGCGGGTTGGCAATGGCAATGTCGATGCGCCCGGTCATGTTGTTGCTGCTGGGAGCGATCGCTGTTGCCGTCATGTGG
>Ga0302326_10023714_pt1 | contig 12495 bp, 11 predicted proteins | sample Palsa_T0_3_FD_202264 | JGI IMG/M metagenome (GOLD analysis project Ga0302326, IMG submission 202264) | Peat permafrost microbial communities from Stordalen Mire near Abisko, Sweden - Palsa_T0_3 | ecosystem: Environmental > Terrestrial > Soil > Palsa > Peat permafrost | place: Sweden: Abisko... | reverse complement strand
CGACTTTCCGGCACTGAACGTGGTCATTCACAATGCGGGCATCATGCGATTTGAGTCACTGCAAGGTGGGCCAGTTGAGGATGCCGAAGCGACTGTGGCAACGAATCTATTGGGGCCGATCCGGCTGACTGCCGCGTTGCTGCCCTTGCTCCGGAAGCAGCCACAGGCCGCAATCATGACTGTTTCCTCTGGACTAGCGTTTCTACCAATGGCGGTGACCCCGACCTACTGCGCAACCAAGGCGGCGATTCATTCGTATACCCAATCGCTGCGCTACCAGCTCAGAGACACTTCGGTGCAGGTCCTCGAACTTATACCTCCCTATGTGCAGACGGAACTGGCCGGGACCCGGCAGGCAAACGATCCCATCGCGATGCCGCTGAAGGACTTTATCGCTGAAACCATGGATATCCTCAGGAGCTCGCCCGGGTCCACCGAGATCTGCGTGGAACGGGTGAAGCCGTTGCGCTTTGCCGAGGCCAACGGGGGCTATGATGCATTCTTCACAAAGTTTAACGATGGAGTTACGGCTGCCATGGCAGGACACTGAGGAAAGGCGATGCTGGAACGGAAACCGATCGATCGGGCGCTGCGGAGCTTTCTCGACGCGCAGGCTGCAGCTGCTGGCCCAGTTCCGGCTACGGATGAGGAATTGGTAAGCGCGCGGCGGGCGCTTATTGTTCGCGCGCTGGAGAGCCGCTCGGCTATCCCCGGTCTGCCCAACAAAGTCGAGGCACGCGACATCGCGATCTCAGGGATACTCTCCGGGCGCCTGTACACGCCGGTGCGCTCGTCAGAGACGTTGCCGGTGCTGGTGTACTTACACGGCGGCGGCTGGGTGGCTGGCTCGGTCGCAACCCACGACCCGTTTTGCCGCCTACTCAGTGAGGCGGCCGGCGTGATCATCGTCTCGGTCGAGTACCGGCGGGCGCCGGAACATCCTCATCCCGCAGGGTTAGAGGACGCGCTCGCCGGGGTGCGATGGGCGGCTGACAACGCGCCGCAATGGGGCGGAGATACGGCACGGCTGGCCCTCGGCGGCGACAGCTCCGGCGGCCATCTGGCTGCGGTGGCGGCCAACCGGCTTTGCGCAACCTGGGAAACGCCCGCGTTGCGCGCTCTGCTGTTGCTCTACCCTGTCACCGACCACCCCAGCGCCAATCATCCCTCATACAGCGAGAATGCAACTGGCTATGGGCTCGAAGCGAAGCTCATGCGCTGGTTCTGGGAGCAGTATGCGCCCGGAACGTCACCGGACGATCCCGATGTGTCACCGCTTCGGTTACATAAGGTGCCTCGGCTTCCGCCCGCTTTGGTGGCGACGTCGGAATACGACGTGCTGCGCGATGAAGGAATCGCCTATGGGGAAAAGCTAGCGGAGGCGGGTATTGCCGTGACCCACGTGCACGCGCCGGACATGCATCATAATTTCCCCGTACACCCGGCCACGGTAGCACGGTTCCCGCAATGTGACTCCGCACTCACCCAGATCGCGGGCTGGTTGCGGGCGACGCTGGCCACTTAGTTCTATTTGAAGAGCGCAGCTCCATCGCGGAGGACTGCTTGCAAGTCGTCGGCGAGCACGTCCGGTTCGTAAATTTCCAGATAATTGGCACGTCGGCCGGCAGTGTTCGGCTGCATGCCGATGTCAATCGACTTTTTCAAAGCGAGCGCGGGATCTCCCTCGGCGCCCATATCTCCGCTGTTGCGTTCGCACGAGGTACGGAGTTGAAAGCCGGTGATGACACGCCCGTTATAGTCAATCATAAAATCGACGGCGCGAGGTCCCGGGCCCGCGCCGGGAAATCCATCGAGATTGCTGAACTGGAGCACGAATCGGCGGCCCAGAATTCCCATGGCCTGGTCGACAACCTCCTGCCTGGTGCGCTTCCGCTCGCGAGGAGCGATTTTACCGCTGTCATCAATATCGAGACCAAACCCCAACGATAGTGAAATGTACTGATTGGGAAAGTCGCCGGCGTACACCTGGAAGGTCTTCTGCCATGCCGCTACGTATTTGCGTGGAGTGTAACCCGCACTGAGCCATATCGGGATATCCTCCGGCTTGCCTGGCAATGTGAACTCCGCAGAAACAGATGTGGGGCCGGCCGCTGCGATCACGCGAAATGCAGGAGAGTTTCCGTACCTTTGGCTGAGTTGTTTTACGAATGCGAACCAACGGCCGAGGTAGACGTCATCCCACGGCATTGGAAGCTTTTCGAGCGTGCCTTTGCCCGGCCCATATTGCAGCGGGAACATCTCGGTCTTAACCCCTTCCAGGGCCCACGGAGGGGAAAAGAATCCGGGGAAGATGAGGAGTTGCACCCATTTCCTGGATGCTTCCGCGGCAGCGAAGAGTTGATCCAGCTTCGACCAATCCGGATTTCCCTCGACCGGCTCGAGGTCGCGCCAACGGATCTGCAAAGCGACGCCACTGATAGAGGGATTATTCAACGCCCGCAGATTTAATTGAGTCTCATGTGGCTTGTTTTCGATAACGACAACGAGTCCGTTGGGCGCAGAGCTCCCTGCTTCTGCCACGACAGCAGCCGGAAACAGCAGCAAAGCGCTGGCTAAAATAAGAGCAACCTGAAGAGATCGACGCGCACGTTGCATCGAGTTCTACGCCTCCTCAGAACCGCTGCCGCGAGTGCTTCTGTTGTTGATCAGACGGCTGGCATTGTTCTGTCCGGATTGGCGTGTTCGCCACAGGTAAGTCCTGACTTCGACCTACCTATGCGGGCTCGCAGCATGAGATTGATCGGTTGGGCTTACGTTTGTCAACATAAATCCCCACGGTCTTCCAGGGACGGGCGCCTATTTATTCGTTGCGCTACGCCGGGCCGGCTTCGGCTTGCTTCCGTTGCCAGACCGCCCTCTCCCCTTCAACTGGATGTTGTGGGCATTGACGATGGCCTTAATCAGTCCCGGAAAGCGGCTCTCGATCTCTGCGCAGCGAGAGGTGTTGTGCATCTCAACTCCTCGCCGCTCGCTGTGGATCAAGCCTGCCTCTCTGAGGGCCTTGAAGTGCTGAGAGAGCGTCGATTTGGGTATCGTTTTGTTGCTGACGCTAAGAAAGGTCGAGCAATTTTGCGAACAGTCTGAGCCTACGATGTCGGCATAGATGGCCACACGCACCGGGTCAGAGAGTGCGTGGAGAATCGCTTCCACCGTAATGTCTTCAACCGAAGGGTGGAAGAGGGGCCTCATAACTCTTCATCATAACTTCACATTACGGTTTGTTCAATAGTTCACATTATCAGAACTATTGAATCCTTGCCGAACCGCTGCCCATCTTAAGCTCCAGCAAAGTGTCGCTTTCGACACCTGCAAGACAAAGAGGAAATGCATATGAGCAAACTCAAAGGTAAGGTAGCCGTGGTTACGGGCGCATCCAAAGGTATCGGAGCCGCCATCGCCAAGTCACTCGCCGCAGAAGGCGCATCTGTAGTCGTGAACTACGCGTCCAGTAAATCGGGCGCCAGAACTATTGTCGACGCCATCACGGAAGCCGGTGGCAACGCTGTCGCCGTGAAGGGTGATGTTTCCAAGGCCTCTGAGGCCGAGGGGATTATCGACGCCGCCATCAAAAACTATGGCCGGCTCGACATCCTGGTCAACAACTCCGGGGTCTACGAGTTCGCCCCGATTGAGGCGGTTACCGCAGAGGAGTTCCACCGGATCTTCAACATCAATGTGCTTGGCTTGCTGCTCACCACGCAGGCGGCCCTGAAGCACATTGGCGAAGGCGGCAGCATTATCAACATTGGCTCAGTCGTCAGCCGCATCACACCCGCAGCTTCCTCCATCTACACCGGAACCAAGGGCGCAGTGGACGCCATCACCGGCGTATTGGCGCGCGAGCTTGGACCAAAGAAGATCCGCGTGAACGCGATCAATCCCGGGATGGTCGAAACCGAAGGCACACACGCCGCCGGCTTCCACAACACGGACTTTGAGAAATCGATCATCTCCCAAACGCCCCTCGGTCGCCTGGGTCAGCCCGGCGACATCGCCTCGGTAGCCGTCTTCCTCGCTTCTGATGACTCTGGTTGGCTTACGGGCGAGCAGATCCTCGCCGGCGGCGGCCTCCGCTAACACCGAACATCATTAACGAAAGGGAGTCGACGATGGGCAAACTGGACGGAAAAGTAGCGGTGATCACAGCCGCAACCTCAGGCATGGCACTCGCCACCGCCAAACTATTCGTGGAAGAAGGCGCGTATGTCTTCATTACCGGCCGGCGCAAAGACAAGCTGGATGAGGCCGTGAAAGCCATCGGCCGCAATGTAACCGGAGTTCAAGGCGACGCGTCGAACCTGGATGATTTGGACCGGCTGTACGAGACAGTCAAAAAGACGAAGGGAAAGATTGACGTCCTGTTCGCCAGCGCCGGCATGGGCGAGCTGGCGAAGCTGGGCGAGATTACCGCGGAGCAATTCGACAAGACTTTCAGCCTGAATGTGCGGGGTACGTTGTTTACGGTGCAGAAAGCGCTGCCGCTTTTCAACGACGGAGGCTCGATCTTCATGAACGGATCGATCGCGACTATCAAGGGCTTTCCGGCATTTAGCGTCTACAGCGCGAGCAAGGCCGCGGTGCGCTCCTTTGCACGGACCTGGCTAGTCGACCTGAAGGAACGCAAAATAAGGGTGAATGTGCTCAGCCCGGGAACGATCGATACAGCGATATTGGACCCGCTGGGGCCGGACGCAAAGAAGTACTTCGAATCGCTGATTCCGCGCGGGGAAATCGGACGCCCGGAGGAAATTGCGAGCGCAGCCCTCTTCCTGGCGTCCAGCGATTCCAGTTTCGTGAATGGCATCGAGCTGTTCGTGGACGGGGGGGTCGCCCAGATCTAAGCTGCATTAGGCGCCCGGCCTCTGCCGGGCGCAACCCCATTCTTGACTAACGCGGAAGCGCTTCGCACTCCGATAGCTGCATAATGGTTGCTGCGATCAAAACCACGGAGCGCCATGCATCGTCGTGAATTCAGCCAGCTGATGGCCGGGGCAACTATGGGAAGGCTGCTTTCCCGCGGGTATGCCCAGGCCTTGCCTTCGCAAAATGGATCCCGGTTCTCAGTGATGCTCTGGACACTGGAGAAGCAGGCGCCATTCGATCGCTGTCTCGAAATCGTTGCGGAAGCGGGCTATCAGGGCGTAGAGCTGACGGGCGAATTTCAGAAATGGTCGAGTGACGAGACGCGGCGTGTCATGGCGAAGATGCGTTCGCTCGGGTTGGCCTTTGACATGCTGAGTGGGGTGAAGGCCGGGTTCGCAGATCCCGGCGGCTCGAGCGAGTTCCTTACCCAGGCCAGCGCACAAATGAAAGCGGCAAAAGAGCTGGAGAGTCCACAAATCAATCTCAAGTCAGGAAACCGTATAGACGGTGTGCCGCGGGGCGCTCAGCACGCGGCATCGATTGAGAACCTGAAGCGTGCTGCCGATCTTGCCGCTGCGAATCATGTGCAGATCGTAGTCGAACCGATCGATCCGCTGGAAAATCCAAACATGTATCTGACCTCCGTCAGCGAAGCCTTCGAGATCATTCGTGCGGTAGGAAGCCCGCAAGTCAGAGTGTTGTATGACTTCTACCACGAACAACGCGCCTACGGTAACTTGATAGAAAAACTGGAGCAACACATCGATCTTGTTGGCCTGGTACACATAGCAGATGTGCCCGGACGCCACGAGCCTGGAACCGGGGAGATCGACTACCTGAACATCTATCGCAAGCTCGGGCAGCTGAAATACGACAAATTCATAACCATGGAGTTCTATCCAACAGGAGACCCGGTAGCCACACTAAGAAAGGCGCGGCTGGACGCCCAGCAGGCGACAAGTGCAGCGGCAACCGGGCCGTAGATTGGCCGCTGCCGCATCCTGGCAGTAAGATCAGATACCATGCAACTCGGTTTTTTAAGTGCTATTCTCCCCGGCCAAACGCTAGACGAAGTATTCGCTATCGGCAAGGCAACAGGCTACAGTTGTGTGGAGTTGATGTGCTGGCCGGTGGGCAAGGCCGATCGCCGGTATGCCGGCGTGACCCACATCGACGTCAGCAACTTCAATCAAGCAGAGGTCCCACGGATTTTAGGTCTCGCTGAAGCTCACGGCATGGGCATCAGCGGCCTGGGGTATTATCCAAACCTGCTTTCGCCCGATCTCGAGCTAGGACGAGCAGCTGCCTTGCACCTGCGACGCGTCCTCAGCACCGCGAAGATGCTCCACCTCACGGTCGTCAGTACCTTTGTCGGACGCGACTGGACCCGATCCGTAGAGGAGAACTGGCCCCGCTTCCTATCTGTCTGGAGGGATCTGATCGCGTATGCGGAAGATCAAGGGGTTCGTGTCGCCATCGAGAACTGCCCCATGATCTTTACCGCCGACGAATGGCCCGGAGGGAAGAACCTTGCGTCCAGCCCCGCAATCTGGCGGCGCATGTTCGAGGAGATCCCCAGCCCGAATTTCGGACTCAATTACGATCCGTCGCATCAGGTTTGGCAGCAGATGGACTATATCGCGCCGCTCAAGGAATTTTCTTCGCGCATCTTCCGCGTTCATCTGAAGGACGTGGCCGTCGATCGGCAGAAGCTCAACCAGGTGGGCATCCTCGCCTATCCCCTGGAGTTTCATAGTCCGAAGCTACCAGGACGCGGGGATATCGACTGGGCGAAGTTTCTCCACGCACTTAAAGATTCGGGCTATGACGGACCCGTCTGCGTGGAGGTCGAAGACCGCGAGTTCGAAGGCGACCTGGCGCATCGCCAACAGGCTCTCGCCATCAGCGCAGCATATTTACGCCCACTCATCAGTACATAATCCACCCGCCGTCGACATTCAGCGTTTGGCCAGTCATAGCGTCGCTCAACTCTGTCGATAGAAACAAACACACGCGGGCCACGTCGAGCGGGCCGATGCGCCGCTTGAGACTTTGCAGGTCCATGAACTTGTCGGATTCCTTCTTGGACATCAGCTTTCTTTCCCCCTCGGTTTCGATGGCGCCTGGTGTGATGCAGTTGACGCGAACGTTATGGCCCCCCATCTCTCGCGCCAAAGAACGGGTAAACCCAATGATCGCTCCTTTCGATGCGACGTAATGGGTCAAGTTCTCGAGACCGGTAAAGAACGTGACCGAAGAGATATTCACAATCGCACCCGCTCGTTGCTTAACCATGTGGGGCAGAACAAGTTTTGTACAGTGAAAGACGCTCTTCAGGTTGATGTCGTGCATGGCGTCCCAATGTTCTTCTGTCATTTCCAGGAAGGGCTGCCGCGGATAGATTCCGGCGTTATTAATCAAGATGTCGACGCGCCCAAAGCGGGAGATTGCATCCTCAACAACTTTTGCCATGTCGTGGCGCTTGCCGGCGTTGGCTTCAAACCCGAACGCTGAGCCGCCCTTGGCTTTTAGATCTGCTGCGACCTTTTTGACGTGAGGCCCATCCAGGTCGGCGAGGAATACGTGGGCCCCATTCTCGGCAAATAGCCCGGCCACTCCGGCGCCGATGCCGGCAGCGGCCCCAGTCACAATGGCGACTTTATCCTTAATCAGCTCCATGAGCACTCCTGCATCACAAGGGCTGATCTTATCAAAACGTCCATTTGCGAAACGGCTCTGTTCCGCCGCAGTTCACGCTGCTGACCGTCGGGCTGGTGGTGCGGAACGCAGGCTATACTTTCCCTAGCCTTTTCTAGAGCATTTTCAATTCCGCTGTGTGGAAGGAAGGGTGGCGATATGGGGCTCTCCTGGAGAAAACCCTCGCACCGAGCTCGTGTTACTTTGTAAACACAAGTTAAAATGTTGTAGTCGGCCCTGTTCTCGTACCTCTGCCAGCAGCTGTCCGCAAAACTCAGCCAGGTTAGGTTGAACTCATCGATGGCTATCAAGATTACCCGCACCGATCCGCGCTATCCAATGCTGTGCCGGAGCCGCAACCTGCGCTGGGATGGCAACCAAGCCGAAGCGGTCGCCGAGATCGAACTGTGCGAGACCGCCGAGCAAGCAGCCGAAGCTTTGCAGCGCATCGTCAACGCCGGGATGCGACCCACCATCCGCAGCGGAGGTCACTGCTACGAGGACTTCGTGGTCAACAATCCGGGCGGTGCGATCCTGGACCTTAGCCTGCTGAAGAGTGTCAGCCTTCCCGGCGACGGAACGCGTTATCGCATAAGCCCAGGGCAGGAGTTGGGCGAAGTGTACATCGACCTGTACAAGCGCCGTGGTGTAACCATTCCCGGCGGCAGCTGCTACGAGGTGGGGGCCGGGGGCCACATCAGCGGAGGCGGTTATGGCGTGCTCTCGCGACTGCACGGCCTCACCATCGATTGGCTTTCGGCAGTCGAGATCCTTACCGTCGACGGCAAAGGCCATGTAGAGCTCAGGCGCATCGACAAGGACCATGATCCCGATCTTTTCCGAGCCTGTCGCGGCGGGGGCGGCGGAAACTTCGGCGTGATCACCGGCTTTCTTTTTGACCGATTGCCCGTGGCGCCAGTTGAAGTAGTGAATGCCCACTTGTCCTTCGACTGGGCCACCATGACCGAGGACAACTTCGCCGCCATCGTCATGGCATTCGGAGATTACTTTGCCAAGCGGGGCAGCGAGCCGGATACGTGGGGACTGTTTGCTGCGCTCGGCCTCACGCACGCCTCCTCGGGTCGATTTAGCGTCTCCTTGCAGTTCTGCAACCCCGATGGAAGCTGCGACGATCTGAAGCCCGTCGAGGAGTTTCTCGACCTCTTTCAGGCTTTCGGCCCCCTGGAGACGCGAGCATCCGCAGCAGCCGGCGAAAAGCGCTTTGCCCAGCGGAGGCCGGGGGCTCGTGAGACCCTGGGGCAATACAGCATCGATCGGCTGCTCTGGCTGGAGGCGACGATTGGCGACAGCGGGGGTGGCCACAGCGGACGCGCCGCATACAAATCCTGTTACATGAAACAGAACTTTGCCCGCGCAGAAGCGAAATGTATCTACAAGCAGCTGACGCGCACCGTTCCCGGTGTCGACCTGCGCGGATCGGTCATGGCCGTCGACTCGTACGGGGGAGCCGTCAATGCGAAGGGTATGGCCGACGCCACTTCGGTTTGGCAACGTTCGTCCATCATGAAGGTTCAGTTTCAGCAATATTGGGACCGCCCCGAGGAGGACGCGGGCCGTTTGCAGTGGATGCGCGAGTTCTACACCGACCTCTACTCGCAGCAGGTAGATGCAAAGTACGCCGGCGCTCCCTACCCCAACGAATACTACGAGGGCTGCTACATCAACTATCCCGATTGCGACATGCTCGCGTACGCCTTCTGGCCCCAGCTCTACTACGGCACGCACGATCTCTACCCGTTTCTGCAGCAGGTGAAGCGGCGCTATGACTCCAACAACATCTTTCACCACAAGATGTCGATCCGCGCCTAGGAGAACCTATGCAGAGTGATGATCGACGATTAACGGCGAGATGGACCCGCAGAGAGTTTGTGCGCGGCGCTGCCGGTGTGGTGGCGCTGCCGCATCTGCCGCAGGCAGTGGTTGCCGCGCCGTCCCGGCAGTTTGCATACGTGGCCTCCGGGGGAGGCTCGCTGGATGTTTTCAGCTTGCGCGGCGATGTCTGGACGAGGACGCAGCGCGTGCCCAGCCCCGCGCCCGCCTGTGTTTTGCTTTCCCCCGCTCAGCGAACACTCTACGTGGCCAACGAGGTAGATGTGCACGAGGGGTTGCCGCGGGGCACCGTCGAAGCCTTCCACGTCGATCCTTTTGACGGCCGCCTGTCCCTGTTGGGCCGCCAACCGCTGTCTCTTTCCGCCACCCACCCGCGGCATATGGCCCTCTCACCGGACGGAAAGCTGCTCGCCGTGGCCGCTTATGGCGGCGCAATTTACAACCTCTTTCCCATCTCGGGAGACGGCAGCCTGGGGCAACCGAGCAGTATTTTTAAGCAGACAGGTTGCGGACCGAATGCCCAGTCACAGGCGTCCGCGCATCCTCATACGCTGCTTTTCGACGCTAGCGGGCGCCATCTGCTCTCGTCCGATTTCGGCAGCGACCGGATGAGCGTGTTCGCAGTGGAAGGTGGCAGACTCCAGCGGCCAATTCAGCGCGCCACCTGTGAGGGGAGTGGTCCGGGCGCGTGCGCGCTTCATCCCGCGGTGTCTGTCTTCTACACCTGGCACGAACTGGAGAGCACGCTCGTTTGCTACCGCTACGATGGAGTGTCTGGCACGATAGGTGACACGATCCAGAGGCTTTCATTTCCCGCGGCTTCTCTGCACGCTCTTGCGCTGCATCCCTCAGGCCGCATGCTCTACACCAGCCAGGGAAACCGGAACGGGTTGAGGACGTGGCACGTCGACGCGAGAGACGGAAGGCTCACGCCCTCACGGGTTGTCTTGCTGGGAGAGGCGACACCGACCCACATCACGGCCACGCCCGATGGAGAGAGCATTTTCATTCTGGATGGCCTAAGAGGATCGATCTACAAGGTGACTGCAGACCGAATGACTGGTGAGCTACACTGCAAAGCGGAAGTCGCGGTCGTGAACGAGCCGAAGAGCATTGCGCTGAAGACAATCTAGTGGCCCCGGTGAAATACCTGAATCGATCACCAATCCAACTGAGAAAGCAAAGGAGTCAGTCGATGGAAATGCAGTCCAGGAGAGGTCTTCTCAAGAACGCGGCCAAAGCCGCCGCAATCGCAACCGGCAGCGCCATGGTTGCCGGCAAATCCGAGGCAAAGGCATCGGCAAAACTGGAAAAGAAGGCGTATTCGTGCCAGCCCGTTGCGGATAATGCGCCCAGCGCTCCGCCACTATTCTCCTCCGCCGTTTCCTACGGCAATCTGCTCTTCCTGGCCGGCGTTGGCGCGCACTTCAAAGGCACGATTGAAGAACATACCAAGCACGTGCTCGACGAGCTGGAGAAGAACCTGACCTGTGCCGGCTCCTCGATGGACAAGGTGCTCAAGGTCAACGTCTATCTGAATGACATCAACGACTGGGCCAAAATGAATACCGTCTATGCGGGGCGCTGGGGTAAGGTGCCGCCCGTCCGCACCACCATCGCGCCGGCCGGAGGCATTCCCGGCAACTCACTGGTAGAAATCGATCTCATCGCCTACATCTAGCGCCATGTCACTACTCTCTGCAGATGAGGCCGGCACGCCCGCGGGCCGCACCGCGCTTATGCGCGAGGGCACCGAGCATGACAACCTCTTCACCCGGATTGGGGTTCGTCCACTGGTGAATGGCCGCGGCACATTCACCATCATCAGTGGATCGCGCTCCCTGCCCCAGGTGAAGCAGGCGATGTACGATGCCTCCTTCTACTTCGTGCATCTCGACGAGCTGATGGAGGCCGTCGGCCAGGAACTCGGTCAACTTACCGGCGCGGAATGGGGCATCGCGACCACCGGATGTGAGGCTGCGATTGCGCTCGCCGTCGTTGCCTGCATCGCCGGAACCGACCCGGAAAAATCTCAGGCGCTGCCCTACGTCATGGGTCGTAATCAAGTCATCATCCCCAAACATTCCCGCAACCCCTATGACTTCGGGGTGCGCATGACCGGTGTCGAGGTGGTAGAAGTCGATTCGGCCGAGGAGCTGCGTAGCCGGCTGACCGCCCGTACGGCGATGATTTATATCCTGTCCAGCCCGGCAGCAGAGACTGGCCCGCTCAGCATCCCCAATATCTGCGCCATTGCCCGGGAGAAGGGCGTTCCCGTTTTCGTCGACGCCGCCGCCGAGGAGCCTCTTGTTCCCAATGTGCACCTCCAGCACGGCGCAACGCTGGTCGGCTACTCCGGCGGCAAGTGCCTGCGCGGACCCCAGTCCTCCGGCCTGCTTATCGGCCAAAAGGATTTGTGCCACGCCGCCTATTTTCAATCTGCGCCCAACCACAACTACGGCCGCGCCTTCAAATGCAGCAAAGAAGAAACCATGGGCCTGCTCGCTGCTGTGCGCCAATGGTATAAGCGCGACCACGCGGCGGAGCAGCGGGCGTGGCTTTCATGGCTGCAGCACATTGAGTCGCGCGTGCAAGGCCTGCCTTCGCTTTCGACCGAATATCTGCAGCCCTTAGACTTGTCCAACCGATCGCCACGATTGCGCCTTAACTGGGACGCCCAAACACTTAAGATCACGGGAACCGAACTCGCCGCACGGCTTGACGCCGGCAACCCGCGCATCATCGTTCACGACAGCAGCGGTGTGCGCCCGTCCCAGATGGCCAGCTCGCTCATCATCATGCCTTACATGATGGAGGCAGCAGAAGAGCGCATCATCGCTGACGCCATCTACGAAGGACTCACCAAACCTGGACACTACGAAGATGCGGTGGTTCCGCCTGGCTCGCCGGTGCCGGTCCAGGGAACGTGGGCAGTCGCGATCCAGTATGGGCGGGGCGTAGGAGAACAGAAGTTCACGCTGCAGCAGAGCGGCAACGAACTCACCGGCACCCAGCAGGGAGAGCTCTACAGCGCCGCGCTCAAGGGAGCGATTCATGGCGGCC
>Ga0302326_10023711_pt1 | contig 12496 bp, 13 predicted proteins | sample Palsa_T0_3_FD_202264 | JGI IMG/M metagenome (GOLD analysis project Ga0302326, IMG submission 202264) | Peat permafrost microbial communities from Stordalen Mire near Abisko, Sweden - Palsa_T0_3 | ecosystem: Environmental > Terrestrial > Soil > Palsa > Peat permafrost | place: Sweden: Abisko... | reverse complement strand
CGCGCCGACCAAGCCAGCGGCGCGCCGGGACGGGCCGGCGAACCGGAACGGGTGCGGACGCCGGTCTAGCCAGTCGCGGGGCGCTACCGTGCCCGCCATGCACTTCAAGCGGATCATCCCGTGTCTGGACGTTGACGCCGGGCGCGTGGTCAAGGGAACGAACTTCGTCGACATCCGCGATGCCGGCGATCCGGTCGAGCGCGCGGCGTTCTACGACCGGGCCGGGGCCGACGAGATCGTCTTCCTGGACATCACCGCGACCCACGAGAAGCGTGACACGATCGTGGATCTGGCCCGGCGGACGGCCGATGACGTGTTCGTCCCGTTCACCATCGGCGGTGGCATCCGCTCGGTGGCGGACGCCCAGGCGGTCCTGGATGCCGGTTCGGACAAGGTGTCGGTCAACTCGGCGGCGGTGGCGCGTCCCGAGCTGCTGGCCGAGCTGGCCGAGGTCTTCGGCGCGCAATGCGTCGTGCTGGCGATCGACGCCCGGGCCCGACCCGGCGGCGGCTGGGAGGTCGTCGTGGCGGGCGGACGCACGCCGACCGGGCGCGACGTCCTCGAGTGGGCGCGGGAGGGGGTCGGACTCGGCGCCGGGGAGATCCTGCTCACGAGCATGGATCGCGACGGGACCAGCGACGGCTACGACCTGGCGCTCACCGCGGCGGTGAGCGAGGCGGTCAACGTGCCGGTGATCGCCTCCGGCGGAGCCGGCACGCTCGAGCATCTCGCCGAGGCGCTGCGCGCGGGGGCCGACGCGGTGCTGTGCGCGTCGATCTTCCATTACGGCCAGTACACCGTGGGGGAGGCGCGGGCGTATCTCGCGGCCGCCGGCATCCCGGTGCGCGAGCACATCCCGGCCGAGTGAACGTGGGCATCGAACCGACTCCAGTGGTGGCGCCCGCCCCGCCCGATCCGCTCCTGGCCGTACAGCAGCTGGCCGGCCATGAGGCCGGGCGCGCCCTGCTCGCCCTGGCCGAGGACACGCCGGGCCTGTGGCTGGTCGGCGGGACGGTGCGCGACGTGATGCTCGGTCGTTCTCCGCGCGAGCTCGACGTGATCGTCGAGGGCGCCGTGGGCGAGGCGGCCGCCGCGATCGCGGCGGCGCTCGGGGCAACCGTCGTAGCGCATCCGAGCTTCCTCACCGCCCAGGTTGTCGATGCGGGCGGCCGGGTGGCGGTCGACCTGGCCACCGCTCGCCGAGAGCATTACTCGCGGCCGGGCGCGCTGCCGGAGGTCTCGCCGGCCCCGCTGCAGGACGATCTGCTGCGGCGCGACTTCAGCGTCAACACCTTCGCGGTGGCGCTGCGACACGACGTGCCCGACCGGGTGCGCAGCGCTCCCCATGCGCTGGCGGACCTCGCCGAGGGACGGCTGCGCGTGCTGCACGACGGGAGCTTCATGGACGATCCCACCCGCCTGCTGCGCCTGGCCCGCTACGGAGCCCGGCTGGCCTTCGACCCGGACGAGCACACGCGCCTGCTGGCCGGCCGAGCGGTGGCCGAGGGGGCGCTGGACACGGTGACCGGCGCGCGTCTGGGGGCCGAGCTGCGGCTGTTGCTCACCGAGGGAGAAGCGGTCGACGCGCTCGGCGAGCTGAGCCGCATCGGTGCGCTCGCCGCCTTGCACCCACGGCTTCGCTTCGAGCGCGCGCTGTCCGCCAGCGCGCTGGCCCTGCTGCCGCGCGACGGGCGCCGCGACCTGCTGCTGCTCGCGGCGCTGGCGCTGGCGCTCACCCTGTCCGCGGGCGAGGATCCACCGGCGGAGCTGCGGGCCTGGCTGGCCCGCCTGGAGTTTCCCGCCGCCGACCGGGATCGAGTGGTGGCCGCCGCCGTGGCGGTCCCGCGCCTGGTACCGGAGCTCGACACCGCCGCGCGGCCGTCGCGGTTGCGCGCTCTGGTGGCCGGAGCCCCGATCGAGGGCGTCGCCATCGCCGGCGCTCTCGGACCCCGTATTCCGGCCTACGAGTGGATGTGGAAATGGCGTCACGTGCGCCTGCAGATCACCGGTGACGACCTGCTGGCCGCCGGCGTGCCGGCCGGACCGGAGGTGGGTCGGCGCCTGGCGGTGGCGCTCGACCAGCGCCTGGACGGCGAGATCGGCGAGGACCGCGAGAGCGAGCTGGCGGCCGCGCTCGGGGACGGACCGACATGAGGCTGGCCCCGCCCTTCGAGGTGGATGGCGAGCACGTCGCGGTGACGCTGCCCGGCGGCCGGGCGTTGTTCAGCACCCGCCGGGGCGGCGTGTCCGAGGGGCCATTTCGCTCGCTCAATCTCGGGCTCACCGTGCCCGCTTCCGACGGACGCCCCACCGCGGGCGACCGCCGCGGGGACGTCGCCGCCAACCGGCGGGCGCTGGCCCGCCAGATCGGGGTGTCCGCCGATCGCTTCGCCCACGGCCAGCAGATCCACGGTCGCACGGTGGCGCGCGTGACCTCGACCCCCGAGCCTGCGTGGAGCGCGGCCGAGCTCGGCGCTCTGCCCGCCGACGGGCAGGCCACCCCGCTGCCCGACGTCGCCGCGGTGGTGCTCACGGCCGACTGCCTGCCCATCGCGCTCATCGCCCCCGGAGCGGTAGCGATGATCCACGCCGGCTGGCGCGGACTCGCCGGTGGGGTCATTGCGGAGGGAGTGGCGGCGCTGGGTGAGCTCGGCGCCGGGGGTCCGATCGTCGCGGCGATCGGGCCGGGAGCCGGCGGCTGCTGCTACGAGGTCGGTGACGAGGTGCACGCGGTGTTCGCCGAGTACGGACCCGACGTCCGTGACGGACGGGCGCTCGACCTCAAGCGGGTGGCCGACCGGGCCCTGCGCGCCGCCGGCGTCGCCGCGGTCCACGACGTCGGACTGTGCACGATGTGCGCGGACCCGTCGCTGTTCTTTTCCCATCGTCGCGACGGCGGCATCACCGGGCGCCAGGCGGGCGTGGCATGGCGCAGCTGATTCACGGCCTGCGGGCCGACCGGGTGCGATCGAACCTGCTCGAGGTGCGCCAGGAGCTGGTAGCCGCCTGCCAACGCGCCGGGCGTGATCCGGCCGGCGTCGAGATCCTCGCCGCGACCAAATACGTGCCGTTGGCGGAGATGGCCACCCTGCAGGAGGCGGGCATCGAGCTCGTGGGGGAGAACCGCGCCCAGGACCTCCAGGACAAGGTGGCCGCGGATGGCCCGCGCTTTCAGTGGGACTTCATCGGGCAGTTGCAGAGCCGCAAGGTGCGCACGATCGTCCCGCTCGTGCGCCTGATCCACTCCGTGGCCAGCTCGAGCGCGCTGCGCGAGCTCGGTCGCTACGCCGAGCAGGCGCGGCCCGGGCTGCGGATCCTCGTGGAGGTCAACGTGGCCCGCGAGCCGGGCAAGGCGGGTGTCGCCCCCGAGGCGCTCGGCGCGTTCATCGCCGCGTCGCCGGTGCCCGTGGCCGGACTGATGACCATGCCGCCGCTGTCCGAGGATCCGCAGGACAGCCGCCGCTGGTTTGCCGCCCTGCGCGAGCTCGCCGCGGCCCACCAACTCGAGCATCTGTCGATGGGCACGACCCAGGACTACGTGGTGGCGGCGGAGGAGGGCGCCACGATCGTCCGGATCGGTTCGCGTCTGTATACCTGAGCTCGCGGCCAGCCGTACGGGGCCGCCGCCGCCGGGCGAGTAAAGTGTCTGGCGAGCAGGGAATTCGCCCTGCTGAGCGAAAACGCCCTGAGAGCAATGGCCTTCCGCGATTCCTGGCACCGTGCCCTCGTCTACTTCGGATTGGCCGAGGAGCATCATGACGACCTCTATGAGGACGACCCCCCGGCCGAAGTCGAGCTCGAGGATCGCTACCGCGAGCGCCCGAACGTGCGCCGGCTGTCTTCGCGACGCCGCGGCGGCAGCGATTTCGACGACATCTTCGCCGACGATGAACCGCCCGGGCGACCCACAACCCCGTTGCGTCCCGTGAACGGCGGCCGTGGTAACGGACATGGCGGCGCGGCGCGAGTGCACCTCGTCGTGCCGAAGTCGTTCAACGACGCCCAGGAGGTGGCGGACAAGTTCAAGGACTCGATCCCGGTGGTGCTCAATCTGCAGGGGATCGACACCGACCTGTCCAAGCGCCTGATCGATTTCGCCAGCGGGCTGACCTACGCCCTCGATGGCGGCATGCAGCGGATCGCCGACAAGGTGTTCATGCTGACCCCGCGCAACGTCGAGATCTCGGCCGAGCAACGCGCGACGCTGATCGAAAAGGGCTTCTTCAATCAAAGCTGAGCGCGGTCGCGTGCCGGGCGCGACGAGCGGCTAGCCTGTCGCCCATGAACATCGGCATCGTCGGCGCGGGGAACATGGCGACCGCCCTGGCGCGCGGCTGGGGCGATCCGGTGCTGGTCAGCGACCACGGCTCGGGCCGCGCGGCGGCGCTCGTCGCCGAACTGGGCGGCGAGGCGCTTTCCAGCAACGCCGAGCTGGCCAGGCGGGCCGACGTGCTCGTGCTGGCGCACAAGCCGGCGCAGTTGCGGTTGGTGGCCGCCGAGCTTGATTCGCAGGCCCGGGCGGTGATCTCGGTGCTCGGCGGCGTGACCGTGTCCGATCTGCAGGAGGCCTACCCGGGGATTCCCGTGGCCCGCACGATGCCGAACACTCCGGTCGAGCTGCGCGAGGGGGTGACCTGCCTGGCCGAGGATCCGAGCGGGACGACGGCCGACTTTCACGAGCAGGTCCACGCGCTGTTCGCCCGCGTCGGCGCGGTGGTCGAGCTGCCTGAGCGCCTTATCGACGTGGCCAGCGGCCTGTCCGGCGTGTTCCCGGCCTATGTCGCGCTGGTGGCCGAGGCGCAGGTTGACGCCGGCGTTCGGCGCGGCCTGACGGTGGCCCAGGCCACCGAGCTGGTGTGCTCGACGCTCGTCGGATCATCCGCGTTGCTGGTCCACCGCAGCGGCGACACGCTGCGGATGCGTCGAGAGGTCGCGTCGCCCGGTGGCTCGACCGCCCGGGGTCTGGATGCGCTCGAGCGTGCTGGCCTGCGGGCCGGGTTCAGCGCCGCTCTCGACGCGGTGCTGGCCGGATGACCTTCGTACTCGCCAGCGCCCGGACCGAGATCGCGGGGTATCTGTCGACGCTGATCTACGTCTACACGATCATCATCTTCCTGTACATCCTCTCGCAGTGGATGTTCACCCTCGGCGTGCGGCCGGGCTACTCCCGGGTCTTCGACTCGGTGCTCGGGTTCCTGCGGGACGTGTGCGAGCCCTATCTGCGGCTGTTCCGGCGCATCGTGCCGATGATGGGTCCGCTGGACATCAGCCCGATCCTGGCGATCGTCGTGCTGTACCTCGTCAACCGCATCGTCGTCCAAGACATCATCGGAGGGTAGGCGCGATGCGCTCCCGGACCGCCTGGACCCGGGCGGTGCTCGTCATCGTCATCGTCATCGTCGCCGACCAGCTGACCAAGCGCTGGATCGCCGATTCGATCACTCCGGGCGACACGCGGCACGTCCTGCCGGGCCTGCAGTTCGTGCACACCTTCAACGACGGGGTCGCGTTCGGTCTGGCGCCCGGCGGTCACACCATCGTCATCGCGCTGATCGGGCTGGCGCTGCTCGGCGTGCTGCTGTACTTCGCGCGCCACTCCACCCGGCGGCTGGTGTGGTTGCCCACCGGGTTGCTCATCGGCGGCGCGCTCAGCAACATCCTCGATCGCATCCGCGACGGCTCGGTCACGGACTTCATCAAGCTGCCGCTGGGCTGGCCCCCGTTCAATCTCGCCGACGCCGCCATCACCGTGGGTGTGGTGATCCTCGCGCTGGTGGTGGAGTCGGGCGCTCGGGGGGACGCCACGGGCCGCGCGAATGACCCCGACGCCGCTCCCCGGCGCTTCTGGCGGCGTCAGGGTCTGCGCTCCTCGGAGTGAGACCGTGAGCGCTCCGCGCCGGTTCGTCGTCACCGACGACGCCGACGGTGAGCGTCTGGACCGTTTCCTCGCCGGGCCCGCCGGCTCGCGAGCCCAGGCCCAGCGGCTCATCGACGAGGGCGCCGTCGACGTTGACGGGCGGCCCCGGGGCAAGGGCGATCCGGTGCACACGGGCGAGCAGATCACCCTCCGCGCCCCGGCGCTCGCGCCGGCCGCTGCCGCCACCGCACCCGCCGCGTTCGCCGTGGTCTACCAGGACGACGATCTGCTCGTGGTCGACAAGCCGGCCGGCGTGGTCGTGCACCCGGCCCGCGGGCACCGCGACGGCACGCTCGTGCAGGCGCTGGCGTCGGTGGTGGGCGGGGGAGACGATCCCCAGCGTCCGGGCATCGTCCATCGCCTCGATCGCGATACGTCGGGCCTGCTGGTGGTGGCTCGCTCCGACGAGGTGCACCGCCGCCTGAAGGCCGCGCTGGCCCAGCGGCGCATCGAGCGTGAGTACACCACGCTCGTCCACGGGCGCCCACCGTCCCGGACCGGCACCATCGACGCGCCGATCGGCCGCGACCGTCACGTGCGCACGCGCATGTCGATCGACACCGACGATCCTCGTGAGGCTCGCACCCATTTCACGCTGGTGGAGGCACTACCGACGAGCAGCCTGCTGCAGGTGCGGCTGGACACCGGCCGCACCCACCAGATCCGGGTGCACCTGCAGGCCATCGGATACCCGGTGTGTGGCGACCCCGACTACGGCGGGGTGGGGCAGTTTGGCCTGGCGCGCCAGTTTCTGCACGCCAGCCGGCTCGCGTTCGCGCATCCGGTGACCCTGCAGCCGCTCGAGCTGCGTTCACCGCTGCCGGAGGACCTGCAGGCCGCGCTTGATCGCGCCCGCGGGGATTCGGGCGGCGTCGCAACGTCTCCATAACAAGGATTTGTCGGTGACACCCTAAATTCCGGGGCCATCGTCGCCGATGAGAGACACGTGCTCGACCTCGATGGCAGCGGATCTCTCCTCGATCGCCCGGCCGCGGTGCTGGCCGTGCTCGAGGGCATGCCGCAGACCGCGATCACCGTGCTGGATCGCGATTTGCGCTATGTGCTCGCGCTGGGGGATGCCCTGACCGTACACGGCTACGACGCCCGTCTGCTCGAGGGGCGTCTGGCCTGCGACGTCATCTCGCGCGACCGGTGGCTGCTGTACGAGCCGCTCGTGGCCGGTGCACTCGAGGGTCGCTCGATGTCCGGCTCGCACTTCTCCGCCGACGGCACGCGGTCCTACCAGGTGTACGCGCATCCGATGCGCGACGAGGCTGGCGAGGTGGTCGGCGTCTCGATCATCTGCCACGAGACGACGCGGCTGCGCCAGCTCGAGCGCCAGTCGCTGGCCGCCGAGCGCGAGTCGGAGGTCGGCTTCGAGCACGGAACCATCGCGGCGCTGCGCCTTGGCCCGGACGGACGTGTCATCCACGCCAACGAGGCCTTCGCCGAGCTGATTGGGCGTCCGCGCGAGGACCTGCTCGGCCTGATGGGCGTCGAGCTGGCGCACCCGGGCGACGTGGCGCCGACGCTGGAGTCCTTCGGGCGGATGGTGGGTGGCCGGGAGACCTCGTGGGAGGGTGAGTGCCGTTTCCTGCGGTCCGACGGGGAGGTGGCCTATACCCTGCTGTCGGCCGTGCTCGTCGACGACGCGCACGGGCGTCCGCTCCACGTTCTCGCCCAGATGGTCGACATCACCGAACGCAAGCACGCCGAGCACGCGCTGGCCCGGGCCGAGGCCGACCTCAAGCGCGCCTTCGACCATGCGCCGATCGGCATGGCACTGGTGGACCTGGGCGGGCAGATCACCCGGGTCAACCGGGCGCTCACCGGCATCACCGGGTACGCGGAGTCAGATCTGCTCGCGCGCCGCCTGGTCGACCTCGTGCATCCCGAGGACGCCGGCGCCGATCGCGAGCACGCTCGCCAGCTGATCGAGGGCGAGATCCACGAGTACGAGATCGACCAGCGACTGCTCAACGCCCACGGCCACACGATCTGGGTGTCGCTGTCCGCGTCCCTGGCCCGCGACGGGGACGGCCGGCCGCTGCATCTGGTCATCCAGGTCATCGACATCTCCACCCGCAAGCTGGTGGAGCAGCGGCTGCGCCGGCTGGCCGACTACGACCCGCTCACCCAGGTCCACAACCGGCGGCGCTTCTCCTCGGATCTGGAGTTTCAGATCCGGCGCTGCCGACGCTATGGCGAACAGGCCGCCCTGGTCGTCCTGGACGTCGACGATCTCAAGGTGGTCAACGACACCTACGGCCATCGGGTGGGGGACGGTCTGCTCAAGACGGTCGCCGGCGTGCTGCGCACCCGCTCGCGCCAGGCCGACTCCGTGGCCCGGCTGGGGGGTGACGAGTTCGGCATGCTGCTCATCCACGTCGGACCGGCCCAGGCCGCCGCGGTGGCCGAGGAGCTGAAGCGGCTGGTGGCCACCGCGTCGATCGCGCTGCCCGACGGTGGGACCCTCAGTTGTTCGGTCAGCGTCGGGCTGGCGCTGCTCGACGATCGGGTGGTCGGCGAGGACGAGGTGCTGGCCGAGGCCGACCGGGCGATGTACGAGGACAAGCGCACCCGGCGTCCGGTCTGAAACCGGACCTGGGACCACCTTGGTACTGCGGCGCGGCGTCTAGGGTCATAGGGTTCCTCCTGCGCAACCGGAAAGGAGGACAGCGATGGGCGTGAACGCAGATCCCCAGCCGCCGGGCGCGGCGAACGACGCCGACCCACCCGGCGAGAGCTTGCTGGGCCGCGGGCAGATCACCGACGTCCAGCCGATCGCGGAGGTCGGCCGCGAGGAGCCCGAGCTCGCACCGGTTCACCGGTTCACCGTGCGGGTGTTCCTCGACGGGGTCGAGCCGTTTGAGGCCCGCTGTCGCCAGGCGGTTCCCGCGGCGCTGGTATCGCAGCTGGCCTCCGGGCAGCGTGCGGTCGCGGTGCGCGTCGACCCGCGCGACCGCACCGTGATCACGCTTGACCTCGATGTCGAGCCGCCCACCGTGCAGCTGCCCGCCTCCGCGCCGTCCGGGTCGGCGAGCGAGATCATCGCCACCGGTCGCGTGGCCCAGGTGACCATCGTGCAGTCCTCGCCGACCGGCCTACGCAGTGCCGCGGGCGTGGACCTCCATAGCTTCGTCCTGACCGTCACGCTCGAGGGCCAGGCACCGTACCAGTGCCAGACTGCCCAGCCGGTCCCGCCCGAGGCGGTCGGGCTCATCTATCCGGGAGCCACCCTGCCGGCCTTCGTGGCCACCAACAACGACGGCGCCGTGGCGATCCACTGGGATTCGCAGCTGGCGCGCTCGTAGGGCGCGCGCCCGTCTAGCGCAGCGGGAATGGCTCGGCCACCCGCAGCGCCTGCCCCGGGCGGATCGCCTGGGGGTTGACGTTCGGGTTGAGCGACTGCAGGCTCGCCACCGTGGTGTGATAGCGCGCGGCGATGGTGGCCAGCGAGTCTCCGGCGCGGACGTGGTGCACGGTGATGCGGATCGTCTGGTGTGGCACCGCGGCCGCCGGCTTGGTGGCCGGGTTGAGGGTCGAGGTGACGATCAGCCAGACGGTGACGCCCACCGCGATCAGGGCGACCAGCGCGAGGAGGCGCGCAAAGCCGCGCCGCCACGAACCGCGGCGGCGCGGGGGTGCGGGCGGAGCCTGGGGTGCGGCGCCCCCCGACCCCGAGCTGATGTCGATGGGGTCCAGGGAAACGCTCGCCTCCTCGACTACTGCGGGAACTTCGCCTTGCACGCTTGCAGGGCGCTGGTGTTGGTTCCGGCCGCGGCCAGGCACGCAGTCAGGTTCTTGACGCTCGCCGGCGCGGCGTTGTCGGACTGAACCTGCTGGTTGACCTGCTGCAGACCCTGGCTGACCGTCTTGTTGGCGGTGCTCTGGTCCGGCTTGATCACGGTGAAGTAGATGATGAGGAAGAAGATAATGGGAATGAGCGCCAGCAGGATGCGGGCTCGGGTATCACGCACGACGATGAACATGGCTCACGACTCCTTGACGGTTGGTGTCGTGACCTTATGGTCGGGTGCCTGGCGCGTCAGTGTCATGGTCGTGTCATCTCGGTCCCGCGGCGGTCCGTTGGTCCCAGGAATCGAGGCACTAAGGTTCGCGGCCAATGCCCACGTTGGCGGCCACGGTGGATCGGGAGGATGCGCGGCGGTTCGTCGGTCGCGGCCGCGAGCTGGCCGTGATCGAACGCTCATGGCAGGCGGATTCGCCCGTACGCATCGTCCTCGTCCACGGTCCCGGCGGTATTGGCAAGTCGACGCTCGTGCGCGAGGTGCGGCGTCGCGCCGTGGCGGCCGGGTGGGACGTTCGCTTTCTCGACGGCCGTGACGGCGTGCCGACATCGCTGGAGGCGCGGGAGCACCTCGCGGGCGAGCTGGGGGATCGCGGGCGGTGCCTTGTGCTGCTCGACTCCTACGAGCGGCTCGCTCCGCTCGGCCCGTTCCTGCGCCGCGAGTTGATTCCCGGGCTGCCCGAGCGCTGCCGGGTCCTCATCGCCCAGCGCGGCGCGCCCGACCCCGAATGGCTGCGCGACGGCTGGGATCGGGTCACCATGGCAGTCGAGCTCGATCCCGTCTCAGGCGCCGAGGCGATGGAGTTGCTCGACAAGGCCGGAGTGGGGGACGACCCGGCGGCCGAAGCGCTGCTCAGCTGGGCCGCCGGATCGCCGCTGGCGCTCGCACTCGGTGCCGACGCGCTGCGCGATGGCGGCACCTGGAGCGCTCAGCGGCTGGAGGATCGTCCGGCTCTGGCCGATCTGCTCGTGCGCCGGCTGACGGAGTCCGAGCTTGACCCGAGCCACCTCGATGTCGCCGCGGTGGCGGCGATCGCCTGGCGCACCGACGCGGCGATGCTGGCCGACGTGCTCCCGGGCGTGGACGGGATCGAGGCTGAGCGCTGGCTGCGCTCGCGGACCTTCGTGGAGCCGCTCGGCGGGGGCGTCACCCTCCACGATCTCGTGCGCACCGCGCTGCGGGCCTGGTTGCGCCGCCAGCAGCCCGAACGCGAGCGCGAGCTGCGACGGCGTATCGGCGAGAGCCTCTACGCGCGGGCCTGCGCCGGGAGCCCGGCACTCATGCCCGATCTGGCCGAGCTGCTGGAGAACGAGACGATCCGCTGGGGGCTCGGTGGCCTGGGCGACGGGAGCCTGCGGGTCGACGCCGTCCGGGACGGGGATCTCGACGCGTTGCGCGACAGCGCCGTTGAGCGCGAGGCGGACGAGTGGTGGACGGCCACCCTGGAGCTCATCCGCGCGGCGCCGGAATGCGTGATGACCGCGCGGGATCGCAGCGACACGATCGTCGGGCTGTGCACGTACACCACGCCGGACCGCGCGCCGAGTGCCTGCGACCGCGACCCGATCCTCGGTCCGTGGCTCGCGCACGCGCGCGCGAACCTGGCCGGTGATCCGGTGATCCTGTGGCGCGACTCGCTCGACTTCACGGCCGAGCACGGCAAGGAGAGCTCGCGGGTGTTGTCGGTGCTCAACACCACCGCGATCCTGCGATCCGGAGTGGCCAATCCCCGCTGGTCGTATCTGCCGATCGACCCCGACAACGAGCAGGCGGTGCGCTTCGCGCAGGCGATGGGAGCGGTCAAGCTCGAGGGCCTCGACGCCAAGATCGACGCGCGCAGGCTGGAGTGCCACCTGCTCGACCACGGCGAGGGTGGGCTGCTGGCGGCCCACCGGGCGGCCATCTACGCCGAGACGGGGTTGCGACCGCCGAGGCCGGGCGCCGAGGACGAGCCGGCCGGCGTGCCGGTCACCTCCGAGACCGTCAAGGAGGCGCTGCGCTCGCTCGACCGGCCGCTCGAGCTCGCCCGCAGCCCACTCGCCACCGGCCGCGTTCCCGCCGAGCGCGCCGACTCGGTGCGCCAACTGCTCACGGCGGCCACGGCGGACGCGTTCGGCGCGGGCCCCCAGGAGGCGATCCTGCGCGAGCTCATCTCCCGGGCCTACTTCAGCGGCCCGGCCACGCACGAGATGGTGGCCGACGAGCTGCACGTCAGCCGGTCGACCTACTTTCGCTACCTGCGGACGGCCACCGATCGTCTGGCCACGTACGTGCTGCAGCTGCGGGGCGGGACGATCCTCGGGGACTGAGGGCGGCGCTGCGGGGGGCTCTTGCGGGCGCCGCGGGTGGGGCTCTGCGGGCGGGTGGGTTCTGCGGGCGTGGGCAGGCGCGGGGCGGTGCGTGAGCCATGCGGGCCGTGCGCGGGGGCGTGGGCGGGCCGTTCCGTGCTCGTCGGTGCGCGCGGGCGACCGCGAGGCGCCGTTCTGTGACGTTCGCGTAGCGGTCCCTTGCCGGTCGCGACACGTGGCTTGACGTCGCTGACACCGTTCGGCGCGAGCTGACGGGGGGTGTGGCGAGGAACCCTTCGTATTGACCAGCTCCTCGCCACACCCCCCCACGGTTGGGCGCGCCAACCCAGGGGGTTGGCGCGGAACTGGTCACCACGGTGGATTTCTCGCCACACCCCGCGCGTGGCCGCTGCGCCGGCCCCCGGGAGCCGTCGAAATGTGGGTCCAGCCTCCAACTCTCATGTCGGGTCTATGTCCGA
>Ga0302326_10023710_pt1 | contig 12496 bp, 10 predicted proteins | sample Palsa_T0_3_FD_202264 | JGI IMG/M metagenome (GOLD analysis project Ga0302326, IMG submission 202264) | Peat permafrost microbial communities from Stordalen Mire near Abisko, Sweden - Palsa_T0_3 | ecosystem: Environmental > Terrestrial > Soil > Palsa > Peat permafrost | place: Sweden: Abisko... | reverse complement strand
CGATGATCAAATCGTTTTCGAGCTTTGCGACTTGCGTGCTGCTCAAGGTACCCGTCCCTTGGACATCTTTGTAGGCGGCGACTAAATCATTAGACGCTGCGGTATCCAGGGGGTAATCCTTGATGGCGCCATCGACGCCGGTCGGTTCCATGAGATACCAAAGAGCGTACTGATAGTCGGCGATGGTTTGCGCGTTGCCGGCGGTGGCCGGTACCGCTTCGATTTCATACGCCAGCACCGCGGCTGTATCGTATGCCTGGGTCTGGGAGATGGAGCCGGTGACGGGGATGGTTCCGCTGCCGAAATCGACATCGCCGGAAATGCCCGCCGTCTCAGGCAATGCTGCAATCGTATTCTCGGAGTAATCGAGGGGGCTCGACGGAAAGCTCGTCGTTTGGTTGAAATCGTCGCAAATCAACTGTACATTCGGAATCCCCGCAACCGTAGCGGTGCTCACCCCGTTATACGTACTGGCCTGTGTGTTGGTGGTGCCGTTACCCGTTGTCGCGGGCAAACTGGTGAAGGTGATGACTACCGTCGTCGATCCAAAAGCGACCGAGCTAGCGGCTACTACTAATGACGCCAATATGAGCTTTTTCACTTATATTCTCCCTTGTCCAAAAACAGCATACCAGCACGTAACGCGTTGATCAATAAGCATATAGGTCCATTTAGTCCCACCGGGTGACCAGTACTTTCGGCCCATATTTTCTTCGCCCAATCCGCGCAACTCTACTTAAGTGGTTCAAACTTATGAGCCACCGCCCTCCCCGCAAACGCCGTAGTAGAGGCAGTACTTTTCGAGGCAAAAGAAGCGCGCAGTGATTCTCATCACGCCGGTGGATGCGAGCCCGTCCCGGGAGGCCGATTTCGCATTCGGAATCCGCGGAAAGCAAGCAGACTCGACATGCGCCGGTCGGCCGAACCGACCTCGTATGTAAGGATCTTCACGTGAGGCCGCCGCATCTCCTATAATTGAGAAGAACGTGAAATCGCCTAAGGTTTCCCCGTTAGAGGTTCTCCTAATCGATGTCAACACTTGAAGTGTCCCCCGCAGAAGCGTCCTCCGGACAGTATGCCGAGTCAGTGGTCAACGATTTCAGCATCCAGGTCGCCACCGTCAACGGCTCCGGCAGCCAGACGGCCAACACCGTTTTAATGCGGTCTCTATTTCAGATGGGCATACCAGTCAGCGGCAAAAACATGTTCCCGTCGAACATCGCCGGCCTGCCCACGTGGTTCACCACGCGCGTGTCGAAGCATGGCCACGTGGCGCGGCGCAAGGAGATCGATTTCCTGGTCGCGATGAATCCGGAGACGGCTCGCGAAGATGTGATGAAGCTGGAATCCGGCGCGGCCGTGGTTTATGACGAGCCACTGGGTTTGAAGCAGCTTCGCAGCGACGTACACTTCTATCCCGTGCCGTTTGACAAACTGGTGGCGCCGGTTTGCCCAGACGCCAAATTGCGCAAGCTGGTGCGCAACATGATCTACGACGGCATTGTCGCGTGGCTGCTCTCGATTGAAATGGAGGAAGTGCACACCGCCCTCATCCGCCAGTTCGGCAAGCGCAAAGCCAAGGCCGCCGATCTGAACTGGGGCGCCGCGAAGGCGGGCTACGATTACGCCGCCCAAACTTTCACCAAGACCGATCCGTTCCGCGCGGAGCGTATGAACGGCACCGCCGGAAAGATCATCATCGACGGCAACTCCGCCTGCGCGCTGGGAGCGATGTTCGCCGGCGTCACGGTGGTGACCTGGTATCCCATCACGCCGTCGTCGTCGTTGGTGGAATCGCTCATGGTTTACCTCAAACGCTACCGGCACGACCCTGCAACCGGCAAAGCCACATACGCCGTGGTGCAAGCGGAAGACGAGTTGGCGTCGATCGGCATGGCGCTCGGCGCCGGTTGGGCGGGAGCGCGTTCCATGACCTCAACCTCCGGCCCCGGTATCTCGCTGATGTCCGAATTCATCGGATTCGGCTATTATGCCGAAATCCCCGCGGTGATTTTCGACGTGGAGCGCGTCGGACCTTCCACGGGGCTGCCCACGCGCACCATGCAGGGGGATATTCTCTCGAACGCGCTGCTTTCGCATGGCGATACCAGGCACCCGATGATTTTTCCCAGTTCCCCGGAAGAGTGCTTCACGCTGACCATCGACGCGTTCGAATTCGCCGAGAAGTTTCAAACCCCCGTTTTCGTCATGACCGATCTCGATCTCGGCATGAACAGTTGGATGGCCGATCCCTTCCCCTATCCCGCCAAGCCCATCTCCCGGGGCAAGGTGCTCGACGCCGAAGATCTCGACCGTTTGGGCGGCTTTGGCCGCTACCAGGATGTGGATGGGGACGGCATTCCTTATCGAACGCTTCCCGGCACGAAGCACAATAAGGCCGCCTACTTTACGCGCGGCAGCGGCCACAACGAGAAGGCGCAATATACGGAGCGCGAGGACGATTACGTCAACAACATGGACCGGCTGGCGCGCAAGTTCGAAACCATGCGCCAGTTTGTGCCCGAACCCGTGGTTACGATCAACCCGAAAGCCAGCATCGGCTTCGTCGCCTCCGGAACTTCCGATTATGCGGTGCGGGAAAGCTGCGAACAACTGCGCGCCGAGCATGGCATTGAAGCCAGCTACCTGCGCTTGCGGGCCTACCCGTTCACCAGCCACCTGCTCGATTTTATCCGCAGTCATGACCGCGTCTACGTAGTGGATCAGAACCGCGACGGCCAATGGCTGGCCCTGATGCGTCTCGAGATGGATCCCGAAATGATCGCGAAATTGCGCAGCGTGCGCTACTACGGCGGACTGCCGCTCGATGCGCGCACCGTCACTGAAGAAGTGGTCCGCCAGGAGGCCAAATGAGCACCGCAACAATTCCGCCGCCGCCGAAGAAGACTAACCGCATCGGGCTCGAAGTGGTCAATTACCGCGGCGGCAAGACCACGCTATGCGCAGGCTGCGGCCACAATTCCATCTCAGAACGCGTGGTGGAATGCTTTTACGAGCTCGGCATCGAGCCCACCGGCGTCGCCAAATTCAGCGGCATCGGCTGCTCGTCGAAATCGCCTGCGTACTTCCTGGGCATGTCGCACGGGTTCAACAGCGTTCACGGACGCATGCCGAGCGTCGCCACCGGCGCTCTGCTGGCCAATCGCAATATGCTGGGATTGGGCGTTACCGGAGACGGCGACACGGCTTCCATTGGCATCGGCCAGTTCATGCACCTGGTGCGGCGCAACATGCCGCTGATGTACATCATCGAAAACAACGGCGTTTACGGCCTTACCAAGGGTCAATTTTCGGCCACCGCCGATATCGGCTCTACAGCCAAGGGCGGGTCGCCGAACGAATTGCCGCCGTTCGATTGCTGCGCCCTGGCGCTCAAATGGGGCGCGACTTTCGTGGCGCGGTCTTTCAGCGGCGACAAGAAGCAGCTTCAGGCGATTATCAAAGCGGCCATCGGACACAGCGGACTTTCCGTGATCGATGTGATTTCTCCCTGCGTGACTTTCAACGACCATGAAGGTTCTACCAAGAGCTACGGATATATGAAGGAGCACGAAGCCGTGCTTCATGAGCTCGATTACGTACCATTCTTCGAGGATATTTCCGTGGAGATTGCGGAAGGAGAAGTGCGGGACGTCACCATGCACGACGGCTCGCATCTCCGCATCCGGAAATTAGACCGCGATTTCGACCCAACCGACCGTCTGGCGGCCTTGGCGGCGCTCGAAGAAGCTGAAACCAAAGAGGAAGTACTCACCGGCGTCCTCTACGTCAACACGCATAAGCCTACATTTGTAGATTTACTAAATTTGTCGGATGAGCCGTTGGCGTCTCTACCACAGGACATGCTTCGACCGTCCTCCTTAGTACTAGACGAGGTTATGGAACAGCTTCGATAAGCTTCTGGCCGTCAAATCTGGCGCTCGACTAGGGTTTTCCATTGATTTGAAGATTAGGTAATGTTAATATTAGGTTAGTCTGTCATCCTCCGAGACAGATTGCAGTAGACCTACTATGCTCCACGCCTTTATTGGCGTGGGGCTTTTTTTGTCTACCTTGACAGCCGGGGACAATCCGCGTCCGTTCCCGGCTGTATCCGCGGGTCCCTTGAAAAACTCCGGCGCCGCCCCATTCAACTTTTAGCTTTAGGCGAAATCAGCGCTGCCAGCTTATACTTAAGAGCGTTCCACTGTTCCAGCGTCACCGGCGGACGGCGCTATTTGCCCGCCGACAAGGGTATGGGTCCCCCATGTTCGCGCACCATATCTCGCTATTTCACGCCTGCACCCGTCCGGTCGAAATCGGCCGAGCGGCAACGCGGAGCATTCTCACTGCTGGAGTTTCAATACGCTACCTCATTTGCAGTATTCTCGCCATTGACGCCCTGGCATATTCTGGAATTGTGCCGACGCAAGCATTGTGGCGCTGGAGATTTCAATGACCATTCAACGCGCATGCCGGAAACATCCGAGTGACCTGTATATCAAATGCGTAGTTCTGAGTTCGTTTCGAGCCGATTTCACCTATCTGCGAAACGTATACCGGTTGACCGGCATCCGCATGCACCATGCGGAATCTCTCGACGAAGCGGATTTTCTGCTGATGGTCACGGAGAGCACAGTTCTAATTGTAGATGCGGCTTTCGCGGACGGTTCCTGGCAGACCGCCCTTACCCTGCTCAGCGATCGGTATCCGTTGGTGGCAACGCTTGTGATCGCTAACCCAGCCGACCGGCCGTTCCTGAAAGATTTGTTCAGCCGGGGGGCCTGCGGAGTTATCTGGAAGCCGTTTCAGTTCGGGACGGTCAGAAGAATGATTCGAGCTGTACACGGAGCGTCCAAGGAGCGCCACGCCTTGCTCGAAGAGGCCCTGTCCGGGCTGGGAGACTCGGGAGCCGAAACTTCCATCGGGCGTTTTAAAGAGAGAGCCCTCCGCGCCTGGAGAGGGGAAGCGTGAGCTAACATCGGTGCGCGGTGGGGTCGCGTTCGGCGCGCAGCCAATCGTCCCAATCGTTTCCCGGCATTTGACCGCGCGCTTCGAAGTGATCCTATGCGGGATTCCGGGCGTTCTACACTTGCAGTTCCGTCTGCTCCGGGAGTGCGGACGAGGCTTCCTTCGGGTCGTGAGTTTTCGCGCGCGTCCACCCTCGGTGATCACCTCAAGAGCGGCCAACCGCTCGCTTATACAATCGTCTGGGAGGGCTTCGAAAGTGTCCGAAGGCAAGGAGGCCGGGAGCGCGCGCGAATGAAAATGAACTTCTGGCGTTCGCTGATCGCCGTATTGGCGGGCAATGTCATCTACTACGGCGTCGAGCGCTATCTGCCGCCGCGCGCGCAACATGAGGTCTACCGGCTCGATTGGGGCCTGGCTGTGGACTTCTGGTTCTGTCTGGCGTGCTACGGCATTGTGCGCATGATTCGCTAATTATTTCAGCTTTTCCATGCGCTTCTTTATTTCAGCGGCGTTCTTCGCATCCGACGCCAGCTCGAGATATTTCGCGTAGGCGTCGCGCGCGGCCTGCTTATCGCGCAACTTCTCTTCCATCTCGCCCAGCCTAAGCCACGCCTCCGCATCACCGTCGTTGTATTTGGTCGCCGAAAGAAACCGGTTAGCCGCGGCGCGGTAGTCGTGCCTGGTCTTGGCGTAAAAGTTCCCGGTTTCGATATCCTTCTTCGCCTGCAGGGGATTGAACGAATAGGTGGTCGTACCGATGGAGGTATCCTCTTCCGGAGGAACCGCGTCTTTATCCGAGGTCTTCTGCGGCGGGCGATCCTTTTGGAGTTCGACCGGTTTGGCGGGCGGCGTTTGCTGCGGAGGTTGCGAATCCTGCGCGAACGCAGACGCGAGCCCGACCAGGATCAATGCCAGATGCCACCGAAGCATACTCCAATTATAACTGTGCCCTGGTAGCGTGGCGGTCTTGCCGCCGGTTCTTTAATTCTGAGCCGGGACCCGGTCCGCGTGATCGATAACCAAAAGCTCCACCGGGCCCTTGCGCACGTCCAGCTTGAGCCCGAGTTGCTGCTCCACCGCCGCGAATAGCGACGGGCCATCCTCGGCGGCATTGAGCGCTGCCGCCGCAGCCGGATTATCCGGAGCCCATTCCAGCTTCAAATCGTACGAGCCTTTGAGGCCGGTCATGTCCAGCACGGTCTGCCCGGTGAATCGCGAGAGCAATGTGGCCAGCATGGTCATCGAAATATCGTTCGAGTAGATCTTCCCAATCAGGAATTTGTTGCCGGAAGCATCCGAATCGGGGATAGCTTCGTGAAACTTCGGCTCCTTCTTCCCGGCTACGAGCGCAACGTATGAAAGCTCCTTCGGTTCGCGATGCATCGCGAGCCGGAATCGCTCCGTGAGCAGCGCTTGCAGCATCAGACGGACCTGCTCGACCGGCGTATCGGCCGGCGCCTTGGCGACGATGTCGAATCGCTCCACCTTGGACTTGATCCAGTCCGGCCCGGCGAGCTGTTCGTTATTCGTCAAGCTATAGGCATATCTGAGACAATCCGCCAACGAAGTGTTGGTCAAGGTAAGCGTTCCGTGTTTGAGGGATCCCAGATCGATATTGAATTTGTCGCCCAATATAAGCTGCCCCGGTTTGAGCGAGGCGACATCGAACTTCGGGAGGGCGCCGGTGGCCTGGGCCCAAATTGTGGGCGCATGCAGCAGGAGCGCAATCGCCGGTCCAATTCCTCTCCATACGATGCGCCGCGCCATACTAAGAAATTAGTACTGATTACGCCTGGCGTCAAGACAAAAGCTTCTACGAATGTCCGGATGCCCGGAGCTTGACCTTCATTCACCACCCTCAAGAACCCAGCGCGATTACGTAAACGCCGCCCGACCTGAACTGCAACAGCACTGCCCCATCCGCTTGCCGCCGCAAGGCCATCAGACGGCCCTCATTCGGCACGCCGCCAGCCCATTGCCCGGGACCTCGGACCTGCTGGATGCGCGTGCCTGTTGCCGTGCGCAACAGCAAGTCGCCCGCCCTGCCCACGTGCAGCCGGGCGTCGGTCGCCTTGCCTTCGGCCCATTGCAGATCGACCACCACCCCGCCGCGCGCCCGCAAGCCGGTCACTCTCCCATCCGGCCATGCTTTCGGAAGCGCGGGCAGAAAATCGATGCCGCCATCGTGGCTCTGCAAGAGCATCTCGGCAATCGCCGCGGTTCCACCGAAATTCCCGTCGATCTGAAAAATCGATGAATTGCCCGAGGGGTGCGTGTCGAACAGATTCGGCCCCGTGCTGTGTTGCAACAGCATCGCCACCGATTCATAGGCCTTCTCGCCATCCAGCAGCCGCGCCCAGAAGTTAATTGCCCACGCGCGGCTCCAGCCGGTATACGCCCCGCCAGCCGCCAGCCGCCGCTCGAGCGACACCCGCGCCGCCTGCCAAAACTCGCGATTCCTCCGCGACGTGAATTCGCTTCCTGGAAACAGCGGATACATGTGCGACATGTGCCGCTGTCCCGGCGTTTTTTCCACGAAATCCTTCGACCACTCCTGCAACTGGCTGTACTTGCCGATTTGATAGGGAATCAAACGCGCCCGCGCAGCCTTCAGTTTCGCGGCGAATTCCGCATCCATCCGCAAGAGCCGCGCCGCCTCCATGCAGTTGCCGAACAGCTCGGAGATCAACGCCATATCCATGGTGCAGCCGTCGCTGGTTTCCGCGGTGCGCCCGTCGGGCGCGGTGAAGTTATTCTCCGTGGATTCCGATGGGCACGTGGTCAACCGCCCGTCTTTGCGCTCCACCAGCCAGTCCAGACAAAACTCCGCCGCCGATTTCATCAGCGGGTATGCCCGCTCGCGCAGAAACGTTGTGTCGTCCATAAACGCGTAGTGTTCCCACAGATGCGCACATAGCCACGGCCCGCTCATGCTCCAGTTCGCCCAAGTCGGCGACCCTTTTCCGAAATCGCCCACCGGCGCCGATTGCCGCCAAAGATCCACGTTGTGATGCGACACCCACCCGCGGCATCCGTAATTCACTTCGGCCGTGCGCGCGCCCGTCTTGGCCAGCCCTTCGATCAAATGGAACAGCGGCTCGTGACATTCGTTCAGGTTGCAAGTCTCCGCCAGCCAATAGTTCATCTGCACATTGATGTTCGCCGTCCAATTGGAGCTCCAGGGCGGCCGCACCTGTTCGTTCCAGATGCCTTGCAGGTTGGCCGGCTGCGACCCCGGACGCGAGCTCGCGATCAGCAGATACCGCCCGTACTGAAAATAGAGCGCCACCAGGTCGGGATCGGGACGCTCGGCGAAGGCGCGCAACCGCTCGTCGGTGGGCGCGTCGGTCAGCGCCAGCTTGGGAAGCTTCAGCGAAACGCGCTGGAACAACCTGCGGTGATCCGCAACGTGCGCCGCGCGCAGGGCGGCGTAATCCTTGGCATGGGCATCGTCCAGGCGGCTCTTGCAAACGGCGGCGATGGCGGCGGCCGAGCCTGTGGGAGCGCGGTCGAATCCGAGATACCCGGTGATGCCGGCGATCAGCAGCGTCACTACGCGCGCTCCTTCGATGCGCAACACGTTGCCGTCGGGCCTCACCGAGCCGCCCTCCGCCGCCGCGCTGATCGTCGCCTCGAAGCGCATTCCCTTGCCTTCGGCGTCGTCATAAACCACCGGATTGGCCGACTGCACATAATTCGGCTCCACGTGCGCCGGCGCTTTGCCGGTGAGCCGCAAGATTCCGCCAGCGCGCGCCTCGGAAGTGGACTGCACCGGGCTGTCGATGGATAGCGCCAGCTTCATGCCCGCGGGATCGGATGTGGTCAGACGCACCACAATCACCTGGTCCGGAGCGGAGGCGAACGCTTCGCGTAGGTACTCGGCGCGGCCCACTCGATAACTCACGCGCGAAATCGCCGTGTCGAGATCCAGCTCGCGGCGGTAATTCTGCGCCCCTGCCGCGTGCTCCATTTGGATGTGCAGATTCGCCAGCGGCAGATACGATTCGTTATACGGCCCCTGCATCTGGCGGCACTCACGGTCCGCGCCCACATAGTCTTCCTGTTCGAGCACCAGCCGCCGCACTTCGGCCAGATGCGGCTTCGCCCCCGGATTGTTCCACTCGCGCGGCGCGCCCGACCACAGCGTGTCCTCGTTTAATTGCAACCGCTCGGATTCCACGCCGCCGAACACCATGGCGCCGAGGCGCCCATTGCCGATGGGCAGGGCGTCGGTCCACGTCTCGGCAGGTTGCCGGTACCAGAGCATGGCGTTGCTGGGCCGCGCCTGCGCCCAGCCCTTTGACGCCAGGGCCGCCGCCGAAACTCCAGCGACAAATTGCCGGCGCGTGAATTTCTTCTTCGCCATCTGCTGTGAGTTTACTGCGTTTGGTAGCGCCGGTCGGCCGTGGCGTGAGCACTCGTGCTTGCAGCGTTCACACTCGTGTGAACGATTTTGGCGCCATAACCCTCTCGCGTCCCAATGAGTGGGGACGCTGCACGCGGGAGTGCGCGCGCCACGGGTCCTTTACAACAGCTGGAAGGTCGTTTCCACTTCCACCTGCACGGCAACTGGCTTGCCGTCCTTCATGGCGGGTTGAAATTTCCACTGCTTGACGGCTTCGGTGGCTTTCTCGTCCAGGCCCAAGCCCAAACTGCGCACGATCTTGACGTCCGACACCTCGCCGGAGGCGTTTACTTCCACATTCAGAACCATGGCGCCCTGGTACTTGGCCTTGCGGGCCTCCTCCGAGTACGCAGGTTCAACCTTGTACGTCAAACGTGGAGGGATGACGTCAAGACCGATGCCGGGAACGGCGCCACCCGGTTCGAGTCCACCAGTGCCGGCGCCGCCAGGTGAAACCTTGCGCGCGTAATATCCATGGCGGTAACGCAGATCGGCCTTAGCGTCTTCTTTGTAGGTGATGTCGATTCTCCGAAACAGGCCATCCGACGTCAGATTTCTAGTGTAATAACCGAGGATGTAATAACTAGTTAGGGAGTCTTGCGCACCGGTTAGCTTCTGGAATTCGAAAATGTTGATGTTTTGCGCAACACCGTCCTCGGTCACGGCAAAATCGCCGGCGCTGAGTCCTTCGATATTCTTGCCGTTCCTATCGGAGACGGTGACGTCCTCGATCACCAGCATCGTGCTGTTGCGAAACTGCGCATTGGTTTTGATGCTAGCCTCCGCGCCAACGGATTGCTGCGCGGCAACCACCTCAAGGGGCGAAATCGTGAGCACCAGCAGCCCCGCGGCGGCGCATGCGAGCGCCACCGGGAGCGTCCCCGCCCGGCCGCGCTGCTGCCGCTTGTCGAGCACCGCGCCGACGCGTTTTGCCAGGTCGGCGCGGTTCGCCATCGCCAGCATGGGCGATTTCGCCATCACTAAGCGGCGCGCGAGCTTGACCAGTTGATCGGCATAGGCGGTCGCCTCCGAGCGTCCGAGGACTGCGTCATCGCAGGAGCGTTCCGCTTCGAGCCCCAGCTGACGCCACGCGATCCAGACCAAGGGATGGAACCAATACACCGCGCACAAAGCCCGCGCGAGGCAAAGGCCGATCCAATCGCCGCGCCGAACGTGTTCCAGCTCATGGACGATGGCGCGAGTCAGATCTTCCGCATCCCAGGTCTGTGCATTCTCTGGCAGCAAGATGGCCGGATGCACGGCGCCGCAGGTCACAGGCCCTGGCAGAGTTTCGTGCAGCAGCACTTCGACGCGCCGGCGAATGCCTGCGTCCAGGGACAGCCTGTCTACAATCGACTGCCCATGCCGCCACGGCAGAGCGGAGCGGCGCAACCGACGAACTTGCCAGACGCCGATCGCCACCGGCAACAGAAAAAGCGTCATCCCGGCGATCCACGCCGAGAGCAACAGAGCGGACAGCGAAAGTCCCGGCCGCGGATCTACCGGCACAACGCCGGCGCTTGCTGCCGTCGCGGCGGTCGAAATCGCGCCGGCGTTTCCGGCGGCAGGCACGATCCGCTCCTGCGGCGTGGCTGGGGCCACGATCCGGACTGGCGGAATCAAGAGAGAAGCGACCGGCAACGCCAGCAGCACGCCGAACGCTGCGGCCATGAGCGCATGGCGCACCGCGGCACGGCTCCTACGCGCCATCCGGGCGCCGCTGAGGGCCAACGCCGTGGTGACGGTCACCTTGGCGACGATCGACGCGGCCAGTGAACTACTCACCGCGAGCATGATTCCATTGAGGGCGGGCATCATGACTGCTTCTTCCTTTCCTTGCGAACACGGTCGATTTCGTCTTTGAGCGCGTCGAGCTCTTCGTCGGTCCACGGCGCCTCGGTAACCAGAGCCGTCATCATCTGTCTTAGCGAACCGCCAAAGAAGGTCTGCAGGTACTGTTGCAACGCCGTGCGTTTGGCGACGGCCGGCGAGATGGTGGCGGAGTAGATGTAGCGCAGGCCCGACTGCTGGTGTTTCAGGCAACCCTTCTTTTCGAGCCTGGCGAGCATCACGCGAACCGACGAATCGCCGGGCGGGCTGGTCAGGCGTGCGCGGATCTCCTCCGCTGACGCGCGATTGCCCAGCGCGAAGACGGCGTTCATGATTTCCCTTTCCCGGCGGGTGAGTGGTTCGGGGGTGGTTTTGGGCATTAAATGCGACACCTGTCACATAGTATACGCGACAATTGTCGCATGTCAAGCCCGATTTTAGCCTTGGTCAACTCCGTTGGGGCAGGCTCATGAAGTGTTGGCTGTGCCGCTCGGCGGCACGACTGGGCAGGCTAAAGCGTGCCCCACCTTGACTAAGTGCAATTTTCAGTACAACCGGCTCTCCCCGCCCCTTGCGCCCTAGTGATACACTATGGTTTGAGGTCGAGCCAACCCAGTGGGCGAAAGCCCACTTTTTTGTTGGTTTAGGCATATTCGCAACGATGCAGTCGCTGGTTACGTCGAAAGTCGAAGAGATCGCCCACAGAGTGGCGGAGTCCGAGGGTATGGAAATCGTTGAAGTCGAGGTCAAAGGCGGTGGAAACAATCGTCTTGTGCGCATTTCGATCGATAAGCCCGCGGGCATCACGCATGGCGATTGCGAGCTGGTTTCGCAGCAGGTTGGGACCATTTTGGACGTCGAAAACGTCATTCCGGACGGCCGTTACACGCTCGAAGTCAGTTCCCCTGGGATCGAGCGCAAGCTCCTCAAACCGCAGGATTACGCAAGATTCGCCGGCAAGAAGGCCAAAATCACGCTCAAGGAACCGATCGATCAGAGACGGAACTTCGAGGGCAAGCTCGCCGGCTACGAGGATGGCGCTATCGCGCTCGAAACCGCGCCGGGCCAGACGCTGCGGGTGCCGTTCGAAAACGTCCAGAAGGCCAATCTGAAGTTCGAGTGGTAGATCCCGCCGGGAAATAATTTCAAGGAAAAGACATAGAAGAGGACGCTTTGGAAACCATCGTTCAATCCATCGAGATTCTCAGCAAAGAAAAAGGCATCGATCCGCAGATCGTCTTCGACGCGGTGAAAGATGCCATGCTGATCGCCGCGCGCAAGCACTACCGC
>Ga0302326_10023709_pt1 | contig 12496 bp, 8 predicted proteins | sample Palsa_T0_3_FD_202264 | JGI IMG/M metagenome (GOLD analysis project Ga0302326, IMG submission 202264) | Peat permafrost microbial communities from Stordalen Mire near Abisko, Sweden - Palsa_T0_3 | ecosystem: Environmental > Terrestrial > Soil > Palsa > Peat permafrost | place: Sweden: Abisko... | reverse complement strand
GATTTGTCGGTCCTGGGGGTGGCTTTATCCTGCGCGTGCAAGGCGGTGGCGGCGGCGACAAGGGCGAAGAGGACGAGGGATCGGCGGTTCATGCGAGGAGTTGGGAGAGTCGCTGCCGGGCGTGGGTGACGATGGGCAGACCGTGCGCGAATGTCAGGAGTTCAAAGGGAAACCGCAACAGTTTTCCCAGCGCGCCCCGCAATTCCCGAGGATCGGCGCAATATTTGTCGGGCAGCACCGCAAAGCCGGGCGGCGGCAGGTGAATGAGGGCGTCACCGACGTGGAGGGCGTCGCCGCGATGCAGGGCAATTTCGCCGGCTGCGGCCCCGGGCAGGCTGATCACCGTAAATTCATCGAAGATGATTTCCCCATCTGCCACCAGATGGTCCACCGGAAACGAAAACTCCGCGGCGGCGCCGGCATCCGCGTAGACGGGGATGGAAAAGCGCGCCCGGTACGTCTCCGCGGCCCGGGCGTGGTTTCCACTCGTCAGGACGATGGCTCTCGGCGAAGCTGTCGCCAGCAGTTCCGCCTGGGCTCTTTTGTCCAGAAGAATTGGGTCGATAAAGACGAGGCCGGTGGGCGTCTGGGACGCACAGCACGAGAGATCGGTCTTCACCGCAGGGTCGTACGCCTGCCAGAAGAAGAGACCTGGGCGAATGACTTGGAATTCTTCGGCGACTGGCATTCGGAGGAACGAGATTACAACTTCAACTTTTTCTTGCCGGGCACTTCGGGTTCAAGCGGTGAAAAGCCGGAATCGCTTTCAGCGCACTCGCCTTACTATTTTGTCGGGAATCGGCAAAACAAAAAGGAGACGCCGTGAGGCGTCTCCCTTTTGTGAATTTCGTGCCTTTTTGCGGCCAATCCTTGCGGACTCAGCTCGCGCCGGCGGGTTCTTCTTTGACAGGCGTTTGCGGTTGGAAGGTCAGCTTGCCCTTGTCGGCGCTGACCAGGGCAGTGTCGCCGGCCTTGATATTCCCGCGCAGGATTTCCTCGGCCATCGGGTCTTCGAGGTACCGCTCCACCGCGCGCCGCATCGGGCGTGCCCCGTAGGCTGGGTCGTAGCCTTTCTCGATGAGCAAGTCCTTCGCCTTTTCGTCCAGGGCCAGGGTGATTTCCTTGCCCTTGATGCGCTTGGCGACCTTCTTGATTTCGAGATCGATGATCTCGAGCAACTCCGGTTTGCCAAGCGTGCGGAAGACGATGAGGTCGTCAAGCCGGTTGATGAACTCGGGTTTGAGCACCCGCTTGGCTTCCTCGAGGATCTTTTCCTTCATCACTTCATAAGCCTGGTCGTCCTTCGCGGAATGGGCGCCAAAGCCCACCACGCTCGACTTCTTGATCAGCTCCGCGCCGATGTTGGAAGTCATGATGATGATCGTATTGCGGAAATCGATCTTGCGGCCGAGCGAGTCGGTGACCTTGCCCTCTTCGAGGATTTGCAGCAGGAGGTGCATCACGTCCGGGTGCGCTTTTTCGATTTCGTCGAAGAGCACCACCGAATACGGGCGGCGGCGGACCGCCTCGGAGAGCTGGCCGCCCTCTTCGTAACCGACATAGCCGGGAGGCGAGCCGATGAGCCGTGAGGCCGTGAATTTCTCCATGTACTCCGACATGTCGATCTGAATGAGCGCGTCGCGGTCGCCGAACATGAACTCCGCGAGGGTCTGCGCGAGGAAGGTTTTGCCGACGCCGGTCGGGCCGAGGAAGATGAACGAGCCGATCGGGCGGCGCGGATCTTTGAGGTCGGCGCGCGAGCGGCGCAGGGCCTTGCTGATCGCCACGACCGCTTCGTCCTGGCCCACCACCTTGCCGCGCAGTTCGCCTTCCATCGCGAGCAGCTTCTGCGTTTCGGCCTGCTCCATGCGGCTCAGCGGCACGCCGGTCCATTTCGAAACCACGTGCATGATGTCGTCTTCGGTGACGAACACCTCGCGTTCTTCGCGTTGTTCGCGCCATTCGGTGAGGATGCGCTCGAGTTTTTCCTTGGCCTTCTTTTCGTCGTCGCGCAGTGCGGCGGCTTTCTCGAAATCCTGGGCCTTGATCGCCGCTTCCTTGCGGCCGCGGATTTCCTCGATCTCCTTCTCGATTTCCTTCACATCCGGCGGCCGGGTCATCGCGCCGATGCGGGCGCGGGCGCCGGCTTCGTCCATGACGTCGATGGCCTTGTCCGGCAGAAAACGCCCGGTGAGATAACGGTCGCTGAGCTTGGCGGCGGACTCCAGCGCTTCCTCGGTGAACTTGGCCTTGTGGTGCGCTTCGTACTTCAACCGCAGCCCCTTGAGGATGAGGATGGTCTCGTCAACGCTCGGGGCATCGACCTTCACCTGCTGGAAGCGGCGCTCGAGCGCGGCGTCCTTCTCGATGTACTTGCGGTACTCGTTGAGCGTGGTCGCGCCGACGCACTGCATCTCGCCGCGGCTGAGCGCGGGTTTGATGATATTGCTCGCATCCATCGCCCCCTCGGCGGAGCCGGCGCCCACGATGGTGTGCAACTCGTCGATGAAAAGGATCACGTTCCGGGTGCGGCGGATTTCGTCCATCACCGCCTTGATGCGCTCTTCAAACTGGCCGCGATACTTGGTGCCCGCGACCATGAGCGCGAGATCGAGGGTGATGACTTTCTTGTCGCGGAGCAGCTCCGGCACGTTGCCGCCGGCGATCTCTTGGGCGAGGCCCTCGACAATGGCCGTCTTGCCCACGCCGGCTTCGCCGATCAGCACCGGGTTGTTTTTCGTGCGCCGGCACAGCACCTGGATGACGCGCTCGATTTCACTGGCGCGCCCGATCACCGGATCGATCTCACCTTTTTTCGCCAGTTCCGTGAGGTCGCGCCCGAAAGCGCGCAAGGCCGGGGTCTTCACTTCCTTGGCGCCGCGGGACTGCGGCTCCTGTTGCTGCTCCTGCTCGGCTTCCGGCGGCGTGAAATTCGGATCGAGTTCCTTGAGGATCTCGTTGCGGGTGCGCTCGATGTCGACTTCCAGGTTTTTCAAGACCCGGGCAGCCACGCCTTCGCCTTCGCGCAGCAGGCCGAGGAGGATGTGCTCGGTGCCCACGTAGGAATGATTCAGCGACTTGGCTTCCTTGCCCGCCAGGGCGAGCACTTTCTTGACCCGGGGTGTGTACGGGATGTTGCCGACCATCTTGGTCTCGGGTCCGCTGCCGACCTGCTTCTCGACTTCCATGCGGACAGTCTCGAGGTCGAGCCCCATTTTCTGGAGGACATTGACCGCGACACCCTGCCCGAGCTTGATGAGTCCGAGCAGGAGATGCTCGGTACCCACATAGTTGTGGTTGAACCGGTCGGCTTCCTTGCGAGCGAGGGCCAGTACTTGTTGAGCGCGCGGTGTGAAGTTGTTCATCATGTTTGACTCAAGCGTTCTCCGTGCCCGCCACCGTCCTCGCATGTCGCGCAGGCCGCAGCGGTCTTTGGGAACACCTCTAATGTGAAGTGAATACCTCTCGTGTGCAAGATAGGACGCAGGTTTTCGGAAAAAAGTCTATCCGGACGGAATTTGCCCTCCGGTGGAGCGGTTCGCTTTGTCTCAACAGCATCATGTGCGCCAGCATCCGATTCCGCCAAATTGGCGCACTTTGGCCACTCGCACCGTCAAGCGAAATGACGCGCGTGATGCGGAGGTTGGCATGCAATGTGCCCCTCCCGGTACGCCATGGATCATCGCCCTCACCGTTTTCGCCACGGTCCGCTGTGGACACCAACCGCTGGGCAGATCGCTCCGGCACGAGCCTTGGCGGTGGCTTTGGCCATGATTTTGCATTCGCTGCAGTTGGCCGTTGTTCTGTCCATCCTCGCTGGCGTATCGGCATGGGCCGGGACAGGGGCAAACGGGGGCGGGGCGGGGTTGGAACCGCCACGTCGGGAGGAGCCAAAAGAACTCTGGCTGCCTCCCGGTTTCCCACCGGAAACCAACCCGAATTTCATCGCCGGGCTCGAGAAACAAGCGGCCGCCGGAAATGCGGACGCGCAGGCCACGCTCGGCGTTTGTTACCAGGGCGCGCACGGAGTGCCACGCGACCCCGCCATCGCGGCGCATTGGTACGAGATGGCCTCCAAAGCCGGTCACGCTGGTGCCGAGACCAACCTGGCCCAACTTTACCAACTCGGTGCCGGCGTCCCACGGGATCTCGCCAAAGCTCATGAGCTCTACCTGGCGGCGGCAAAGCAGAACCTGGCCGAAGCGCAATTCAACGTGGCTTTGGACTATGCCGCTGGCCGGAGCGTTTCGCAGGACTGGCAGCAGGCTCGAAGCTGGTATGAAAAAGCGGCGGCTCAGGGCCATCTTGCAGCCTTGACCAACCTCGGGAGCATCTACCTCACGGGCCGTGGGGTACCCGTCAACTTCGATCTGGCCAGAAGCTACCTCCAGAAGCCGGCGGAAGCCGGCGTCGCGGGGGCGCAATTCGGCATCGCTTCATCCTATATCGCTCAAAGCAAATTTGTCGCCGCCGCGCCATTGCTCCGGCGTTCCGCCGAAGGCGGAAATCCCGGTGGGCAGTTCTATTGGGCCGTGAGCCTCTACTATGGCAAAGGCGTCCCGCGCGATTTGCCCCAGGCCCTCTCTTGGGCTCGCCAGGCCGTGCAAAGCGTGCCGCAATTCAATCCGAAACTGGCATCGCAAGCTCACGCCCTGCTCGCGCGGATACTCCTCGACCAGCCCAGCGAGGCCAACAACGCCGAGGCCTTCCGCGAAGCCTCCGCCTCCGCTCAGACCGGTGACCCGCAGGGCGAGTACGCCCTGGGCATGTGCTATTCCTCCGGGGCTGGCGTGGCGAAAGATTCGGTCGCGGGCCTCAAATGGTATCAGGCGGCTGCGCAACAGAACGAACCCACCGCGGCCGCTCTGCTCGGCGCCTTTTACGAAAAGGGAATTGGCGTGCCGCAGAATTTCACCGAAGCCGCCAGGTGGGACAAGATCGGCGCCGCCGGCGGCAACACCATCGCCCAATACAACCTGGCTCGCTGTTACCGCGATGGCACCGGCGTGGATGTCAATTTGGATGAGGCGTTGAAGTGGCTGCGGCTGGCCGCACAGGGCTCGCCGAATAATCGCGACATCGCCAATGCGCTCGCCCAACTCGAGGGACAGATGAAACACACCGAGTCCGAGTCCACCTACCACCGTGGTGTCGCCCTCACCCAGTCCGCCAATCGCGACGGTGGCTCGATGGAAGAAGCCGTCAAGGCGCTCACCGATGCCGCAAACCTGGGCCATCCCTACGCCATGATCGCTCTCTCGCGCATCTATAGAATCGGAGACGGTGTGCCCAAGGATGACGAACGCGCGGATGCGTTGATCTCCCACGTCGCGGGAAGTTCCAATCCGGCGGTGCTTTTCCAGATCGGTTCCAGCTTTCTTCCAGGTGCCAATCAACCGCCGGTCGAGAAAAACATCGACCGGGCGATCGGCTTCCTCCAGCGAGCGGCGGACCAGGGCTACGCCCCTGCCCCCGGTCCGCTCGGTTACTGCTATATGACAGCGTCCGCGGAGCACCAGGATTTCGTCGCCGCCTTCGAATGGCTTTCCCTCGCCGCCTCGCAAGGCGATGGAAATGCGCGGATGTATCTGGAGCGCCTTCGTCCGAGGCTGACCAATGCGCAGACGCAGGAGGCGCTTCGCCGGCTCGCTGAGCTTCGGCCACGGAATGCGACCTCGCTTCCCACCGGCCCGGCTGTGACCGAGACTCGACCTTAGCCGGAACCATTCGTTTGGCAGCGGCACTCTGGGGAGCGCGCGCGCCCTCGCGTGCGGTGCCCGGCGCCCTCGCCGGGCACAAGTCGTACGCGCCGCCGAACTCACCATTTAGTGAGCGCCGAATTCGCGGCGAGTTTTCGGCGAGGGCGCTCCCGCAATTGCGGGACCGGGGGCGTGCGCTCCCCAATCCTTCTGCATCGGTCCGGCTTAGCCGGAATCATGCAGTCGGGTCGAACGGGCACGTCGCGGGAGCGTCGCAGCAACGCGGATTGAAGCGCCGTTACCCCACCTCGTGCCGAAGGTGAGGCCTTCGGCACGCACGCTGCGTGGTGGACTCGAAGCGGAGAGAGAGGCCAGCCCCGCGCATGCGGGGCTGCCCGAAGGGTGGCAGCGGTGGCTGCCAGCAACCGATACTTCGCGGCGCGGGGTTGGGCTTGACGACCTCCGGGCTTCTCACGTGGCGATGAATCTGCTGCAGTGCCGCGGTGCCGGCTGATCAGTTCCCCAATCGCTTCGGAAATGCCAGTTGCCTCCTCGCGGCGGCAATCATCCTGGTACCGCGGGATTTTCGTTCACTACTACGTCACTCCGAAAGGCACGGTCTTCGCATGCTACTTCGGCGCTTTAATCCGCAAAGGTCGCCGGAGGCCGACACGACCTTCGGATGAGCCAACTAATGTCTTTGCATCCTGCCGCGATGGAGAACGCGCTGAAAAATCCACACAGTATGTGGGCTCTGCAAGCTAGCGCCTTGAGCCCGAGTGAATCGCTGCGATAGAAGTGCAGGTAATCTCTCCGATCGTGTTTCGACGAAAGAACCTCCTCTTCGCACTCCTCGCGCTTTGCGCGCTGTTCGTGATCGCCACGCTGGTTCTCGTCGCGGCCGGCCTGCAGGACCAAATCGGCCACGCCGACGTGGCCCTCGTTCTCGGGACCAAGGTGAACGCCGATGGAACCCCCTCCGCCTGCCTCCGCGCCCGCCTCGACCGGACGCTCGAACTGTATCGGGACGGTGATTTTCCCATGATCATCGTCAGCGGAGGCCGGCAGGGCCCGGAAGAAGCCGCGGTCATGCGGGATTATCTGATCGCGCACGGGGTTCCACCGAAGGCCCTGATCACGGACAATAGTGGCATCAACACATTCACGAGCGCGTTCGACACCCTTCTGATCACGCGCAAACTAAAATTCGGCAGCGTCTTCGTCATCTCGCAGTATTTTCATATTCCGCGCGCGCGCCTTGCTTTGGAGCGTTTTGGAATCTCCCGCATCTACTCTGCCCACGCCTCCATCTTCGAATTGCGGGACCTTTATTCCTGCCCGCGCGAACTCGCCGCCTACGTCAGCTATTACTTTCGCTCTTACGATGTGGCAAAAACGGCGGCCAAATAGGCGCAGCAGACCGAACGGTTTAAAGCATTTCTACAACATCTGTAGCCGCACTTTTGTGGGCGTCATAAGAGTGATCAACTGTAGGTTGCGGCGATGGAATAACCTGAACCGCCCTAAAGCGCCAAGGGCGCGGTCTCATTCCAGCCTAGGGCAACGCCCTAGGAACCGACATTATCTCCTCGCAAGGGCTGAAGGCCCGCGCCAGGCCGACACGCGCCACGGACATGATCCAGCATCCGCGCCGGATCCCCGCTTGGGACGCGCCACGAAGACTACGCGCCGCCGGTCGTGACGGGAGCCACCACCGGTGGAGGGGGCTTCACCACGGGATGATAGGTCGTAACCGGATGGTTTTGGGCGCCGGTCACGGTCGTGCCGGTCGTCGGATGCACTTCCAGAGGGTTCGCCGTTCCCGTTTTGCGGGAACCTTCAAAGTGCGTGCCGTAGTTCTGACCGACAGGGTGCCCGCCGTTGGCCTCGAGCGGGTTCTGATAGTGATCGAGCGGATTCCGATTTTGTTCGAGGGGGTTCTGGTATTGATACGAGTGCTCAGTCCTGCCGAGCGCCACGGCGCCGGACACCGGGGGCCCGTCGAACTTCGGCTTGGTGGCGGATTCATTACGAGCCGCCCCCACGATCGGTTCGGAGCCGTGGGAAAAGCGCGCGACGTCCTGGCGCGATTTCTCCTCGTGGGCGAAGAGATCGGCATAGGCGCGCTCGTACCACGGGGCCAGAGCGTCGGCACGGGCGAGCCAATCCCGCGCAATCCGATCCCGGAAAAAATCGCTGCTGAAGTTCTCCGCGTCAAACCGGGCGCGGTAGCCTTCCCGTTCCCGCAGGATGGCACGGATTTGATCCAGGAGCAGAATTGCTTCCCTGGCTTCGGCCCGTTCGTGGTCGCGTTCGAGAATTTCCCGAAGCCGGAGGAGCGGTTCCTCCGAGAGTGTTCCTCGATTGGGTTCGAGTGGTGAGAACGCGGTCTGCAAATGGGGCAGCAACAGCGCGGCATAGCTGGAGGTGGTGATTGTCGAATTCCGGCCGGAACCGAATGCCGTCGGCTCCTGGGCGGAACTCGATCCCGGCTGGCCCTGGCTGCTGGTCGGAAAATCCTTCCGGATTTGGGAGAGCAGCGGGCCGAACTCGTTCGCTTTGTAGGCAGAATAGCCTGCGTAGAGCGTGCCCAGAGTGAGGAGGCTGGCGACAATCTGTTTCATTTCTCTTTTCCTGGTTGGCGCAGTGGGGTGTTCTGTCGGGCTGTGCGGGCGCGATGGAGGCGCGGGCCGGAGCTGGTGGTGGGGAAATCTTTTGCCGGGAGCGAACGCACCGAGGGACTGGCCGGGTTCGCCTTCAGTGGCCTGATGCCATTCGCCGCAGGCGTGGCAAACGCAAGAAATGGGGCCGCGATCCTCCCCGTGAAACGCCGTTTCGTGGCGCCACTCGTGCGATTGATTGCGTCCATTACGTCAAATTACAAGGCAAGTTGATCAGATTGGCGGGGTCGTTGTAAAGATTCTCCGCAAGTTTTTCCTGTGCAAACCGCGCCAATGAGCAGTGGAAATTGGTGGGTGCCGGCCTCTGGGCAGGATGGATTTCCCCGAGGCCGGATGAAAAGCGCGGATCGCCCCCGTTGCGCCTTGGGCGTACCTCCTGCGTCTGCGCAGATGTGCGATTGCGGGAGGACCTTGGCCCTCCAAGGATTGGCTGCCTAATTAGGGCGGGCCGGCGTTTCTGCTCCGGTTTTTTGGCCGTGATCGCCGATGATTGGCTGGAGGTCGGCGAGCGACAGACCCCGTTGCGGTTCGGGGTTGGCCATAAACCATTTCCAGACTTTGCCGGAACGCGCGTTTTCGCAGGCCAGCAGGGTGATGCCGACGTCAATGCCCAGCACGTCCGGGCAGACCCAACCGTTGGTGGGATGAAAGGCATCGGCGAACCCGTACCGCCCATAAATCTTGTCGCCAAATTGCTCCTTCATCGCCCGGAGCGCCGGGAGACAGATTTCCGGCGTGAACATCAGCGAGCCGGCGGCGGCGCAGGGCACTACCGTGCCGTCAATGTCCCCACGGGCCGGCGGTCCCGCCCAGGCTTTGTATCCGTCGGCGGACTCGGAACTGGTAATGCCCCAGATCGTCTCGGAATAGCCGGGAAACTTCCGGGCCAGATCGAGGCAGAAGGCCTTGTGCGCGCGGGTCGCGTTAACCGAGTTTTCCCAATAGTTGATGTGGGTGCCTTGAGCTTCGCGGCGGTCGCGAAGATCGAACCAAGCCAGTGGCCATTGATAAGTCCAGAGCCCCGATACGCCGACGTACTTGAAGCCGGCATACTCGTTGGGAACGCGTGACCAGGCATACCAGCACTCCGGTTTCATGGCATGCGTGGGCGATCCGATGCCCAGGAGAACCATGCACGCCAACTGGCAGTAATGGTCGTAGCGATTCTTGATAAACCCGCTTTCCGGCGTCCACCCGTGCGCCAGCGTCGTCCCGCCATTGCACATCCAGGGGTAATCCATCCGTTCATAAATGAGTGTGGCCAGGCGGCCGATCTCTTCGTCTTCATGAAAGTATTGCCGGGCGGTCAGCGTGCCGGCGACCAGCCAGGTGGAATCGCTCGTGGATACCTCACTGCCATTCGCGTGCACCGCGCCGCTCCGTACTCCGAATTGGGCCACGTCGTAACTTGCGGCCGTTCTTTCGCCGGTCTGCACGTTGACCCAATGGTACCACCATCCATGCTCGTTCTTCACGGGCCCATCGGCATAGGCTTTCAACGTGGCGCGTACCCGTTCTTGCGCGTCCGCGCGCGTCACCCATTTTCGCTCTGCGCCAATGCACATCGCCGTCAAGCCAAACCCCGTCGCACCCGTGCTCCCGATCTCGCGGCGCACCTTTGGATAGTTGCTGCCGTCGGCCCGCGCGCGTCCGCGGGTGATGCCGGTTTGCGGATTGGATTGCTCCCAAAAAAAACGGAAGGAGCGGTGGGACAAATCTTCCAGAAACTCCTCGTCGGTGAGCTTTGCCTCTGCCGCCGCGCTCCGGGCGCTTCGGCACAGAAGTGCGCCGGCGGCGCCAGCGGCCATGGTGGTGATGAATGAACGCCGCCGCATCGGACCGTCGACCGTCGGTGCAACTCCGGAAGCGGGACGCCGCCAGGGCGCGGTGGAGACGCAACTTTTGGGTTTGCAGAGCGGGGGCAAACTGCGTGCCGGCGGCGAGGGGTTGGAGGGGCTGGGTTCTGTCACTCGCCTCTGGATAGCTGCAGGCGCGGGCGGCGTCGAGCCAGGACCCCTGTCCACATCCACCACCAAACGACGAATCAAGGGACCAGGATCAGAGTTCGGCTCCTTTCAGAACGAAGTCGTCCGTGGCGTTTTGCTGCTTCAGCCGGTCCGGGCCGGCCGGTTTGGGATCGTTTGACACGACAAGATCGGCGCCGCCCAAACCAAAGTGGAGCACGCCGGGGAAGCCTGCCAGGAGCTTCGCAAAGCCCATGTGGGAGCGAACGAAGACGAGAAGACCGTCGACCAACTCGACCCGGGCGGAAAGATTCGCGCCTCGCTCGAAGCCGCCGAAGAACACGCCACGCCGGAGGTGGCCGGCGAAAAATCTCCGGCTGCCGGAGAGCACGCAGAGAAGAAAAAGGGAGTGCCTTGGTGTTCGCACCCTGAGTTTGGATCTACTCCGAAAACAGCCCCAAACAGCGCAAATACACGAGCGTTGGTGGATCGCGCGCTCCGAGCGCGATGGGAAGACCGCGCGCGCCAGCGCCAAATCCTCATTCCCAAAGTGGGGCTTTGGGAACGCACTTGTGCAGCTGACTCGAAGCGGAGAGAGAGGCCAACCCCGCGCATGCGGGGCTGCCCGAAGGGTGGCAGCGGCGGCTGCCAGCAACCGATGCTTCGAGGCGAGGGGCGGGCCCGCCTTGTCGTGTTTCCCTCCTCCGAAAATAGCCTCAAGCAGCGCAAATCCTGGGAAAACCTGCTTACCAGCGCTGCACTCCCGGTCTGTCTCGTTGGATCGGTTACGGCTTGACTCTTGCCTGTGGTTCCTCCCGTGGTACGCGTTTCCACATGCACGTTTTAACCGGGCGAATCCTCGCCCTCAGACCCCCCAGTCTCACCCCCGACGCCGGGCCGCGCTCTGGTTGCCGGCGAAATGCCCGGCACAAAAGGGATTGGGTGGCAGAAACAACTGCCCTGCAAATGGCGATTTTGCTGCTGCTTCTGCGGCTGGCAATTCCCGCTTGCGCGTTCGGCGATGAGGCCAGGCCAGATGCCGCGCAGTTCCTGCAGTGGATGAGGGAACTGAAGCCGCTCCCGAAAGTTCACTATTCGTGGGCCATTCCCTTTGAAAAATTCTCCGATGACTTGCTCTATGAATACGTGCGGTTGACCAATGCGGTTTCATTAAGCGGCGAGTGGGGGACGACGGACCAGGTCGATCGAGCCGTAGCCGTCTGCCAGCGAGTCAATGCCGGCAAGCCGAAAGTCCCGGCATCGATTGGCATTAACTATTCGGTGTGGTCCCGGCGCTTCGGGAAGGATCTGCCTCCGACGGATACCGGGCCAACGCAACAGGCGGAACTGGATTACCTCAAGGCGCGCATGGAGACGCTCCGCGATGCTCTGTCCGCCGCGAACCAAAAGTACCAGACCAACGTGACGGTTTCGGCCGTCCTCTTCGATTCCGAACGTTTTTACGTTCGCCCGGATGACTCCGGGTGGAACGACGCGATCACGGCCAAGTACGACCTCGCGACGGAGCTCGTCCGTGGAATCTTCCCCGGGGTTCGGATCGAGTGGTACGACCGCGGTGCAATTTCTCCCGGCGCGTCAGCCACCGGCTGGGCGGAAGCCCCTTACTTTACACTGAAGGAGAAGGCGGAAAGCTTTGGTTGTTCGCTTTATGAGGTGCCGGAGATCGGGTACACCCGGGAGATTTTTCGCCGGACGGCCCAGAACGCCGAAAAGCACGGCTGCGCGCAAGTCACTCCCTGGATCGCCCTGGCGTCTGGATATCGCCGCCAGACCGACAAATACCACGAGTTCTCGAAAGATTGGAATTACGACCTGATCTATTCCTGGCAGCTTGGCGCCGAGATCAACTATCCTTGGTTTGGCGTGCCGGAACGCTCCGAGCGCTTCGCACCCTGGAACAAAGCGCATGTCGCCATTTTCTATCCTGAGCCATTGGGCGCGCCCCGTTGGCCCGAACATTTCATTGCCTACGTTCGGGGCGCACAACAGATCAAGACGTTGCCCGACGTGCACGCGACTAAGACGCCCTCTCAGAGTGTGTACCGAAAGTCCGCTGAGGAAAAAGAGCGAGAAAAGGCTGTACTTTGTAAGTACAAAGGTGTGGAAAGCTTGGGATGGACCAACCAAAAGC
>Ga0302326_10023708_pt1 | contig 12496 bp, 10 predicted proteins | sample Palsa_T0_3_FD_202264 | JGI IMG/M metagenome (GOLD analysis project Ga0302326, IMG submission 202264) | Peat permafrost microbial communities from Stordalen Mire near Abisko, Sweden - Palsa_T0_3 | ecosystem: Environmental > Terrestrial > Soil > Palsa > Peat permafrost | place: Sweden: Abisko... | reverse complement strand
GCGTCGCCGATGCTGAACGGCGTCCCGGGTGGCGGCCCGTAGCCGGGAGGCGGCCCGTAGCCGGGAGGCGGCCCGTAGCCAGGAGGAGGCCCGTAGCCAGGAGGAGGCCCATAGCCGGGCTGAGGCGGCCCATAGCCAGGAGGAGGCGGGGGAGCGCCATAACCCGGTTGCGGCGGCCCGTATCCCGGCGGCGGCCCGGGAGGTGGTCCGTAGCCTGGCGAGCCCGGCGGCGGCCCGTATCCCGGCGGCGGGTAATCGCCCGGATTGGGGTTGTTGCCCCACGGTTCGCTCGGGCTACCAGGGTGCTCCGGAGGTTGGCTCATAGCCGCTCCTGCCTCGTCGTCGGGGGTCGTGCGGGCGTGCGCCTCCGCGAACTTAGCAAGTTATCGGCGGTCCCGCTGCGACCTCACACTGCGCGTGGACGTGTCGCATCGACATGGTAAGCCTGACACCGTGTCCGACGGTCTGTTCGACGTCCCCGACGAGACCAGCGTGACCAAACGCGCGCAAGGCCCGTCGGCGACTGCGCCGTTGGCGGTGCGGATGCGCCCGGCCAGTCTCGACGAGGTGGTCGGGCAGGATCACCTGTTGCAACCCGGCTCGCCACTGCGGCGTCTGGTCGAGGGGTCGGGTATGGCATCGGCCATCCTCTACGGTCCGCCGGGCAGCGGTAAGACGACATTGGCGTCGCTGGTCTCGCAAGCCACCGGGCGCCGGTTCGAGGCGCTGTCGGCACTGTCGGCAGGGGTCAAAGAAGTCCGCGCGGTGATCGACGTGGCTCGTCGCGCCGCCGCGCACGGAGAACAGACCGTGCTGTTCATCGACGAGGTGCACCGGTTTTCCAAGACGCAGCAGGACGCATTGCTGTCCGCCGTCGAGAACCGGGTGGTGTTGCTGGTGGCGGCGACGACGGAGAATCCCTCGTTCTCCGTCGTCGCGCCGCTGCTGTCACGGTCGCTGATCCTGCAGCTGCACCCGCTGACCTCCGACGACGTCCGGGCTGTCGTGCAGCGCGCAATCGACGACGGACGCGGCCTGGGCGGCCGGGTGCAGGTGACGCCCGACGCCGTCGAGTTGCTGGTCCGGTTGTCCGCCGGGGACGCCCGCCGCGCGCTGACCGCGCTGGAGGTGGCGGCGGAGACGGGGGAGCACGTCACCGTCGAAACCATCGAGCAATCGCTGGACAAGGCCGCGATCCGATACGACCGCGACGGAGATCAGCACTACGACGTGATCAGCGCGTTCATCAAATCGGTGCGTGGCTCCGACGTCGACGCCGCGTTGCACTACCTGGCCCGGATGCTGGTCGCCGGCGAGGACCCGCGGTTCGTCGCGCGCCGATTGGTGATCCTGGCCAGCGAGGATATCGGCATGGCCGACCCGACTGCGCTGCAGACCGCGGTCGCCGCGGCGCAGACCGTGCAACTTATCGGCATGCCCGAAGCGCAATTGACCCTGGCGCACGCCACCGTGCACCTGGCCACGGCACCCAAGTCGAATGCCGTGACCACAGCGCTGGGTGCGGCGATGGCCGACATCAGAGCGGGCAAGGCCGGCCTGGTACCGCCGCATCTGCGGGACGGCCACTATTCGGGCGCCGCGGCGCTGGGTAACGCGCAAGGTTACAAGTACCCCCACGATGACCCGGATGGTGTTGTGCCGCAACAGTATCCGCCCGACGACGTGGTTGGCGTCGATTATTACCGGCCCACCGGCCGCGGCGTCGAGCGCGAGATCGGTGCCCGGCTGGAGAAACTGCGGGCCATCATCCGCCGCCGGCGGAGTTGACCGCCGAGCTCTATCGCGGTCATGAAGGGCAACGAGACGGACGGCCTTCCCAACCAGCCGCTGGCGCCGGGCACCCAAACAACCGGGAGGCTTGACTTCGACGTTAAGGGGGGCACAGTGCCCGACAGCGTCGTTTACCGCGATGGCCTCGGCACCGACCAGGGCCGGTCGTCGAGCGTTTGTCGTCGCCCAGCCCCGAAACCACCGGCGACAAACACTGCTAAGTATTCGGCGTGGTTGGAAGGGCGATGTCGCCCGCGCTGCCGCTATCCGCGTGCGCCAACCATTCGGCCAGCGAGCGACCTGCGTCGAGCACATGTCGCTCGGCGATGTCACGGGCTTTGTCGGCGTCACGATCGGCAAGCGCCGACACCAGCGCCTGATGCTCTTCCAGCGCGTTGTGCTCGTGGTCGGGGAACATCGCGAAGAAGTTCGACGGTACGACCCGGACGGCCTGCCGGATCTGCGCCATCAGTCGCCGCGAATGGGCGGCGTGGTGGATCTCGCGGTGGAACTGCCAATTCGCGTCGACGATGCTGCCGTCCCCGGCGTGCGCTTCGACATCAGTGGCCAGGGCCTGCAGCCGCTGAATGCCTTCGTCGGTGACCCGCTGCGCGGCCCACGCGGCGGCCTGACCGGTCAGCACGCCCAGGATGGTGAAGCTGTCGACCACGTCCTCGGGGCTCATCCCGATCACCGTGATCCCGCTGCGCGGCGCGACGCGAACCAACCCGTCGTAGGACAACTCCAACAAGGCCTCGCGCACCGGCGTGCGACTGGTGGCGAATTCTTTGGTGATCGCGTCGAGGTCGAGCCGGGCGCCGGCGGGCAGCACGCCGGTGAGGATGCGGTCGCGAAGCTCGCGCGCGGCGCGCTCGCGAACCGTGCCAGCGACATCGTTGGGAGCCATAGTGACGACCTTAGGGCAGGCGGCTTCTGATACTTGAAATCTAATATATCAGATGCTAGACATGAACGATGACTACACGACAGATGGCGCTCGTCGCCTTCATGCAAGCGGGCAGCACGTCGGTCTATGCGGGGTCGTGGCGTCACCCCGCCACCGAACATGGCTATCTCGACGCCTCCTATTACGCCAAGATCGGCAGGCAACTCGAAGAAGGTTGCTTCGACCTGATGTTCTTCGACGACCGGCTCGCTATGCCGGGCATCTACGGCGGCTCGGTCGCCGACGCCGTTAAGTACGGCGCGCGACCGGTCAAGTTGGATCTGTCCATCGTCTTGGGTGTGCTGGCGCAGGCGACGTCGCACATCGGCCTCGGCGCGACCGGTTCCACCACCTACTACACGCCGTTCCACATTGCCCGCACCTTTGCCACCCTCGACCACCTGTCCGGTGGCCGCGCGGCCTGGAACATCGTCACCTCGGTCAACGACAGCGAGGCGCAGAACTTCGGACTGGACATGCATTTGGGCCATGACGCCCGCTACGACCGCGCCGAGGAATTCCTGGAAGCCACCGTCGGGCTGTGGGACACCTGGGAAGACGACGCGATCCTGCACGACCGGGTCAACGGCATCTACGCCGACCCGGACAAAGTGCATGAGTTGAACCATGTCGGCGAGTTCTTCTCGGTGCGCGGGCCGCTGACAGTGCCGCGCACGCCGCAGGGACGGCCGGTGCTCATCCAGGCCGGCTCGTCGGGCCGCGGACGTGAATTCGCCTCTCGCTGGGCTGATTTGATCTTCACCGGCGACCCAGGCATCGAGGTGGCGCGCAGCCATTACGCCGACCAGAAGGAGCGCATCGGCGCCGCGGGCCGTGACCCGGAGTCGGTCAAACTCTGCCCGATGGCCTACGCCGTCGTCGGCGAGTCAGAAGATCACGCCAAGGAACGCGAGCAGGTCTTCCTCAACGATCTGGTGCACCCGATGGCGTCGCTGACCCTACTGTCGGAGTTGATGAACTACGACTTCTCCAAACACCAACTCGACGACCCGATCACCGACGAGCTCATCGAAGCGTCGTCGGGCATCCGCGGTCTGGTGCAGAACCTGCGTGCCCACATCGGCGACAAGATCACCCTGCGTGACCTCGCCGGCCACCGCGCCACCCTGCTGCAGGGCCCGCGCTTCGTCGGGACCGGAACGCAGGTCGCCGATCAGATGGAGGAGTGGTTCAACGGCGGCGCCTGCGACGGGTTCGTCCTGGCCGCAACGCATCTGCCCGGAGCGTTCGAAGACGTGGTGCGGATGGTGATCCCGGAATTGCAGCACCGCGGCCTGTTCCGCGACTCTTACAGCGGTGCGACGTTGCGTGATCACCTCGGGCTGCAACGGCCGGTGGCCACACCCGTCGGAGCATGATGCTCGAAGGCATCCGGGTTCTCGACGTCGCGACGCTGGCCGCGGCGCCACTGGCCGCCACCTACCTCGGTGAGTTCGGCGCCGACGTGATCAAGGTCGAGCAACCCGAGGGCGGCGACCCGATCCGCACTTGGGGCAACCAGGTCGACGGTGTCGGGCTGATGTGGAAGTCGTTGGGGCGCAACAAACGTTCGATCACCCTCAACCTGCGCGCCGCCGAAGGCCAGGCGTTGTTGCGGCAGCTGGTCGAACACGCCGACGTGGTGATCGTCAACACCAGGCCGGCGACGCTGCGTAAGTGGGGGCTGGACTACCCGGCGCTGCGCGCCGTCAACGACAAGATCGTCATGCTGCACATCACCGGCTACGGGCTGACCGGGCCGAAGAGCGAACGGCCCGGCTTCGGGACACTCGGCGAGGCGATGAGTGGTTTCGCCAACATCACCGGCGAAGCCGGCGGGCCGCCGACGCTGCCGCCGTTCATGCTGGCCGACGGGGTGGCGTCGCTCAACGCCGCATACGCGGTGATGATGGCGCTCTATCACCGCGACGTACACGGGGCGTCGGGGCAGTTGATCGACATCAACCTGATCGACCCGCTGGCGCGGCTGCTGGAGCAGACGTTGCTGGGCTACGACCAACTCGGCCTGGTGCCGACCAGGGCGGGCAACCGCTGGGACATCTCGGCGCCGCGCAATACCTACCGCACCGCCGACGGTCGCTGGCTGGCGATGTCGGGCAGTTCACCGCAGCTGGCGCTGCGGGTGTTTCGCGCCATCGGCCGCGCCGACCTGGTCGACGACGCCGACTTCTCCGATCCGCAGCGTCGGCTGGCGCGGGCCTCTGAGGTCGACCAGGTGGTAGCCGACTGGGTGGCTACCAAGACGCTGGCTGAGGCGATGGACATCTTCGACGCCGCCGAGGTGGCCGCCGCACCGGTCTACGACATCACTGATCTGGTCGCCGACGAACAACTGGCCCACCGCGAAGTCTTCGTCAAGGTCGGCGACGACGAACTCGGCACGATGACCGTGCAGGCGCCGGTGCCGCGATTCTCCGGTGCGACCGGCCGCGTGCAGCACCTCGGCCCGCGGATCGGCGAGCACAACGCCGAGGTGTACGGCGAACTGCTCGGGCTGACCGGCGACAACATCGACGACCTGCACACCCGGGGTGTGCTGTGAGGGGAACGCTCCGATGACGTCCTTACTGCGCCGCTCCGAACTCGCGGTGCCCGCAGCCAATGAGCACATGTTCGTCCGCGCCGCCGCATCAGAGGCCGACCTGGTGTTCCTCGACCTGGAAGACGCCACCGCGCCCGCGCAGAAAGAGGCGGCCCGCGCGAAAGCCGTCAAGGGGCTCAACGAGCTCGACTGGGGCCGCACCGTGCGGGCGATCCGGATCAACGGCCTGGACACCCAGTGGTGCCACGACGACATCGTCGAGGTCGTCACAGGAGCCCGGGAGAACCTCGAGACCATCATCATTCCCAAAGCGCTACGGGCCCGCGATGTCTGGTGGGTCGATGTGCTGCTCACCCAGCTGGAGGCGAAACTGGGACTGTCGCGCCAGATTCGACTCGAGGTGCTCATCGAAGAGGTCGAGGGTCTGGCCAACGCCGAGGAGATCGCCACGGCCAGCCCGCGGCTGGACGCGCTGATCTTCGGTGTCGGTGACTTCTCGTTGTCGCAGGGCGCGCGGGTGGACACCAACTTCGACCCGCTCGGCGAATATCCCGGTGACTTCTGGGCGTACGCCCGCACCAAGGTGATCGTCGCGGCCCGCATTGCGGGCATCGACGCGATCGACGCGCCCTATCCCGACTACGGCAACCTGGAGGGCTACCAGCGCGATGCGCGCCGCGCCGCGCTGATGGGTTACACCGGCAAGTGGGCCATCCACCCGAGCCAGATCGCCGTCGCCAACAAGGTCTACGCGCCGACCGAGGAGGAGATCGCGCTGGCCGAGCGCAACGTCGCCGCCTACCGCGAAGGTGAGCAGAAAGGCCTGGGCGCGGTCGGTGTCAACGGTGTCCTCGTCGACGCCGCGCACGTCAAGATGGCGCAAGCGACCCTGGCGCGCGCGGCGCTGATCAAGCGCGGCTAAACCAGCTCGGGCACCCGCAGGTGGGCCAGCGCCAACTCGAACTCGCCGACGTCGTGCTGGTCGGCGCCGAGGTCGCGCAGCCGAGCCGTCCGTAGCGATCGGGCCCGCTCCTCATTGCGTTGCATCGCATCGAGGCTGTCGAACGTCGACGACGACACCGCCCGCCACGACGCACGGTCGATCATCAGGCTGGCACTACAGAAACCTTCGAGCTCCTCGATCGCGGGCAACACCGACTGCCGGTAGAACTCGATGGCCTGGTCGAACTGATCGGGCCGCACCCGCAGCCACGTGGCACGCACACAGGCGCCTGGGCCGGAGCGGTGATCACGGTGCAGCACCGCGATCTCCCACTCGTCGATCGTCGGGCTGCCCCCGAACGTCTGTGCCGCTTGATCGCGCACCGGACGCGCCTGTTCAGCGCTGGCGTGCATCGCTGCCTGGTTCTCCCATGCGGTGGTGGCGATACAGCGGCCCGACTCACGGTCGACCAATAACGACAGGCCGACGCAGCCGTCGACCATAGTGAGCGAGGGCATGACTGCGTCGCGAATGTGCGCGATTCCGACGTCGATAGACGACGGCTGCGCCTGAATCGTGGTGGAGCGGGCGTACATCATGAAGCCTCCTTGCTCGGGGGCAGCGTCCCGTGGCGCCACCGGCCCTACCCACACCTTCCTCCGCTGGATTCGCCATGACAATGAGCAAATAGCGGTCGTGTCACACGCGCCCGCGATGGAGCTGGGCACCTAAGTTCGACCCGCCGGCTAACACGAGCGGTCTCGCGCGCAAGTGAGGCGGGCGGCGTTGATCGGCGGGGCCCGCTAGCACTACGTAGGCTGTGCCGGTGAATACCGATGTGCTGGATATCGACACCGCGCGTCGCCGCTTTGTTGATTTGACCGACTCGGTGCGGGCGTTTTGCTTTCCGCTGGGCGACGGGCTGTGCAACATCTTCGTTCCGCATGCGACGGCCGGAGTAGCGATTATCGAGACCGGCGCCGGCTCCGACGACGACCTGGTCGACACCCTCGAACGGCTGCTGCCCCGCGACGACCGCTACCGGCACGCGCACGGGTCGCACGGTCACGGCGCCGATCACGTGCTGCCGGCGATCGTCGCGCCGTCGATCACCGTGCCGGTCCATGCGGGGGAGCCCTTGCTGGGTACCTGGCAGAGCGTCGTGCTGGTCGACTTGAACCGGGACAATCCCCGTCGCTCGGTGCGTTTGAGCTTCGTCCACGGTTGACGCCCGGTCCGGCTTGTCGAGTGTTCGGCCACTATCGCCCGGCCGGTACTGTAGTGCGGTCCAATTAGGCTGAAACGGCCCAGATGGCCGGACAGAGCACGTCAAGAGGAAACGGAAAAGTGCAGACACACGAGATCAGGAAGAGGTTCCTCGATCATTTCGTGAACGCGGGTCATACCGAGGTGCCGAGCGCATCGGTGATTCTCGACGACCCCAACCTGCTGTTCGTCAACGCCGGCATGGTGCAGTTCGTGCCCTTCTTCCTCGGTCAGCGCACGCCGCCGTATCCGACGGCCACCAGCATCCAGAAATGCATCCGCACGCCGGATATCGACGAAGTGGGGATCACCACTCGGCACAACACCTTCTTTCAGATGGCCGGCAATTTCTCGTTCGGCGATTATTTCAAGCGCGAGGCCATCGAGTTGGCGTGGAAGTTGCTGACGAACGACGTCGCCGACGGCGGATACGGTCTTGACCCGAACAAATTGTGGGCCACGGTCTATTTGGACGATGACGAAGCCGTTGCGCTGTGGCGTGAGATCGCGGACCTGCCGCTTGAGCGAATCCAGCGACGCGGCATGGCCGACAACTACTGGTCGATGGGCATTCCCGGGCCATGCGGCCCGTCGTCGGAGATCTACTACGACCGCGGACCCGAGTTCGGTGTCGACGGCGGACCGGAAGCCAACGAGGACCGCTACATCGAGATCTGGAATCTCGTGTTCATGCAGAACGAACGCGGCGAGGGCACCAGCAAAGACGACTTCGAAATCCTCGGTCCGTTGCCGCGCAAGAATATCGACACCGGCATGGGTGTCGAACGGGTCGCGTTCCTGCTGCAAGGCGTGCACAACGTCTACGAAACCGACCTGCTGCGTCCGGTCATCGATGCTGTAGTCGCGCTGGCGCCCCGCGGATATGACGTCGGCAACAACGAAGATGACGTGCGCTACCGCATCATCGCCGACCACAGCCGCACCGCGGCCATCCTGATCGCCGACGGCGTCAGCCCCGGCAACGACGGGCGCGGCTACGTGCTGCGCAGGCTGCTTCGGCGGGTGATCCGCTCGGCCAAGCTGCTCGGCATCGACGACCCGATCGTCGGCGAACTCATGGCCACGGTCCGCGACGCGATGGGCCCGTCATACCCCGAGCTGGTCGCCGACTTCGATCGGATCAACCGCATCGCGGTCGCCGAGGAGACCGCGTTCAATCGGACACTGCAATCGGGATCGCGGCTGTTCGACGAGGTCGCCGTCGCCACCAAGGCCTCCGGCGCCACCGTGCTGGCCGGCTCGGATGCCTTCGCGCTGCACGACACCTACGGATTCCCGATCGAGCTCACCCTGGAGATGGCCGCCGAACAGGATCTGCAGGTCGACGAGGTCGGATTCCGGGAACTGATGGCCGAGCAGCGCCGTCGCGCGAAAGCCGATGCGGCCGCCCGCAAGCACGCCCACGCCGACCTGACGGCCTACCGCGAGCTGGTCGACGCGGGGCCCACCGAGTTCACCGGTTTCGACGAGTTGACTTCCCAGGCGCGGATTCTGGGCATCTTCGTCGACGGCAAGCGGGTGCCGGTGGTGGCGCACGGTAGCGAGGGGACGGCGGAGTCGATAGGGCCTGACCGCGTCGAGCTGGTACTGGACCGCACACCGCTGTACGCCGAGTCGGGCGGGCAGGTCGCCGACGCGGGCACCATCAGCGGCACCGGAGCCGGCCAGAGCGCCAAGGCGGCGGTCACCGACGTGCAGAAGATCGCCAAAACCCTGTGGGTGCATCGGGTGAACGTGGAGTCGGGGGAGTTCGTCGAGGGCGACACCGTCATCGCGGCCGTGGATCCCAACTGGCGCAAGGGCGCCACCCAGGGGCACTCCGGCACCCATATGGTGCACGCCGCCCTTCGGCAAGTGTTGGGCCCCAACGCCGTTCAGGCCGGATCGCTGAACCGGCCGGGCTATCTGAGGTTCGACTTCAATCGGCAGGGCGCACTGAGCGCCGAGCAGCTCAGCCAGGTCGAGGAAGTGACCAACCAGGCCGTGCAGGCCGACTTCGAAGTGCACACCTTCCTCGAGCAACTCGACAAGGCCAAGGCGATGGGCGCAATGGCCATGTTCGGCGAGGCCTATCCGGACGAGGTGCGGGTCGTGGAGATCGGCGGCCCGTTCTCAATGGAGCTGTGCGGTGGCACGCACGTCCACAACTCGGCGCAGATCGGGCCGGTCACCATCCTCGGCGAATCGTCGGTGGGCTCCGGCGTGCGCCGGGTCGAGGCCTACGTCGGGCTGGAGTCGTTCAAGCATCTGGCCAAGGAGCGGGCCCTGATGGCCGGGCTGGCCTCGTCGTTGAAGGTACCGTCCGACGAGGTGCCGGCCCGGGTGGCCAACCTGGTGGAGCGGCTGAAGGCAGCGGAGAAAGAAATCGAACGTAACCGACTGGCCAATGCGCGGGCTGGGGCGGCAAACGCCGCCGCCGGTGCCCAGCACATCGGTAGTGTCCGGTTGGTGGCGCAGCGGATGCCGGCCGGGATGACGGCTGCCGACCTGCGCTCCCTGGTCGGCGACATCCGCGGGAAACTCGGCAACGACCCGGCGGTGGTCGCCCTGATCGCCGAGGGAGACGGCAACGGCGTCAGTGTGCCCTACGTGATCGCCGCCAACACCGCGGCGCAAGACTTGGGTATCCGCGCCAACGACTTGGTCAAGCAACTCGCTGGAGCCGTCGACGGCCGTGGCGGCGGGAAAGCGGACCTCGCGCAGGGCTCGGGCAGGGACGCGTCGGGTATCGACTCGGCCCTCGACGCGGTGCGGGCAGAGATAGCGCGGGTCAACTGAGTGGAATCCTCGCACCGCCTGCCGGATCGGCCCGGCGCGGACGATCCCGGACGCGGACGACGGCTGGGCGTCGACGTCGGCAAAGTTCGCATTGGCGTGGCCTGCAGCGACCCGGACGGCATGCTGGCCACCCCGGTGGAAACCGTTCGCCGCGAGCGGTCGGGCAAGCACATCCGACGGCTGATCGCACTGGTCACCGAGCAGGACGCGGTCGAAGTGGTCGTGGGTCTACCGCGAACCCTGGCCGATCGCACCGGCCCGTCGGCCCTTGACGCGATCGAGTTGGCCGGCGAGCTGGCCCGCCGGATCGCGCCGATACCGGTGCGGCTGGCCGACGAGCGGCTGACCACCGTCAGCGCGCAGCGGTCGCTGCGTGAAGCGGGGGTGCGGGCCAAGAGCCAGCGTAGGGTCATCGACCAGGCTGCGGCGGTGGCGATCCTGCAGGGATGGCTCGACGAGCGCCGTGTCCTGTCGCCCGGGGAGATCAACGGTGTCTGACCGCCGGGAGCGCGCCCAGCCGGTGGCGGTCGGGCCACCGCGCCGAGAGCGCTCGCGGGCCGAGCGGATCCGGGCCGAGCGGCGGCATCGTCGGCGACGCGCTGCACTGCGACTCGCGGTCGGCTTAGTCATCGTCGTCGTGGCGGTGGGAGTGTTCCTGGGTTCCCGAATGTGGCACGGCTTCGCCCCGCAAAACGACTACGCCGGCGACGGGAAAAAGGATCTGGTGATCCAGGTCCACGCCGGGGACTCGACGACGGCCATCGGCGAGACGTTGCACGGTCAGGACGTCGTCCGGACCGTCACAGCGTTCATCGAGGCTGCGCAGGGCAACGCGAAAATTTCGGCGATCCAGCCCGGCTTCTACCGGCTTCGCAGCGAAATCCCGGCGGCCTCGGCGGTGCAGCGGCTCGCCGATCCCAAGAGCCGAGTGGGCAAGTTGGTGATTCCGGAGGGACAGCAACTCGACGACACCACCGACGTCAAGACCAACGCCACCACACCCGGCATCTTCACCATGATCTCCGAGGCCAGCTGCGTCGAACTGGACGGGAACCGGCACTGCGTGGCCGAGGCCGACCTGCGCGCGGCGGCCGAAAAGACGCCCCTCGCATCGCTTTCGGTGCCGACGTGGGCTATCGGGCCGGCCACCGCAATGGGCGCCGATCACCGGCGGCTCGAAGGCCTGATCGCACCGGGAACATTGAACGTCGACCCTGCGGCGTCTCCGCAGGCGATATTGGAGACGCTGATCAGCGCCAGCGCGGTGCAGTACGTGAAGTCGGGTCTGCTGGAAACCGCCACTGCAATGAACATGTCGCCCTACAACGTCTTGGTGGTCGCCTCGCTGGTTCAGCGGGAAGCCACACCGCAGGACTTCGCGAAGGTGGCGCGGGTCATCTACAACCGGCTGGCCGAGCACAGCAAGCTGCAGTTCGACTCGACGGTGAACTATCCGCTGGATCGCCGGGAGGTGGCAACCACCGACGCCGACCGTGCGCAGGCCACGCCGTGGAACACCTACGTCGCCGAGGGGCTGCCCGCCACGCCGATCTGTTCGCCGAGCACCGACGCGCTCAAAGCGGCCGAGCATCCCTCTGACGGTGACTGGCTGTACTTCGTCACTATCGACCCGCAGGGCACGACGTTGTTCACCCGCGACTACCACCAGCATCTGGCGAACATCGAGTTGGCCAAAAGCAATGGTGTCCTCGACTCCGCCCGATGAGCGTGGCCGCGGTACCCGCCAGGAAGGCGGCGGTCCTCGGTTCGCCGATCGCGCATTCGCGCTCTCCTGACCTGCATCTGGCCGCCTACCGCGCGCTGGGCCTGACCGACTGGACCTACGAGCGCATCGAATGCGGCGCCGACGAGTTGCCCGACGTGGTGGGCGGGTTCGGGCCGGAGTGGGTCGGAGCGTCGGTGACGATGCCCGGCAAATTCGCCGCGCTGCGCTTTGCCGACGAGCGCACCGATCGCGCCGAATTAGTCGGATCGGCCAATACATTGCTGCGAACACCGCACGGTTGGCGGGCCGACAACACTGACGTCGACGGGGTGACGGGCGCCCTGGGTACGGCGACGGGTGCCGCGGTGGTCACGGGATCCGGTGGCACCGCACCGGCGGCGATCGCGGCCCTGGCCGAACTGGGCGTCACCGACATCACCATCGCGGCACGCAATCCGGAGA
>Ga0302326_10023706_pt1 | contig 12496 bp, 12 predicted proteins | sample Palsa_T0_3_FD_202264 | JGI IMG/M metagenome (GOLD analysis project Ga0302326, IMG submission 202264) | Peat permafrost microbial communities from Stordalen Mire near Abisko, Sweden - Palsa_T0_3 | ecosystem: Environmental > Terrestrial > Soil > Palsa > Peat permafrost | place: Sweden: Abisko... | reverse complement strand
CGGGTGAGAAGTCCGATGCGCAGAAAAACCTGAAATCGATTCCCATGGAGGAATTTCAGAAAAAGCTCGGCTCGTCGCCGGACGGGCTGAGTGAGGACGAGGCGAAGAAGCGGCTGACCCAGTATGGGCCAAACGAGATTGCGGAGAAGCAAGAAAACCCATACCTGAAATTCCTCACTTATTTCTGGGGCCCAATTCCATGGATGATCGAAGGGGCGGTGATTTTGTCGGGCGTGGTTCGGCACTGGCCGGATTTCTTCATCATCCTGCTCCTGCTGTTGTCCAATGCAGTCGTCGGGTTCTGGGAAGAACACCAGGCGGGCAATGCGATCGCCGCACTCAGGAAGCAGTTGGCCATCAAAGCCAAGGTCAAACGCGACGGGAAATGGACCGACCCTTCGGCCAAGGAATTGGTACCGGGCGACGTCATCCGCCTCAAACTGGGCGACATTGTCCCGGCCGATGCGCGTCTGCTGCCGGGCGACCCGGTGGCAGTGGACCAGTCCGCGCTGACAGGCGAATCCTTGCCCGCCGAAAAAAAGCCGGGCGACGCGATATTCTCGGGATCCATAATCCGCCAGGGCGAAAGCGAAGGCATGGTATACGCGACGGGTACGGATACCTACTTCGGCAAGACCGCGCAGATGGTGCAGGGGCCGGAATCGGTCAGCCATTTCCAGAAAGCTGTGCTGAAGATCGGCGATTACCTGATCGTTCTCGCGGTTGTTCTGGTGGCGTTGATCGTCGCCATCGCGCTCTTCCGGCACGATCCGGTTATGGGCACGCTGGAGTTTGCGCTGGTGCTACTGGTGGCCGCGATTCCTGTAGCTATGCCCACCGTACTGTCGGTGACCATGGCAGTGGGCGCCCGCCTTCTCGCGAAGAAGCAAGCCATTATTACTCGCCTATCGGCTATCGAAGAACTGGCCGGCGTGGACATCATTTGTTCCGATAAGACCGGTACGCTGACTCTGAACAAACTGACACTAGGCGATCCTTTCATGCTGCAAGGAATTACAGCCGACCAAGTCATTCTCTTCGCCGCGCTTGCCTCCCGCGCCGAAGACAAGGACACGATCGACCTTGCGGTGATTGGTGGGGTCAAGGACGCAAAGACTCTCAAGGCCTGCCAGGTGCTCCATTTTCAACCGTTCGATCCAGTACACAAGCGTACCGAAGCTACGGTGAAAGGCGCGGACGGAAAGCAATTCTGGGTGGCTAAGGGAGCGCCCCAGGTAATTCTCAAGATGTCCACTAATGCCGGCGAGGCGAAGGACGCAGTTGAAAAGGCCGTCAACGAGTTCGCGGCGAAGGGCTACCGGTCATTAGGCGTAGCCCGCGCCGACGAGGAAAACAAATGGCGCATCGTGGGCGTGCTGCCCATGTTCGATCAGGTTCGCCCCCAGGCCAAAGCCACCATCGCGAGCGCCCGTCAGATGGGTGTGAGCGTGAAGATGGTAACCGGCGATCAAATGGCGATCGCCAAGGAGACCGCCAGGCAACTGGGTATGGGCACAAATATCCTCGATGCTAGCGGCTTGGGCGATATTAAGCATCACGAGACGGCGCAGGCGGCGGAATCAATCGAAAAAGCCGATGGTTTCGCTCAGGTCTTCCCGGAACACAAATTCCATATCGTGGATGTCCTGCAGCAGCGCGGCCATATCGTCGGCATGACCGGAGATGGCGTGAACGACGCTCCGGCGCTGAAGAAAGCGGATTGTGGCATCGCCGTTTCCGGCGCGACGGACACGGCGCGCGCCGCGGCTGACATTGTGCTGCTCGCTCCAGGCCTCTCTGTGATCATCGATGCGATCAAGGAAAGCCGCCGCATCTTCCAGCGCATGAATAGCTATGCCATCTACCGCATCGCCGAAACGTTGCGCGTGTTGTTTTTCATGACGCTGGCCATCCTTGTGTTTAATTTCTATCCTGTGACCGCGGTCATGATCGTAATGCTGGCATTGCTCAACGATGGCGCTATCCTCTCCATCGCCTATGACAACGTTCATTACAAGGACAAGCCCGAGGCATGGAACATGCGGCTGGTGCTGGGGGTCTCCACAGTGCTGGGAGTCATCGGGGTGGTGGCGGCGTTTGGCTTATTTTATCTCGGCGAGCGCGTATTTCACCTGGACCGCGCACACATCCAGACGCTGATGTATTTGAAACTATCCGTGGCCGGACACTTGACGATTTTCCTGACGCGAACGCGCGGCCCATTCTGGTCCATACGCCCCGCCAAGACTCTCTGGATAGCGGTGCTCGCCACGCAGACAGTGGCGACTCTGATCGCGGTATATGGCCTCTTTATGACCCCGTTGGGCTGGGGCTGGGCGGCATTCGTTTGGGGTTATGCCGTCGCGTGGGCTCTGGTGAACGACCGCGTCAAACTGATCGCCTATCGGATTTTGGACCCTACCAAAGCTCCATTGTTGGCCAGAAAGCCGCAAGATCTCAAACCGCAGATCGCCAAACGGGCCTATGAAATCTATGAGGAGCGAGGCCACCACGATGGCCACGCGGATCAGGATTGGCTTGAGGCGGAGCACGAGATGCAGAAAGATGAGGCTGAACATGCGAAGCCCGTGCCGGCGGCCAAATGAACTCAAGAGTTCAACGATATGAAAATCAATTCGGACCACTACCGCGTGCCACACGGGAAAAAGGTCAAGCTCAGTGGGTGGCCCACGGCCGTAAAGCCGTTTTGCAAATCGAAGGAAGCGTATCAAAAACTCCTCGAAGAACACGTGCAAGAGTTGAGCAAGCTCCAACAGCTTCATTACGCGTCCAACCGGTATGCGCTGCTGCTGATTTTTCAGGGGATGGACGCCGCCGGCAAGGACGGCGCCATCCGGCACGTCATGTCCGGGGTCAATCCGCAAGGTTGCGAGGTTTCCAGTTTCAAACAACCTAGCGCCGACGAGTTGGAACACGATTTTCTCTGGCGCAGCACGCGCCGGCTACCCGAACGCGGCCGGATTGGCATATTCAATCGCTCCTATTACGAGGAAGTGCTGGTGGTTCGAGTGCATCCCGAAATTCTCCGCGGCCAGGGGCTTGCGGCGGAATTGCGCGACGATAAAGACATCTGGGACGAACGGTATCGATCGATTGTCGACCTGGAAGACCACCTTCATCGAAACGGAACTCGGACCATTAAGATATTCCTCCATATTTCGCAGGAAGAACAACGAAAGCGATTTCTCGCCCGCATCGATGAGCCGGACAAAAATTGGAAATTAAGTCTCTCCGATATTCACGAGAGGAAATATTGGAAACGGTACATGCAGGCTTTTGAGGAATGCCTGAGCGCGACCAGCACCCGTCACGCGCCCTGGTACGCGGTTCCCGCCGACGATAAAGAGAATGCCCGCTTGATTGTCTCCCAGATTGTCCTCGATGCGCTCAAAGGCCTGAAGATGGCATATCCCAGGACCACCGCGAAACGCATGGAGGAATTGAACTCGATCCGCAAGCTGCTAACTCGATAGATCGTGTCCACCGCTTCCCCCAAAGACGCTCAGGCCCCGACCGGCCTCATCCGCGTCGAAGCGCAAAGCCGCTTGGCGAAGTCCGGCCCAAACGCAATGCCTGACACGGCCTTACATCCGCTGCGCAGAGCGCTCACCAAGTACTGGGCGCCGGTTCCATGGATGATCGAGGCGGCGATCATCTCGGCTCCCCTGGCCTTCAACGCCGCACGCAGTTTGTTTCAGGAAGGGCGGGCTCAGGCCACGCTTGCGGCGCTGAAGTCGCGGCTCGCGCTGAATGCATCGGTCAAGCGCGATAAGCCTGAACAAAGTACCCGTTGCCCAATTGGTGGTTGGGGACGTAGTGAAGCTATCGCTCGGCGCTGCGCGTGAGCGACGGATCGGTGCTGCGTTTCTTGGTCATTGAAATCGTTTATTCATTTTTCGTTGGTATCATCGGAGCCGCGACTGACGGTGAATTATGGAAATAGAAAATGAAAGCGCCGAGCTTGACCGTTTACAGGCTGCCTACAAGGCGGCTGCAGAAGAATGGAGAGCCGCTATCGGCGCAGAAGAAGCTCTTGCTTCGGTAAACCATTCCGTGGCGGAAGTGGACCGCTGGGAGGGCGCCCATTTCCGGGAGGAGGAGCTTCGTAACAAAGCTAAGGCAGCAAAAACTGCATATGAAGGCGCGCTGCGACTAAAGTTCTTTGGCTTTCGCTAGGCATTCGATTCAGGAGTTCGTTCACCTATACAGCAGCCCGTCACCACTCTTCACTTCTTTGTGTCGTCGCTCTGAGCTGCCAAGGTCCGCGAATTCAGGAAGGCAACGAGCGCGGAAAGCTCGGCCGGCTTTAGGATGCTCGCAAATGACGGCATATTGTAGCCGCCATTTAGAATGCGCAGCGTAATCTGTTGGTCCGTGAGCCTGTTTGCGACCGTAGTAAGGTCGGGACCGCGCTGGCCGCCGCTGCCGGCAATTGCGTGGCAGAACTGGCATCCCCTGGCGTGGAACAATTCGGCTCCCTGAGAAATTTCCGCGCTAGCCGCGTGAACAATACCTGGGGTCAATGGTCTGGCGTTAAAATCGGGCGACCAGGGCGAACGCAAGCCTTCAATCCAAAACGCGCCTATGCTCATGACGATAATGACGAGGCTCGCAACGGCCCATGGCCGCCTCGACAATGCGCGCTGCCCACGATTGAATACCAGGGGCAGAATCAATAGGCAAATGCCGAATACCAGCGGCGCACCCACAATTACGTAGGTTTCCGTTCCATGGGGCAACTGCGCCAGAACGGCAAAGTACCAGAGCAGATACCAGTCAGGGCGCGGATCGGCCTGGATAATTGTCGGGTCGGGCGGTTTCGTCAGTTCCGGCGGTCCGAAATGCAACGCCAGGAACACAACGCAGGCCACTGCAAAAACCCCAAACACAACATCCCGCCACGCCGCGTCCGGCCAGAACGGCATTGCGTCGTACCAGGACCGGTAAGTCTTCGGATCGACTGGGCGGGATGCGCTGGGCTTCTCCGAAATTCCGTGCCGAAGAACCAGTGCGAGGTGAAGGCCAATCATTCCGAAGATCAACGCGGGAATGAAGAACACGTGGTAAGCGAAGAAACGGCTCAGTGTCGCGCCGCCTACGGTTTGACCGCCTATAAGGAAACGAGCGAGCCAAGGGCCAACCAAGGGAACGCGCCCCCCTGCCCGGCTGCAACAATCGTCGAGCCAGCGCTCGAAATGTATGCGCGCGGCAGGGCGTGGGCGGTAATCGGCGCACCGGCGAGCTCGTTGGCGGCAGGGCTATAGTGGGCTCTATTTTGGGCGCAATCGCAGGCGGCGGCAAGGGCGCCGCAAGATGTTCGAGATTTGGTTTCCGGCGCCCTCGACCCACCGCACCCTCTGCTGCGCGGACGCCAGGTAGCCGTCCGAATTGAGGAGGCCATCCCGAAGGCCGATTGCGATGCCGCAACGACCCGGCGCATCCTCAAGCTATTGCTGGACAACGCCCTGAAGTACTCGCCTTCGGGGACCGCAATCACGATTTCCTCCAACCTGGACCGCGGCGCAATCGATATCAGCGTGTCCGATTCCGGCCCCGGCGTGCCGGCAGACGAGCAGCCACGCATCTTCGAGGAGCACTATCGCTGTTCCCAACACACTTCCGTTTTCGGGACTGGCTTGGGTCTTGCCAGCGCCAAGAAATTGGTGGAGTGGCAGGGCGGCCAGATCTGGGTCACTAACCGGCCCGAAGGCGGTGCTGCGTTTCACTTCTCCGTGCCAGTAGCTAACGGAGCCAAGCTGTGAAACTCTCAAGAATTTTGGTGGTGGACGACGAACCCCAGGCTCGCCGCGTTCTGCGGATCGCGCTGGTGGCACAGGGATTCGAGGTGAACGATGCGCGCAGTGGCGAAGAGGCTCTTGAGAAACTGCATGAGGAGTCGCCTGATCTGATCCTTCTCGATCTCAAGATGCCGGGAATTGGAGGACTTCAGGCCTGCCCGGGAAATACGCACCTCTTCGGAGGCGCCGATCATTGTAGTCTCCGGAAAGAAATCGCGGCAGGACCGGGCGGAGGCATTCGAAGCTGGCGCCGACCAGTACATCACCAAACCTTTCGGCATCGACGAACTTCTCGCCTGCATCCACGCCGTAAATCGCCGCGCCAGCAGCGTTCGTTCGCCAACTCTCGTATTGGGCGACGTGAAATTCACTTCGAGACCCATGAGGTGGAACGGCAGGACGGTGTGGTACACCTCACGGCCAAGGAGTTCAAGCTACTGTATTGTCTCGCTTCGCACCCCGGCGAGGTCCTCTCTCACCGCCGAATTCTGCAAGCTGTGTGGGGACCGGACTATGGCGATGAGGTCGAGTACCTCCGCGTTTTCATCAACCAGCTCCGAAAGAAAATTGAATCTGATCCGGCAAACCCGGCGTTCATTCTCACGGACCCTTCCGCCGGATATCGCCTATCTATTTCGCCCAGGCTCGTTCCGGCTGCTAGGAATGCGACCAGGGTCCGTGCTGCGCCCACAAAAACGCGCGTCAACCCGGCTATCGCCGGTAGTAGCTGAGGACTTGCTCTAGCCGCTCTTGAATGCCTCTTCGCTTATGTCGCCGATGCCGATCTCTCACACGAAGAACTGGAAAGGCTGAGAGCATTCGACACTTGCACGCTCTCCAACGCCATCGAACGGTTGAATATTCGCCTAAGGAGCGATGGCTTCATCACCGGACCGATTACTTGCAGGTTTCTTCACGTGGAGCCAGTAATCGGATTCGCTGTGACGGCCAGGATGCGGTCCTCCGTGGTCCCAGTCAGCGGGCATTGTCTGACCATTCGACCGGACTTGGTTCGTTATTCGGAGAGATTCACGCTCGCATTTCGCGCGCCTTGGGGTTGCGCCGCATGGCGCCAGAGACAGAGGCGTCACTCGCGGACTGACCTCGACTTGCGCAGCCACAGCAGAGCGGGCGCGCCAATCAGCAGCATGGGCGCAGTCGAGACCTCTGGGGTAGGGCTGGGGCTGCCCTCTGTTCCGCAACCTACAGAAATCTGGTTCGTCTCCATCGTCACGCCGCCGGTTTCCGCTAAGGCACTGCCGCACGAAATAGTTGCGCCGGTATCCAGGGAGATGCTGTCGTGCGCGAGAATATTTCCCTCGAACGAAGTGGTGCTTCCGAGAGTCGCCGAACTGCCGACCTGCCAATAGACGTCGCCTTGACTGCCATTGATAAAAACCACAGACGAGGCGCTTTGGGTGATCAACGTATCCCCGATCTGGAAAACGAACACCGAATTCGAGTCGCCTTCGTCGTTGAGAGTGAGTGTTCCCGTCAACCCCGCCCCCGACGTGAAGCAGTACACTCCGGGCAGGAGGGTAAGTCCACCTAGATCCGTACCGGTCAAGTTGTTCAGAGCCGGACACGCTTCGCCGGCGGCAAAATTGTATCCCGTGGTCAGATCGTTCTGAGCCGGCAGCGCGACGGCGTCCCCGGCATATTGAGTTGATGGGGGAACCACCACCGCTGGAGGAACCCCGGTGATTGCGGAGCCCGGCGCCACCCCCACATTTCCATCGACAATGGTCGCGCCGGTATTGGTCACTGTCTGTCCAGCCAATACCGCAAAAGTTCCGGCTGTTCCAAGGTTGACGTTGATCGCACTGGCATAGGCGCTCAACGGAGAAATAATTACAACTGCCAAACAAATGAAATTCTCCCTTCCCTCGCTTCTGAGGCAATGCCGGCCGATGCGGTCCGACTGTTCCAACACCAGCAGCGCTGCGAGGTTCGTGGCCCCCGCTCCTCCGCGCGCTACGCCGTTGTCGGAAGATGCCCGCGGCCCTAGAGGCACTTCACTTGCCACGACCCGCGTTGAAGCACCAGGCTTTGCCATAAAATATTGAATCAAAATAAGTTGTGGGCTTATGGAGATCTAGATAGAGGAACGGGCCCGGTCCGGGCAGGTGACGCCGAAAGGACATGTGAAGGTATCGTGATCAAATGACCACGGGCGGTCAGGTTGCCCCGATCACGGCATAGAGCACAAAATACTATCCTGATAGTTACGAGGGTCTGCCCTGGCTTACTTCACAGCGAACTGCCACCCCCATCTTTGGAAGGCTCGCCTGAAATCTCGACCGCCGGGCGCTTCCTCAAGGCGGTGATACTGGAATGCGTTGGCAACAAAATTCTGAAGAAGGTGCTCCAACAGGACGGGGTCGACCTTGACCATTGGCAACGGTCGCCAGCACCCGTTTCACAGGCGCGTCCTCGGACGCGATATGAGTCCCATCCAGGCGATATTTTCGGCGCGAATCCAGTAATAACCCAAGGCGCGTCGTCCAATTGGGGGCGTCCGGGCCCACATCTCGCCAGGCTGGCGGGTCGTGGTAGGTAATAATGCCCGGCTGGCATGGCCGAGACCAGTTTGCAAACAATTTGCGCACCCGTTTTGCGATCAAGGGTGTGAGCGGGCAGAACTAAAGTAGCGATCAACTGGAGTTGTTCAGGTGTTGAAAAAGGGTCTCGACCGAGCACGAGAACAGTGCGTGAAACCTTCAAGATGGTTTACTTTCTTTATTCAGTGCTGGGTTGCTCGATGCAGCCGGGAGTCGCGTGGGAGCGCGGCTCAAAATACTGGAATACGCAGAGAATGGGCGTATGGGGGTGCCCTCTCCTGCGGGCTGAAGATTGATTCCGCCTTTTCCGATCCGGTACTCCCGGCTGTCGAACTCATGCTCACTGCCACGAGCCTTGACAACAGTGATACATCGACGAAGCGAGTTTTCCACCTCTACAAGACTCAGCAGAATGATGTTATCAACGATAGAACTGACCGGGAAGTCTGGCATGAAGGTCGAAAGTCCGAGAAACTCCGGGTTCTCATAGTTTAGAAACGTCGTCATCAGGCGGCCCTTGCTGAAACTCACGAGAGCATGAAAGAAGTCACGATAGACGGTCTGATCGTCGACTGCTGTACTGTAACTCGTCAAACCATCAATCACCATTCGCTGGATGTCATGTTTCTCCACGGTGCGGGTAATCATGGAGAAATGGCGGTCCAGGTTCAGTTCCTGCGGGTTCTCGAACATGATATGAAGCGTTCCGGCATCAATCAATTCCTGCAGGTCAAGCCCGAGGGTAGCGGCATTACGCACGATTTGCGCCGGGTGCTCATCCAATGAGATCAGTAATCCCCGCGTGTTTTGCTTCACTATTCCTTCCCGAAGCAAATGCGTGCCCAGAACGGTCTTACCCACCCCGGAAACCCCCAGGACCAAAGTAGTTGACCCGTCGAAGATACCCCCGCCGATCAGAGTATCCAGCGCCTCCACACCGGTTACGGAACGCTTCGCACTCGATGTTGGTTGCGTTATATCGGTCAGTCGTGGAGCTTGCACGCGACGAAAAACCTCCAGACCTTGCCTATCTGTAATTTGCAACGTGTGCTGTCCCGTTTCAAAATCGTGCCCTCTGCTCTTGATGATTTGCAGGTTGCGGGATACGCCCCGTTTGCAGTCCGTTTGGGTCAGCCTAATCACTGTGTCGGCAAGATAGGTTATCTCTTCTTCATCCAGTAGCGACTTCGGAGCGTGTCCGGTTTCGAGCGAGAACATGATCGTAAGATTTTCCCGGGCAAAGCCTCGGCAAGTTGCTGCAGTAATGCGCGAAACGAATCGGATCCGCTCTGCACCTGCATCTCGGCCGAACGGCTGCCGGGGAGCGCACGAGAGAGTAAGCCTATGCCGTCAATGAAGACACGTCGCGCCCCCATTTCTCTTGCCGTTTCGAGCAGCAGGCTGTCAACCGCGCGTAGTTCCTGATTCAGCACCTCGGGGGTGGTAAAAACGATTTGCAGCTTCCTCTGCTCCTGCAGTTCCTCAAAATTCCATCCGAACCCGGCAGCGTCACGGATCATTTCGTCCGGACTGGTCTCAAAAACTAAGATGATGCCAGGCTCATTGAACTGAGTGATTCCTTGATAAATGAATTCCATTCCCAGCAGCGTTTTGCCGGTTCCGGGAGCGCCCTTTACGACGATCAGATTGCCCTGGGGGATTCCCCCAAGGAATACATCATCCAGACCAGGGATACGGGTTTTTATTCGATTGTTCTCGGACATAGTTATCACCGCCTTTCATATTCCTTAGGTCAGATACAAACCTGAACGCCGCAGGCCTCTAACACTGGCAGGTGCGCGAGCCAGCCTACCGGCCACAAGATTCCGTACAAGTGGTTTTTTCAACAGATTCACCAATAGTTCAAAACAGTCCTGACGGGACGCATTAACCGATGCAACCAACCGATGGAAGCGAACTCCTTGAGCGTGAAGATCGAATAAGGCCGGCTGTTTCTAGTTTTCTTAACGCCTGACTGACTGCTGGCGCACCGGATCCCAGCAGCAAGGAGATCTGTGCCACAGTGAGGAGGCTGTTTCGGTGACGGTGCAGGAAAACCAGGAGGTCCCATTCCTCAAGAACAGAAATTCCCCACGTGGCGAGACACTCCTCAATTTGTGTATTTACTAGAGATCTTTCCTCGGTCACGCCAGACATTATATTTTATTTTCAAAGCTCTTTCAAGATCGATTGCGCGCCGGGGGGGCCGGGGATAAAAAGGAACAAAGGAGCGGCCTCTGTCCTGGCGCGGAAAAGTACTTTCAGGGCTGAACAACTGTCGTCCGCCGGCTCAATGGTGGACTTTCTCCAGAACGCCGTACGTCTCGGCGAAAGGGCGCAGCCCGGTTTCGCCCCACTTGTATCCGGGGCAACTACTTTCCCGCGGTCCACTCGAAAAAGGAGATCATAAACATCGCTCGCATATCTCGCAGACCGTCTATCAGAAATACTCCCTCCGCTACTTCCTTTAATTCGCGCGTGACGATTCAATCCAGGGCTGGTTTACCGCAGGATGTCATTTTGAAGGAGGGCGTGCGGAAGGGAACCACCTTCCTGCAAGCTTGTTAAAACGACAAGAGTGCAAATTAGCCCGGCGGGTAAGTTCGTGGTATGAAAATAGACAATTCACGAAAAGTCATTTTGCAGACCTTCTGCGCCAGTTCCGAAGCCGTGAACCCAGCGGGCGAATTGGGGGAGGTGGATCCCCCGTCCGCGCACTGGTACGAGGAAGCCCTCGGCACTTTCGACCTCGGGTTCTGCTGCCGAAATAGCTGCCATATCGGGCGGTTTTCTGCTCAGAGCGGCTTCGGTCACACTACGCCGTCATCCGCGGTCTCGGCAATTTGCCCGATTGAGAGAAGGATAGCTAGGCGGTAATATTCGCCTGAGCACATAAATTGTACTGGCGCGCACGGAATTCTTTTGACCGCTCCCAAATGGATGCAAGCCTTTAATACTCGCTTTTGAAGGGATATGACTGCAAAACTTTTTAGGCGCTCCCGATTCGCGTTGCTTTGGGTCGCGCTCGTTCCCATCGCGCTCACCATCATCGGTCTTTGGGTTGGCTGGCAATTCGAGGACGAGATTTCCTGGATTTCGCACACCTATGCGGTCCGAACAGCCATCCGTGAGACCGTGCTCCTGGCTTGGAATGCAGAGAGGGATTTGCGCAATTATGTCCTTAGTGGCCAGGATTTGTACTTGCGCAACATGGAAGCGGAGATGAACCAGGAGCCGAGTCACTTGGAAGAGCTGCGAAGGCTCACTGCAGACAACCCGATTCAACAGCGGAACGTGGCGCGCTTCAAGCCGTTGTTAGATACGAAAATCGCCGAGCTCCGCCGGATCGTCAACCTCAGGAATACGGGCGGCGTAAGTGCCGCCCTGAGTCCGGCTGAGGTGGATCGCAGCCAGCGGTTGGTGGAGGAAATCCGGGGTGTGGCGCGCGACATGATGGAGGAAGAGGAGCGGCTACTGCTTGGACGGACCCGCCTGGAAAGCCGCTTGGGCTGGCGGGCCGCGACCATCTTCGCGTCGGCGATCTTCGTCACTCTGCTGCTGTTTTTTGGGGCTGGCCGCCGGGCGAAGGACTATGCGGGCCAGCGCGACCTGGCCGAATTGGCGTTGCAACAAAAAGTGGCCGAGATCGAGACTCTCAATCGACAGTTAGAGTATAGCGTTGCGGAGCGCACTGCCGAACTCCACGAGTCCAACCAAAAACTCGCCGGGGCCTACGTGGCGAGTCGCCTCCTGGCGTGCATCGTCGAATCTTCAGATGACGCGATCATCGGGAGATCGCTCGATTGAATCATACAGACCTGGAATTCCGGCGCGGAAAGGCTGTATGGCTATAAGCCGGAAGAAATCTTGGGGCACAACGTTAGATTAGTGAACTGGCGCCTCCTGACCGCCTCCATGAGGAAACACCTATCCTGGAAAGGCTTAGCAGTGGCGAGCGCATTGAATCCTTCGACACCGTCCGGCTGCGCAAGCGTGGCGAACCCGTCGAGGTTTCGTTAACCGTCCTTCGGCGCTCGCGAGAATTGACCCGGCCCTGCTTTCCAAAACTGACCCAGGCATTCTGATCTAACCCCAAACCGTCCGGCGCCGGGCATG